>Ga0187782_10000682_pt1 | contig 23708 bp, 14 predicted proteins | sample 0715_SJ02_MP15_2_FD_132454 | JGI IMG/M metagenome (GOLD analysis project Ga0187782, IMG submission 132454) | Tropical peat soil microbial communities from peatlands in Department of Meta, Colombia - 0715_SJ02_MP15_20_MG | ecosystem: Environmental > Terrestrial > Soil > Wetlands > Peat | place... | reverse complement strand
TGTTCGATGTCATTGACCACCGTCGTGACCATGCGCTCGAAGTTCGTGACGATGCGCTTCTCCATCTCCTCCGGAGACAGGCCCGGGTAGTTGAAGACGATGGAGATGACCGGAATGTCGATATCCGGAAAGATGTCGGTCGGCATCCGGCCGATCGTGACGACGCCGAGAATGACGATGAGCATCGCCATCACGACGAAGGTATAAGGGCGCCGGAGCGCGATACGAACGAGCCACATGCTGCGAGACCGCGCCGTTCGACTGGGCGCTCCTTCCTTTCGTACGACGGCGTCGGTTTTTTTTCGAGCCCGCCGTCGGCGCCTCGCGCTAAAGCGCCCGCCGGGCGATCCGCGCGAGAGCGCGGCGTGTGTCGCCGGGGTCGATCGGCGACGAAGCGGGGTCTGCGCCGTCGACCAGAATCACCAAGGCTCGGACCATCCTCCGAGCCTCCTTCAGTGACTCGCTGTCCCCGGCTCCGGCCGCCATCGCGAGGAGCGTGCGCCAAATAGCAAGCTGGGCCGGCGTACGACCGTCGGCCGCAAACCAGGAGGCCAGCTCGCGGTATGCCCCGGCATCGCGCTCCTCGAAAGCGAACCTTTCGAGATCGGTCTCGGCTTCGTCGTGACGTCCGAGCATCCAGCGAGCCCGGGCGCGTCCCCGAAGGGCGCGGCCGAACGAGGGTCGGTGCGCGAGCGCCGCACTGAAAACACGCTCCGCTTCCAGGAGGTCGCCAAGCCTCAAGCGCAGATCGCCGAGGCCCGCCCAGGCATCACCGTTCGTCGGATCGAGCGCGAGCGCCTCCGTGTAGCGGCGGACCGCGACGTCCTCCTCGTGGGCAGCCTCGTGGGCGCGAGCTTGCAGGACCAGCTCGTCGGACGACGACGCTCCTCCAGCGTCAACGGCGAAGAAGAGAGTCGCGATGAGCGCAAGCGTGGTCGTGCGCGCTTGCATCGGGGCTCAGTCGAGGCTCCGAATTCCTTCGATGGCTTCGGCGCGCCGCGGGCGTCGCGAGGTGTCGAGTATGGCCTTGCGTACGCGCACCGCGTCGGGCGTCACCTCCACGCACTCGTCGGCATCGATCCACTCCATGGCGGTCTCGATGGTCAACACCCGGGGAGGCGCAAGCAGGACGTTCTCGTCCTTGCCATGGTTGCGCACGTTCGACAGCTTCTTTTCCTTGACCACGTTGACGTCCGTGTCGTTGGGTCGATTGTGCTGGCCGACGACCATCCCCTCGTAGACGTCGGCTCCCGGAGCGATGAAAAAATATCCGCGAGGTTGAAGGTGGTGCAGGGCGTACGCCGTTGCGGTGCCTGCTCGATCCGCGACGATCGCGCCCGTCGCGCGCTTCATCATGGGGCCGCCCCATGGCTCCCAGCCGTCGAACATCGAATTGAGCAGCGCGGTGCCGCGTGTCGCGGTGAGGAGCTCCCCGCGGAACCCCATCATGCTGCGGCTGGGGATTCGGTACTCGAGTCGCGCGCGACCGTACCCTGGATTGCTCATCTTGACCATCCGGCCCCGCCGCTCGCCCAGCCGCTCGGTGACGATTCCGATGAAAGTTTCCGGAACGTCAATGACGACGAGCTCCACGGGCTCGCACAGGACTCCCTCGATGTTCTGGGTGACGACTTCGGGGTTGCCGAGCTGCAGCTCGTAGCCTTCGCGACGCATCGTCTCCGCGAGAATCGCGAGCTGGAGCTCGCCTCGTCCCAGGACGACGAAAGTGTCCGCCGAGTCGGTGTCTTCGACTCGGATCGCGAGATTTTTCCTCGTCTCGCGAAGCAGCCGTTCTCGAAGGTGACGGCTGGTCAAGAACCGGGTCAACTTGCTCTTCCCCGAGAAAGGCGACGTGTTGACGCTCACGCGCATCTTGATCGTCGGCTGTTCGACGATGATTCGCGGCAGTGCCCGCCCCTCCCAGCCCGCGGCCACGTCGACGATCGAGTCTCCCACGTCGATGTCCTCGATGCCCGCGATCGCGACGATCTCGCCCGCCTCCACTTCCTGCGCCGGCGTACGCTTGAGCCCTTCGAACGTCGAGAGCAATTTCACTGCCGAGCGCAGCGATCGGTCGCTCTTGACGACGCCCACGGCCTGGTTCGCGCGCACGATTCCGCTGACGATCCGCCCTATCGCGAGTCGTCCGACGTAGTCGTCGTGGTCCACGTTGCTCACCAGGATCTGCAGGGGGCCTTCCGCATCGCCGGGCGCCGGCGGGATTTTCTCGACGATCGTCTCGAACAGCGGCTCCAGCGTGGTCGAGGGGTCCTCGAGATTGCGTTTTGCGATCCCCTCGCGACCGACCGCGTAAATGAGTGGAAATTCCAGCTGAGCGTCCGAGGCGTCGAGCTCGCAGAAGAGGTCGAAGATATCTTCGTGGACCTGCTGCGGCCGGGCATCGGACCGATCGATCTTGTTGATGACGACGATGACGGGGAAGCCGAGCTCCAGGCACTTGCTGAGAACGAAGCGAGTCTGAGGCAGGGGACCCTCGGCGGCGTCGACCAGCAGCAGGGCCCCGTCCGCCATCAGGAGCGTGCGCTCCACTTCCCCGCCGAAGTCGGCGTGCCCGGGAGTATCGATGACGTTGATTTTCGTGCTCGTCCCGTCGGCCGCGCGCCAGCGAACGCTCGTGTTCTTCGCGAGGATGGTGATGCCGCGCTCGCGCTCGAGGTCGTTGGAGTCCATGACCCGCTCCTGCACGACCTCGTTCAGGCGAAACGTGCCTGCTTGTCGCAGCATGTGATCGACCAGCGTCGTTTTGCCGTGATCGACGTGGGCGACGATAGCGACGTTGCGCAAGGAGTACGGGCGTGCGCTTTTCATGCGGAGGCGGCAGCGTGACCTAGCGCCATGCGCGCCGCTCCGCAACCGATCGACGGCCGCCGCCGCCACGAGCGCTCAGGACTTGAGCGCGAGTCGCCCTCGGACCAGTGCAAACGCGTCGCCGACGCCGAATGTGACGAGATCGCGCACCTCCGCGGAGCGGGATATCCAGGCGCTCCGCTCCTGAGCCGACGCCGTTGCCCCGTTCGTCAGCCCGGCGGCGCAGGCCGCCGCGTCGAGCGCCGCGGATGGATCCCCGAGCGCGAGCAACGCCACGCGGTTCGCCCACCCGACGACCGCGGCAGCCAGGTTCGCCTGGCGCCCGTCGATCGCGGCGGACGCTTCGAGTGCCAGAATGCCGACGTCCGCCTCGGGGGCCGGCTGGCGCGCCAGTGCAGCCTGCAACCGGCCGGAGACGGCGTTCAGGGCCGGGACGGGAATTCCCTGCGGCTCCCACTTGGGGTGGAACTGCTTGAGCCAGGCCGAGGCGAGCACTGCGACTTCGGTCGGGGTCGAGCGGGCGAAGGCCGACGCCTTGGCCCGGATCAACTTGAGAGCGCGCAGCGCCAGAAATCCGCCGATACGTTCGTCGTTCGCGACCGACTCTCCGATGACGATCGCGGGAGCCGGTCCACCCGGCAAGCACGTCGCGCCCAGCTTCGGCGACGAGAAGACCTGAACGCCCTGCAGGCCGATGGCAGCTGCGGTTTTCAGCGCGAGTCGACTCACAGCGGAGCCCGAGGGCATCGGGGTTGCGCGAAGATCCCTCAAATCCAGAGGCGAGGCCGCATCCAGAAGATCGCCGGTTTTCGCGAGAAGCGTCCGGATCGCGGGCGACAGCAGGTCGGGCGCGAGCGTGTCGTCCAGAGTCGGATCGAATGCCCGCTCGCCCGCGCCTTGCAGGAGCGACGACTTGCCCTCGACAGCGGACAGCAGGGCGACCACCGCCGCGGCGGCTTTCGGTTGACCTCGGAGCTCGAATGTCGCGGCGATGACGTGGAACGGCTCTGGCGCGATCCGTCCGGAGGCGAGGATCCGGCGGGCATCGGCCGCCGCCCTGTCGAGAAGAATGTTGACGGCCGACGTCTGCTGGTGTCGAACGTAAAATTCGGCCAGAGCGCGGAGCAGCGTGACGTCCTGAGGCGAATCGCGGCGGGCGGCGTCCAGCGTCCTTTCTGCGCGTCTCGGATCATGCGCGGCACGTTCGTGAATGGCTGCGAGCTCGAGAATGCGCTCGCGTTTCTCGCCGGGGGACGTCGCTCGGGCAACCACCTCCTGTTGCAATTCGATGGCTCGCGCGGGGTCGTTTTGCCGCTTGTGGACGTCGACGAGCTTGAGCATCGTGTCGATGTCGTCCGGGGCACGCTTCAAGACTTCCTTGAGGGCGACCTCGGCCCGCGACAGGTTGACGAGATGACGTGAATACAGGTCGCCGAGCCTTGCGTAGACGGCGCGCTGCTCCTCGGCGGTCGGAAGGAGCCGAGCCAACCGTACGAGGGCCTGCTCGGCTGCCTGCCAGTCCCGGTCTTCGATGCAGAGGTCCGCGAACGCGGACAATGCGCCCGGATCGTCGGGACGTTCGTCGAGCGCGGCCTCGAACGCGCGTCGCGCGCCGGCGACCTCTCCCACCTCGAGCAGAACGCGCCCGCGCCGCACCTCGATGGCCAGGCGTTCGTCGGGATCGCTCACGTTCTCGATCCTGCGCTGCAGCAGGTCGGCGAGCTCCGACTGCATCTTGCGCCCGGCGTACAGGCGGCTCAGTCGATCGAAGACGTCCTCGTGAGCGAGATCGAGGGACGCCGCGGCCTCGAGGGCACCCATCGCTCGCTCTTCATCCTTGACCTCATCCATCCACAGACGGGCGGCCTCGTACAACGCGGAGATCTGCCGTGGCGGTGACTCGCTGCTGCGGGCGAGTGACTCCTCTGCCTCGGCGGCGCCGCGAAGGTCGCCCGCTCGCCTGCGCACGTCGGCGAGAAGACTCCAACCCAGCACGTCTCCCGGATCATGCACCGTGGCGCGCTCGAGGAGAGAGCGCGCTTCGTCCTGGAGACCGAGAGAGATGGCCGCTTCGGCAGCGCGCACGAGCAGGAAAGCCATTTCGAGCGGGCGCGACACGCGCTCGACCAGCAGCTTTGCGGCGGTGAGGACGCCAGGGGCGTCGTTCTGTGCGCGAGCGAGACCGTGTTGCGTTCGCAGCGACCAGAGCGACGGGCTCGTCTCGCCGGCGGCGAGGTCGACCATTTCACGCGCCGCCGCGTTGTCCGAGCTCACGCGAAGGCGCAGGCGTGCCGCGATCTCTGCGTGCGCCGTGCACTCGCCCGGGCCTCCGCCGCGCAGAGCCTTGGCAATCGAAGCCGTCACCGTCTCGAGCTCGTCCTCTCTTCCCTCGCCGATGAGGTGATGCTCGACGTGGCGCAGGCTCGGCAGGTGCTCGGGGACGAGCTCGAGCACGGAGCGGTGCCAAAGCAGAGCGCTGGCTGCATCGTTGCGCCCGATCGCGTCTACTACCGCCAGGCGTTCGTAGGCTTCGCGGCGCGCCTCCCCGGCGGTCGCTCCCCGCGCCACGGTGAGAAGCTCGTCGGTCAGGCGGGCAACCTGGCCGGTTCGCAGCTCCGAGCGTTCCCGTGCCACACGACCGAGCGACGCATCGGTTGTTGCGGTGGCGACCGTCGCGCAACGGAAGGCGCCGCCGTCGTCGCTCTGGCGCTCGAGCTCGTAGGCGGCCTCGAGGGAAAGGATGAACCGCGCGTCGCCGGTCGATTCGGCGGCGCGTTGCTCTCGCCACTGAGCCACGTCGTCCGGCCGTTCGGCCGCCATGCGCTCGTAGAGGTCGCGAAGTGCGGCGTCGCGCGGTCGGACGGCCTGGGCCTCGCGCAGCCGCTGACTCGCGAGTTCAGGGTCGCTGTCTGCGACCAAGAGCGCCTCGCGCACGTTCTCGAGCGCAACCTCCACGGAATCGCCGCTTCGATCTCGGCGTTCGCGGATCCATCTCAGGACTTCATCGACATCGCCCGAGCGCCTCGCGATTCGCTCGGCAAGGAACGCCGCAAGTGGCAGATTCGGTGCCGCGCGGTGCGCGAGTTCCAGAAGGTGCGCTTGCGTGGGGTCGGGCAGCGACGTGCTTCCGCGCAATACCGCTTCGATGCGGGCGAGAGCGGACCGCAACCCGTCCGCCCATTCATCGGCGAGCGCATTCAGCTGTGCGACATGGTCGACCGTGCCGAAAGAAACGAGCGCCCGCAGGGCGACTTCGCACGCGGGGTCGGCCGCATGCGCGGCCCCGAATGCCTCCGCGGCTCTCGTGGAAGCGCCCGCGCGCTCGGCGAGGAGCGCAGCGGCGAGCGCCGCCATCGCCGGATGCTCGGCGGAGGACGGCGAAGGCTTCCACCTTTCGACGGTGCGGGTGATTTCTTCGATGCGACCGGCGCGCGCCGACAGCTCGAGCGCTACCGCGCGAGCCGAGGCGGTTTTTCCCTCGAGCTTCTCCAGCGTAGCCGAAAGCTCCGCGTCGGTTGCCCTCGAGGCGAGCCTCCGACCGAGCTCGATCTCGAAGCTCGCCGGTGAGGCGCCGGCGGTTCGTTCGGCCCGATCGGGTGTCGAGACGGGCATGACCGCGTACGCGGCGCACAGGAGCGGCCGCATCTCGACGGCGGCTGCCTCCGCAGTCGAGGTCGGCGCGGCAGCGGATAGAGGGTTGCCCATCAGCGTCGCCACGGCGAGACGATCGGCGGGGCTCAATCGTCGCGGGACGTCGCCGATGCTCGCTGCGAGGTCCGGATCTCCGAGCTCGATGCGGCGCGCGACGAGGGCCCCGAAGGCCCCATCGTCGCCGCTGTCCGAGAGTTCTTTCAGCAGCTGTATGGACAGCATGCGTGTCTTGGCGCTGGTTGCCGCAAGCACCGCCGCGAGCCAGCGCGCCCCGGGCGCCAGCTCGGGAATTCGAGTGAGGCGCGCCACGATCGGTGCAGCGCCAGCGACGTCGCCCCTGCCGAGCGCGCGTCGCGCTTCGAGCGCGGTCACGTTCGACGACTCCTCGCGTGATGCGCTCTCGTCGGAGGCCGGCTCGGCGCTCGCGGGCTCGACGCCGCGCAGGCGAAGGCACGTACCAATGGCCTGTGCGAGCGGGGCCAGGTCGATCGAATCGGGGAGCCGCAGAGCCGAGCTGGTCATCGTTCCGTCGGCGAGTGCACCCGTCGCTCGCAGGATGGCCGCGCGCAGATCCGCGCCGGCTCCCCGCGCCGCTTGATCGAGCCGCGTTGCGGCTCCGTCGTCGTCACCTCGGGCGCGGAGCGCCTCTGCCTCGAGAAGGAGCGAATGGAGCCGCGCCGCACCCGGGGAGCTCGTCTTGACTTCGAGCTCGAGTGACTCGAGGTGGTCGTCGGGGTCGGGGGGCCACGGCATCAGCATTCGCGACTGACGGTGGGCAAGCGCGAGGGTCTCCGCGGAATCGCGTGCCTCGGCCGCGAGAGCCTGGGCTTTTTCACGACGCCCGACGATCGCGAGCAATTCGCTGCACGCCAGCAAGGCTCGCGAGCGCGCGGCCGTGTCGCCCAGAGCCCGCGCTTCCTCTTCGAGCCATCCGGCACGCTGTTCGAAGGTCGTTCGCGTCGCCTCGTCGAGCCAATCGTCGGCCGGTCGCTCGTCGGGCCACACCGCCGGCAGGGGGGGCCGCGCAAGCGGCGGCTGCGACGCCGCCGCCTTCGGAGGGGGAGAGAGGGGCGCGACTCGAATGGATGTTTCTGCCTCGTCCCAGGGCACCGACCTCGCGTCGTGCTCCGGCGCGCGCGCGACGGCCGGCCCCACCCCGGGTTGGTGCCGCACCGCCGTTTCGACGTCGTCCGACGCGACGACGGTCGCCCGGTCGACCGACGGAACGCTTCGTTCCAGGTTCGGGGGATCCGCCTTGGGGGCAATGGACGGCAGGTTTCGCTCCAGCCGAAGCGGCTCGGCTCTGGGCGCGATGGAGGGGAGCTTGCGACCCAGGGCCTGAGGGTCGATCTTGGCGCGACCGGCGGCAGGTTTCGATCCGAACGCAGAGGGTCGGGCTTCGGGGCGATGGACGGCAGTCTTCGATCGGGGTTCGGGGGCTCGGCCTTGGGCACGACCGAGGGGGCCCGTCGGTCCATGTGGGCGGGCTCGGCCCTGGGCGTCACCGGAGGCATACCTCGCTCGGCACGAACCCCCGGTGCTTTCAGTGACACGGGCGAAGCGCCGCGGTCGAGGCGGGGTCCCTCGATCTTTGGACCGGTGAAGGGGACACCGCGGCTCGGGCGTGAAGCTTCCGCCTTCGCCACCAGGGGCACCATGCTTCGAGGCAGTCGAGCCGCTTCGGCCGTGGCCGCGAGCGGGAGTCCTCCTCGGCCCGTGCGCGCCATCTCGGCCTTGGCATGGGTCGAAAGCGCGCTCCGGTCGGTCCGCGCGCCCTCGGTGTGCGCCGTCGTCGTCTGCGGGGTGCGTCGATCCGCGCCCGGCGCTGCGTGCGGCGGGGGCGGTTTGGAGGGAGGCGGACAGTCGGGTGGTCGTGACCGGTCGTCCTCAGCGAACGGGTCGAAGAACTCGCCTTCGCGCACGGCCTCTGTTCCGTCGACTGCCGGAGCTCGCCGGCGGGGCTCCACGGCCGGCCCTTCCGACTGAGACGAGACGGACTTCGCGCTCGTCACGACGTCGGGGGGATCGGCTGGCTCATGCGCCACCGGAGCCTTGTCGCCCGCGGGCTCGGCGGGAGTATCCCGTGCAAACAGCTGACCGAGCCCGCCTCGCGAGGCGCTGGCGCGGCCCCTGTCGTCGCCTCGCCGGAGCAGCTCGTGCGGGATTGCAGCGATGAGGGTGGCACCGCCGTCGTCATCATCGGCCTCCATCGCAGCCGTCTCGACGGCCGACACGGGAGGAGAGGGCGGGCGAGGATCGGTCGTGGGTGTCGGCGGTCTGTAGAGTGGGCGAGGTGCCGTGGGTCCGGACATGGCGGCTGGCTTGTCCGTCACGACGTCGCGGGCAACCTCGGGGGAGAACGACTTCTCCTCCCACTCGGCAAGCGCTTCGTCCCAGTCGACGTCCCCGATGTCCGTGGGGTCTTTGGGGTCGGTCATGCGCCTCCTTCGAGGCCCAGGGCGCGCCTCATTTCCAAGTAGTTCGGCGATACCGCGAAGCGCAAGAGCTCCGTTGCGCGAGCGTTGCCCACGATCGCCTGGGCCAGTCGGTCCAAGGGCACTCCCAGCGCATCGGTGAGGACGAGACTCGGATCCCCGCTGGCGACTGCGGCGATTCGATCCTGAGAAGCCAGCGCTCGTCGACTCCAGGCTCGGGCGTCCGGCATCGTGTTCGCAATCGAGGCGCACAGGGCAGGCAGCAGCTTGCGCGTCTTTCGGGCGAGGGACTTTCCGATGAGCTTGTCGACTTCACCGAGCACCGCGTACGGGGGATGCTCGAAGGGGACATCGGCCGCGCGGCAGGCCGCCGCTACGATTGCCGCAATCGTCACCTCGTCGCGATGACGCATGATCGTCGTCCCCCGGATGATCCCCAACAGCTCTCGCGCGATTCGCGCTCGCGCGAGGGGCGACAACGGCGCGTTCACGCCCGCGCCGACCGCGAGCGCAGGAGAGTCTCCCGCGATTCCCTGAACGCCGAGCGGATCCTTTCCCCCGACGTAAAGCTCGATCTCCTCGATTCCCAGCGCTCCGGCCCAAGCCACGATCTCGTTTCGCAATCCAAGGCCGCTGCGTGGGTCGATCCTGTCGCGTCTGCCCACTCCGCAAACGTGTGCGTTCGGGCCCAGCGCCTCCGCCAGCGTTGGGCCGAGAACGACGAACAAATCGGCGAGCGGTCCGTCGTCGCCAGGCGCGAGAAGAGACCGAAGCGCCGTGTCGGAAATTCTCACTTGCGGGATGCGCGGTTTTCTCGCCGCGAGGTGCGCAAACTCTCGTTCGGACTCCGTGTCGCCTTCACCGAGAGCGGCAAGCACGCCGAGGGCGGCTTGCTCGAGCGTCCGGTCGTCGAGTGCTTGCGCCACGTGTGCGAGCCGTCGCACGGCGCTGGCATCCATCACGTGCTGTTGGACGCTCTCGACGAGCGCGATTCGCGCGCTCTCGAGGAGCGAGCGACGCGCGTCCGCAGGCTGGTCGATCTCGAGCAGGAGGTCGATCGCCTCGCCGTCCGTGGGTGCTTCCGCGATGAGCTTCGCGACGGCCGCTGCCGCGCCTCGTGCGTCACCGAGGCGATCTCGATGGATGGCGATCGCGAGACGGGCCGCCTCCATGCGGCCCGCGCGCTCCGGCCGCTCGTTCATCAGCTCTTCGAGGGTCTTGGTCGCGACGCTCCAGGCCGCCGTCCGAGCGGCGACTTTTGCCAGCCTTTCGCGGACGGGCATCGTCGATAGCTTCGCTTCGTGAAGGGAAAGCAAAACCTCGAGCGCGCGATCGGAACGGCGAAGCTTGTTCTCGTAAAGGTCGACGGCAGCCACGCCGGCGGTCACCCGGTTCTTGGGCGGAGCCGTGTCGAGCATCGCCAGCCGAGCCAAGGCGACCGCGGCCTCCTCGAAGTGGGAGCGTCTTATGTTGATCTCGCCCAGCAGCGCCAGCGCTCCCACGTGATCCGGATCGAGGATGGTCACGTGCTCGAGCGCCCTCAGCGCGCCGTCGTAGTCACCGATTTCGCGCAGCACGCGCGCTTGTTCCCAGAAAAGCTTGAGAATCTCGTTCGGCTCATCCGTGATTTCCAATCGTCGCGCGATGATTGCGAGGAGCTTGTCGTTTTCCTTTCTCTCCCGGGTGCGTCGGAAAAGCTTGTCGAATGCGACCGCGCGGGCCGGGTCTCGGGCGAAGCTCGCCTCCAGTGCACGGTCGGCGGCTTGTTCGTTGCCCAGGTCGAGCGAGAGAAGAGCGGCTTCCTCCCAGAAGGCGGCACCGCGTCGTGGATCGAGGCAGCGCGCACCGAGCTCGGCCGATGCCCGGGCGCGAAGTGCCGAATCGCCGATTTGCTCCGCGCACGCGCGCATGCCTTCCCACGCCGCAAGGTCGTTCGGTCGCGCCGCCGTCACCCTCTCGAACGCCGTGCGCGCTCCGGCGATGTCGGAGGCCGCCAGACGGGACCAGCCCGCCAGGGCAATCGCATCGAGGGCCGCGTCTTCGCCCAGGACCCCGTCGATCTCCTCGAGCACCGCGGCGCGCCGCCTGGGGTCACACCCCGGCGGGGCAAGCTCCAGATTGGCCAGGCGTACCGCTGCGGAGCGACCCTGGAGCAACGCCGCCGGAGCGCTGAGCTCGATGCGCATCTGAAGGAGTGCCGCTCCCGCCAGCATCGATTCGCGCGCATCTCCCTCGAGCGCTTCGGCTGCGGCGAGTCGCGCTCGAACCTCCTGGCGGGTATCGTTGAGGAGGGCGGCTGCGGCCAGCCATTCGAGCGCCGCGGCAAGACCTCCCCCGGCTTCGAACCATTCCTGGGCCGCCCGAGCAATTCCTTCGGGGTCTCCGGCTTCGCGGGCCATGCGGACGCGCTCGGCCGCCGCAAGAAGCAGAGCGCGCGGCCCACACGCGGCGACTCGTGAAAGCGCGTCGGCCATCGCGTTCGCGGGGACTCCGCCTCCGGGCCACGCGATTCGGCCGAGTGCTGCGGCCAGGCTCAAGGCGGCAACCGGCGAGGTGTCGGCCACGCCTAGCGCGGTCCCCGCGGCATCCGGATCTCCCGCCGCGATCTCCACCGCGAAGCGCTCGAGCGCGAGCTGCGGGCCATCGCCGCCTGCGTTCTCCGCGAACTGGATCGCTCGGCGTCGTGCGTCGAGAGAGTCCGGTGCGGCGCCCCAGCCGGCCCACCCGAGCACCAGGTTCCCCGCCGCCGGCGCGCGCGCGGCCGCTGCCTCGATCTCGTCGATGGCCAGTTTGCGTTGACCCTCACGCCAGTTCTGGAATGCGGCCTCCAGGTGGAACGCTGCCGCCACCTCGTCATCCCCAGTCGCCCTCGCAACCGCCGCGGCCGTGCGCGCCGCTGCGGCATGGTCGCCCGCGATGCGTTCCAGGTCGGCGAGGTACATCGCGGCAGCGATGTCGTCCGGGTGTGCTTCGGTGATGCGCCGCAATTGCTCTCGAGCGGCGTTGCGGTCGTCCAGCGCGTGCGCCCGCATCGCCGCCATGAGTCGGAGTGAGCGGGCGAGGTCGGGGTCGGATTCGCCTTCGGAGAGCGCTTCCATCGCCGCCCGGGCGCGCGTCGAAGACTCGTCCGGAGCATCCGAAAGCCGCTGCGGTCGAGCCCCGAACGCGTCGACGACGTTTGCCAGCCAGGTCCCGCCGGGCGCGGCGCCGAGATCGCGTACGGCTGCGTCGGCGCCCTCGCCGTCGCCGCGCGCCACCCGCAACCGAATGAGCTCGGCGTGCAAGGAGACGGCTTCGGTTTCGCCGACGCCGGCGGAGAGGAGCCGGCGCGTTGCGTCCTCGTATCCGGCCGCGTCTGCGGCGAGGCTCGCGAGCATTCGCGCAAGACGAGCCTCCGTTTGAGGAGGGGCGCCGAGGGCCGAAGCACGTGCGAGCGCGGCCTTCGCAGCAGGGGGATCGTTGGCGCGTATCGCCCAGACGGAGGCCGCAAGCAGGAATGCTCGGACTCGCGCTTCGTCCGTCTCGAGGTGCTCTGCGAATCCCTCGAGCTGAGATGCAAAGGCTGCGGCGGGTCCATTGTCGGCCAGGACGTCGAGCAATAGGGCGCGGGCGGGCAGGCAAGCCGGATCGGAGTCGACGGCTCGCGACAATGCCTCGACGGATCCGTTGATGTTGCCATAGGACGCCGCGTGCTCGGCGACCCGCATCGCCAGCGCTGCGGACAACGCTCGGTCCTTCTCCGTCGTGAGTTGCTGCGCTGCAATCTGGGCCGCCAGGGCCGTATCACCGGTCTGCTCGGCCCATCGAATGCGGGCGCGCGCCACCGCCGCTTGCGCAAGGCGCCCGTCGTCCCCGGTCATTCGCCCGGTCGCAGCCAGGGCGCGTTCGAGGGCTGCCCCCGCTGCGTCTTGTTGGCCCAGCAGTCGCCTCATTTCGGCCGCTCGCAGCCATCCGTCGACGGCGCGTCCGGAATCCTGGGCCCACTTGGGCACTCCCAGGGCGTCCCCACGCGCCGGGTCGTCGAGCGCCTGCTGAACGAGCGAAGCCGTGGTCTCCAGCGCGGACGCGTACAGATCGGTTCTCGAACGCGCCTCTGCCGTTCCGACGATTCCGGGGCGGTCGTGGACGATCTGTTCGAGAACGTTGACGGCGGTCCATGTTCCCGAGGCATCGAGAGCGCGCGCCTCCTCCAGGAGCGAGAGGGCCGCTTCCGTTTCGCCCGCCTGCGCGGCGATACGGGCGCGATCCACGAGAAGCAGCGCTCGCCAGGTGGGATGCGACGTGAAACGCGATCGTTCGGCCAGGGCTTGCTCGCGAGCCGTGGAGTCGGCGGTCCGGCCCGCGAGCAGCTCGAGCTCGAGCCAGGCCCTCGCGGCCTCGCCTGCAGGCGCGCCCTGGACAAGCGTCGCTTCCTTTGCGACGGCGGCGGCGGCGGCGACGTCTCCCGTGACGTCGGACAGATAGGCCGACTGCATCAACAGCGCCCGGACACGTTCCTCGGGAGCCACCGCCGACTCGACGAGCGCCTCGAAGAGGCGCGCGCCGACGCCCCTCAGATGCGATCGGCCCTGGAGAAGCCTCGCGATGCCCTCGAGCGGCTCACGAAACGCCGGATCGGATTCGTATGCGGCGAAATAGTCTCGCACGGCCGCCGAGTCGTCTCCGTTGCGCTCCTCGATCTCGGCGATTTCGGCGAGCAGGCGCGCCCGCCGTGTCGCGCCGAGCTCCGCATCCAGCTCGGCGCGCAGTGACCCAAGTGTCTGATCCGACGCGCTCTGCGGCTTGAACGCCGGGGCAGTCGGGGTCGGAGCTCCGCTGGACGTGCTTGCCGGATTGGGGTTGGCCATGCGCGAGGTGGGCGCGAGATGATCGTGGCAAAGCGTATCGCACTCACCCGCTCTTCCGCATGACGAAATGCGGTGCGCAGCTCCCCGCCCCTCGGAGGCGGTCCACACACGGATTCAGGTGAGGCGCGGGATGGGCACCGTCGCAGATTGAGCGACTACGGACTACGAGAGCGCCGCTCCCGCCGATGCGGTTTCCGTGGGCGAGCGACCACAGACTGCGAGCCCCGCCGCGCCCGGCTCCAGGGGGGGGCGATGAGCGACTAAAGAAACTGCGCGAGCTTCTCGTTGACCTTGGATTCGATCGTGCTCTTAAGCACTCGGAGTAGCAGGGGAAGATCGATCTGGACTCGAACGTCCTTGTCCGTCACCTGGACCGTCCCCTTGGTTCCCTTCGCGGCTCCCCGTGGGGCTTCGAACGCAATTCGGTCACCTTCCCAGCGCCACTCGAGATCCAGTTTTTGCTGCATCGATTTCGCGAGATCCTCGGCGCGCGCCCTCGCTTCGTCCAGCGAGAGCGTATGGGTGCGATGTACGTCGATCGTGGCCATTGGCGTATCCCCTTATTCGAGCGCTATTCGAGCCTTTTGACGATCCAGTACCCTCGCGGCGTATCGACGGGCCCTCCCACCCCATCGACGGGCAAGGTGAACAGAACGTACTCCGGGGCCGGCTCCAGGACGCCCACTTTGACCGTGCCGATGTCATCCGCCGATCCGGCGTCACCCTGCTGAACGGCTGCTCGAAAATCGTGTTGTGCCGTGGCCGCCAGCTTCGCGGCCAGGTCCCGGGCCTCGGCCCGCGTGCGCGTCGAGGGTCGCTCGCCGTTCGCGCCGGGTTGTGCGCCGACATACGACACCAGCACGACTCCGAAACGCAGCTGTCGCGGCGCGTTGAGCGGCAACGGGGGTACGGGTGTCCCGTCGGGCAGCAAGCTGCCTGGACCGGCATCGCCGGCGATGCCCGGGACCCCGAGACTGGCGGCAAATGAAGGACCTGCGTCGTCTCGGTCTCTGCCTCTGTAGGCAAACAGGAGGCCACCGCCGTCGTCGACCTCGGCGTCCAACGCTGCTCGGGACGGGCCATCCCCTTTGGTTGGATGGAAGTCGCGCGCAACGAGCCAGATGGCAAAGGCGACGACGGCAATACCGACCAGCACGGGAGCCCAGCGCGGCATGCGTCGACCCTACTTCGGCAGCTGCGGCGAAGAGCGCAAATCGCTCGGGGTCGCCCCGTCCGCGGGCAATTCGTCGTCCGGGGGGGGCGAGGGAGGTCCGAACTCCTCGTACGGTCGCTGGGTCGCGGAAGGAGGATCGCCGTAGAGCTCCAGTTCTGCGGCAAGCCAGTTTTCCCGGGCGACAAGCCGCTCCCGCTCAAGTCGGGCCTCCACCGCGGCGGCCTCGGCGTCCTTGGCGTCGGCCGCCACGAAGGGAACGGCCTCGAGCTTGCCCAGCTTCTGCTGGATTTCCGCGAGCTCCTTCCGGATGACGACGGGATCGAGCTGCGCCCGCTCGGCGTACTCGCTGGTGAGAATCACGAGCTTGTCGGGACCGGCTTCGGCGAAGCCCGATCCGATCGCACAGCGATGCGTCTCGGATCCCTTGCGATACGTCACGATGCCCGTTCGGAGGGCCGCGAGGAGGGGGAGGTGCCCCGGGAGGACGCCAAATTCGCCCTGGACACTCGGGGCGGTGACCTCATCCACGGATTCCGCCAGCGGCCGGCCGTGCGGGGTGACGATCTCGAGTGCGATCTTGTTGTCGGTCATGTCGAGAAGCCCGGGCGGCTCAGCTCTTGGCGGTGAGCTTTTGGGCCTTCTCGATGGCCTCGGCGATATTTCCCACCATATAGAAGGCTTGCTCGGGAAGGGCGTCGAGCTTGCCCTCGACGATTTGCTCGAATCCCTCGATTGTTTCCTTCAGCGGCACGTACTTTCCGGGCGTACCGGTGAATTGGGATGCAACGAAGAAGGGTTGCGACAGAAAGCGCTGGATCTTGCGTGCCCGGGCCACCGTGAGTTTGTCGTCCTCGCTCAGCTCGTCCATGCCGAGGATGGCGATGATGTCCTGCAAGTCCTTGTATTTCTGGAGAATCGCCTGGACGCGGCGGGCGACCGAATAATGGGCGTCTCCGATGACGCCCGGGTCCAGCAGCGTGGACGTCGAGTCGAGTGGGTCGACGGCAGGGTAAATGCCGATCTCGGTCAGCGCGCGGTTGAGCACCGTGGTGGCATCCAGGTGCGCGAAGGTCGTCGCGGGCGCCGGGTCGGTCAGGTCGTCGGCGGGCACGTAGATGGCTTGAACGCTCGTTATCGAGCCCTTGTTGGTGGAGGTGATCCGCTCCTGAAGCGCCCCCATCTCCGTCGACAGCGTTGGCTGGTAACCCACCGCGCTTGGAATGCGACCGAGCAAGGCCGACACCTCCGAACCGGCCTGGGTGAACCGAAAGATGTTGTCGACGAAAAGGAGGACGTCCTGGTTCTCTTCGTCCCGGAAATACTCGGCGACGGTGAGCGCGCTGAGCGCGACCCGGGCGCGCGCTCCCGGCGGCTCGTTCATCTGACCGTAAATGAGAGCGGTCTTGCTGATGACCGGCTCGCCGGTTTGGAGCTTCGTCTCCGTCATCTCGATGTAAAGGTCGTTTCCTTCGCGGGTGCGTTCCCCGACGCCGGCGAAGCAGCTGACCCCGCCGTGCGCTTTCGCGACGTTGTTGATGAGCTCCTGGATGAGCACCGTCTTGCCGACGCCGGCCCCTCCGAAGAGGCCGATCTTGCCACCCTTTCGGTAAGGGGCGAGCAAGTCGATCACCTTGATTCCGGTCTCGAAAATTTCGATCTTGGTCGACTGCTCGACGAACTGCGGTGGTGGTCGATGAATCGGGGCCCGCATCTTGGCGCGCACGGGGGGCCCGTCGTCGACCGGATCGCCGATGACGTTGAGAATCCGGCCAAGGCACTCGGGTCCAACGGGCATGGCGATCGGCCCGCCGGTGTCGCGCACTCCCATTCCACGAACGACGCCGTCGGTCGTATCCATGGCAATCGTGCGCACGGTGCCCTCGCCGAGGTGCTGCGCAACTTCGAGGGTCAGGTTCTCCTTGGCGCTCGAGATGCCCGGGTTCGTGATCTTCAGGGCGTTGTAAATCCTCGGCAGATTGCCTTCGGGGAACGAAACGTCGACGACGGGACCGATGACCTGGACGACCTTGCCTTGGCTTGAAGGCGAGCCGTTCGTTCCGCGGAACACTGATTGAGACATCGAGATCGACCCTTGAATGGCAGCGGTAGCCAGGAGGCCCCGATGGCCTCTTGGTGGCTCGAGGCCGAGAGTGCAAAGGGAAACGGGTGCCGCGTGTACCACGAGGGACAGGGCAGTTCAACGGGGCCGGCCCGCGAATCGGCCCACTCCTTCCTTGGCAACTGGGGCTAAAAGACGAAGGAGCGTGGTGCGAACGCGAGACGTCTTGGGACCGGGCTCCCCGCTCTCCCGGGTCCTGCCGGGCTGGGAGCACCGAGAAGGTCAGCTGGCGATGGCGGAGGCCGTCGAAGCCGCGCTCGAGGGCGAGCGACACCTGTTCGTGGAGGCGGGGACCGGCACCGGCAAGACCCTCGCCTACCTCGTTCCGGCCATACTCAGTGGGCGCAAGGTGGTCGTATCGACTGCGACGCGCGCCCTGCAGGAGCAGATCTTCGTCAAGGACTTGCCGCTGGTCGCCGAGGCGCTTGGCGCATACGGAATCAGCTACCGGGCCGCGATCATGAAGGGCCTGTCGAACTACGTGTGCCTTCGTCGCATGCACGAGGCGTTGGCGAGCTCCGCTCGCGCCGAGGACAGAGCGCTCGCGCGCATCGTCGAGTGGACGCGAAGGAGCGAAACAGGCGATCGTGCCGAGCTCGACGACCTGGCGGAGGACTCCGACGTCTGGCGGGACGTTGCGTCGTCGAGCGAGACGCGCATCGGCTCCGGCTGTGCGCACTACGCCGAATGCTTCGTGACCCGGATGCGACGCGAAGCGGAGGACTCGCAGGTGGTGGTCGTGAATCATCACCTTTTTCTGGCGGATCTCGCGCTCCGCTGCGGTCCGCGCGGAAAGTACGCCAGCGTGCTCCCCGCGTACGACGCCGTCGTTTTCGACGAGGCCCACCAGATTGAAGACGTTGCGACCGATTTTTTCGGGGTGCGCGTGTCGACCGCTCGCATCGAGGCGCTTGCGCGAGATGCCGAGCGGTCTCTCGCGGCGGCGAACGCGCTCGAGGCGCTGAAAAGCGGACCGGTCCGCTCGACGCTGGAGGGCATGCGCGAGGCAGCGCGCGAGCTCTTTGCACGACTTGCGGTGCAGGCTTCGGTGGGCGACTCCCGTCGTATGCTTTCTCCCGGGGACCTCACGTCGGACGTTCGACGGGCGCACGAGGCGCTGGAGATCCGGCTCGAAGCTCTGGACGCCGTCGCCCGCGCCCGACCGGAGGAAGCGCTGCAGCTCGTTGCGCGCCGCATCGCGGACCTGACCGACGATCTGAGGGCAATTCTGAACGGCGACTCCACCCGTGGGGGCGAGGCCACCGAATGGGTTCGGTGGATCGACGTCCGGGCGCGCAGCGTGCTCCTGGGCGCGAGTCCAGTCGACGTGGGGCCGACGCTTCGAGCGCGCCTGTTCGAATCGGTGCCGACCGTCGTTTGCACGAGCGCTACGCTGGCGACCGGCCGCGCATTTCACTTTGCGAAGACGCGCCTGGGTGCTCCCACCGATACGGAGGAGCTCGTCGTTCCGTCGCCCTTCGACTTCCCGACGCGTGCCGTCCTGTACTTGCCCGACGATCTGCCGGAGCCCGGCGATCGGCTCTTCGAGGACGCCGCTGCGCGGCGCATCGCGGAGCTCGTGACGATGACGGAGGGCGGCGCGTTCGTCCTCTGCACGTCGGCGCGTGCGATGGCCGCGATCCACGCTCGACTGCGCAGCGCCGTCGACTTGCCGCTGCTCGTCCAGGGCGAACGTCCGAAGCACATGCTGCTGTCACGGTTTCGAGCCAGCGGCCGAGCGGTACTCGTCGCGACGATGAGCTTCTGGGAGGGGGTGGACGTCCCAGGGCGGGCGCTTCGGCTCGTCATCATCGACAAGATCCCTTTTGCGCCGCCGAGCGACCCGGTGGTTGCGGCGCGGTGTGCTCGTCTCGACCGAGAGGGCGGCAGCGGCTTCGCCGAGTACTCGATCCCATCCGCAGCGATGACCCTCAAGCAAGGGTTCGGCCGTCTGATCCGAACGCAGCGCGACGCGGGGGCCGTCGCGATCCTGGACAAGCGGATCGTCCGGAAGGGATACGGGCGGGCTCTTCTGCAAAGCCTGCCGCCGGCCAGCCGGGTGCACACGTTCGAGCAGCTGCGCGCGGCATGGGCCGCGTTCGACGCCTAATCGGCGTGCGGCGCTCGCCGTCGTGCTTCGTGCGCTCGGGCCCCGCAACCCTGCTCGCGAGATCGTTGCCTTGGCAGCCTTGGCAATGATCCTGGCGCCCGCGAAATCTCGGCGTCTTCGGCGACGAGCGGGGACTCTCGCTCGCGCTTGCCTCTCGTGCTACGAGGGCGCACCAACATGAGTGAAATCAACGCTGTTCTCGCGCGCACGATTCTCGATTCGCGAGGAAATCCCACGGTCGAAGTCGAAGTTCAAACCGATTCGGGGCACGGACGCGCTGCGGTGCCCAGCGGTGCATCGACCGGGGAGCACGAAGCACTCGAGCTTCGGGACGGCGACAAGAAGCGGTGGGGCGGCAAGGGCGTCGCCAAGGCCGTCGAGAACGTCAACCAGTCGCTGGGGCCCAGCGTCATCGGAATGGATGCACTCGATCAGGCCGCCGTCGACAAGGTCTTGCTCGACACCGACGGGACGCCGAACAAGAGCAAGATGGGAGCCAACGCCATCCTCGGCGTCTCGATGGCCGTCGCACGTGCGGCGGCGAACGCCGTCGATCTGCCGCTTTGGCGCTACCTCGGGGGCGTTCAGGCTCGCGTTCTGCCCACTCCCTTGATGAACGTGGTCAATGGGGGTGTGCACGCCGATAGCGGCCTCGAAATTCAGGAGTTTATGATTGTGCCCGCAGGCCTCCCGTCGTTCGACGAAGCGCTCCGAGCCGGCACCGAAATTTTCCACACGCTCAAGAAGCTCCTGAAGGACGAAGGACACACGACGTCGGTCGGTGACGAAGGGGGCTTCGCTCCGAGGCTGAAGTCGAACGAGGAGGCGCTGCAGTTTCTCGTCCGAGCGATCGAGGCCGCCGGCTATCGGCCCGGCCAGGACGTCGCCCTGGCCATGGATTGCGCGGCGAGTGAGTTCTTCGATCGCAAAACCGGCAAATACACGTTCGACAAGAAGAGCATCGGTCGGGAGGAGCTCGTCACCATCTACGACGAGTTCACGCGCAAGTACCCGATCGTATCCATCGAGGACGGGTGTTCCGAGGACGACTGGGAAGGCTGGAAGCTTCTGACGCAACGTCTTGGAAGCAAGATCCAGCTCGTCGGCGACGACCTGTTCGTGACCAACATCGAACGGTTGCGCCGCGGAATCGAGAGCGAGACTGCCAACGCGATTCTCATCAAGCTCAACCAGATCGGCTCCTTGACCGAAACGCTGGCATGCATCCAGGTCGCGTCGGAAAATGGCTATCGTTCCATCATCAGCCACCGGTCGGGAGAAACGGAGGACGCGTTCATCGCGGATCTTTGCGTGGCGACCAACGCCGGGCAGATCAAGACGGGCAGCCTGTCGCGCTCCGACCGAGTCGCCAAGTACAATCAGCTCATTCGTATCGGGTACGAGCTCGGAAGCGGCGGTGTGTTCTCGGGCCGCACGCCATTCGTTCGACGCCAGGGCTGAGAGAGAGTAGCTCGGTCGGCTCGGAGACCGCGGTCTGTCACCTCGCGGTCTCCCGCCGCGTCGCCCACCGCCCGGCGGTTCTCCTCCCGGGCTCGGTCTTTTTTTGGGGGGCCGCCCTTCCGTTGTAGCCTTACGGAAGGGATGAAGCTTCTCCAGCAGATGCTGAGCGAGCTCGCGCGACCGGAGGTTGTCGAGTTTGCGGTGGTGACGGAACGACTGCCGTGCGTACGCGTGTCGAACAAGTACGAGCCGATCGACGAGGCGGCTCAATCGACCGAAGCGATTCTGGAGCTCCTCGTTTCCGTCGGCGGTAGCCGATACGTCGACGATCTCATGCAGAAGCCGGTTCACTGGACGGCGCGGGTCGAGGGCGGGGGTCTGGTCGAGGTGCATGCGGTCATGCGGGAAGGACGGGTTCAGGCGCGCTTCGTCCCAATGCGCCGCGCGCCGTCGGTCGGCCGTCCGGCCGAGCCGGGGGAACCTCCTCCTGCCGCGCCGATATCGCCCGTCGCCCGCAGTCCTCGCATCGGCGAGCCGGGCCCGGCGGCGCCGCCCCTGGACACGACCCCTCACGAAGGGGTGTCCGACCCCATGCTGCGCGCGGCGATGGTGGTCCCGATGCCTGCGCGAGCGGGGTCGAACGAGCCGCGCGGCCGCTCCGCACCGCGAGGGCCGGCGCGCCGGGCCGCGCACGGAGATGCCGTGATCGATGCGCTGATTTCGGCGCGAGAGGCCGCTGCCAGCGACGTCCACGTCGTGGCGGCCCGCCCGGTGCTGCTCCGAATCGGGGGTGAGCTCGTCGGCAGCGGAGAGCCGTTGTCGGCCGAAGAGGTCGAGCGCAGCGTCTTGCGCATCGTGCCCGAACGACTGCGTGCCACGTTCGAGGAGCACGGCTCCTGCGATTTTGCCCTCGAGCACAAAGAGGAAGGTCGTTTCCGTGTCAACGTCGTCCGTCAGCGCACAGGGCTCAAGGCGTGTTTTCGCTGCATTCCAAACGATATCCCGACGCTCACGTCCTTGGGACTCCCCGCCGAGATCGAACGGGCGACGCACCATCACCAAGGACTGGTGCTGATCACCGGTCCGACGGGGCACGGCAAGACGAGCACCCTGGCGGCCATCGTCGACATCATCAATCGCGAGACGACCCACCACGTCGTGACTGTCGAGGACCCCGTCGAATTCGTCCATTCGCGTAAGAGAGCCATGATCAGTCAGCGCGAGATCGGCACGCATACTCGCTCGTTCGCCAGCGCGCTCAAAGCTTCGCTTCGCGAGGATCCCGACGTCATCGTGGTCGGCGAGCTGCGTGACACCGAGACGGTTCGAATGGCGCTCGCCGCGAGCGAGACGGGACACCTGGTGATCGGCACCATGAATACGCCGAGCGCGGCCAAGACCATCGACCGCCTGGTGGATCTATTTCCGCCCGCCGATCAGCAGCAGGTGCGCATGACTCTGGCAGGGGGGTTGCATCTCATCGTCGGCCAGCGCTTGCTGCCGTCCCTGGGTGGTGGAGGGATGGTGGCCGCCGCCGAGCTGCTGCCGGGATCCATCGCGCTCTGGAGCTTGATCCGCGACGCGAAGACCTTTCAGATTCCCAGCTTGCAGCAGCGGGGCAAAGGTTTCGGAATCATCCGGCTCGACGAGTCGTTGGCCGAGCTCGTGCGTGGAGAACGCGTCACGCGCGACGTGGCGATATCGTACGCGGAGAATCCCGCCGAGCTCGAGGAGACCCTCGATGGCCGGCGTGCGGCGGCTCCGCCGATCGAGCCCCCGAAGAAAGCGGATCCCGGGTCGCTTCTCGGCAAGGCGGGGCAGCTGTTCGGAAAGCGAGGCGCCTGATGCCTCGCATCGACCGACTCTTCGACCTGCTGCTCGCCGATCGGGGCAGCGATTTGCATCTGGGGATCGGGTACCCGCCCATGATTCGCGCGCGCGGTCAGCTCGCCAGCCTGCGCGACGCTCCAATCGATCCCCGGGAGATGGAGGAGCTGCTCTTCGAGATCCTGACCGAGGAGCAAAAGGAGACCATCACGGAGACCCTCGATCTCGACTTTGCTTACGCCTACGAACAGAAAGCCCGATTTCGCGCGAACTATTTTCACAAGGTCACCGGTCTCGCGGCCGTCTTTCGCACCATTCCGACGAAGGTGCTCACACTCGACGAGCTCGGGTGTCCTGCCGCGATCCGCAAGCTTGCCGAGCGGCGCGCCGGGCTCGTTCTCGTGACGGGGCCTACGGGCTCCGGAAAGTCGACGACGCTCGCTGCAATGATCGATCACATCAACGGGACGCGGGCGTGTCATGTCCTGACGATCGAGGATCCCGTGGAGTTCGTTCACGTTCCGCGCAAGGCATCGATCACGCATCGGGAGATCGGAGTGCACGCATCGACCTACGCGCAGGCGATACGCAGCGCGGGCCGCGAAGATCCCAACGTCATTCTCATCGGCGAGCTGCGCACCAACGAGACGATGAAGCTCGCCCTTCAGCTCGCAAGCTTCGGGATTCTGGTGTTCGCGACGGTGCACACGAACAGCGCACCCGCCACGATCGACCGGATCGTCAATGCGTTTCCCGCGGACGAACAGCCGCAGGTGCGAGGGATGCTGGCCGAAAGCCTCGTAGGCATCGTCGCGCAGCAATTGCTCCGGACCGCGGACGGCAGTCGACGGGTGGCTGCGCACGAGATCCTGATCGGGTCCCCGGCTCTTGCCTCGATGATCCGCGAGAACAAGACCTTCCAGATTCCCAGCATGATGCAGGCCGGCCAAAGCCAGGGGATGCAGACCATGGACATGTCGCTGGAGCGCTACGTCCGCGACGGGGTCATCGCGCCCGAGGCCGCTCTCGAGAAGGCAATCGACAAGGAGACCTTCGCAAAGCTCCTCAAGGCCGGAAAGCCGGGGGACCTGGCGCCGATTTAGAGCGCTTTTCCATGGCCTTGAGGCCATGGAAACCGCCTTCGGCGGGCGCGCCCTCTCAGGCGCGCAGCGCTCCAGACGGGTCGCCGGGGCTCCGCCCCGTGCTCGCTTCGCTCGCCCCCGGACGCCGCTCCCGCGGCGTCCCTAGCGCGGTT
>Ga0187782_10000681_pt1 | contig 23721 bp, 18 predicted proteins | sample 0715_SJ02_MP15_2_FD_132454 | JGI IMG/M metagenome (GOLD analysis project Ga0187782, IMG submission 132454) | Tropical peat soil microbial communities from peatlands in Department of Meta, Colombia - 0715_SJ02_MP15_20_MG | ecosystem: Environmental > Terrestrial > Soil > Wetlands > Peat | place... | reverse complement strand
GACATCTTCGCTCTGGCCGAAGAACCTGCTGGAGCCGCGGGTCAGGCAGGGCGGATGGGTGGGGGAGAAGAGGCGCCCCAACTGGCCAGCACGTTTGCCGTGGGCGAAGAATCTTCGTCAGGTTTGGGGGTAGGAGGGGTTAGCGCGATCGCTCCAGTCAAGCTGATGGCGCCGCTGGGGCGGGCAGCGGCTCAGGTGCGGCGCGGCGACACGGTGCGCGTCGAAGTGGTGGTCCGCACCCGCAAGCTTGGCCATTTTTTCCCGGGCGGCACGGTGGATGCTTTTGACTGCTGGCTGGAGCTTCAGGCGCGTGACAGTACCGGGAAGATCATTTTCTGGAGCGGGGAAACAGCGGACAACGGCCACGGCCCCGTCGAGCCTGGCGCGCACTTCTATCGCTCGCTCCAGCTTGATGCGCACGGCAATCCCATCAACAAGCGCAATGCCTGGTCCACGCGCGCCACCATGTACGCCCACTTGATCCCTCCAGGCGCTGCTGACACTGTCCATTTCCGCATGAAAGTCCCCGAGGATGTGGGAGATTCGATCATGCTATCCGCGAAGCTTAATTACCGGAAATTCTCCTGGTGGCATACCCAGTGGGCATTTGCCGGGGTGCGCGACCCCTCCCAACCCAATCCCGATGTGACCAAGAATTACGACGATGGCCGCTGGGTTTTTCAAGGCGACCTTTCCCGGGTCTCCGCAAAGTTCAAGGCGATACCGGATGTGCCCACCGTGGTGATCGCGCAAGGCACCGCGACTGTTCCGGTGGTCGCCAAGGACTCTGGTCCCTTTGCGGAGACTTTGAGTCTGGACCCCCGCGACCGCGAGCGCTGGAACGATTATGGCATTGGGCTGTTACTGCAAGGTGATTTGAAAGGAGCAGAGCGCGCCTTCGAAACGGTGACGAAGCTCGACCCCCGGTACGCCGACGGCTGGGTCAACGTGGCCCGCGCTCGCATTCAGGAAGGCAATACCGAGGCGGCGAAGCCCCTGCTCGAAAAAGCCCTTGAGCTCAGTCCCCGGCTCGGCAGCGCCCATTACTTCGCCGGACTTGCCCTCAAGGCCGATGGCAATTATCCCGCAGCCTTCGACGAGTTCTCCAAAGCTTCCGCATTGTATCCACGCGACCGCGTGGTGAGGAACCAAATGGGCCGCATGCTTTTCCTTGAGCGCAAATACAAGGAAGCGGTGGCGGAATTTGATAAGACTCTGGCTGTCGACCCGGAAGACCTCGAAGCGCATTACAACCTGATGCTCTGCTATCGCGGTTTGCGCGACGATGGGCAGGCTGCGCGGGAAGAGAAGCTCTACCTGCGCTTCAAGGCCGACGAATCCTCGCGCGCCATCACCGGCCCCTACAAGCTCGCTCATCCTGAGGATAACAACGAATCACAACCCATACACGAGCACGTGTCGGTGCCACTGGGTCAGGAAGTAGGCAGTAAGCGGAAGGCAGTAGGCAGATATCAGAAAGCAGAAATTAGAAAGCAGAAGGAAGAACCAGAGCGAGATTCCTCGCTGCGCTCGGAATGACGTGGATGGGAGCCGATTGTGTAAATGGGCAAATCCAAAATCCGAAATCTAAAATCCAGAGTCGCAGGGATTTTCCTGGCCGCTGGCATTGCCAGTTTGATCTTCACGGCAGGTTTCAAACCCGCCGCGACCTCCGCAGGCAGTGCTAAGGCCCCGGCTAATAACAGCAGCGAGCGAATCCATTTCGAGGACATCACGCAGAAGGCTGGAATCAATTTCACCCATTACACCGGCGCCTTCGGCCAGAAATACTTACCGGAAACCATGGGACCAGGCTGCGCGTTCATCGACTACGACAACGACGGCTATCCCGACATCCTGCTGATCAATGGAAAGGACTTTCCCGGCCACAAGACCCGGCGGGCGACCTTGAAGCTCTACCACAACAACGGCAACGGCACCTTCACTGACGTAACAGCCAAGGCAGGCCTGGACCTCGAGATGTACGGCATGGGCGTGGCGGTGGGCGACTACGACAACGACGGCTGGGACGACATTTACATCACCGGCCTCGGCGAGGCGCACCTTTTCCACAACGAGCGCAACGGAACGTTCAAAGACGTCACCAGAACCGCAGGGGTGAATAACACCGGCTTTGGCGCCAGCGCCGCCTGGGTCGATTACGATAGAGACGGCAAGCTGGACCTGTTCGTAACCAACTACGTAAAGTGGTCGGAGAAGGATGACCTTTATTGCACGCTCGACGGCCGCCACAAATCTTATTGCACGCCGGAAGATTATAAAGGCGATACTCCACGTCTCTTTCATAACCTTGGCAACGGCCGCTTCGAAGACGTGACCGAAAAAGCGGGCATCTACGATCCTAAGAGCAAATCGTTAGGCGTGGCGGTGATTGATTACGATATGGATGGCTGGCCGGACCTCGCCGTGTCAAACGATACTGAGCGCAATAAACTCTACCACAACAACCACAACGGAACATTCACCGAACAGGCGGTGCCAGCCGGCATCGCCTTCAGTGAGGATGGGGTGGCGCGGGGCGCCATGGGGATCGATGAGGACGACTTCGATCATTCGGGCTACCCCAGCCTGGCCATCGGCAACTTCTCCAACCAGATGCTCGGCCTGTACCACAACGAGGGCAATCGCTTCTTTATTGACATCGCGCCTGCTTCCTCAGTGGGCCGCGCCAGCCTGCTCTCGCTTTCCTTCGGCCTTTTTTTCTTCGATTACGACCTGGACGGCCTGGAAGATATGTTCGTCGCTAACGGCCACATCGAGCCGGACATTGCACGCATCCAGCAACAGGTGACATACGCCGAACTCCCTCTGGTGTTCCACAACGAGGGTGCCGACAAGTTTCAAGAAGTGGGGAAGCAACTCGGGTTCACGCGCCGCTTGGTGGCGCGCGGCGCCGCCTATGCGGATATCGATAACGACGGCGCGCCGGATATCTTGGTGACCAGCAACGGTGGCCCTGCTTACCTCTTCCGCAACGTCGGTGGCAGCCGCAATAACGCCATCCGTATTAAGACCGTCGGGACGCACTCGAACCGTGACGGCATCGGCGCGCAAGTCCGGGTCAGCTCAGGCGGCGTCGCCAATTGGCAGACCGTCCACTCGGGCTCGAGCTACTGCTCGCAGAGCGAACTTACCTTGACTTTTGGCTTGGGAAAGGCCATTCAAGTTGATAGCGTGGAAATCACCTGGCCCAGCGGCCAGCATGACACCCTCAAGAGCCTTAAAGCCGACGCAACCTATACCATCGAGGAAGGCGGAAAGATCATCAGCGCGAAGCCGTTCAAAAGGTAACTCGAATTCGGTAAGCCGGGTGCTTGCCTCCAGTCTTCCGAGAGCGTTTGGCTCCCCGAAGGGGGCCTACGTGTGTAGTCCCGCAGGCGCGGGATGAAACCCACTGCGAGTTTTCCAGATTCTACCAGAGGTGCCCAGAAATGGTTATAATCTGCCCTCGACCCAGTTGGATGACGCGCAACACTAAGGAGGACCCGTGGATGATTTCCCAGATTTCATGAAGAGCCCAGCGAACAAGATTGCCACCAGCAGCCAAGCCACTCCCGGCGTGGAAGGATACGTATTCGATGGTGTCGATGGAAGTCAAATGGCGTTTTGGACCTGTCGCGCATCGGCGGACTCGTCTCCGCACGCGCACGATTATGACGAATATATGGTCGTCATTCAGGGCTGCTACACACTCATAATTGATGACAAGCGCATACCAGTGAGAGCCGGAGAAGAGTATTTCATTCCCAAGGGAACCTGGCATGGGGGTGAGCCCATCGCGGGTACCCGAACCATCCATGCCTTTGGGGGCCGGCGCGCCGAAAGAGTTCCCGCTCTCTAGAAGCCGCGGACCTCAAAACCGGAGGTCTGCGCTATCCCTGCCTAAGAAGTCAGCCCGCAAACCGGAAACTGCCGGGCTCAAGGCCGGCGCGCAGAGCGAGCTCGTGCACCAGCAATTGGATATGGACGGAATCAATTAGCGTTCCCAGCCCCAATCGAATCGGTTCAACGGGGACTTGGCGCACATTGGTGAGGTCCGCAAAAGGCCGGTCGGCGTAAAGCAGGACGCGCCCGCCGTGCTTGCGGATATCTTCAGCCAGCTTGAACAGACCGGGGTCTGCCTCGCGCTTCGTCCTGATTTCGCTTTGGCGGGCGAAGATAATGTAGCGATGGGTGGGGTCGATGATCTCCATCGGACCATGACGAAACTGAGCGGCACTCATCGGTTCCGCGCCCATTTTCGCCACCTCCTTGAACAAGAGCGCTCCCTGGTAAACCGAGGCCAGTTCCGCTCCGCGGGAGAGCAGGGCAATGTAGTGCGGTTTGTTAAAGAATTCCACGGTGGGTGGGATCAGCTCGTCGTGGCGCTCGATGATTTTCTCCTGAGCCTCGATGGCCTGCATCAACGCCTGCGTGAGAAGGTGCGGCGGCTTTCTAGCAATCGCCACGGCTAGGTACATCAAAACAGCCACGGCGCAGGTGTATGTCTTGGTGCCTACCGGGGCGGGGCGGCCGGCCATCATGGGCAGCAACAGATTGGCTCGCCGGGCCAGTGAGCTTGTCTCCATATTGCAGATGGCTACCAAACTCTCCTTCCCATGCAAGGCGCCGAGCAACCGCAGGACTTCCGGCGTTTCGCCCGATTGTGACACCAGCACCAGGAGGATGTCTGCGCCGAGGAACTTCCGGTGGTGGTCCACCAGTTCGCCCGTCTCCCAGATCAGCGTGCGGATGCCCAGAGAATTCAAATAGGCCTGGGCCGGGTAGGCCGCGTATATTGACGATCCCATGCCGGTGATTACCACGGTGGGCGGCCAGTGCTTCACCGTCGCTCGCAATGCCTTGGAGGGAATCGCTCCAGGGCTTGTATAGAACTTCCGCAAGCCCGAAAGGACCGCAGGCTGCTGGGCTATCTCTTCCATCAAGGTGGTCATGGGCATTTCAGTGGCTAGTACTTAGCGTTTAGTGGCTAGTGACCAGAGTCGGTGCGTTACCCACCAATACTAGCCACTAACCACTAAGCACTAGCCATTGAAATTATAGCACTTGCGCCCAGGGGGTCGAATGAGGTTTCATAGGAGCATGAAAACCATTCTCTGCTCCACCTTGATTGTTGCGGCGCTGTCCACACCGTGCCTCTTAACCCCATACGCTCTCGGCGCAGAACGGAGTGCCACCAAGGGCCAGTGTTTTGTCTATCTCGGCACCTACACCGAGAAGGCGAGTAAAGGCATCTATGCTTGCCGCTTCGACCCTGCCATAGACCGGTTGACCTCACTGGGGCTGGCCGCCGAAACTGCCGACCCCTCGTTTCTAGCGATAGACCCTACCCGGCATTTCCTCTACGCAGTCAATGAGGTGTCGCAGTATGAGGGGCGAACGAGCGGGGGCGTCAGCGCTTTCGCCATCGCTCCGGGGACAGGCAAGCTCACCTTTTTGAACGAGGTGCCGTCAGGCGGAGCAGGCCCCTGCCACTTGACGGTGGATAAGACTGGAAAGTACGTTCTGGTCGCCAACTACGGCGGCGGAAGCTTGGCAGTGTTCCCAATTCTCAAGGACGGCCGTCTGGGAGAGGCCTCGGCCTTCGTGCAGCACAAAGGCGCTAGCGTCAACCCTCAGCGTCAAGAGGGGCCACACGCGCACTCGATCTACATGTCACCTGACAACCGTTTCGCCATCAGCGCGGACTTGGGGCTTGATGAGGTGTTCGTTTACCGTTTCGATGCCACCAAAGGGACGCTCACGCCAGACATTCCCCCCTCCGCCACCGTCAGCTCCGGTGCAGGGCCGCGGCACTTTGCCTTTCATCCGAACGGGAAGTTCGGATATGTAATCGACGAATTGCAGTCCACCATCACCGAGTTTTCATACGACCCGGCCAGCGGGGCTTTGGACGTGCTCCAGCCCGTCTCCACCCTCCCTCTGGATTTCAAGGGCGAGAGTACCGCCGCCGAAGTAGAAGTGCATCCTTCCGGGAAGTTCCTTTATGCGTCCAACCGCGGGCTCGATACCATTGCCGTGTTCTCGGTCAACTCGCGAAAAGGAACTCTCACGCCTCTGGCGCAGGTCCCCACGCTCGGGAAGACACCGCGCAACTTTAAGATAGACCCAACAGGCTCGTACCTATTCGTTGCCAACCAGGACTCTGACAACGTCGTGCAGTTCCGCATCAACCCAATCACCGGCCTCTTGACTCCGACCGGCCAAGTGCTTCAGGTGCCCTCGCCTGTATGCGTGACATTCCTAGCGATCGAGTGATCGCCTCGGACTTCCAAATCCTATGGGACTTTTCTATTTGGTACGTCATGGTGAATCGGAATGGAATGCTGAGAACCGGCTTTGCGGCCGCACCGATGTCCCCCTCTCGGAGGGCGGGCGCCGCCAGGCAAAGAGCTTGGCTGAGCGCTTGGAGTCCATCCCCTTTGAAGCGCTCTATTCCAGCCCGCTTGAGCGTGCTCTCGAAACAGCACGCCTGATCTCTGAGTCTGTGGGTCTCCAACCCGCCCCCGACCAGAGACTCGTCGAGCTGGACTACGGCCAATGGGAAGGGAGGACCTTGGCGGAAATTGCGGAGAGCGACCCCAAAACTCTTCGCGCCTGGGATGCCAATCCTGCCCAGGTCGCACCTCCTGGTGGCGAAAGCGGCCTCGAGGCCCAGCAACGCATCGTGTCCTTCCTGGATTTTCTGGCGGCCAAGCATCCGCAGGGTCATGTGCTGGTGGTCTTCCACAAAACCGTCTGCCGCCTGGTGATTTGTCACGTCTTGGGAATGGCGGCCTCCGAGTATAGAAGGCGACTCGTCCTGAACAATGCCGCGCTGAGCATTATCCAGGCTCAGCCATATGGTTGGCAGCTAATCACTTTCAATGATACGTCGCACTTATCAGCCTCGCACCCAGGCGGAACTTACGTGGGGGAGGAGTTCTGAGGGGATTCGGAATTGCTGATCGCTGATTGTCGGTTGAAAAGTGGCAGGGTAACCTCGTCTCCTGCCAAATCGCCCCTCGTGGGGGCAATCGAAAATCGGCGATCGAAAATCGACAATCACGAAAAACATGTATCTTCCACCAGGATGGCGTGAACTTCGCCCGGGCCATGGACGCCGTGGATGAGGATCTGTTCGATATCGGCCGTGCGGCTGGTTCCCGTGATGAAGACAACCGAACGGCTGGGACCTTGCCCATCCCCCCTCTCCTTACCCCCGTCCCCAACTTGGGAGGGGACTGAGGGGTGGGGGCCAGCCACGGAAAGTTTTTCCAGGACTTCATCGAGTGACGCCACTAACTGGCTCCTTCGGTACAAGGCTATGTGTACAGGCGGGGCCAGCGATGCCAGTTGGGCGCCTTCTGTCCAACTGGTGACCACCAGGCTGCCGGTTTCCGCCAGCGCGAATTCCACACCCGTGATCCCCACCGTTGCCGCAAAGCTAGCCTCGGCAAAACTCCTCAGTGAAGCATCCCCGATAACGGGATCGTCCCCGGTGCCAAGGGCTGGCCAAACAGAAGATTTCATGCCCAATGCGCGGAGCAGCGGTTCGATGTTCAGCTCCGCCAACAATGGATTGCGGGAAACGGCCACGTTTTTAGCCTTGGTTTGGAGGAGGATGGTCTTGAGGATTCCTTCCAACGCTTGGCGATTAGTTGCGCGGTGGGCCATGCCAGCCACTCTAGTCAATTCTGCCTCGAATCTAGGTAGCAGTTCCTGTGGCGGGATGGTAGGCAGTATCCCGGCCAGCGGCGCGGCTGGCAGTTGGGTGCTTCCTCCAATCACTGAGCGGCCCTCCAGGGAACGGCCCAACGCCTTCCGAATCCGTTGTATTATCTCCTCGTATCTTGCCAATCCTGACACCTCCCATTGCCAGGCGGTTGGAACCCAAGCGCAGGGATTGTACCATACCTCTTGGAAGGGATGCTTTGGCAAGACTGCAGAATCAGCCTTGACACTTCAAGGAACAATCGCGTATACAATAAATAAAATTAATGCGAGAATTATGCAACCTTGAAGGCTTTTGGTTCATCAATTATCGCTGGTGTTAGGTTCAAAGGCTTTTCTGAGAGAGGCCGGAGGGTGGTAGGGAATGGGAGTCGCGGTGAAGTCTGGAAAAAACGGTTATCGAACGCTGTTGTTGAAAAAGCGGAACGAGCTATTGGCCTCGGCGAAGGGCGCGCCCGCTGCTCTGGCAGCAAGCGTTCAATCTCCGGATGTCGTTGAATTTGCAGTCAAAACGGCTGAGCAAGATGTGACAGCGGTGACTGCGAGTCTGCGCAGTCAGCTCTTGAGAGAAGTTGATAATGCGCTTGGTCGTTGTGCCCGCGGCACTTACGGTGCCTGCGAAGGATGCCACGTGGAAATTGCACCACTGCGCCTCAAAGCCGTCCCCTGGACTCGCTATTGCCTCACCTGCCAGGAATTACGCTCCAGAAATTAGGCGCGCGTTTACCATGGTACGCTATAGTGCGGACATTTAGCTCCGCAGGGCGTGAAACCACGCGCAGCTAGAAGGGCCCTTCCGAAACGCCGTGACTATAAGTCACAATCCCCGTGTCTACCATACAACACACGTACCCGCCGCTTTCCAGGCTCCTCGGAAAAGTCCTATTGTGTTATCGTTAGCGGGTGGGTGAAGATCATACCATGTCAAAGGAACCCCCAGTTATTCCCGCGAAGCTTGTCCTCCGCGAAGGCGGGGGAGCGGGAATCCACGTTCGAGTTCGGTTTGCACCTAGCCCGACCGGATACGTCCATGTGGGGAATGCGCGCACGGCTCTCTTCAATTGGCTTTTTGCCCGACACTCCGGTGGCTCTTTCATTTTACGCGTCGAGGATACGGACGTCGAGCGCTCTAAGCAAGAGTACGAGCACCAATTGATTGAGGACCTTCGCTGGTTCGGAATCGATTGGGACGAAGGACCGGACGTAGGGGGTGACTTTGCGCCCTATCGCCAATCGGAGCGTAAAGAGGTTTATTCCAGGTTGGCCACCCAATTGATTGATCAGGGCCACGCCTATTTTTGCTTCTGTACCCCAGAGCAACTCGAGAGAGAGCGCCAGGAGGCCTTGAAGGCCGGGATTCAGCCACGCTACTCGGGCCGGTGCCGCAAGCGTCCGCGTGAGGAGGCGGCGCGCAAATTTGCTGCGGGTGAACCTGCCGCAATCCGGCTGAAAATCGAGCCTAGCGCATTTTCCTGGAATGACCTCGTCCACGGCCCCACCAGTTTTTCGGCGGAAGTCATTGGCGATCCCATCCTGATCCGGTCGGATGGCAACCCCGCCTACAATTACGCGGTGGTAATTGACGATCACTTGATGGCGATCTCTCACGTCATTCGCGGCGACGACCACATTTCCAACACCCCGCGTCAACTCGCCGTCTATGGCGCTCTGGGCTGGGAGCCGCCGCAATTCGCCCACCTCTCCACCATCCTGGGCTCCGACCGGACGCGCCTGTCCAAGCGGCACGGCGCGACGTCTCTCGAGAGTTTTCGCAAGATGGGGATTCTTCCCGAAGCGCTGCGGAATTACTTGGCACTCTTGGGTTGGTCGCCGGCGGATGGGAAGACGGAAATCTTAAGTCCGCAGGAACTGGTCGAGCAGTTTTCGCTCGAGCACATCACAAAGAGTCCCGCAGTTTTTAACCAGGAAAAGCTCTACTGGTTAAATCGACACTATATGAAGGAATGCCTGCCCAGCCGCCTAGCCGAGCTTGCAGCCCCATTCCTGGTTGGGGCAGGATATTTGGGGGCACATCCAAGTCCGGTTGTCCTGGCTTGGCTTGAGAAGGTGCTGGATGCTGTCCTCAAGAACATCAACTCGCTCGAACAACTGCCTGACGCGGTGCGCATCATTTTCGAATATGATGCCGGGAAGGCAGTCCAGGAACTCGAACTGTCGCCGACAGCAAGCGCACGAGTTGTACTCGGCGCCTTCATCCCCAAAGTCCTGGCCCAATCAGACTTGAGTTACGAGCGGTTCCGCGCGCTCGCGAAGGAAGTACAAAACGAAACGGGGAATAAAGGAAGGGACCTGTTCCACCCCATTCGCGTCGCCCTAACTGGCACAGCCTCCGGCCCGGAGCTTGAAAAGCTGATTCCCATTTTCGAAGCCGGAGCGAAGCTGCCGCTGGCCCGACACGTGAAGAGCGTTGCCGAGCGCTTGCGGGAATTCGCCGCGGCGGCGAAACTGGAAGCGGAATCGAATCCATTGTAGGTGCGGTCCCTGGGAACACCCGTTCACGATGGCCAGTGGTAGCGTCGCTGGGCTTAAGGCTCTTTCTACGTGGGCGCAAGGTTCCCTAGACGCTGACGGGCCACCTTCATGAATTGTTCCGCGTTTGCGATCTGCTCCGCTGCTTCCTCGGTGGTAACTTCTTTCGTAGAATCGTAGTCCCCTGTCAGCCGCACCTCCATACCGTGAATCAAAACACGATGGAGCTCAGCAGGCACGATTCCGGTCCGAACGAAGTGCTCGCCGAAGGCTGCGTGGACGGCCGAGTGTTTTGAGAAAGCAAGGCCCACTCCAAGCAGAAATGCCTCGGCAACGTAGAACATGGCGTAATAGGCGCGAGAGACAGCAAAATCGTAATAGCCATTTTCCCGCATGAGCTTCGCGGCGGCAATGCTGTCCTCAGCTTTCCCTAACAGGCCCTCCTGTTCGGGCCTCATACCGGCACCCCCTCACGCCGAACATTAATGAGCAAAGGGCTGAGTTCAGTTTCGAACCGTTCACGTGAAACGAAGATGCAAGAAAACACTACATTGTTTTCGAGTGACAGTTCGGCAACCGAATCGAGCGTGCGACGGATTTCTTCGCCCGGTCGGACCGGCCCCTCCAAAACCACGAGTACGTCGACGTCCGAGCCGGGCTCGGCATCGCCGCGCGCATGGGAGCCGAAGAGCATCAAGCGGACAAGGCGCGGTCCGTAAAGCGCCTCAAATCGTCTCCGGAGCTCCGCTAACAGGCTTTGCAAGCGTTCGCTCACCTGGACAATCTCCCGGATGAATCATTGCACGGTCCAGGGCCGTTTGTCGAGACTCTGGAGTCCTCCAAAACCTACCAATTTGGGTTTACAATAGCCGGAATGACTATGCGAGACAAACTAATTGTAGCGCTGGATCTGCCCACCGGCGATGCGGCAACTCGGATGGCGGAGAGGCTGCAAGGCCACGTCGGATTGTTCAAGGTGGGCTCGGAGCTTTTCACAGCCGAAGGGCCTGTGCCGGTGCGTTTTCTCGTCGCCACGGGCCACAGGGTTTTCCTCGACCTTAAATTCCACGACATCCCCAACACGGTGCGGGCGGCGGCCCGCGAAGCTGCGCAACTTGGTGTGAGCATGGTGAACGTGCACGCCTCAGGCGGGCGGAAGATGATGGAAGCGGCGCTCGAGGGAGCGCGCTCTGCGCTGGCGACGGTTTGGGGCAACCCAGAGCGGTCACAAGGGCCGTCCCAACAGGTCGGCCCGAAGGTGCTGGCAGTAACGATCCTGACCAGCCTTGAAATCCAGGATCTTGAGGAGCTGGGCGTTTGGGGAACGCCGATGGAGGCGGTGGTGCGGTTGGCTCGCTTGGCGCAAAGTGCGGGGCTGCATGGCGTGGTGGCCTCGGCGCGCGAAATCCCCGCCATCCGGCAGGCGTGCGGTCCTGAATTTCTGATTGTCACCCCGGGGATTCGGCCCGCCTCTGCCGCCGCAAACGATCAGGCCCGAATTGCAACCCCTGCGAGCGCCATCGCAGCAGGTGCGGATTATCTGGTTGTGGGACGACCGATTACCGGCACGCCTGATCCGGCGGCGGCAGCGGATGCGATTGTGGCGGAAATGGAGGGACAGTGATGATCGTCGATTGACGATTGACGATTGGTGCCGCTGTTTCTAATCGACAATCGACAATCGACAATCAACAATCGGCAATCGGAAGGTCCGGGGACACAACACATGACCGACAACGAAATCCTACAAGTCTTTCGCGAAAACTCGGCTCTCCTTGAAGGTCACTTCATTCTCTCTTCGGGCCTGCACAGCGACCGCTACATACAGTGTGCGCTGGTGTTGCAGCACCCGAAAGTCGCCGAACAACTGTGCTCCGAACTGGCTCGAAAGCTGCAACGGCTGGGGGCGACGGTGGTGGCCGCGCCAGCGCTGGGCGGAATCTTGGTGGCGCATGAGGTGGCACGGGAGCTGGGCATCCGTGCACTTTTTACAGAGCGGCAGGAAGGCATCATGACTCTTCGCCGGGGATTCAGCTTGGCTCGCGGCGAGCCGACGCTGGTGGTGGAAGATGTGATGACCACGGGCCTGTCGACGCGCGAAACGATGCGATGTGTTGAAGAAGCGGGAGGGAAGGTGGTGGGAGCCGGGTCGCTGATTGACCGCAGCGGTGGTACGACCGACCTGGGCGTCCCCCGTTCAGCGCTGCTGACTTTAACGATTCAGAACTACAATCCTGCTGACTGTCCTCTCTGCCACTCGGGCCTCCCGGCCGTCAAACCGGGTAGCCGCACCAAGCGCACAGGCTAGGGTGTCGAACGCGAAGGGAAGTAACTCGTCACCCGTCCCGCGACGGCTGGAGAAAGCGCCGCGGGGGGAGACGCTCAACCCTTGGGGAGAGGGCGCATTCATTTCGAGAGGCTTGCATCCCCGACTTCGGTCGCGTGTCCAACGGAAGATAGGTTTTGCTGGATTTCAGGCCTTTAGTGGGAGTATCATGCCAGCGTTTATAGGGGCGGCAATGATTGATCGGCAGGATAGTAGGGCGTCCCCGGAGAGTTTGCTTTAGCCGCTTGCTGGCAAACCGTACTCGCTGGTCATTCGGGGGAAGCCACTACATGGCGATGTAAAATCGCCGCAGCAAAAACATAAGGAGGTATAGTCATGGTGGATGGCCTAAAGGAGAAAATCAGTCGGAGAAAGTTTCTGGGCGCTGCCGCTGCGACCGCGACAGGCGCCATGATCCTGAAACCCGGGGCAGTGCGAGGTTCAGACGCGAGCTCCGCCTTACGCCTGGGCATTTTGGGCTGTGGGGGGCGTGGGACGGCGGTAGGAACGGGGTTCATTGAAAACACCAACACGCGCGTGGTGGCCCTGGCGGATCTCTTCGCCGATCAACTCGCGGCAGGCCGCAAACACTTCGATGAGCACCAGCAAGCGAAGGGCTACGCGGCCATAGATTCCTCGCAACTTTTCCAAGGCCCCAAGGCCTACGAGCAGATCGCCGCATCGAAAGAAGTGGACTTCATCCTCATCACCACACCTCCATACTTCCACCCTCACCACCTGGAAACCGTGGTGGGGGCAGGAAAGCACGTCTATTGCGAAAAGCCCGTGGCCGTGGACGTGCCGGGAGCCAAGCACGTCGTGCAGATTGGAAAGAAGGCCGAGGGGAAGTTGAGCCTGGAAGTGGGGTTTCAGATCCGCAAGGCGCCGCCCCACGTCGAGTTGGTGAAGCGGATTCAGGAAGGCGCTCTGGGCAAGATCGGTTGCGGCTTGGCCTACTACTACTGCGGCCACATCGATCGCCCCGAGTGGCCGGGTGCTTCTCCGGAAGAGAAGAAGCTCCGGAATTGGGTCTGGTACCGCACACTTTCCGGAGACATCATCGTCGAGCAGAACATTCACGTTATTGACATGGTGAACTGGACTCTGCAGGGCCATCCGCTCGCTGCTGTGGGCGGGGGCGGACGCAAGCTGCGCGCGGATGCAGGGGACTGCTGGGACAACTTCAATTTGGTCTTCACCTATCCGGGTCACGTGCAAATCAGTTTTGGATCCACGCAGTTTAACGACCCGACTTTTGACGCCGCAACCCAGTTCTACGGAGAAAAAGGCAGCTCGCAGGCGCACTACGACCACCGGGTCAGCATCGCCGGAGCCGAGCCCTGGGACGCGGGCCTTGGCCCAGCCCAAGGAGGCAGCCAGTTCTCAGTCGCGGGGACGTTCAAAGGTTCCCTGGATGAGGCCGAGTCGGAAAAACAGAAGGCGTTTGTGGAGAGCATCACCAGCGGCCAATTCCACAACCAAGCAGCACAGGGTGCGGAGTCCGCGCTCAGCGCCATGCTGGGACGCACGGCGGCCTACACGGGCAAGTTAGTTACGTGGGATGAATTGATGAAATCTGAGGAGGTATACGATCCGGGGATCGATATCTCCAAGATCGCGGAGAACTGAAGCGCGCTTGCCAGAGCCCTGAGAATCGGCGCCGGCTGGGGAACAGCGCGGCGGAGCCGTAGCCGAAATGTTTTCCGAGTGTTCTCTGTGCCTCAAAAAGCTAAACACAGAGATCACGGAGGGCCTCCGTGGCCTCTGTGTTTGATCTTTTCTGACCACAGAGAACACAGAGACGTTGCTGGTCAACGAAGCATGTTCGCGGCACAACAAGCTTCCGGGAACAAATGAGAAGGGGAGGTTGAAATGAACAACGAAAGTTCACGACGAGATTTCTTAAAGGCTTCGATTGCGGTTGGCGCAGTGGCGCTGGGCAGCGGGCCAGGGGCTTCCGGGGCATCTCCGTTGCCGGAGGCGGGCCACATCAAGAAGGCCCTCCAGATCGAAATGCTGCCGAAAAACTTGAGCTACGCCGACCGAATGAAGCTGGTGAAGGATGTGGGCTTCGACGCGATCGAGGGCCAGACGGTGACCGACGAGCACGAAGCCGAAGAAATCAAGAAAGCGGCGGACGATGCCAAAGTCAGAATCCATTCCGTGATGAACATGGCGCATTGGGAGAACCCGCTTTCCTCGAGCGATCCTGCGGTAGTCGAGAAAAGCCTGGAGGGAATGCGAACCTCGCTGCACAACGCTAAGCTTTGGGGAGCGGAGGCGGTTTTGTTGGTGCCGGCGGTCGTCAACCCTCAAGTGACCTACCGCGAGGCGTGGACGCGCTCGCAGAAGCAGATTCGCAAGTTGATCCCGCTGGCTGAGGAGCTTAAGGTCATCATCGCTATCGAGGAAGTTTGGAACAAATTCCTGCTCAGCCCGCTGGAGATGCCCAAGTACGTGGATGAATTCCAGAGCCCTTGGGTCAAGGCGTACTTCGACGTGGGCAACGTGGTGCTCTACGGATATCCGCAGGATTGGATTCGCAATCTGAACAAGCGGATCGCCAAAGTTCACCTCAAAGACTTCAAGCGGCTCGAGGATGGCTACCGCTGGGTCAACCTAGGGGACGGCGATATCGACTGGCCGGCGGTCCGCAAGGCCTTCGCGGAGGTTGGCTACACGGGGTGGGCCACGACTGAGCTCGAGGGCGGCGATGAAGCCTATTTGCGAGATGTTGGCAAGCGGGTGGACCGCTTGGTGCTGGGGATGTAGTGGGGGTGGAGCGCGTGCGTCTCGCCCGCTGCGGCGGGAGCGTCCCGCAGCGGCACACGAGTTTCCACATTTCAGATCGTCTATCCCAGCCATTATTGTGGTTCTGTGCGCCCAGCGGCTCCGCCAAATTTGCCGAGGGAGCGGCTAGCGTTCAGGCTTGAAAATAGCGACGCCGAGAGGCGGCAAGGTTATCTCGAGAAAGCAAGGCTGATTCTGCCAGGGCATAGGCGCCGCCTGCTGGCCAGGAGAGTTGGTGACGCCGCTGCCGCCATATTTCGCCGCGTCGGTATTGAGAACTTCGCGATAGAAGCAAGGCTCCGGCACGCCAATGTGGTAGCGGGCGCGGGGGACGGGCGTGAAGTTGCACACCACAACCAGATGATTGTTCGGGTCGCGTGCGCGGCGCAGGAAAGCGACCACAGAGTTGTCCGTATCGTGGAAGTCGATCCACTCAAAGCCCTTCCATTCAAATTCAACTTCGTATAGTGCGGGTTCAGCCTTGTAAAGGCGATTCAGATCGGACACCAGCCGCTTGATTTCCTGGTGCGGAATGTAGTCGAGCAGGTTCCAGTCCAGGGATTGCTTCGAATTCCACTCGTTCCATTGGGCGATCTCCCCGCCCATGAAGAGCATCTTCTTGCCGGGGTGAGTGAATTGGAAAGCATAAAGCGAGCGCAAGTTCGCAAACTGTTGCCACACGTCGCCGGGCATTTTCGCAAGCAGGGCGCGTTTGCCGTACACCACTTCGTCATGGGAAAGCACCAGTACGAAATTTTCACTAAAGGCATAAAGGAGCGAGAAGGTGAGGTTGTGGTGGTGGTACTTGCGGTGGATGGCGTCCTTGGAAAAGAAAAGCAGTATGTCGTGCATCCAGCCCATATTCCACTTCAGGCTGAATCCCAGGCCTCCCAAGTAGGTGGGGCGTGAAACCGCCGGCCAGGCGGTGGACTCCTCCGCGATAGTCAGCACTCCGGGATGGTTCTGGTGAGCAAGTTCGTTGAACCGTTTGATGAAATCGATGGCCTCGAGGTTCTCGTTGCCGCCGTATCGGTTGGGGATCCACTGTCCGGGCTTGCGTGAATAGTCCAGGTAGAGCATGGAGGCGACGGCGTCGACGCGCAACCCATCGGCATGGTACCTCTCCAGCCAGAAGAGGGCGCTGTTCAAGAGAAAGTTTCGCACTTCCGCCCGCCCGTAATTGTAAATGCGTGTGCCCCAATCTGGATGCTCCCGCAGGCGTGGGTCGTCGTGCTCGTAAAGGTGCGTGCCGTCGAAATATGCCAGGCCGTGGGCATCGGAAGGAAAGTGCGCCGGCACCCAATCCAGGATCACGCCAATCCCGTGTTGGTGGCAGTAATCGACGAAATACATGAAGTCCTGGGGTGTGCCGTGGCGGCTGGTCGGGGCGTAGTAACCAACGGTCTGATAGCCCCAGGATTCATCCAAGGGGTGCTCCATCACGGGCAACAGTTCGAGGTGGGTGAAACCCATTTCGCAGACATAGTCGACCAGTTGGTCAGCGAGTTCGCGATAGCTGAGCAGGCGGTTGCCTTCCCCGCGCCGCCAAGAACCGAGGTGAACTTCGTAGATGGCAAGGGGCGACTTAAGCGACTGGCGTTGCGCGCGCGCTTCCATCCATGCCTGGTCGTGCCAGGCATAATTATTGATGTCATGTACGATAGAGGCCGTGTTGGGCCGCAGTTCGGCGTAGAAGGCGAAGGGGTCTGCCTTCAAGCCTAGATAATCATTGCGGCCCTTGATCTCATACTTGTAAACCTCCTCCTCCACGAGGCCCGGAACGAACAACTCCCAGATGCCGCTGCTTCCCCGCACGCGCATGGCATGACGGCGGCCATCCCAATTATTGAAATTCCCCACCACGCTCACCCGTTGCGCGTTTGGAGCCCACACGGCGAAGACCACGCCTCGAACTCCCTCAACCTCCATCAGGTGAGCGCCGAGTTTTTCGTAAGACCTGGAGTGTGTGCCCTCGCCTAAAAGGTAGAGATCGAACTCAGAAAGGATGGGGGGAAAACGGTACGGGTCTTCAAACTCCGGCTCGTTGCCTTCCCCATAACGGGCGCGAAGCCGATATCGGAAAACCTGCGCCTCGTTCGGGAACACGGCCTCAAAAAATCCGTCCGGGTGGACAAGTTGCGCAGGGAAGATTCCCGACTCGCGCCGCACCCAAACTTGTTCGGCGCCCGGCAGGTAGGTGCGCACAGCAACAGCCGGTTTACCATCAACCTCCACGATGTGTGCGCCGAGAATATGGAACGGGTCCGAGTGTTGCCCAACGAGAAGCGATTCGATTTCATCGAGCGGCGCAGTTGTCGCAGCTAGTAAGTCGCTTTGTTCCAGCATACATTGACTATTGTATATGAGAATCGAGAGGTAGAGCAGGATTCAGGAGTCAGAAGTCAGGAAGCTGAATAAGAAATCGGGAAAATGTATCGGGAGACGGAAGGGGGGAGCCGAGTGGCAGAAAAAAATCAGGAGCCAGAATACCAGAGGTTTTCTTCTGTCTTCTGACTCCTGAATCCTGGCTCCTGCCCGTCTACCGTCTGCCCCCGCCGCTATGGCCACCGCCACCGCCGCTATGTCCGCCGCCTCCACCACTATGGCCACCGCCACCACCGCCGCTTCCCGTGTGGCCACCGCCGCCGCCACCCGAGTTTCCATGCCCGCCTCCGGACGGTTTTGTCGTGCTGCGGCCACCGCTGCCATATGAACGCGGAGCGTTGGACCGTGGGACCACAATGGGCCTATTCATGTTCAGAGTGGGACGGCCACCGTACCCGCCATAGGGTCGCGCTCCCGAACCGTAAGAGTATCGGCCCCAGCTTGGCGCTGAAGGCTGGGTGCGCGGCGCGGGAGCGTTCCACCCCCCACCCCTGTTCAAGGGAGCGGGCTGATTTTGTCCTGGGAATCTCTGCCAGCCGCCCTGGTTGCCCCCCTGCGGAGCAAGGCCGGGCTGGGGGCCGTTGGGGTAGCTGCGAGGCGACTGAGGCGATGGCGATGTAAGACCGCCGCTACGTCCCTGTGACGGGGAGGAATAAGGCGTGCGTGAAGAGAACCGCTGCCAGTCCGAGTTGGCGGATTGACCCTGGGTGTAAGGTGTTGTGGACCTCGGGTTAGCGTATCCGGGCCGGTTTGCGTTGCCAAGCCCACCGCTGCCCGCGCCTCCCGCATTCCCAAGCCGCGAGTTCGCGCCAGGCCGTACGCCATTGTTCGACATCCCAAGGGGATTCTGCCGAACCATCTGCTGAATCTGCGCCGCCCGCTGAGTGAAGGGCTCCGTGCGAGCAGTTACGGGAGTCCTGGAATAGAACCGCGTGTTGGTGACAGCCCGCGAGGGAATGGCGGAAGGGCTGGCCATACGATTACCGGGCATCAAGCTGGCGCGCGTGGGGACAATGGGCAGAGTTCCTCGCACCATCTGGCCCCCTCGCAGCGTGGCCTCATCCACACCGCGCCCGTATCCTCTACTCATGCCCCTACCGAACTGGCCGGCAGGCATGGTGGTGATGGCACGCCGGATGCCGGGGTTGGTAAACGCCGCCTGGAGGTTGGACATGTACCGCCCATTGCCCATCGGTCGGAGCCCGCCCCGGCCGAAATTGTTGATATTATTAATGTTTGTAATATTAACAGCGGTGTAGCCGTTCCGATGTCCCCACCACCCAAAGACTCGGTCAAAGGGCCCCAGGGGTAGCCATCCAATCGAGCCGAAACCCAGGCCAAATCCGAAACCCAGACCCCGGAAGCCAAAGCCGAGGAAAGAGACGAAGGCCGGTGCCCACATGGGGCGCGGACCCCAATATCCTATGCCCGGCCACCAGCACCAACGGCCACCCCACCAGCACCAACGGCCGTAGTGGTAAGGGGCCCAGCCCCATGGCTCATAGGAAACCCAAGTCCATCCCCAATAGGGTTCCCAGGTCCAATTGCCATCATAATAGGGCACCCAGTCGGGCCCGACGTTGGGTGTCCAGACATAACCGTAGTCGGGTGTATTTTGCCATTGACCGTACTGGTCGAGATCCTGAGCGCCCGTGTAATAGCGGTTCGCGTATTGCCAACTTTGGGCTTGCTCGATGATGCGGTCGCGTTCGCTATTCCATCGATCCCATTCGTCATTGGGCTCGGCGTTGGCAATCTGGTATTCGGGGTTATCCGTGCCGCGGACGTAAATGACTTGGCCTCGTTCCACGGTCGCGCTGCCCTCCGGGGTCGAAACCTGGGCCTTGCCTTTGCGAACGGTGAGTTGCGTCTGCGAGTCCGCGTTGATTTGGATGCGGTAGATTCCTTCACCCAGCGGAAGCACGGCCATGTTGGGGGTGTCGATTTCCACATTCGCTTCCGAGCCTTTGAATACCGTATAGTCGATGATCCCGCTCGCCACCTGGACCTGAATATGCTTTTGGGTAAGGGCTGCAATCTTGACGTCGGTATTCTCGTTCAGGCGCAGAACGTTGGCGAAGTCAAGCTGGACTTCAGCGCGTGAGCGCGCGACCGTCGCCACCGTGTCGCCCTGCATCACTGGCGCGTTTACGATGGCCGCCACCCATTCCCCGCTGTCCCCACGCATGGTGGAAACTTGGCCGTTTATTACGCCAATGCGGGCGGCGCCTGGCGGGGGTCCTTGCTCCTGGGCCGAAGGGTCTGGTAGGGGTGCTTGCTGCTGGCCCGCGGCGTCTGGTAGGGGTACTTGCTCCTGGAGGGTAGCATCCGGTGAGGGTTCTTGCTCCTGAGCCATGGCGATCCTCGCTGCCAGCAGGCACAGCGTGCTCAGGGCAATTAGATACCAAAGTTTTCGGCTTTTCATGGCCCACCTCACACCCGTTTGGCGCCTAGACTTCATCTTGGCCTCCGCCTTGCGTAAGGCAACTAGGTCGCCAAAGCTCTGCGCTAAGGTAGGGTGAGACATCTTGCAGAAACAAAAGCAGTTAAAGGCACTTGCCATAACACCCCTTATCCAAGGAATAAACTACTCTTGGCCGAATTCAACCGACGGTGGCCAATTTCAACCATGCCAGAGCCGCCCCATGCGAATGATGAGCTCCGAGGGGTACTGGAAGCCTCAGGCGCCAACCCCTGTCAATCTGAGCACCTAGTTTCCTCCCACATCTGTCATTCTTCGCCCCGACTTGTCGGGCGAAGAATCCCCGTTCTTTCCGCTCTCCAGAATCGAACGTCATGCAGTTACACCTGTGGAACTTTATCACAAGGTATCCAATATGTCTCTTGACAAACTGATAATACGTGCGGCCCGCCGGAACGAATACTTTGCTTTGATTCCCAACCTCGGTAGAATGTTGCCAAAAGGATGCTGGTTCGGAGAGAGAACGATGATCGTGTCGGGTTTTAATCTGAGGAGTTATCTCGACCGTTTCCCGGAGGTTTGTAAGAAGAAGTTCGGGCGCACCTATTCCTTTCAATCCTTGGAAAAGAAGTTTGATCAGCTTCGCTCCGGCAAGAGGTGGCTGGTGGCGAAGGACGTCATGAACATCTTCGATCCAGCCCAGACGGCCTTCGCGCGCTATTGGCCGAAGCCGATAGAGAAGGAGTTGGATCAGACACTGAAAAAGGTTCATCTTATGGTGGGCCCGCTTCCTGTTGATGCGCATGACCTGGTGCAGCGGGTGCTGCGGGTTTTCCAGAACGTCGGCATCGTCTCGCTAGTACTGCGCTTCGTCCACCCCGATCGTTTTGCCGTTTTCAGTGCGCCCATCATGAACCTACTCCAGGTTTACCGTCCGCGAACCGTCGACGCCTACCTGGCCTACTGCGATGAGCTTCGGGAGTGGAAAGAGCACTTCCAACTACCTTCCGTGGCATACACCGAGACCGCCCTGTGGACTTATCACGAGTTGACGATTGAAGAGCTCGAGGCGCCGAACGGGATCAGCGTGCGCACGGCGTTTGACGCAGATATCTGGATTCAGCGCCGCCGCGTAGCGCAGGTGCTCCGACCCTTTCTCGAGAAATACGGTCCTCTGGAACTTGCCCGCATTCTGGTCTACGAAGACCCGAACCTGGCCGGCATGATAGCCGGGGTAGAATATGAGCGGCTCCTGCGCTTCGCCGCGCGCCGGCTCTGCGGGGGCTTGAAGCTATACGTCAAGGGCGCCACGGAAATCCTCTTTGACCGGCTGCTCGAGGGTGGGCATATTTCGCCCGGCGACAGGACGCTCCTCAGAAGGGCCTGGGGCGCCCGTTGCGCCGCCGTGCATCCTGAGAACGCTCCGACTTCAGAAGAAGTCGAGAATATGATCGATATCATCGAGCGCATCTGCCGCCCCTGGGAATCCTACGTCTCGGGCTCATCGGGCACGCCCAGCTTGGACAAACGATAGCGGAAGGCGTTACGGGAAAGGCCCAGCAGACGCGCGGCTTGGCTCTTGTTGCCGTTGGCGCGGCGCAGGGCTTCCTTGATGATCTCGTCTTCGTACTGCTCGAGCGTCATGCCGGAGGGCAGGAATGGCCCGGAAGCGTCGCCGGCAGATATTCCGGGACCAACAACAGCCGCTCCGCCCGGGCCGACGTCGAGGCGGATGTCGGCCACATCGAGCATCGTGCCAGTGGAGAGGGCCACGGCGCGCTCAATGATGTTTTCGAGTTCCCGGATGTTTCCCGGCCAATAGAAATCCATCAGCATCTTCATCGCGGCAGGCGTAATGCCGGTGATGGGCTTTGCGGACTCGCGGGCATAGCGCGCCAGAAAATGGTCCACCAAGTAGGGAATATCTTCCTTGTGCTCGCGCAGCGGCGGGATACTGATGGGCACGACGTTCAAGCGGTAGTAGAGATCCTCACGGAAGGTGCCCTGCTCGAGGGCGGCGCGCAGGTCCTGGTTGGTTGCCGCAAGCACGCGCACATCCACTTTCAGTGTTTTGGTGCCGCCCAGGCGCTCGAACTCGCGCTCCTGGAGCACGCGCAGGAGTTTAACTTGGATGGCCCCCGGCACGTCGCCAATTTCGTCCAGGAAGATAGTGCCTTTGTCGGCCAGTTCGAATTTGCCGGGCTTCGCGGTCATCGCCCCGGTAAAAGCCCCCTTCTCGTATCCGAATAATTCACTCTCCAGCAGGTTCTCGGGGATAGCCGTGCAGTTGATCTTAATGAAGGGGCCGGAGGCGCGCCGCGAGTGCTGGTGGATGGCGCGCGCGATCATGTCTTTGCCCACTCCACTTTCCCCGCCCAGCAGAACGGTGGAATTGGTGGGGGCCACGCGCTCAACGACGGCCAGCACGTCTTGCATCTTGGCGCTTTGACCGACGATGTTCTCAAACCGGTAGCGCTCGCCTAGCGCTTCGCGCAAGTCGCGGTTCTCCTCGCGCAGCCGGCGGACATCAAGCTCCTTGCTAATGATGAGCTTGATCTCCTCCATCGAGAAAGGCTTCAGCACATAGTCGCTTGCTCCAGCCTTCATGGCCTCGATGGCGGTTTCCACCGTCCCGTAAGCCGTCATCAGAATGACAGGCAGGGCGGCGCTCGAGCGCTTCACGGTTTGCAGGAATTCGAGGCCATCCATGCGCGGGAGTTTGAGGTCGGTCAACACCAGATCGACCTTTTCCTGGCGCAAAAGCTTGAGTCCCGTCTCGGCATCGGGGGCGGCGAGGGTCGCATAGCCCTCCTCGGCCAGATTCAATTCCAGCAGCCGCAACATTTTCGCTTCGTCTTCGACGATTAGTATGGTCGACATTATGTCACTCCGCCGGCAGGAACACGCGGAAGCACGCCCCCTTCCCCGGCTCGCTCGAAATTCGGATCCAGCCGCGATGGTCATCCACGATTTTCGAGACCAAGGACAGTCCCAATCCCACCCCTTCTTTCTTGGTGGTGAAAAAGGGATTGAAGATCTGCTCGCGCAGCTCAGGCGGGACGCCGGGCCCGGTGTCCTCGAAGCCGGCCTCCATGCCGCGCCTGCCGTCAGAGTTCGCGGCCTCAACACTCAGGGTTAGCCTGCCGCCGGTTTCACTCATGGCTTCATACGCATTCAACACAAGGTTAGCGAACGCCTGCTCGCAGAGATCGGGATCCACATTCATTTCCGGCAGATCATCGGAGTACTGCCGGATCACCTCCACTTTCGCCTCCGGCCATCGCTCGAGGGCCACTTTCAACGCCCGGTCAAGCAGGGGCGGAATCTGCGTTGGCCTTTTTTCGAGTTTGAGCGGACGCGCGAAGTTGAGGAAGCGGGTGACGACCGAATTGAGCCTATTCACCTCGCTCGTGATGTATCCAGCCACCTCCGTGGTGAGCGGGTCGGCAGACTGGAGCCGGCGCGTGAGCGTCTCGGCCGACCCCTTGATGACCGCCAAGGGATTGCGAATCTCATGGGCCAAGCCTGCCGTGAGCTGCCCCAAAGCCGCCAGGCGCTCCGAGCGGCGAGCTTC
>Ga0187782_10000680_pt1 | contig 23729 bp, 23 predicted proteins | sample 0715_SJ02_MP15_2_FD_132454 | JGI IMG/M metagenome (GOLD analysis project Ga0187782, IMG submission 132454) | Tropical peat soil microbial communities from peatlands in Department of Meta, Colombia - 0715_SJ02_MP15_20_MG | ecosystem: Environmental > Terrestrial > Soil > Wetlands > Peat | place... | reverse complement strand
TTGAGATGCTGTTCCAGGGCGGTCTTGTGCGGCAGCAGGCGGTCGAGCGCGCGATATAATCGATCCTCATTGACCTTGACCGCCGGCACACCCAACAGATCCGGCAACGCGCTGTTGTCATAGTGTTGATTCTCTCCGAAAAGGGACCCACTTTCTCGCTGAAGAGGGACCCACCCCCGAGGGGTGTTGCGTCCTACGATTCGAGCGATTTCCCGGGTCTCCTGGCGGTCCTCTGAGTCTGGGCACCTCCTTCACACCCCTGGCCAATAGAGCGATTTCGCCGGGGCAGGTGGCGTCTACGTCTCCCGCGGTTTCGGTGGACGCTTGTCCTTGGTCCGAAAGCTAGGGCCGTTGATGGCGACGACATGGCAGTGATGGAGCAGTCGATCCAGCACCGCACCCGCGATCACTTCGTCGTCCCCGAAGACGGTGCCCCATTCCTCGAAGGGCTTATTGGTTGTCAGGATAATGGACCCGTGCTCATAGAGCCGGCTGATGAGTTGAAAGAAGAGATTCGCGCGCCGCGGATCCATGGGCAGATAGCCGAGCTCATCGAGGATCAAGAGGTCCAGGCCCCCGAGCGTCGCCAAGCGTGCGCCCAAGGTATGATCGACGGTCGCGGCAACGAGTTCGTCGAGGAGGTCCGCGACGGAGCGGAACAGCACCCGCTTGTGCGCCCCGCAGGCACGGATGCCTAGCGCCAAGGACAGGTGCGTTTTCCCCGTCCCCGGTGGCCCGACCAGGCACACGTTCTCGGCACGCGCGAGGAACCCGAGCTCGGCGAGTTCGCGGATGAGGGGGGCGGGGATGGACGGTTGAAACTCAAACTGAAACCCCTCCAAGGTCTTGATCGTCGGGAAGCGGGCGCGGATGATGCGGGCGTTCACTGAGCGATCGGCCTTGCGCGCCAACTCCTCGTCGATCAGGTGATCCAGGAAGCCGACATAGCTCTGCTTGGTCTTCGCGGCTTTCTGCGCTTCCCGCTCGAACAGATCGGCGATAGCGTGGAGTCCAAGCCGCTTGAGATTTCCCCGCAAGCGCTCGACGTCGGTGCTCATGGCCGCGCCTCCTCACCCGTCGCCGTCAAGAGCGTTTGGTAGGCGCGCAGGTCGCGCTTCACCGCCACGCGCGGCACCGGCACCCGTGTCGTCCGTAGTGTCGTCGGAGTGGTCGCCGGAAGCGCGTCATGCTGCAAGACGCCCCGGACGAATTGGAGCGAGTAGGTGTTGTACGTGCCGGCGCTGCGGAAGGCGGCGCGCATCGTCTCCGGCGCATAGTGCTGCGCGAGGTCGAGGATGCCGCGGAGGTGGCGCGCGGGTCCCAGTTTCTGCTGGGCGAGCAGCCCGTCAAGGAACGCCTGCTGGTCGGGGAACCGGTGCTGGAAGGCCTCCACGAGCACCACGCGGGTGTGCGGCGTATCCTTGCGTAACCCCTCATAGTGCGCCGGGTCGATGATCGTCGCCCCTTTGGTCTCGCTGAGCGGATGCCGCGCGATCACCTCTCCCGTGGGCGAGAGCACCTCCAGTCGCGCGCCTTGTGACACGCGCACCCACACCCGCTTGCCGGCGTAGACGCACCGCACACTGTACCGCGACCCTTCGTACGGAATCAAACAATCCCAGCTGACCTTGCGCGTCAGCGCATGGATCCCGATGTAGCGCGTGGCCGGCAATGACGTGAGACACGGTACCTCTTCCGCGAAGCGCTCGATCGGCGGCTGATGCGTGGTAAGATGCTCGCGCACATCCAGGACCTCGGTGGTGAAGCGCCAGAGATCGCGCCCGAACGCCTCGAAGCCGGTCCAGCTGTTGCCCTTGATGAAGTGATTCTCAAGATAGTAAAACGGCTTCTCGACTTTGCCCTTCGTCCTGGCCCGTCGGACCCGGCAGGCGCGGGGTGCGATCCGATAGTAGCCACACAGCTCCAGAAACGTCGGATTCCAGGCGAAGGCCGCCGGGCGCGCATTCAGGACGAACGCGCGCGGGTTATCGACCAGGACCTGTTTCGGCACCCCCGCGAAGTGCCAGAACGCTTCCTCCAGCGCTTCATAGATGGACGCCGCCGTCTCGTCGCGACTCGCCCAGTTGAACTGGCGACGGCTATAGCCCAAGATGGTGTTGTACACGACGACACGCGTGCGGGCGCCCCCGAGCAAGATCGTGTACGGCGACCAGTCGAATTGACATTGTTCCCCCGGAGCCGTTTCGAACCGCTCCGTGACGCGCGGATCGGGCTGCATCGGCCGCAGGCGCGCCCACGTCCGATAGAACGCGGCGGCTGAGCCCTCGTACCCCCGTGCCCGGATCTCGTTGAGAATGCGACTGCCGATCAGATGCTCGTCCATGGTCATCTGTTGGATGAGCGGGAGGAACGGCACCAACTGAGCATTCTCGGTGGGCTTGCGCCGATAGCGGGGCGGTTCGGGACTCCGTAACGCTCGACGCACCGCCTTGCGGGAGAGATGGAGTTCGCGGCAGATGCGGCGGATCGATTTGCCTTGAGCGTGTAGGTGACGAACGGTGGTCCACGCTTCCAATGAGATCATCTCCTCCCCCCTCACTCCGCCATTGGAGTAGGGGGTTGATCTCTCGGAAGGGTGGGTCCCTTTTGGGAGAGAACCCCGGGTCCCTTTTCATGGAGAAACTACACCAAATTGCCCGCGACGGTGCGTCAAATACGGGTGCGCGCGGACGCGGGGTTCTTCGACTACAAAGTGGTCCGAGTGATCGAGGCGCTATCGAGGAAAGGTTGTCATCGTCGCCCGGCTGACGGGCCCCCTCAAAGCCCGAATCCCTGGATTGTCGTTTACGGCGGTCCGGCGAGGTCTCGCGGCCGAATTTCCAATGCCGTTAGTCGAGGTACGGCGACGCTGGTTCAACGCGCTCAGTCAGCGGTTCGGGCCCGACCATGAGACATCGCGAGAAGAAGTGACCTGCCGCACTGACAGAAGAATTTGGGGTAACAACGACGTCTTGCGAACTCGCCTTACCGAGTTGCGGCTGATTCCTCGATAGGTGGCGACAGGGATGTGCTCAACCAGACCGATTCTGCCCGGTAGACGATGCTCGCCCCCCCGGTGATCTAGGCCTGCCTCCAATTTTCGCGCCACATCCGGCCGTCCCTGGGCGTCTTTCGGTGTCCTCGTGTGGGATCAGTAGGCGTTCGCTACATCCGGCGCAAGATCAAACGGGAAGCCTTGTAGCGCAAGGTTCTCAGCGGTTTTCAGTTGGCGCGCCCGGAGGGATTCGAACCCCCGACCCGCTGCTTAGAAGGCAGCCGCTCTCTCCCCTGAGCTACGGGCGCGCGAACCCGTCGTAAATTGCGCCTCCCAGAGGATCGTGCCCGCACCCCTCGGCGTGAGAGCAGCGGTACACCCTGGGGGTAGAACCATGGAAACTGTACCACAGCCCCTCCCTTTCTCCAAGGCCTGGGAGGCGTTTGAAATAGCCGCGCCAAGGTCGAGGGACGGTCGCCCGGACGTTCCGCAGCTACCGCTACGTCCTACGGGCCTTCCAGCGGCGGTTCGGAGACAGGGGCCTCGATGAGGTCGACGCACGGCTCATTAGAATCCACTTTGCCAAGCTCCAAGAGCGGCTCTGCCCGGGCTCCGTGCACCATCACTTCCGCGGGCTGCATACGTTCTTCACGTTCCTACATCGGGAAGGATTACTCGCCCAGAATCCGATTGCCCCATACGAGCGCCCAAGCTGGTCGAGCAGTTTCCCGAAGTCTTCTCGGAGACAGAGATCCACCGGCTTGTAGTCGGGCGTGACCTGTGGCACTGACTGGATGAAACACGGGGTCGCGTCATAGGCTTTATGGACTCGGCCACACGGAGAGCCGTGGCGTGCCCAGAGCGGCCGTAAATTGGTCTCCAGAAATTGGACATTCGCTGACCGCCGTTCTCTTCGTTTCTTATCTTTGCGTCGCCATACCCCTCCCAATCGTGCCGGTCTACGTAACCGAGCGGCTTGGGCTCAGCAATGTCTCGGCCGGGCTCGGCGTAGGCATCGCCTTTCTCGCCACATCGTCACCCCGGGGGCACGCCGCCCGCTTGTCCGACCGTCGCGGTGCCAAAGTCGCGGTGGGGCGCGGGCTGGCCTTTTAGGCTGCTGGGGCGCTGATCTCATTGGCCGCAGGCCTGCCGTTCCACGTGCCATTGATGGCCTTCCTGGTCCTCCTCGCAGGCCGACTGCTTCTCGGGCTGGGCGAAAGCTTGGTCAGAGTCGGCGTGATGCGGGTCTCCTGATCGCACTCTGCCTTCGCCGAGTGCAGACAGCCGCAGCCTCTCGCTCCCGAACATGGTCGGCGACCGTTGGGCCAGGAACTATGCCACACGCTTCAACAATTCCGTGGAAATGACGGCGCTGAGCGGTGGAGGACCGCGTTCCGGGGCCATCGTCCTGTCTCGGCCTGCGACGATCCCAGCGCGCTGCTCTCCATCGCCAAGACGATCGACCTGCAACCGAAAGCGTGAGCTATTCTTGGGTTGTTTCCGAAGAAGATGGACACCAAAGAGTCACCAGACGCCCGCGCGATTCTCCGCTCGAGGCTCGCGATGAGTTTAGGACGTCGTTCCTTGATCCCGGCGATCGCGCCGCGCACCTCGGCGGCAAGCGCCTTGAACTGCCTGGCGGTCAGGCCGAAGCGCACGAGGAAGGCGCGTTTGAGCGGCGCGAGGGGCGCGCCGGCGCAGAGCCGAGCAAGCAGCGTCCGCTTGGCGCGCCCATACAGCTCGGCGCACGCGCAGAGCAGGGCATCCCGGCCAGGCTCCCTCAGGACTCTGGTCTCGTAGATCCGTTGGAGCATGCGCGCAGGCCAGTCCGAAATCCCGTGTGTCAAGTCTAGGGAGGCTCATTACTCGGTGTGGGCGTGCAGGTGAACAACTCGCCCGGTCGGCGTAGGACGGCGCCAACCGCGCACGCGACTCCTTCAGATCCTCGACGACGTCCCGTGCTAGGCCCCAGCGTATCGCCCGTCGGCGGAGGCGCCACCCAAGCTTGCTTTTCGAAACCGAGCCCGTGGCCCGGACGCGAGCTGCTTGCCATGGAGCGCAACATGCTCGGACTGTACATCATCGATCACCCGGTTCGGGAATGGACCGCAGCGCTCGTGGCCGCCGAGGCGATCCCGATCGGCGAGCTCGGGGGCCTTGAAGATCGGGCCAAGGTACTGATCGGCGGGCTCGTCACGGCTGTTGGCAGGAAGCTTACACGAGCAGGTGCGCCGATGGCATTCACCACGGTCGAGGACCTATCAGGGGCCGTCGAGGCGATCGTGTTCCCGAAAGCCTTCTTCAAGGAGAAATTGCTGCGCCTCGATGAAATGCCGCTATTCCGGGGAAGACTCGACGTCAAGGACCAAGGCATCAGCGTCCTGTGCGACCAAGTCCAGGCCCTCCCGCGCCACTCAGCGCCAACGTCTGAACCTGCGAACCACGTTCCCGAATCCGCCGAATCCCGCCCGAGGGCCGCTCAACCCGGCCACCAGCTAGCCGGGGAACCGCCTTCGGGCGGGAACGGTACAATCTTGCACGTGGGCGTCAGAACCTCCGCGGAACTCGAGGTCGTGCAGCGAACCGTGATCGGTTCGCCTGATGCCCGACAAGTGATGGTACACCTTGGAGACGATCATGATCGGACCGTTGGTCGCGGTATTGCAGGCTGCATTGTGCCGGTACAATCGTACATGGCTTGGCCGGCCCGTATCGAGGAGCCGTTGCCTGCCGTGTTGGTCATCCAGGAAGTGTGGGGCGTCGACGGCCACATCCAGGGCTTGGTCCGTCGGTTTGCCACGGCGGGATATGCTGCGCTGGCGCCGGACCTGTACTCACACGGCGGCAAGCCGTCAGCGTTTGCTCCGGGGCGTATTGAGGCCGTCGAGACCTTCCTCGACTCGGCGCCGCCGCCCTACGCTCCTGCTAGACCTTCCGGACCCAGTCGGCGATGTTCCACGTCTCGTCGTCAAACGGACTCAGGTTCGGTCCCACGTCCAGGCTATTCGCACAGGCAGACACGATCTTCCGGTCGATCAGTGGGATCGACGCGGCCTGATCGACGACACGGTCGTTCATCTTGATCCACAGCTCGGCGCTCTTCTTCGGATCGAGCTCGGCCTGCGCCTGGTCGTACCAAGTGTTGTACTGCTTGTCCACCCACCGCGTGATGTTGAGGCCTGACCAGTTGTTCTCCTTCTGCGCAACGTCCTTGGCGGGCTCCCCGCTGTAGAACCGGCCCATGTACTGCGACGGGAACGGTGAGTTGAACGTCGAGGTCAGCATCTCCACGTCGTTGTAGAAGTGCGTGACGGTGTCGTCGTTGCCGGGTGAGCTGCTGAAATACACACTGGCGTTGACCGCCTTGAGCGTCGTCGCCACCCCAAGCTGCGCCCAGCCCTGCTTGATGATCTCCTGTTCTTTCTGCCGCAGCGTGTTCACGGTCGTCGCAAACGTCATCTCGAGCTTGACGCCGCCCTTCGCCCGGATGCCATCCGGGCCCCGGCGATACCCGGCTTCGTCGAGCAGCTGGTTGGCCTTAGCGACGTCGAACACGATCTTCGTGTTCCTGGACGAGAGGCTCGTCGGGATCGTCAGGACGTTTGCGGTGGCGTCACCCTCGAGACCGTACAGTTGCTTCGCGATCGTCTGCCCGTCTACAGCGAGCGCCAGTGCTTGGCGCACCTTCACGTCCGACAGGAACGGGTGCGGCGCCTTCATCGAGGACCGCTCGCCATCGACCGTCTTGTTCGGATCGGTCATGTTGCAGTAGATCTGCTCGACCCCGCCGCCCGCGCTGGCGAGCAGCTGGCCCTTGCCCTCCGCCATCATGTGCTGCAGCAAGGGCCACTCCACCTGCAGATTCCACGCGTAGTCGTACTCGCCGGTCTCGAACACCGCGCGCGCCGCGGACGGTGCGTCCCCACCGCCCTTGAGCTGCACCTCGCTGAACGCCGGCTTGTTGGGATCCCGGTAGTATGGGTTGACCTTGTATACGACGAGGTCTCCCGGCCGGAAGCTGTCGACCATGTACGGCCCCGTGCCGAAGGACTTCAGATTAAACGGCGCGTTGCGCGCGTTGGCGCCGACGTACGCGTCGAGCACGTGGCGGGGAAGGATCATGCCCAGGGTCCCCACAAATGGCAGATACCAGGCGGGCGTGGGCGCCTTGAACGTGATCTTCACGGTGTAGGGATCCACGGGCTCCACCTTCGCGACGTTCGCGTAGCTACCGTAGGTGGTCGCCCCTGTCTGCTTGTTCGCGACAAACTGGAAGGTGAAGACGACGTCGTCCGCCGTGAATGGACGCCCGTCCGCCCACTTGACGCCCCGCTTCAGTCTGTACACGACCGACCGCCCGTCGACCGCGACCTGTCCGTTCGCCCGCGACGGCACGTTCGCCGCCAGCACCGGCGTGAAGTTGCCGGCAGTATCCGCCGACATGAGCGCTTCGCAGCAGAGGTGCGAGGCGTGGAAATCCTTATCGCCCTGGGACAGATGCGGGTTCAGGATCACCGGCGCCTGCCAATACAGCAGCTTCAGCACGCCGCTCGCGCCTCGTCCGGCAGCCGCGGCCCGCGCGGATTGCGGGACCGCCGCAGCGAGCACCGAACTCATTCCCGTCGCCGACACCCCGAGCGCCATGAGCCGGCTGATCGCCTCGCGGCGGCTTAACCGGCCGCTTCGGAGGTCGCGGACCAGCCTACGTACCGCCCTCTCCTCCATGCCTGTCACCCCTCTTTGCGCCCGTTTCACGCTCCCGGGCGTTCCCATCCAAGAAGCAGATCCTCACCCATCCTTTCGTGTACGGCGCGTCAGTGAAGTCTCCCTCCTCTACCGCGTTGAATTCCGGTCTGGTCTTGTGGGCACCGCATGAGTGCGAGGAGACGAAGATCAAGGGCGGCGGGCAGCGGATGTTCAACAATACTCCCGCGCGCGACCCCGGCTTGTCGGCATGCGTCCCCGCTCATCGTCCGCGTCTGCCGCATGGGCAGAAACCCGGGCCTTGCGCCGTCACGCAAGAATGACGAGGGGGGCGACATCGCGTCGCATTAGCCCCCTCGCTTTGTGCGGTGACCGGCACAGCGCCTCCCGGACGCGCTACCCGGGCTTGCCGATGTGCTCGAAAAACCGAATCACGGCCTGGATGCCACGATGGAAGTGCTCCAGGTCCAGCTTCTCGTTCGGGCTGTGGGCGTTGGCGTCCGGCACCGCCCAGCCGGTGATCACGGTGGGGAGCCCGAGCCGTTCGACGAAGTCGGCGACGATGGGGACGGATCCACCCGACCGGGTGAACACAGCCTCTCGACCAAACGCCTCGCTGAGCGCCCGCTGCGCCGCGACCACGGCAGGCAGCGTCGAGGAGACCGCGACCGGGGTCGCACGTTGCCGGAGGCGGATCTCCACCCGGGTCCCGCGTGGGACGAGCGCCCGCACGTGCGCCTCGAACAAGCGCTCAATCTCCGCGACCTGCTGCTTGGGCACGAGGCGCATGCTGACCTTCGCCGTCGCGCGCGCGGGGATCACGGTCTTTGACCCGGCCCCGATGAACCCGCCGGGCATTCCATGAACGTCGAGCGTGGGGCGCACCCACATCCGTTCCAGCAGGCTGTACCCTGGCTCACCGATCAGTGCGGCGGCCCCGATCTTGTCGTGGAGAAGCGCCGCTTCGTCGAAGGGCAGCCGGTCCCACCCGGCCTTCTCAGACGGATCAGGTGGAATGACGCGGTCGTAGAACCCGGGGATGCGGATGTGCCCCTCCGCGTCTTTGAGCCCCGTGATGATCTCGGCCAGCGCGATAAACGGGTTGGGCGACACGCCGCCGTAGATCCCCGAATGGAGGTCTCGCGCGGCGCCGATGGCCTCGATCTCGCCGCCGACGATCCCCCGCAGCCCGAGCGAGATGGCCGGGAGTCCGGGGGCGAACACGCTCTCATCCAGAACCAGCGCGGCGTCGGCGCGCAGCCGATCGCCGTGAGTCCGAACGTAGGCCTCGATCCCCTCGCCGCCCGATTCTTCCCCCCCCTCGATGATCAGCTTCACGTTGACCGGCAAGGGAGTCTTTGTCTCAAGATACGCCCTCACCGCCGCGGCGAGCGTAAACATCTGGCCCTTGTCGTCAGACGCGCCACGGGCGTAGAGGGCGCCGTTCCGCACGGCCGGCTCGAACGGCGGCGTCTCCCATAGCTCGAGCGGGTCCACCGGTTGCACGTCGTAGTGGCCGTATCCGAGCACCGTGGGTCGCCCCGGCCTATCCAGCCGTTCGGCGTACACCAGGGGATGGCGCTCGGTCGGGATCACGTCCACGGTCATACCGATGCTCGTAAGATGATGCGCGACCCAGTCGGCCGCGCGCGTCATGTCGTCCCGATGGGCCGGCAAGGTGCTGACGCTCGGGATCCGGATCAGATCGCACAGTTCCTGCTCGAACTGCGCCCGATGCGCGTTGGCAAACTCAGATGGCGTAGGCATCACATACCTCCCGGGGACACGCTCGGCGGGTGCGTGCGGGGCGTCGTTCCTTCGGCACGGAACGCGCCCGCAAGCGCACTCACAACGACGAGCACCACGGCATTGACGATAAGCGCGGCGATGCCCGTGTTCACGCCCTCGACGATCGCCATCTTCGCGGCGGCCAGGACGGCCAGCGTGATCATCCCAGCCAGCACCCCGGCACCGACGCCGGCGTCGCTTGGCCGGGCGCGCCGCGTGAACGAGAGCACCGCCCCGGGGAAGAATTGCGTCATCCCGTTATAGCCCTGCATCCCGATACCCTCGGACCTGCCGCGGCGCTACCGCCCGCCGTACAGCGCCGCGGCATTGTCCCACGAGATCTCTCTAGCGACATCCGGCGGGAGCTGGCCCGCGATGCGGCGGTACTTCTGGATGATGCCGGGATACACATCCCATCCCACACGAGCGGTAGCATAGTCGTCCGACCCGTACATGAGATGGTCGCGGTGTTTGAGCAACAGCGCACGCCAGTCGGACCGCAACACCCCGCACGCGTCGGACATCGGCGGGCCGAGCTTCGCCTGTTTCGCCGGATCGACAAACTGGTACCGCCCGTCCACGAGGCGCGAGATGATTCCCCAGACGTTGGTGTGCGCGGACAAAACGGTGTCCGCCTGTTCCGGCGAGCCGTAAGCGAGGCTCGGCAGCACGAATTGTTGCTGCGGCCACGTTGCGTACAGCCGGTCGAAGTGCGGCCAGTCGCGGTCCCAGGCCCAGCTCTCCCAATGCGTCAGGAGCGGTACATGACGGCCCTTGATCCCGTCGAGCAGCTGAACCGTCCCGTGGGCGAGCGGGTCGACGTAGACTTCTCCGTTCCTGGTCGGTGGGTGGTCTGGCTTGTCACCGTGCGTGTAGAGGATCTCGCCGATAAACCTGTACGTGCGGTCGGCGATGCCAGCCAGCGTGGTGGAGACGTACTCCGCCGGGAGGTCGCCGCCGAGAATGAACCCGATCTTTGGTGTGCCCGCCACAATCAGGTCCGGGTGTTCCCGCTGCACCGCCAGCACCGCCGCGACGGCCGCGTCGCCGCCCTGCCGGGTGTTCGCGAACAACGCGATGCGCGTGACGCCCGTGCCCGCGATGTTTTCGATCAGGCCCTGGAGGTTCGAGTCCCACGCCTGCACGCTGGCGTCGAAGATCGGGCCGTCGTAGGGCGCCGGGAGTGGCGGGCATCCTGCGGAAGCACCAGCAGGGCCGCCGCGCGGCAGCGCCACGAACAACGCCGCAAGCGTCAACCCCGCCAGCCAGCGTGCCAACTACTCCCCCCAGAGGGCCATCCAACGGGCACGTAGCACGATGCGAACCCGCCGGCGCCCTGTCCGCTCTCAGCCGGAATCTCGACCTATGACTGAAGCCAGGCCGAAATGATCGTTCGCCACCGGCTCTTCAGCCCCTCCGTTGTGGATCGCCTGAAGGTCGAGATGGTCAGAGTTGGGGCGGCTGAAGGCGCTGAAACAGATTCGAGGGCGGTGGCAGGAGGAGCCGAGCGCGGAGATAGTCGGCGAGGTGCTTGCCCGTGATCCTGACGCAACCATGCAGTGACGCCCGACCGGGAGATTCGCAGGCGACCGCTCTATCCGTCTGAGCTACGGGCGTCTACAGTACTGGCCGATTGATCTACCGAGTTCCCGAAGGCATGGTAAACAGGCCGTCTCCGACCGTCTGCCTTTTTCCCTTCTTACCATCGACGCAAAAGACAGGATCAGCGAACGGCACCGCGCGGGCCTTCTGACAACATCGGAGGAGCGCGCGTACCTCGGTACATTATTGCACGAGTACAGTGTTCAACCACCAAACGCTCGTGGGGAAAATCCCAACATTGCTGGTACTCGCCGGATTTCAAATCCAGAACGTTGAGTCGTCGGGTATGTCTCGCTTGACGATGAAGTCACCTCTAGCGATCTTGCGCTTGGGGAGAAGCGCCCAGACATGATGTGCATGCCGCGGAGTCGAGTGCACGTATGCGAGCGGCGCAAGCGGCCGTGGTTGATCGTCTCGTGGTTAACTGGCGGTGAGGGCGTGGATTCTACGGGTACCGCCCCATCCGAATGTGCTTGATGTGGCTCGCCGCGGGAATTCCGGCTCTCCGACACTTACGCCGTCGTGTGAAAGATACACCCACCGTTTGGTGCCGACTATCCGCATTCGACTGGCCACATACCATTCGTGCAGAAGCCGGCCAATGTCACCGTCGCTTGTCTTATCCAAGAAGTCGGTACTCACCACGAGTTGCAACTTGAGCGTAGGCACGCTGACCTCGAACACCCAAGCCCGCCGTGCCGTCCACTCAAATTCGCGAATGACGCCTTCCGGGAACCAACCCGCGAGGTAGTTTTCTACCGCGTGACACGCCGGATGCAGTGCCATCAGGCGGGACCGCCGCCGTAAACGATCCGTGCCATCAGCGCGGCATCGTCCGCAGTGTGTTCAGCCATTGCGCATACCAGTTGGTGAGGAAGCTTATGAGTCGTGCGGGCCAGACGGCGGTAGTGTTCCACGGCAACCGGTGACAGGCCCAGGGCGCGGAGTCGATCCAATGATTCCTCAAACCGCTCACGTCGGGCGACCCCGAGTGGAGTCATGTCCCGCCGCTCGACCTTACCCCCCGACTCTGCAGCCGCCCCGTTGGTGGAGCGGCGATGCCAACGCGTCATGTCCCCGGCTCCTCTCGTCACGAACTTCCCGCCGCGTCGCAAATCATACAAATATCAGTGTTGTCCGAACATCGGGTGATGACCTGATCAAGGGACATTCGGAGGGCGAACCAAGCTGCGCTAAACTTACGACAAAGTTGTCACTGGCGGCGTTGGATACCCCCTATTCAGGGCCGGAGTAGCCGCGGCGGTTCTTGCTTTGTGTCGAGGTCGTGTGCTTCTCCTTTTCCCCGTGCGGCAGCAGAGCCACAGGGGACCCCACCAGAGATGGTTCCGGTCGAGTTTCCAATCCAGCGCGCCCGGTTCGAGGCTCGGAAGTCCCGGGTCGTTCCGCAGCGAGCCGAGGTGCGCGAAACGGGTCGACCTCGTAGATGAACCGCCGGTTCGGTGTACCGGGTATCATCGACGCACAGGAGCGTGGCTTCCGGCCACCCCGCCGCCTTCCGCCTTTGCGCCGGGGATCCCCCAAGGATTCGCGTTCGCGCATCGAATCCTTAAAGAGGCCGGTGCGGCCGCCCGGCCTGGTTCGTCAGGAGCCGATCGAACACGGGCGCACCGGGGGCCCTGATGCAGACTCGTTTCTTCAGCCGTAGAAAGGGAGAAGCCATGCGGCGCGCACTCTCGCTCGGACTCGCCGTCGCCCTGGGCGCCGCCCTCACCATACCTGGCGGGGTCGCGGCTGCCCCGCGCCGTCCCGCAGCCGGGGCGTTCTTGCTCGTGACGATGGACAAGCACGTGTGGAGGCCCTACGAGTACGGGTCCGCCTTCTTCTTCAATCGACAGGGTGAGGCGTACACCGCCTCACACGTGGTCGAGGACGTGGTCCGGAGTCCGAACGTGATGCTGGTCGCGGTGGTGAACGGCATGGAGTACGCGGCCCGGGTGGAGTGCTGGAATCCCTCGCGCGCGCGGGCCGGTGTGCTGCATCGTGATGTCGCGATCGTCCGGGTCGGGCCCGAAGTGCCGCTCTTTCCACTCTGGCGCTTTCGCCCAGCGGTACGTCCGCTGCTCGCCGTCCCTCTGCCGATCCGCACCGGTCCGGTGCCGGCCGCGTCGCGCGTGCGTCTGCTCGGATTTGGACGTTCATCCGGGAGGCCGAGTGCCCAGCGTCAGGTGGCCGGTCGTCTTGCGGGTGCGCGCCGCAGTGCCGACGGCGCCGAGATCCTGTCGACCCGCTTTCCCGCGTATGCTGCGCCAGCCGACGGTGATTCCGGCGGGCCCGTGCTCGATCTGGGCGGGAACGTCATTGGGCTCGCCGCGTGGCAGCGCGAGATCGATCCTGACACCGTGGAAATGGACGCGGTTGCGGCGTCCTCGTTCGGGTGTGTGACAGCGCTCCCGGCCAACCGCAATGATCTGAACCCGGTCGACACCCCGGTCACCCTACCCGTTCACTGACGCTGGGGGGGCGCACGGGGAACTCCGCGCGCGTCTCCGCCATGGGTCCCCCCAAGAATTTGCGTTCGCGCATCGAATCCTTAAGTAGGCCGGCGCAGCCGCCCGGCCTTGTTCGTCAGGAGCCGATCAAACACGGACCGCGCCGGAGCGCGGTGTCGAGGTGCATCGTGCCGATGCTGGCAGACAACCCACAACAACCGGAACCGAGCGCGCCGGTGGAACTCGTGCAACCGCTGCCGGGCAATCTCGGAAAGGGGCTCCGGGACAATGTTGAGGAGGACGAGATCGTCGAGGCCGCCGCTCGCACGTCGGCCGGGGAAGCGATCGCCGTGACCGATCGCCGCGTCCTGATCATCAAGGCCGGCTTCGTCACCGGAGCGGGGTTGTTCGGTGCGCGCACGCGATCGATCCCCTATTCTCGAATCGTTGCTGTGGATCTGCGGCTCGGACCGCTGGGCGGTCACCTCAGGATCGACACGACGGGGCTGCCCCGGCCGTCCGACCTGACCTCCTTCAAGCTGAACAACGACGAGAATACCGTCAGCTTCGGTATCCCGCGCAAGCCGTACATGAAACGGGTTGCGGCGATCATCACAAGCAAGGTGCGCGATGCCCACACCGTGACGGTGGAGGCAAGCACCGAGCCGTCCCGGGATCTGGGCGCCCGCCTGACCGAACTTGCACGGATCAGAGACGAGGGGGTGCTGACGGAGGCGGAATTCGAACAGGCCAAGGCACGGCTCCTGCGGGGCGGCTGATCCACAGGCGCATCGCGCATTGGCGGGCGAGGAGCCAGTATTGCGCGCCAAGCGGCGCAGGTTCCCGTTGGGGCCGTCGCGAGCGGGATTCCGGCGCGTGAATCGTCACCCCAACGGTTCGGCGACGTCTCTGACATATCCCAAGCGTGAGTGGAATGAGAAACGGCGCCAGTCTCCGCACCGAACCCCATGGCGCCTCCCGTCGCGCTCCTTCCATCCTCGCGGTTCCGTGGCGGTCCCCCGGGACTCGACCTTCCCTGGGTGACGGACCGCGCGACGCCCCGGATCCCGTCTGTCCCGCGTCTAGCGTGCGGTCCATCCCCCGTCGATCGGAAGCGCCGTCCCGGTCACGACGGAGGCGGCGTCAGAGCACAGATAGACCGCCATCGCGCCGATCTCCGGGGGCTCCAGAAGGCGTTTCACGGCCTGGGGCTCGAGCATGACCCTCGCGACGACCTCGGATTCGGGGATCCCGTGTACACGTGCCTGGTCCGCAATCTGGCGCTCGACCAGGGGCGTACGGACATACCCGGGGCAGATGGCGTTCACGGTGATCCCGTGGGCAGCGACCTCCCAGGCAGCCACCTTGGTGAATCCCACAACGCCGTGCTTGGCCGCGACGTACGCCGCCTTGAACGGCGACGCGACGAGACCGTGCGCCGAAGCGACGTTGATCACACGGCCCCATCCCGAGCGGATCATGTGCGGCAGCGCGTATTTCGTGCACAGAAACGTCCCCGTCAGGAGAACGGAGAGCAGATAGTTCCATCGTTCCTCCGGGAAATCGACGATCGGCGAGATATGTTGAAGGCCCGCGTTGTTCACGAGCACGTCCAGGCGTCCGAACGCGGCCATCGTGGTATCGATCATCTGACGCGCGGAGGCCGGATCGGCGACATCCACATGTGTGAACGCCACCCGCCGCCCCTCACGTCGAAGCCTCTCGACTGCGGCGTGGCCCGCCTCTTCATTGAGGTCCGCCATGCACACGCGGGCGCCCTCGGCGGCCAGCGCGGCCGCGATCGCCAGTCCCAGCCCCGAGGCGGCCCCCGTCACAGCAGCCGCCCGGTCATCCAGCATGCCCACCGTCGTCGCTCCTTTCCGGCCCTCTGCGCGCCGTGGCTTCGTGCACAACCTTACCCCGGACGGTTCGACGGGCCCGCGCCAATCTTGCCTCCACTCGATTCTGTGAATTGGGTGCGAATGCTGTGGACGTTAATGAGCCCGTTACCGAGCGTTAACAAATCCTTCGACGTTTCAACAGATGTGCGGAGCCATGGCCGGCGCGGTCGCCCCTCAAGGGCCCGACGGGATCCGCCATGAAATAGGAGCGGGACAAGTCGCCGGTACGACAGGCTGCCGGGGGCCGGGAGCGCATAGGTCCGCCGGCCCGAGGTCCCGTGCCCCCCGCACGTCCAGATCGTCCGAGGAGGAGAGCTCACATGCCCGAGAATCGCTACGCGCTCGCCGGAAACGTCGCCCTCGTAACCGGGGGAAGCCGCGGCATCGGACGGGCGGTCGCGACCCGGCTCGGCCGGGCCGGCGCCAGCGTCGCGGTGAATTATCGTCACGACGCGGATCACGCACGGACCGCCGTCGAGGAGATTGGGGCGTGCGGTTCGTACGCGCTCGCCGTTCAGGCCGACGTGTCCGACGCCAAAGCGGTGGAGCGGATGCTGGACCAGGTCGAAGCGGCCCTCGGCCCGGTCGACATTCTCGTGAACAACGCCGGCGTGCTTCGCCGGACGCCGTTCCTCGAGATCTCCATCGATGAGTGGGAATGGATCATGGGCACAAACCTGCGGGGCTGCTTCCTCGTCGCGCAGGCCACGGCCCGCCGGATGGTGGCTCACGGGATGAAAGGCTGCATCGTCAACGTCTCGTCCTCCAGCGCGCGCGTCGCCACGCCCAGCTTGGCGCACTACGCGGCGAGCAAGGGCGGGATCACGATGCTGACCCGGGCGATGGCATTTGAGCTTGCCGGATACGGCATCAGGGTGAACGAGGTCAACCCCGGCTTGATCGAAACCGATCTCAATCGCGCGGACGTGCGGAACCCTGAATGGCTCGCGAGACGCCTCGGAAGGATACCGCTCCGGCGCACCGGCACTCCCGAGGACGTCGCCGGCGCGGTCCTGTTCCTGGCGTCACATGACGCCGCGCTGATGACCGGCGCCAGTATCGCGATCGACGGCGGCTCGACGGTCACCTGAGGCGGCAGACGACACGGCTTCAGCCCAGCCGGTGCATCCAGAGAAGCGACACCACCAGCGTGCCGATGAACATCGCGGCGATCCCCACCGACGCCAGTCCGCTGACCTCGGTTGGGCGCCGCTCCCAGCCGATGACGCGACCGAGGTGCGTGTAGACTCGGCTCAGGTCGCGGGCCGTGGTCACGCGCTGGTAGGTGCCGCCCGTCACCTGTGCGATCTCCTTGAGCGTCTCCTCGTCCAGGCGGACGAAGATGCTGTGCCCGCCGAGCTCGAGGAAGGTCCCCTCGGGGGCGCCGAGCCCGATCGTGTACACCTTCACCTTGAACTCTTTCGCGACCACCGCAGCCTGCTCGGGAGGCACGCCACGGTTGCTCTGGCCATCGCTCATGAGCACGACGGTCGCGGGTGGCAGGCGGTCGATCTCATCCGGGGTCAGCGCCGGCCCCGGAGGCGGCGCGTACGGGTTGTACGTGTTTGTCACGCCCTCCGACCGGGTGCGCCCCGGGAGGGCGTATACCGCCTCGAGCAGACCATCGCCGATCGCGGTGGCGAACTCGAGGTCGAGGTTGCTGATGGCCTGGATCACGCGGTCATGGTCCGCGGTCGGCGGAGTCACGAGCGTCGCGTAGCTGCTGAACGATACCAACCCGACGTGGGTCCCCACCGGTAGTGCGTGAACGAACGCCACGGCGGCCGTCTTCGCGGCTTCGAGACGGTTGGGATTGACGTCGGTGGCCATCATGCTTCGGCTCACGTCGATGCTCAGCATCACCACCGTCCGGTTGTCGGGCACGGGCACCGGCGCCGTGGGCCGGGCCAGGGTGAAGATGACGCCGCACAGCGTCGCGAGATACAGGATCGCGGGCACGTGCCGGCGCCAGTGTCCTCCGGCGCGCGCCGCCTTTGCGACGAGGTCGAGGCTCGAGTAGATGACCCGTTCGCGCGCGGGCCGCCGGAGCATCCAGACGTACGCCGCCACGAGCACGGGCACGAGGAGGTACAGCCACAGGGCGGCCGGCGCGAGAAAGCTCACGGCAGACGCCCCATCCACAGCATCGAGACGAGCCCTCCGCCCAGCATCAGCATGCCTGCCACACCCGCGACCATCGAGGATACCTCGGTCTTCCGCGTCTCCCACCCGATCGTGCGTCCGAGATCGCGGTACACTTGCTTCAGGTCGTTCGCGGACGGCCCGTAGAAGAACTTCCCGTCGGTAATCGCCGCAATCTGCTGCAGCAGGGCCGGGTCAAAGGGCACGAGCACCATCTGCCCCTGATAGTTGAAGACACCGCCTCCCGGGGTCCCAAGGCCGATGGTGTAGATCTTGACCTTCTGCTGTTTGGCCAGGATAGCCATCTTGAGCGGGTCGTTGCGACTGGAGTTGTCGCCGCCGTCGCTGGCGAGGATGATCGCCGCGGGCGCCAGGTCGCCGGAGGACGCGTCTGACGACGGGGGTGTCGCCGGGAGCTGCGCCTGGCCGAACGGCGACGACGGCTGGGTCGCCGCCGGAACTGTCCGACCTGGAATCGCCTTGAGCGCCGCCGCGATCCCGTCACCGATCGCGGTCGACTCCTGAGGTCTCAGCGCGTCGAGCGCGTCCTTGACCGCCTGGTGATCCGTCGTCGGTGGCACGTTGAGCGTCGCGTACGTGCTGAAGGTCACGAGCCCGACCCTCGGGCCGGACGGAAAGTTATCCAGGAACATCTTGGCGGCGTCCTTCGCCGCGTCTAGCCGCGTCGGCTGCACGTCGGGCGCTTCCATGCTCCCGCTCGTGTCGATCAGAAGCAAGACGACCGCCTTGTCCACCGGCATCGGAACCGCCATGACCGGCCGCGCCGCGGCCACGAGCAGCAACCCCAGCGCCACGAAGTACAACCCCGTGGCGATGTGGCGCCGCAGCATCGGGAGCCGGACCGCCAGTTGAGCGAACAGCGCCGCCTCGGCGAACCGGCCCACCGCACGGCTTCGTACGCGACGCACGCCGAAGACATACCACGCGACGAACGCGGGCAGCAGGAGGAGCCCCCACAGCATTACCGGCCAGGTAAATTCCACCGGCGGCGCCTCCGAAACAGGATGAACTTCAACAGCGGCTCGACGAGCGATACCCCGGTCGACAGGGTGAGCATATCCACGCCCGCCCGCTGCATGATCTGGAGCAAGCGCGCCTCCCGAGCACGCACCAGGTCCCGGTAGGTCTGTCGCACGCGCCGGTCCGACGTGTCGACCCAGAGCTGCTGGTTCGTCTCCGGGTCGTGAAGGTACACTCCCCCGACATCCGGCAGGTCGCGCTCCCGGGGATCCTCCACGCGGACCGCGATCACCTCGTGGCGGCGCTGCATCTCCGTCAGCGCCGTCTCCCACCCTTCCGGCGCGTGAAAGTCCGAGATCAGAAACACCAGGGACCGGCGCTTCACCACGCGGCCGAGCTGCCGCAGCAGCGTGGCGAGGTCCGTCCGCCCGCCGCCGGATGCTTCCGGCACCAGCGACAGATCGCGGATGATCCGGAGCACGTGCAACCGGCCCGCCCGCGGCGGGATGTACGCGTACCCCCGCTGCGCCGGAAATGCAATCGCCCCGACCTTGTCGCCATGCCGCGCCACGATGTACGCGGCCACCCCGGCGAACTCGAGCGCGAGCTGGCGCTTGAACTGGCGGATCGTACCGAACGACATCGAGGGAGACAGATCCACGAGGAGCCAGGCCGTGAGCTCCTTCTCCTCGAGATACTGGCGCACGAACAGCCGGTTCATCCGCGCCGTGACGTTCCAGTCGACGCGCCGCACCTCGTCGCCGGGCTGGTACTCGCGCACCTCGGCAAGGTCCAGGCTGGGTCCGTAGAAGACCCCGCGATAGTCGCCGAACAGAAAGCCGTCGAGCCGGCGAACGACCTTAAACTCGAGGCGCCTCAACACCCGTTCTGGCGTCTCCATAGGGGTCTCCAATGTGGACTTTGGGCGCGGGCACAGCGTCCAGGACGCGCTGCAGCAGATGGTCCGAAGTGATGTCCTGCGCCAGCGCCTCGTACGACAGCAGGATCCTGTGCCGGAGCACTTCCGGCGCGAGATCGCGCACATCCTCCGGCATCACGTACTCGCGGCCGCGCATCAGCGCCAGCGCCTTCGCGCCGATGACGAGGTTGAGGGAGCCGCGCGGGCTCGCCCCGTACTGCACGAATCGCGCGAGGTCGTTGAGCCCATAGTCCTGGGGCCGGCGGGTTGCGTTGACGAGGCTCACGGCGTACTCGTGCAGCTTCGGATCCACGTACACCGCCTCCGCGACTTTCTGCAGTTCGAGCAGATGCGCGCCGGTGATCACGTGATCGACCGACGGCGACCGCTCAGTGACGCGGTCGACCACCGTCATCTCCTCGTGGAACGACGGGTACGAGATGACGACCTTGAACATGAAGCGGTCCACCTGCGCCTCGGGCAGCGGATACGTGCCTTCGCTCTCGATAGGGTTCTGAGTCGCCAGCACGAGGAACGGATCCGGCAGCAGGAACGTCTGCTTGCCGATCGTCACCTGTCGTTCCTGCATCGCCTCGAGCAGCGCGGACTGCACCTTCGCCGGCGCGCGGTTGATCTCGTCCGCGAGCACGAGGTTCGAGAACACAGGACCGAGCTCGACCTCGAACGTGCCGGACTGTTGATTGTAGATGCGCGTACCGACGAGGTCGGCTGGAACCAGGTCAGGCGTGAACTGAATCCGCCGGAACTGGCAGTCCAGCACCTGCGCCGAGGTTTTGATCGCCAGCGTCTTGGCGAGTCCGGGCACGCCCTCGATCAGAATGTGCCCGCGGGACAGCAGCGCGACCAGGATCCGTTCGAGCATCAGATCCTGCCCGACGATGACCTTCTTGATCTCGTACAGCACCTTCCGCATCGTGCTCGCGGCCTGACTGAACGTTTCGAGAGGATACCGCAAGACTCGCATACGAGCCTGGGGGACTTGCTCGATCGACACCACAATCACCTCGTCGGGCGGACATAGCGTCTAGTTATTGCCAAGGCTGCCGCACCCCTGCCGCCGGCACCGCTCTTCATGTCCTTGTTACCTTGGTTACCCCTGACCCCGGGATTTAGACTAGACGGCGGTACTCGGGAGAACGCTCCGGTTCAAGGAATAATGCCCACGTAATAATCTCCACGACATCCGTAACAGTCTCCCGGCGCGTCGCTTCGCTCCCTTCGGGCCGGTTCGGGATCTCCGCCGGGACATCCCCGGGCCGGCAACCGTCCGACCATGCCGACACGGTCCAGCGCCGGATGTTGTACCGCGCGGCGCCACTGCGTCGCCGGCCTCGACGTCACCTGTGTCATCCCGGTAAAATTCAGTGAGGATTCGATCTTCACGACGATTCTCCTCCTCCCCACCACCTATCACATGAGGCGGGAGAGGCCTCGTCCTGACGTATCGGAGACGTATCGAAGTAGTAGAACCACCCTCGTGGCCCGCGGCGTGGACCAAACCGGCGCGGGCCGGAAGCGCGTTGCCCCGGGGCGGTTGCGCCGGGGGACGACGCGAACCAATGCGCCTACTTCGGGGACCTGCCTCGCGGACGCCACAGGCGATTGCGACGGGGAGGACGACGCCGCTGGCCGTGGCGAATTGCTACAGTCGGCCTTGCGGACGCCCCAGGACGATCGCGCCGAGGGACGACGCGAACACGGCAAATGTGAACGAAGGGAGTCTCATGCAGAAAGAGACACGTGCCACGATCAGAAGTCGTCAGCGCAGGGCCCCGGGCCGGACCGGGCCGTACCGACGGACCACGGGGCTGGTGTGGCTGCTGCCGGCGCTTGGGGCGGCACTCGCGCTGGTGGCCGTCGCGGCGGCCGTGCACCAGCAGCGGATCGCTTCACGGCCGGCGGTTGTCAGCCAAACGCCGATTCCGGAGGACGTCGCCCGCAACCTCTCCGCCATCCCCGGCGCGACGTGGGATCGCGCGGGAGCGGGCAAGGACGCTCAGTTGACGCTCGTGGGGACGCCGCCCGCGGGCAAGGTCACCGCGGCCGTGCTTTACGTGGGCGCCGAATACTGCCCCTACTGCGCCGCGCTCCGGTGGCCGGTCGTTGCCGCCCTCGAACGGTTCGGCACCTTCACGGGACTGGCGCTTTCCGCGTCGGCGGCCGACGACATCTTTCCGAGTACCCCAACGTTGACGATGCTGCACGCTCAATACCAGAGCCCATACGTCACCGTGCAAAGCGTGGAGCTCCAGGGGAACACCCGGGACGCCTCGGGACAATACCCGACGCTCCAGCGGCTTACGTCAAGCCAGACGGCGCTCTTCAGCCACTACGATCCCTCCGGCAATATCCCGTTCCTCCTCATCGGCAGTACGTATGCCATCACCGGAGCGCCGTTTTCGCCGGCGGTGCTGCAGGGGATGGATTGGCACGCGATCGCGGCGGGGCTTCCGCTCGGCACCGCGCCCGCCGCGCAGACGATCCTCGCCGCCGCGAACCAAATCAGCGCGGCACTGTGCGCCGTCAACGGGGGGATGCCGGCGGCCGTGTGCCAGAGCTCCGGCGTGCGCGACGCCGCGCGCCTGCTGCCCCGGGCCGGGAAGTAGCCGATGACGCTCCACGCGTGGGACCGCGTGCGGCTCGCGGCCAGCCTGATCGGCCTCGGCATCGCGGTGTATCTCGCCGTCCAGCATTACGTCGCGGCGGTGCCCTTGATCTGCTCGACGTCGGGCACCATCAACTGTGAGCGCGTCTTGAGCAGCCCCGCCGCATCGTGGGCCGGTATTCCGGTGGCGGTGTGGGGCATGGGCTGGTTCTCGGTGGCCGTGATCCTGGCAATCTGCTCACTGTTGCGGCCGGGATCGCCGGAGCCGCCGTGGCTGCGTTGGGTGGGCGTCGCCTGGGCGGTGAGCGGTACCGCCGCGGTCGTGTGGCTCCTCTACAACGAACTGATCGTGATCGGTTCCATCTGCGCCTGGTGTACCGTTGTGCAATTGCTGATCGTCGGGCTCTTTGTGATCCAAGTCCTCACGGACGGGGTTCGGGCGTCCGGCTAGCGACCCTGACCGTCCGGCCGTGGGCCCCGCGAGGGACGGTACGTCGCCGGCCAACGCGGATCCGTGCGACCCCTGGCACACTCCTCAGAACCCGCACGAACCGAGATCGCGGATCGTATCCGGGCCCGCCGGCCGAGAGTCTTCCCCGGCCCGCGCCCAGATAAGGCAAGCTCACGGCCCTGCGTTGCGCACTTCGATGCGGATGATATTGTTCACGTATCGACCGCCTCGTTTGTCCCCGGGAACGACAAGGCGGGCCATGCCTTCTTGGGCTCCCAATGAAGTGCCATCCCGCTGATAGGCGATAAGGATCGGCCGATTCCCATAGTCCGGCAGCATCTCTGCCAGAGCGATCACTGCCTGGTATCCGTCGCTTCCCGTCACCACCACGTACTTTCTGAGAAGATCGTTCTTGCGACGCGGATCGGTCTGCACCCCGGCAGCGTTCAGGAGCGTCCACAGCAACACGCCGGTGTACGCCATTTGCGCGGACGTGGTGCCGGCGAGAAACGTCACCCGCATCGTCGAGGCAGGATACCGTTGCAAATCCGCGAGGGTCAGGTGCGCTGGGTGATTCACCACGCCCGCGAGGTCAAATCCGGGAGCGTAGCCTCCCGATTGAGCAAGCGCAGATCGCAGGTTGCCCGTCCCGACGGCCAAAACTCCCAGGACGGCGCAAATGACCGCGAACCCACGGTGTCTCCTCGAGGAGGAACGGCGCCGTGCGGCGATGCTCACAAGCATCGCTCAGGGACGTGCAACCATGACTTCGGTCGCCTTGATGACCGCGATCGCCTCATCTCCGACCTGAAGCTTGAGCCGCTGGACGGACTCCCTCGTGATCACAGCGACGAGCTCCTGGTCCCCCACCGTCATTCGCACTTCCGCCATGATGTTGCCGAGCGATACGCCTGTAACCTTGGCGCGCAACTGGTTGCGTGCACTGAGTTGCATCGTGTGTGTCCCTCCTCCGCGTCGTCTTGCAAGAGTCTCCGCCACCCGCGTCCGGAGCGTTCGTGCGCCGGGCCGAGGGTCACCCTTGTTTTGCCCCGTTTCGACGTCGAGATCCTCTTCGAGGTGCGAAAACACCTATCTTGCAACCGCAATCGCCGACCGCGCAACCCGCCGCACCGGATGGCGGTGTGCGCGCTGCCGGAGAGCCGCTAAGCT
>Ga0187782_10000679_pt1 | contig 23750 bp, 30 predicted proteins | sample 0715_SJ02_MP15_2_FD_132454 | JGI IMG/M metagenome (GOLD analysis project Ga0187782, IMG submission 132454) | Tropical peat soil microbial communities from peatlands in Department of Meta, Colombia - 0715_SJ02_MP15_20_MG | ecosystem: Environmental > Terrestrial > Soil > Wetlands > Peat | place... | reverse complement strand
GGTAGAACTTTTCAACAGTCGCACCGATCGTCCGGCTACTGATTTGCTCGATAACTCCGACACCGTGATTGGGGTAAACAACCTTATCGCCGATGCGGAAGCCTGGATCGAGGTTCATGAGGGGCACCCGACGATGGGGCGTCAGGAAAGAACTTTTTAAATTATATCTTAATTGACCGCCAGCGTCAAATGCTGACGGTCAGATAACGCATTTATATACAATCGCTTACGTCCGAATAGCACTATCTCTGCAGCAACGGTATCGGCTTTCGGGCGCGGGGGCAGCGTTCGCAACTGGGAAGACTTATAATTGGAATCTTGTTGGTGATCGAATTCTCGTCGTTTGGTTCGAGTAGGCCTGTTCGATCCAACCAATCCTTCGCCACAGACAGGTTCACGCGCCATGCCAGAGCACATCAGGAAACGGCTGGAAGAAGAGATCCAGCAGCTGGAACACGAGCTGAACCACGAGTTGCCGAAAGAGCTGAAGAAAGCGGTCGCTCTCGGCGACTTGAGCGAGAACGCCGAGTACCACATGGCCAAGCAGAGGCAGGAGTTCGTCCGCGCCCGCCTGGGGCAACTGAAGAAGCGCATGGCGGAACTCTCCATGGTGAATCTCGCCAATATTCCCAAGGATCGAGTGGCTTTTGGCTCGACGGTGCTGGTATATGACGGGGTCAAGGACGAACAAATCGAATATAAGCTCGTAACCAGTGAGGAATCGGATGTCGCCAAAGGTCTGATCTCGACCAGTTCCCCGATTGGAAGAGGACTGATGGGCAAGAAGGTGGGGGACACAGCTACGGTGGTGACCCCTACAGGCAAAAGGGAGCTGGAGATCCTGAAACTGATCACTGTCCACGACGAGGCGGTATGAGCTGGACCGGCGCTTTCGGCAGGGCCTGCGGCGCTTTGCTCTACAGGATTGTGCGGGGTCTGGCGCTGGCGCGGATCTCCCCTAACGTCTACACCGCCATCGGGCTAGGGATCAGCGTGTGTGCAGCCATTCTGTTTGGCAAAGCCAGCGGGGAAAATACGGCACGCCTGTTCCGCTACGCGGGCGCGGTCATCTTCTTTGCTGGTTTTCTGGATATGGTCGATGGGCGCATCGCCCGCGCCACCAACCAGGTGACAGTCTTCGGCGCCTTCTTCGATTCGGTGGTGGACCGCTACAGCGACGTTGCGCTTTATTTTGGGTTGCTGGTCTATTATGCCCGGGCAAACCGATTCTTCTATGTAGTGCTGGCGGCCGTGGTAATGATCACGTCTGTGATGGTCAGCTACACCCGGGCGAGGGCCGAGTCGCTGATCGGGGCCTGCAAGGTAGGATTCATGGAACGGCCGGAGCGCCTGGTTCTGGTCATTCTTGGAGCTGTGTTCAATCGCATGGCACCGGTGCTGTGGGTGATCGCTGTATTGGGCAGCATTACGGTGATCCATCGCATCTGGTACACCTACCAGCGCACCAAACCAGTAGGACTGCCGGCAAAGGATGCCGTAAGCCAGGAGCCTTCGGCGGTCGCATAAGCGCAAGCGGTCACGATGGGAGCCTGGGAGAATCAAAAGTCCTCTGTGCCTGGGTCTTTCCCTGCTGGACGTTCTCTTCGCTCGGGACGAGTAAATGCGCGGTGATGAGGCCGCGCCGAGAGGGTTGTACAATCCACCGGGGGCTCTCACGAGGGACAGCTTGGCAGAAGGGCATTCACCGGTCCTGCTGGTGCATGGCGGGGCGTGGGCCATCCCGGATGACATGGCCGAGGCGCATGTGGACGGCGTGCGGCGTGCCCTGGCTGCCGGCTGGAGGGTGCTGGAACACGGCGGCTCGAGCGTGGACGCAGTGGAAGCCGCCATCGTAGTTATGGAGGACGACGAGACCTTCGACGCCGGCCGCGGCTCCTTCCTCACCAGTGACGGCCGGGTGCAACTCGACGCCTTGATGATGGACGGCGCAACCCTGCGCGCCGGCGGAGTCGGATGCGTGGAGCGAATCCGCAACCCGATCCGGGCGGCGCGACTGGTGCTCGACGAAAGTCCGCACGTGTATCTCGTGGCGGAGGGGGCAGAGCGCTTCGCCCAGCAACATAACCTTCCCCTTTGTGCGAATGGAGAACTCATCATCGACCGCGAGGTAAAGCGCTTGCGTGAGGTGCAAAGGGAGGCAGAGGCAGGAAAGCCACCCGAGTTCTTTGCTGAGCATGACACCGTTGGAGCTGTGGCCGTCGACAACCGTGGCAATCTAGCTTCCGCTACATCTACCGGAGGGACGCTGAACAAAACCCCTGGCCGGGTGGGCGATTCTTCCCTTATCGGATGCGGATGTTACGCCGACAACGAGAGCGCAGCGGTTTCGACCACAGGCTGGGGCGAGCCGATCATGAAGCTGGTGCTGGCAAAGTGGGCTGCCGACCGCGTCTTGGAGGGAGTCCCGCCGGAAGAGGCAGCCGGCATGGCTATCACCCGTCTCGAAACTCGGCTTGCCGGGCACGGGGGCATCATCATGCTCGATGTGCGCGGTCGCCGCGGGATCGCGCACAACACGCCGCGGATGGCCTGGGCCTTTCGCGATGCACGCCAGGAGTCGGCGGGCATCGAGCATCCGCGGCCTCGCAGTCGAGCTCTTTTCTGAGCGCTTCTCAATACTTGCGAGGAAATCGGTTCTCTTATACAAGTCCGCCGCGTTCCAGCCCAAATTCATGTCCTTGGAGCTGAGCTGGTAGGCCGGTGTCTTACCCGGTCGCGGCAGCGGCGGGCAGCAGTCCGCCGGCGTGGCGAGAGCAATTCTGCCGAGTGGCAGTGGCTAACATTGGCGTTCCCAAGGGCTTAGCTGGGGATGCTTAGAGGGATAGGCCGTAGGTACCAGACCCTTTCGGCCGATTGACCAGCGAAATTAGAGAGTAGTACGATTTACGGATTAAGTCGGCGAAGCAGCTCCCGAATTCGAATGACCTGAGAGTCTATGAGATTTCGTAAAGTGTATCTGCTGTCGCCCTTAGTAGCCTGTCTCGTCTTAGGGACGATCTCCTGCGAAACCGCCGACAAGAAGAAAGCTGCGGCGGACCCGCCCGCCCAAGCTCTGGCTCCTGCACCGACGCCGGCATCTACCGCCCAGGCACGCCCAAACATCCAGGAACAGGTCGCGGCCAGCAATTCCTCTGCAGTCGACGCCCTCGTGGCAAGGGTTGAACAGGAGCTCCAGGTGGGCCAGGCTAATTACGCCGCTGGACGGCTGGAGGCAGCACGAGCCAACTTCGATAAGGCCGTGGATCTCCTGCTGGAGGGGCCGTTGGAAATACGCTCGAACGAGCGGCTTCAAGCCGAACTCGACAAGGTGATCGACAGCGTAAATACCCTCGAGATGGCGGCCCTGAAAGAGGGTGACGGATCGACAGAACAAAAGTCGCAACCGGCACCCATCGACGAAGCCAACAGCATTACCTTCCCTGAACAACCGACGGTCACCCCAGAGCAGGCGGCGGCGGTCAAGCGAATCCCCTCCGAACTGCCTCTGGATCTGAAGCCGGCGGTCGAGAACTACATCTCGTTCTTCTCCGGCCGGGGCCGGGGCACCCTAGAGGCGGCACTGGTCCGCTCGGGTCGCTACCGGGACATGATCCAGAGGGTGCTCAAGGAAGAGGGAGTTCCGCAGGAACTGATATACCTGGCGCAGGCCGAATCGGGATTCCACCCGTTGGCCGTCTCGCGCGCCGGAGCGCGCGGTATGTGGCAGTTCATGGCTAGCCGCGCCACGTCGTATGGCTTGGAGCGGAATTGGTGGGTGGATGAACGCCAGGACCCTGAGAAGGCCACGCGAGCTGCGGCCCGCCACTTGCGGGACCTCTACAAGGAATTCGGAGACTGGTATCTGGCCATGGCGGCGTACAACTCCGGGCCGGTGACGGTGCAAAATGCCGTAGCGCGCACCGGATATCCGGATTTCTGGGAACTGTACAACCGTGGAGTGCTGCCCAAAGAGACCCGCAACTATGTACCCATCATTCTGGCTGTTACCATCATGGCCAAAAACCCGGGGCAGTATGGTTTGGAACATATCCAGCCAGAGTCGCCATTGGAGGCGGACACACTGAAGATCAACTATCCGGTGGATCTTCGCCTGGTAGCCGAATGCACTGACGTTCCCGTGGATACGATTCAGGATTTGAATCCCAGCCTGCTCCGCACGACCACCCCGAAGGACGGCGACTTTGAGCTCAGACTGCCACGGGGAACCAAGGAAAAGTACCAGACGAATATCGCCGCCATTCCAGCGGACAAGCGAGTTTGGTGGCGGTACTACAAGGTGGCGAGTGGCGACACGTTGGCGAGCATCGGGCGCAAATACCACACCACGCCGAGCGCGATTTCGGCCGCCAATGACCTGCGCGCGACCGACACGCTGAAGCCTGACAGCAGGCTGATTATTCCCATTGCTCCAGGGAAGGGAACGGCTGCCAATACAGTCTCCTTCTCGAAGAGCGTCCTGCGCTACCGCGTGCGCAAGGGAGACACCGTGCTTTCGGTGGCGGATGATTTTGGCGTTCCACCCGAAAGATTGCGCCAGTGGAACCATCTGCACGGGAACCAATTGCATTCGGGAAGGATCCTCTTCATCCACCGCGCATTGGCCGAACCACAACCGGCGAGCGCCAGCGCGAGGCCGTCACATGGCGGGACAGCCGCCGCCAAGTCAAGGGCAAGCAATGGTTTAAGCGCGCCACACCACGTTCACAAGGTGAAACCAGGGGAAACTTTGTCCAGCATAGCGGCGGAGTACAACACGACTGTCGCCCAGTTGCAGCGCAACAATAGGTTGGCCTCCGCCACCATCCATCCCGGCGATACCCTCGTTATCGGCGAAGTCCACTGACCGGGAGTCCATCTCCCACAGGCCCCAATGCGCGTATAGTTGACACGCAGCTTGCTGTTGCTATAATCCGCGCCGGTTCTCAGCACCTGTGCTCATTGAGCGGGACCCGGCTTTCAAATCTCAGGAGGAGACATGACGTTTGACGACAATACCCTCTACGCACGCAATGATGACGATATGGATGAGTACGGCGACGCCGGCTACGGCGATGTAGAGGAGGATTACGAGGAAGAGGAAGAAGAAGCGGAGGAGGCACCGGTGGGAAGCAGCATGGGCGGAGAGACCCCTGCACCTATGGGAGGTGAAGCCCCACCGCCGCCGCCCCCTAAGAAGGCGCCGGCGCCCAAGAAGGCCGCGCGCAAAAAGACAGCGCGGAAAAGCGGGCGGAAGCCCGCCAAGAAGAAGAAAGCGGCGCGCCGCGGTGCAGGTGCGCGCAAGAAAGCCGCTCCGCGCCGAAAGGTGACGAAGAAGAAAAAGAGAAGCGGGCGCCGGCACTAGCTCGCGCAGGCCGGATCAAAGGGACACCGCCCAGCTGGAGGATAAGGGAGAGCCGCGGGGAACGCAGCTCTCCTGGATCTATTTTCCTCCCTGGACTGCTGCGAGGCAGCGCGCGAACAACTCCAGCAGATGCGCGGCATAATCTTCCGCCCTGTTCACTGTGGAGCCTTGAAAACCGGCGCCGGGAGAGCCGATTTTGCCGTAGCCTGTCGTCATGGCTACGAACTTCATTAAGTCTAAAGCGATGTCTTCATTGCGGCGTGGGCCGACGGCAACGCCGGCGACTGGTTCCATGGTTCCCTCCTAAGGGCTACGGCCCTCTTCGTCTCAGCACACGGGAGATCGAAGGACGCCAAATCAGGATAAGCCTGACCGTTCCACCCGGTGAAATGGCCGGGCGCGGGGTTCGTGGTTCAGGAGTCATCAGGACCGCTACATTACGCGAATAAGCCTCCCGTCAGGTTTCCACGGCCACGTGGCACACTCGGCCAACGATGTAGTCGGCGTAGGCTTTGCCCTCCTCAACCTCCACCAGGTCGACCGGATACGAAGGGTTCTGCGGCTTCAGCACCAGGTTGTTGCCCACCTGCTCGACATACTTGATAGTGCAGCCGTCCCCTTTGCGCACCGCGTACATGTTTTGCTCGTTGCGGCGATACGGGGCCAGCGAGTTGTAATGGCGGTCGATGAGCACGGTGGCGCCTGGCAACAAGCGCGGATACATGCTCATGCCGTCGCGTGCGTCCACCTTGACGAGAACGAAGCGCCTCCAGTCGTCGCGCGGCGAGGCAGGATCAGGGCGGAGTCGGCGTAGAAAGGACTTCTTAAACTTGAGGATCTCTTTCACGTTCTCATTGGTGACCAGCGGTTCGCCGGCTGCGATGGCGCCCTCGACCAGCAGCACGTTCTCGAACTCGTCTTCGGCGGGGGGCAGGATGCTGGCGCGCTTGTTGATCTCCTCGGGATCGAGCAGGTCGAGCACGGACAAATGCTGCACCGTGAGCACCTTGTCCATCCCGGTGAGGCTGAGCGAACGCTTGCGGTTGAGGAAATTGGAAATGTGCGCCTGCTGGAATCCGGTTTGCTCGGCCAGCCTCAAACCCGTCAGTTCGCCGGCATCGATGCGGGCCCAGAGCGCCTTGCGAAGGTTTTCTTGCAGAGCCTTGAATTTCATAGCACGTAAAATATAACGCATGGATATAAACGATGCAAGTCTAATAACGAAAAGAGAATAAACTTGTTGACAAGGGCTGCTTCCAATAAGATATAATCTACAAACATTGTATTTCTAAAAGAATGGGGGGGGGCGACCTTTACATGTGCGATTCGGGCCATGCGCCATTTCCTGAAGCGCCGGCGGGCAGTCGGGAGTTCCTGGAGTTCCGCCGCAAGGTGTGCCAGTCGGAAGTGCTTTCTGCCGCGATGGAGCGGCTTTTGCAGACGATAGGTTTCAGCGGGCGGCTCTCCGTCGTGGTGCAGAACGGCCGCGTGCTCAAGTCCGGCTACGAGGAGGGCTACTTCTGCCGGCGTAAGGACCGCCCGCTGCTGTCCTGAGATCATCGGCCCGGTTTCGAACAACTAAATAAATCACGCAGGTCGTCGCAACACAAGCGAGCCCTGCATCGCAGGCGGACCCCGTTGAACGGGACGCGTGCGGTGCAGGGCTTTTTTTTTGCGACGGCCGGCAGGGAGGGATCGTGAACAGAGAACTGGAAGTCATTCGAGTGGACTTGAAGTACTGCGAGGCGTGCGGAGCGCTATGGATGCGCCCGCGCGGCTGTAACACGCCGTATTGCGGGCGCTGCGCAAGCGTGGTGGCTGAGCTGTCGCGCACGGAACGACGGCGCCCCGAAAGGAGCCGGCCGCAATGACACTCGCATCGGCATCAATTTCTCGGATTCACAGGGGTGAAAGGCCACAAACTCAGGGTGTGACCATGGTGGCGTATCGCGGCCGCACCATGGCCCTCTTGCGGCGCTATTTTCGCATGTCGCTGGATATCGGCCGGCTGCCGTCGCTCTTGGGACGCGAGTTCTTCCGGGCGCGCGTTACCTCCTATCGCGTGCACAGTTTTGAAGATGTCGTAATCCTGGTGCATGACGTGGAGCGCTGCCTGGAGAAGCTGGATGAGTTCGCACGCGAGATGGTGGCCCGTGTCGTGTTCCAGGATTACAGCTGGGATGAGACCGCTGTGCTCATGGGCTGCAGCCGGCGCACTGTAGCCCGGCGGTTCCCGCGCACCCTGGATCGGCTAAGCGAAATCTTTCTGGAGGTCGGGCTGTTGTGTCCCTTCCCGTCGATCTCCGGAGACGGGTGCTCACCGAACTGTCAAGAGGCAAGACCAGCCGGAGAATCCGCAACTCACTGTGCTGTAAGAGAATAAAATTTCGCGCTAGGTGGCACTCTTGGCTGGTGTGAACTGCTATTCTTGAATTAGAAGTGGTGAAAAAGGAATCGCGAGGGAGCGCAGCCGCGCTCCCTCTGCTGTTTTAGTTGAGGAGAAGCCGTTGCCGAAGCCGGGTGCCAAATCGACTCGTGGATGCAACGGCAACGACCGGCAGCAGTGGGCGACGGCGGTGGTGCGCAGAGCCATGCCCGGGATCGTGGATAGCTTGATCGGGGCTGCTGTCTCCTTGGACGAGCGCAGGCATGTATCGCCAGACCGGCCCAACAGCCACGCAGCACCTGACGGTGAGGACGAGTCCCTGGCTGCTCTGCTGTTGCGGCTGCTGCGCGCCCCCGAATGTGCCGAAGACAGCGACGTCGGAGCCGGTCAGATGAGTTCAGCCAGCAAAAACGATCGGTAGGTTAGAATGAGGGCTCTCGGCCTCGGCGGTTACGATTGACGCTGCGGCGAGCCTCGACCGATGGATTTGACTTGGGTGACTCCGCAGATCGCAGTGGGAGGCGGTATCTGGACGGACGCGAACATGGCCAAAGTGGCCGCGGCCGGCGTCACCCACATCATCGACATGCAGGTGGAGTTCGACGACACTCCTCTGGCTGAGCCTTATGGCATCGAGGTGTTCTGGAACCCCGTCGATGACGATTTTCAGCCCAAGCCGGCGGACGTTTTTCAGTCGGCGACTGAGTTCGCACTCGCAGCGTTTGAAAACTCCGAGCACAGACTGTTGGTTCATTGTGCTGCCGGTGTCCACCGCGCGCCCATGATGACGCTGGCCCTGCTTCGCGTGCAGGGATGGGACCTGCACGAGGCGATGGGCCTGATCGAGGAGCGGCGGCCAGTCGTGGACTTTGCAGACGTGTATGTGCGGAGCGTGGAGAATTTCGTCCGCACCTACGCGGGTGCGGGCAAACGCTAACTCGATTTGTGATTTGCGATTTGTGATTTTGTGGAGGAGCCGAGGCAGCGGTTCTGGCTTTGGCAATCTCAAATTACAAATCAGAAATCGCAAACCTCCAAACCTTCTCGCACATGAAAATCAGATTTCTTGATCATGGCCGCCGCGGGCGGCTTTTTTGTTGTCTGCTCTGGCTGATTGCGACTCTGGGAATCGCGTGGCCGGCGGAAGCGGCGAACACGACCATTGTGCAAGATGTAGTCTATCGAGCCGATGGGACACCGGCCGCGGGCACGCTTGTGATCTCGTGGCCCGCCTTCACGGCAGCGGACAATTCCGCGGTGGCCGCAGGATCGATGAGCCTGGCCATCGGTGCGCAGGGCGCGATCAATGTAAGCCTTGTGCCCAATGCCGGCGGCACTCCGGACGGTACCTACTACAAAGTGATCTACAAGCTGGACGACGGAACCACCAGCGAAGAGTATTGGTCGATACCCGCCACCGGCACGACCACAATCTCAATCGTCCGTTCCAAGGTCGTTCCCAGCGGCGTGGCCATGCAGGTAGCGTCTCGCCAGTACGTGGACAATGCCATCGCAGCGGCGCTCAGCGGCGGCGGCCTGCCTTTTCTCAGAATCGTGAACTCGTTTAACGGTCGCACGGGCGACGTAATGGCGGCGCCCAACGACTACGCATACTCGCAACTGAGCAGCATCCCGTCATCTTTCAACGCCGGACAACTCCAAGGCTACAACCTGGACGTTCCCACGGTGGCTGGCCAACAGCCGACCTTCAATGGCACGAAGTTCGCGGAGCAGGCGAAGCAGGCGGCCGATTTTCGCGATTTCGGCGCCAACGGCGACGTGGCGACTGACGACACCAGCGCCGCGAATAGCGCTATCGCCGCGCTGGCCACCAACGGTGGATCTCTTCGGCTTCCCGGGTCGGGCCGCTTTTTCTGGATGAGGCTCACATCGCCGCTGAACCTAAGTAACACAGGCAACTTCAACATCGCAGGCGCGGCGGACTCCACCGGGTTCCTGTACTGCGGCGACGGAAGCGGGCCAGTCGTGAACGCCAACAATTCCGTCAACCTTGATCTGCGGGACTTGGCTGTCTACGGGCACTGGAGCGCAAACTGTACTTCAACCTACGCGACCGCGGGTGTCGCCTGGGACAAAATCAGCACCAGTACCCTGAGCGCCACCAGGCTGCTGATCGACCACGCGACCATCACCGGAGCCCCGCAGGGAGACATCGCCACTCCGAACTTTACTTGTGTGGACATTTCTCCTACCTCCCAGGTCAACGTGGAGGACGGCAAGTTCTACAACATCTATGAAGTCGTCGGCCTCGTCAAGGTGCTGGGACCTATCGTGTGGCGCTTGCCATGTGGACCATGACCGCGGGCTCGAGCGGCACCGTCTCCTTCAGCTTGTCGGCCGGCACCGGCAGCGGAGCGGAGAGCTTTGGCAGCTCCAGCCTGAATCTCGCCACGGTCAACTCTAGCGGACAAGTCAGCGGCCAGTGGAACATTCACGTGGGCGCCAACCAAGCGATCTCTTACAACACCACGCTGACCTGCTCCAGTTGCGGCTCTCCGCAGTACGGAATCGACGTTGTGGTCGAAAAGCTGCAGTGACCCGTCGCTTCCCGCAATCCAGGCTTGACTGAAGACCTTGAGGCGTTGGTCACGCTGGGGAAGCGGTTGGATTGGGAACCGGACGATCTGGGCGATCGGCGATGGATCGGCTGGCTGGAGTGGGCGGATGGGCGGTCACATGCCACCATCCGTGATTTCCTAGGCTGGGCATTGTTGAAGATTCGCGACAAGCAGGGAAATCGCCTGCGCTTGCGGCCGAACCTGGCGCAGCGCGAATTTTCACGCCGCTGCGGGCGCAGCAACATCGTATTAAAGGCCCGTCAGCTCGGGATTACGACGTGGGTGGCGGCGCGATTCTTTCTGCACACCATCACCCGGCCGGGTACGGTGAGCGTGCAGGTGGCGCATGACCTGGCCTCGGCCGAGGCATTGTTTCGTATTGTGCGCCGGTTCCTGGAGAACCTGCCGGAACGGCTGCGCAAGGACGCGCTGCGGACGTCGCGCGCCAATGTCCGCCAGATCATCTTCCCGCACCTCGATAGCGAGTACCGGGTCGAGACCGCGGCGGACGCCAGCGCCGGTCGCGGGCTTACTATCCGCAACCTGCATTGCTCGGAGGTAGCCCGCTGGCCGCGTGACCCAGCATAGACTTTGGCATCGCTGCGCGCGGCGGTCCCTCCAAACGGCGAGATCGTGCTGGAGTCCACACCCCGTGGCGCTGGCGGCTGCTTTTACGACGAATGGCAGCATGCGGAAGAAAAAGGCTACGTCGCGCACTTCTTCCCGTGGTGGTGGGAACCATCGTACCGGCGCGAAGTTGCCGATGACCTGCTCCTGAGCGATGAAGAGAAGGAACTCAGCAGCCGGCATGGACTGGAACCAGCGCAGATCGCATTTCGCCGTGAGATCCAGGCAGAGTTCCGTGGTCGATTTGCAGAGGAGTATGCCGAAGACGCCGAAAGCTGCTTCTTGGCGTCTGGAGAATGCCTGTTCGACGTGTCCGCCATCGAGCGGCGACTCCAGAGTTGCGGTGAGCCTCTTGCGGGGCGCGACAACGGGCGGCTGTTGATCTGGTTCCCGCCGACAGTCGGCGGGCGCGGCGAGAAGGAGTGGATCATCGGCGTGGACCCGGCCGGAGGGGGAGCGGGCGGCGACTTTGCCTGTGCGCAGGTGATTGAGCGCTTCAGCGGCATGCAGTGCGCCGAGTTGCTTGGCCACTTCACCCCGGTGGAGCTGGCTGCTCGCGTCGCCCAATTGGGACGCGAGTACTGCGGCGCTTTGGTCGCGGTCGAGAGCAACAACCACGGGCACGCTGTGTTGGCGCACCTGCAGCTCGGGGAACACTACCGGCACCTCTACCAGGATGGCGAGAGAATAGGTTGGTTGACCGATGCGAGCACCCGCCCTCGCATGATCGAGAACCTGGCGGTGATCCTGGCCCGCGCACCGGAGCTTTTCTTTAGCAGCCGTTTCTTGCGCGAGTGCCGGACGTTCGTGCGTCATGCCAATGGATCATCAAGCGCCGCCGGCGGGGCGCATGATGATTGCGTGCTGGCCATGGCCATCGCCCAGGAGGTACGCCGCACCGACGCGGGAAATCTCTCCCACAATAGGCCATTCATCCTGCGAGACAGATTCCGGGTCACTGAAGCGCGAATGAAGCTGCCCAGCGGCCAGGGTAGCGTGTGATCACGACTGCAGTAACCTCGGCGCCTGAGTAGTGGTTTAGAATCAGTCGCTTTGCCCATTCAAGCGATCCAGCACGTGCGGCGGATGCGGGGTGGCGCGCAGGCGCATCTGATGCGCGCAAGTGACGGCCACTTCTATGTGGTTAAGTTCCAGAACAATCCCCAGCACGTGAGGGTGCTGGCTAATGAGTTGCTCGCAACGCGAATAGCGGAACGGATCGGATTGCCAGTGCCGTCGACGGAAGTGGTCGAAGTTGGAGATTGGCTGGTCGAGCACACACCGGAACTCAGCATCCAGCTTGCCGGCCAGAGCATTGCGTGCCGTCCGGGACTACAATTTGGTTCGCGGTACGTGGTTGATCCGCTTGAAGGGCAGGTGCTGGATTACCTGCCCGACCTGCTGCTGCCGCGGGTGCGCAACCTGGGCGACTTCGCGGGCATGCTTGCGCTGGACAAGTGGACGTGCAATGCCAATGGGCGGCAGGCGGCCTTCTGGCGCAAATCGCGCGAGCGCCGGTACACGGCTGCCTTCATCGACCAGGGGTATTGCTTCAATGCCGGGGAGTGGAGTTTCCCGGATTCCCCGCTGCGCGGTGTGTACGCGCGCAACGAAGTGTACTCCAGCGTGACTGGATGGGAATCGTTCGAGCCCTGGTTGTCGCGCATTGAAGGTTTCAGCGACAGTGCCGTGTGGGCATGCGCGGAGGAAGTACCGCCGGGATGGTACTCAAGCGAATGGGACGCTCTTGAGAAGCTTCTGGATACGCTGCTGGAGCGTCGGACCAGAGTGCGGGAGCTGATCGCGGATTTCCGGAAATCGTCGCGGCAGCCGTTCCCGAACTGGAAGAACAACTGAGATGGCCACAGAGACAGAGAGACATGGAGGAGGACCAAAGGCAATAAAAAGTAAATAGAGCATAGGTTGTTCGGTTCTCCTCTGTGTCTCTGTGCCTCCGTGGCAGACTTTGGCGAGAGCCAATGGCGGATTTGAAGCAATGCGAGTTCTTCCTGCTCCGCTATGTGCCGGATGCGGTGAAGGATGAGTTCGTCAACATCGGCGTGGTGCTGGTGGAGCCGGGCACGAACGGCGCCGGCTTCGCTGAAGTCCGCTTTACCCGGGATTGGCAACGGGTAAAGTGTCTCGATCCGTCGGCCGACCTCGAAATGCTTGAAGGCCTGGAACACGATCTGCGAGCGCGGCTGAAAGAAGGCAGCGCGGAGTTCATCCGGAAGGCCCACGAGTCATTGTCGAACGTCTTGCAGCTCTCTCCGCCCAAGGCGTGCCTGGCCGAGTTTCCGGCGGAAGAGTTGGGGCGACTGGCGGAGATGTACCTGGAGCGAGCGCGGCGTCCGGCAGCTAAAGGCGCAGCGGCCGGACGGCAGGCGATCGCGCAGCGGATGCGCGACGCCTTCGAGCAGGCAGGCGTGTGGAAGCATAAGCTGATGCGCAAGCGCATCGCGGTGGCCAGGTACACGCACCCGGGCGATCCGCTCAAGATCGATTGCGGCTACCGTCCGAACGGCGAGGTCAAGCTGTTCCACGCAGTTTCGCTGGCAGGCGATGTGGACACCGCGAAGGTTCTGGCATTCACCTATCCGCAGATCCGGGACGGTATCGCGCGCCTGGAGCAGGCGAAAACGTCGCTGACCGCCATCGTCGAAGATGATCTCGACCGCACCGACGAGCCTATCGCCTTCGCGCTCGACACACTGGCTAGCAGCCAAATCGCGGTCGCTGCGCAGGCCGAGTTGCCGCGGTTGGCGGAAATGGCCCGCCGCGAGTTGCGAGTCTAAGGTCCACAACAGAGAACGGAGGCACGAAGGACCCGGGCGATATCCTCCGTGTCTCTTTGCCTCCGTGGTAGATGCGTTTGATCCGCGTTCATCCGCGCTAATAAGCGGCGAAGAAGTTTTCCCATAAATCCATGAGCATTCGTGAGACATTGCGCGGCGCTCTGCGCCGACTCCCACCCCAGCTCGCGCAAATACGGCGCGCGCTGGGGCCCCCGGTACTTGCCGGAATCGGTGCGCCCGAGAAGCGGCACACGCTGGCGCTGCCGTCCATCCTGCAGACCTACGGACCGCGGGCCGATGTGCTGCCCAAGCCCACGCCCTACAACCTGCGGCGCTTTGCCGAGACGCCAATAGCGCGCAAAGCCATCAATACCGTGAAGGACCGCGTTGCCGGCATGCGCTGGCGCATTCAGCCCAAAAACGGCCGATCGATGGACGAAGTGTCCGGCGGCGCGGACCGCGTCCGCATTCTCACCGACAATTTCGACGCGCCGAACTCGGACGACTCCTCCGCTCGCTGGCCGAGCAGGTGCTGGAAGACGTGATCGTTGGCGGCTTCGGAGCGATCGAGGTCGAGGCGACGGGAGACTCCGCGCGCCCGCTGAACCTGTGGCCGGTGGACGGGGCGAGCATCCGCATGCGCACGGAACGGCAACGATACCTCGCTGTCGGCGCCGACCACCACCCAGTATTTCGGCGTGGCTGGGCAGATCGCAGCCGGCGGCAACGTCGCGACCATCCCCACTACCGAGTCGATCGTCGATGGGCTGAAGTCAACGGTTGCCACCATGGTCTCCAACACCTCGTTCGAGGTGCGGCCCACGGCGATCTACGCCAATCCTGTGCTGCTCGACCTGATCGACCGAGAAATGAAACAGGAGTTCAATGTGGTGCTCTCGACGACCCAGGTGGCCGGCGGGTTGACCGTGAAGACGCTCTCCACCCAGGCTGGCGACCTGCCGCTCATCCCCGAATGGGCGCTCAGCTATACCGGGACGCCGGGCAGTGGCAACGCGGTCCTGCCTGCCTACATCGTCACCGAGTCGCTGATCGAGTACCACTGGCTGACCGACGCCAATCCGCGCGTGTTCCAGTTGGGCGCGACCGGATCCCTGGCGCACCAGATGGTGGTGGTTAAGTTCGGGGCGCCGGTAGTCAAGCAGGTCGCAGCCGCGCATTACCAGGTAAACGTGCAGCGATAAAGCAGTTGTCAGTTGCCAGTTGTCAGTTTCCACACCTCCGCTGGCGACTGGCGACTGACGACTGGTGCCTGTTTTTCTGACAACTGCCAACTGGCAACTTTCATGATCTATCTCGACGCTTCCGAATACGGTACCTACGGGCTGGAAAACACAGTGTCAGCGGCATGGATTGCTGCTGCATCATCGCTGATCGATGCCCACTGCCGCCGGCCGACGCTGGGCGTAGTGCAGTACGTAGAGCGCATACGCCTGCGTCCCGACCGCAACACGATACGACTGACTTACCTCCCGCTGACTGCTCTCGCCCCTGCTTCCTCCCCCATCGTGGCGGCGCGTGGACGCTATGCCGTCCCGCGCCGCGGCGAGGGCAGGCCAATGATCGACCTGCAGAGGCCGGTGGGCGACCTCGCTCTCGATGTTGCATTGGTGTTCGGGTTGCCGGGGACATGGTCCGCGCTCGACGCCACTTCCATCGACTTCGACGTGGATACCGGCAAGGCGACCTTGCCTTCGAACCCTCTCGGGTTCGGCTACAACGAGGTGGAGATTACCTATACGGCTGGTCTGAGCCAGATTCCAGATGCCGTCAAGTTTGCCTGTGCGCAGATCGTGCGCAATGCGCAGGCCACTCCGGCATTGAACGTCCGTTCGAGCAACCTTGAGCGCATGCAGCTGGAATACTTCGTCGATACATTGCTCGATCCGACGGTCTGCGCCAGCCTGGCGCCTTTTGTGGCGCAGAAGATGGGGTGACGCATGGGGGAGTATTCGAACAATGCTTCGCGGGCGGAAGCCCTTCTGCGAGCGACCCTCGCCATGCTGCGTGCGTTAGGGCCCAGCGAGGTGATCCTCGTCTTGCCAGTGCCGATGGAGCAGTCCAACTCTGACCTGGCCCTGGCAACCCCGCTCGTTGAGCAACTGTCGCTCTCGCCGGCCATCGTGCGCAAGATCGGGAGCGCCACGGCAACGGGAACGCGGGTGGAGGTCCTGCTGCCGGCTTCTACCGTGAACGCGCAGGCGGCATCGCGTAACTTCGACCCTCCCGCGGCATTGTTCGACGCTGCGCTGGGAATTCTGGACGGAGGCAAGTTGCTGCGCATTGATGGGGTCGGCCGGGATTCCTTCGCCGACGAGCCATTTCTCTACAGGATTATGCTGACAGACTAGTCGTCAGTAGCCATTCCTCGGTGAACCCGGCGGGGGCGGGCCGCGGCGGAGCCACGATTGCGGCGGACGTCCAGGTGGTGCTCGAGGTCCATGATATCGATCCGACGAACCCGGGATCGCTGCAAGCCATCTCCACGGTTCTATATGACGGTCTCGTTCCGTCGGCTCCCGGATACTGCACCTATGCGCTGGTGAATTCGCCGAGCCTGTATGCCTCCATCAATTACGTGGAGCTGCAGCGGGTGGTAGAGGCCGAAGTTCGCAGCGCTCTGCCGACTGCGGCCTATCGAACGCGCCTGCTGGGCGGGCTGGCCGACGGTGCCGAGGGCGCCATCAGCAGCTATTATCTTGATTTCTATCCTGCCTACGTGCCCGCAGCGAATGAGAGCATCAAGGTGATCTACCGCAGCAGCGCGTTGTCGCTGGCGCGCGTCGTGAACGGAAGCAGCGCTGCCAGCATTGCGCTGGGTCCGGATGCGGGCATCCGCGGCGGCGCGCGACATGTTACGACACCGCCGGCGCGCACCAGCTCCGAATGCGAGATTGCGGCCCTCGCCTTGATGGACGACTCCTGCCAGCAGGCATGGGTCGGAGAATACGACACGTGGAGCGACTTCTTCCCGGCTTCTGGCCAGGACGTCTTTCCCGGGGACTCGATTGCCGTGCAGGTACCCTCCCGAGGAGCCAGCTTCACCGCCATCGTGCGCGAAGTTGACTGGCAAGTCACAGACCTGGCAGGAGAGCGTGGACGATACAAGATCAACTTTGCCAACGATGCGGCGGCACCCTTTGGATTCACGTTTTCAGGCGCTAAACCGACTCCTCCGGATAGAACGATCACCACTGCGCAAGTGGGCAGTTCGGTGATTGCTGATCTCCCTCAAGCGGAGATCACGGCCGTGACCTCGACCACCGTCACCATCGACGCTGGAGTAGCTCCTCCCACCGGCGGCGGTATCGAGGTGCGCAGCAGCGACTATGGATGGGGCCCGGGAAGCGATCGCTATCTGGTCGGGCGCTTCACCACCGAGACATTCACGGTGCCGCGTCTCTCGCGCGAGCAGAATTACTACCTGCGTCAATACGACGCCTCAACGCCCCCGCGATATTCACGGTACTCCACTCTGCTGCATCTCGACTATCCGTACTGAGCCATGAACGAATTTGAAATGACTGTGCTGGCCGATCTCGCCCAGCTCAAGACCGACATGCGCTGGTTGATCGGCAACGGCAACCCTGGGCGCTTCCAGGAACTGGAGTCGCGGGTAGAACAGCATGAGGTCGTGATCCAGCGCGGGTTCGGCATCGGTGCTGCGCTCGGCGTTTTGCTGACAGTGGTCCACATTGCAATCGATTACCTGCGCGTGCGTTCGCGCTGATCCTGCATACAACCCATGACCAAAGATGAATTCATCGCTGCCGCAAGCGCGTCAGCGCAGCTTTCCTCGGCTACCAGCGGCTTCCCCCCAGGCGTCACTGTGGCCCAGGCTGCGCTGGAAAGTGGATTCGGCAGTTCAGGACTTTCAAAAGCAGCGAACAACTACTTCGGCATCAAGGCACGGCCCGGCAGCGAAAGCGTCGAGCTGCCCACGACGGAGTACGTGAATGGTGTACCAGTGCACGGCACCGCGAAGTTCGCAAAGTTTGCTTCCATGGCGGAATGCTTCAGCGCCCGCGATCAGCTGATTGCATTGTTTCCTGCATACGCGGAGGCCCGCGCTGCAGCTCAGGATCCGGAAGCGTTTGTCTACGCTCTTGCCCGGCACTGGGCGACCGATCCGGGCTATGCGGAGAAGGTGCTTTCCGTCTACCGGGCGCACGCGCTGGACAAACTGGATCATCCGCCGGCCTTGGGGGCAACCGGCGCCAATGCCGATGGATGACGAGGCGGAGAAGTGTCCCAACTGCCTGAGCACAGACTATGAGCGACAATCCCACAGTTGGCGAAAGTGTAATGGCTGCGGCGGACGCTGGCGGATACTGGAAACAGACTGCCCTGATTGCAGCCCTTATCGTTGCCGGGGTGATCGGTTATTCCTGGCTGAAGGCCCATGATGCCTGGGTCCGATACCAGGTCCTCGCTGAGCAGAAGGACACGCAGATCGCGCAGCGCGACGCGGACGCGAAAAAGTACCAGGCGGAAATCGAGCAACTGAAGCAGCAGGCGCAGACCCCACAGCAGGTGGTCAAGCTCATCCCGCAGATCATCCGCGTTCCCGCAGATGCGCCCCAGCCCATAACTATCGATCACCCTGACAAGCTGACCCCGCAGGACGTCAGCCAATTGCCCGATGCGCCCAGCACCCTTTTGTCAGATCAGACCCTGAAAAGCCTGGCTGATCAGGCGGCGGACGATCTGACTTGTCAGAGAAGCTCGGCAGCCTGCCAGGAGAATTATGCCGACATGAAGAAAGAGCGTGACGCGGCGGTGAAGGCCCGCAATGGTTCGTTCTGGCAGCGGGCAAAACAGATCGGCATTGGCATCGCTATCGGCGGTGCGATCGGTTACGCCGCTCACCGATAGTACCAAGTACCGAGTTGCGAGTACCGAGTTGCGAGTTACCCGGCCTTCACTCGGTACTCGGTACTCGCAACTCGGTACTCAAAAAGGAGGAAACATGGAACTACTCATCGCAAGTCTCGGACTCGGCTTCGCAGGCGGTTTCACCGTGGCATGGCTGTTTGCAGGCGGCATCAAGAAGGAGATCGCAATCCTCTCCGGCAAGATTGACGGCTTCATCGCAGCCACGAAAAAGCTGTGACCACGCCGGTCCTGTTGGCGGTTGCGGGCATCGCGAGCCTTCGCAGAACAGGCGGGATTCTCTGGCTGCTCTACGCCATCGGGCAGGCCATTTCCATTCTGGGGCGCGCTTCCGCGTCGGCGTCCTCCCAATTCACGCCCTGGAATTCCGTGCGGGAATACATCCGGTGGCATTGGCCGGCGCTCGTCTTCCGCGTCTTCGCCTGCACGATGGGATTTCTGCTGTGGTGGAACAATACGGCGTTCTTCGAGGCCTTGCTCAGCAACTCGCTTGGAGTGACGCTGGGCCTGGAGAAGTCGATCCCGCTCACGCCCGCCACGGCCGGAATCTACGGCCTGCTCTCCGACGTGCTGCTCGACTGGGCATGCGACAAGGTTCCGTTCCTAAAAGGGAGGATTCCCAGCGGCGGCAGCTTCCCGTCGGCCGAAGCGTAGGAACGCGGGGCGCCAGGGCTCCGTCACCGTAACCGACTAAGAACTAATCAGTTACGCCAGTAGGCTCTGGGAGACGCCGAAAATCTTGGTGTGAATGGAATTACTAAGGATTACTAACGGTATGTTCCCTTTGTGCCGATATTCCCTGCGGTTAAAGCCCATAAATCTAGTAGACTAGGGCGAGAGGGGAAGTGTGCCCGAAGGAGTCTTGTCCTCTGAAGCAACTCGCAAAAGCCGAACGCTAATAGCGTCGTCGTCTGTGGAAGTTCGGACGTTTTGACCGTCCCTCATACGGCCGCGCATGCTGCCTGTAACGTCGAGGCGGATCGTCCTCCTTTGGAAGCGCTGTTTGGAGGACGATTCACCGATCAATGGACGCAAGCGCGGGAGGACGGGCTGCTTGCTGACGCCGTAAGAAAGTCTGCGCCTTCAGACCGGGATTTTTTCAGCTTTGTCCACACGGCCCAGCACGAGTCGCTGTCGGAGGACGCTCCACGTTTGACGGAAGGGGACATTCGGAAGCTAACCCGACGTAAAGCGTGATGGACTTTGCCTCAGTTATCCTGCCCGGAGTGGAAGAACGAAGAAGAACCCTTTGACAAGCTCGACAGCCTTGTGAGGGCTGCCGCTGCGATCTACGACTTCATTCTCAGGCACAACCAAAAGAAGAATCTTCTTAATCACGGCCATCTCAAAACGTGGCATGCGAAACTGTTCAAGGATGTTGTGCCGGTTCCCTACTACGCTGGGAACTACCGATCGGCTGACCCACGGCACCCCTGCCTGAATGTGGATAACGAAGTCGCTGGTGTGCCCGGTGCGCCGTTCCAAGACGTGCCAAGAAGGATGGCGCAACTTTCGGAGCGTTTGGAATCTCTAACGGTCGACACTGACAAGCAGGCCAGAAGAACCCTGAACTGCGATTGAAGGCTGCTGCCCAGCTTGCTGCCTTTGCCGCGGGCGGGATCATCCAGATTCATCCCTTCTTAAACGGCAATGGGCGCATCGCGCGATTTACGGCCGATCTTTTTTTCAACCGCTACGGATTCAGAATGCCATTCTACGTCAATAGGCCAAGCGAAGTTGGGAAGGAGTTCGGGAGGGAATACGCAGCTGCGTGTGCTGCCGCAATGGCGCTTGGTGATTTCGTGCCACTCTTCCAGTACTTCATTCTCCTGTTGGCGACGTAGCTCACCCAATATCCTCGTCCCACTGCTCCAGCTTCTTTTTGACCACCGCGAGGAACTGGTCGGCGACGGCGCCATCAACCACGCGATGGTCATAGCCGAGCGACACGTGCATGATGTGCGCCACGGCGAAGTAGTCGTTGCCTTCAGAGTCGGTTTTGACGACTGGCGTCTTAAAGATGCCGCCAATGCCAAGAATCGCCACCTGCGGCTGATTGATGATGGGCGTGCCGAACAGCGGTCCGTAGATGCCGGGGTTGGTGATGGTGAACGTGCCGCCCTGCACGTCGTCGGGCGAGAGCTTCTTATTGCGGGCGCGTTCCGCCAGTTCGCTGATGGCGCGCTGCAGTCCCAGGAAGTTCTTTTCCTCGGCGTGCTTGACCACCGGAACGATCAGCCCCCAATCGAGCGCCACCGCGATCCCCAGGTTGACGTTAGCGTGATAGCGGATGGCGTCGCCCTCGACCGATGAATTGACCACCGGCCACTCGCGGACGCCGGCCAGCACCGCACGACCAAAGAACGGCGTAAGCGTCAACTTGGTCCCGTTGCGCTTTTCCCACTCGGCGCGCTCGCGTTCGCGCAGCTTGACAATGCGCGTCATATCGATCTCGAACACCGAGTGTACGTGCGCGCTGGTGCGCTTCGACGCGACCATGTGCTCGGCGATCTTCTTGCGTATGGTCGACATCGGCACGAGATCGCCCGGCACGGCTACTGGCGCGGTCGCAGCCATTGCGGCCATCGGCTGTGCTGCTGGAGCAGGCCGTGCGCCCACGGCCGCCGCTGGCGGAGCTCCCGCCGCATACTGCTCCACGAAGCGCTGAATGTCTTCCTTGGTGATGCGTCCTCCCAGGCCTGTGCCCGAGACCTGTGCCAGATCAACGTTGTGCTCGCGAGCGATGCGCCGTACCAGAGGCGAGGAGCGCACGCGCTGTCCTTCCTCGGCAGACGGGAACTCGATCACCGTCTCCGGCTGACGCGCCACAGCTTCCCGTGGCCTGGCCGGCGCAGGCGCAGGGGCTGCTTGCGGCCGGGCACCGTTCCCTTTGCGAGTCGCGGCTGGGACCGGTTCCGGCGGGCGCAGGGGAGCGCTCGGCGCCGGCGGAGCTGCTGCTTTGGGAGCCTCCGGCTTGGGAGCGGCAGTGGCCGCGGCCGCGCCTTCCGCATCGATCACTCCTACCACCGTATTGACCTGCACGGTAGCGCCTTCCGCTACCTTGATTTCCTTAAGCACGCCCGAGGCGGGCGCCGGTATCTCCGCATCCACCTTGTCGGTGGAGATTTCGAACAAGGGCTCGTCCCGCTGAACCTTGTCTCCGGGCTTCTTGAGCCACTTGGTCAGCGTGCCCTCGAAGATAGACTCACCCATCTGCGGCATGACCACATCAGTCGGCATAATTCTTCTCCCCCCGGCACGGCCGGATGGCTCCGGCACATCCATCGCTATTAGACATTCTACTCTCGCGCCAATCTGTGGAGATGCGCACTCACTGGCCCGTTTCGAACTTGGATTTCACCGTCGGAGGCAGCTTCTTCCAATTCCCGAGAAAGGTCGTGACCTTCCAGATGTCGTCATCGCTCAGCATCTTTCCCCACGCCGGCATCGCCGTATAACGGATACCGTGCTTGATGATCCAGTAGTTATGGTGGTCCGCCATGTCGGGCGGGTCTTCGGTAAACTGCGGCGCCGGCGGATACTCGCCATCCCCCAGTGTCGCCTTGCGTGTTGGCGCTCCGTGACACAGGGCGCAATTCATGCTGTAGATCAGCATGCCGCGCGTCAGGTTTTCCTCGGTGGGCGGCACAGGATTGCTGACTTTGGGCGCTTGGCGCGCGATGGAAGCGTCCAGGGCGCGCCCCGCAAAGGAGGTCTCCAGCTTGCCCGGCGCGACATCGGCATTTACCGGCATATGGCCGTAATAGGTGTAAAGAAGTCCAACCCCGCCCAGTACCACGATCGCGAAAATGATGCCGGCAACGAACTTCCCCATTGTGCCCCGCTTTCGTAACTGCTAGGAGTCAGTACGACTTCAGTCGCTTGGCCTCGCGCACTACGTCCGCCACCTTGGGCAGGAAGAACTCCTCCATCGGCGGTGAGAATGGCACCGGTGTATCGAGCGACGCGATACGCACAACTGGCGCGTCCAGCCAGTCAAAAGCGTCCTCGTTGATGACCGAAGTGATCTCCCCGGCGATGCCCGCAGTGCGCGTGTCCTCATGCAGCACGATCACTTTGTTCGTTTTGCGCACGGTATTACTGATTGCCTCGTGGTCGAGAGGTTGCAAAGTGCGCAGATCAATCACCTCGAGTTCTACGCCTTCTTTCGCCAGCGCTTCGGCGGCTTCGAGCGCCACCTGCAGCATGGCGGCATAGGTAATCACGCTGACGTCATGCCCTTCGCGCGCCACCCGCGCCTTGCCGAGCGGCACGAAGTAATCATCAGCCGGCAACTCTTCTTTGATGCGCCGGTAGAGAAACTTGTGTTCCAGAAAGAGCACAGGGTTGTTGTCGCGGATCGCCGACTTGATCAGGCCCTTGGCATCGTAAGCGGTACCGGGCGCGACCACCTTCATACCCGGGGTGTGGACAAAGTACATCTCCGGATTCTGCGAGTGGAACGGTCCGCCGTGCACGCCACCGCCACATGGCCCGCGCAGCACTACGGGCGCGGGTGCTCCCCGGCGGTAATGCGACTTGGCCAGCATGTTGGTGATCGGGTTGAAGGCGCAGCCGATGAAGTCGATGAACTGGAACTCCACCACGGGGCGCAACCCGGTGAGTGCCGCGCCGAATGCTGCGTTGACCAGCGCACCCTCGGCGATGGGCGTATCGATCACTCGCTCCGGCCCGAAGTGATGGATGAACCCCTCGGTCACCTTGAACGCGCCCCCGTACACGCCGATGTCTTCTCCCATGCAGAAAACTGCCGGGTCGCGCTCCATCTCCTCCCAGAGACCCTGGCGGATGGCTTCGAGATAGGTGACTGCTGCCATAGCATTTCGTACGGGGCACTCAACGCTCAGCGACAGCAATTGAATGCTGGCTGCGAGCGGCTATTTCAGGTGAACCGCCGCTTCGCCTCCCTTCATTTTCACCACCGCAGCTTTCGCTTTCGACTGGCGTAGTCCGTACTTGGGCTTGATCTCGTGGCAGCTTCCATCGCAGTAGACTCCGCCTGCCGCGCCTTCCGGCGCCGGCATCGGCGAGGCCTCAGCAAAAGTCCGGTCAGCCTCGAGTTCCCGTTC
>Ga0187782_10000678_pt1 | contig 23789 bp, 19 predicted proteins | sample 0715_SJ02_MP15_2_FD_132454 | JGI IMG/M metagenome (GOLD analysis project Ga0187782, IMG submission 132454) | Tropical peat soil microbial communities from peatlands in Department of Meta, Colombia - 0715_SJ02_MP15_20_MG | ecosystem: Environmental > Terrestrial > Soil > Wetlands > Peat | place... | reverse complement strand
CCTACCGTCTCGTAGGGAGGCAGCCGTGGCGACACCCCCGAGAGGTACACCGGGGGGATTCGGACCTCTTATCGTCCCCCGCTCTTCCGCCGGATCGCCTGATCGAGGCTCTTACCTCCCCATATTGTGCTACCGCATCATCTTTGCCGACTGGGACGATCTCCTCTCCTGCATTGTCCATGACTCCGGGTACGGCTGACCGTGGGGACGGACATGGATGCTCCCCTTTTCTTCTTCAGTTCACCGGTCCTGGAGGGAGAGGTATGCCCTTCCAGCGCACCTTCTCACCTTTGTCTCTCTTGTGTCCGCCCCGAACGGGGAGGTGTGACCGCCGTGTAAGGGCAGGGCCTGCCGCGAGTTACGGTCGAACCGGGGTAAGTGGCGCAAGGGGCGACGAGAAAAGGGGCCACCGGGAATCTTTGCGGAGTAAGGGTTGAACTACTGCCGGGGACTTGGTATACTGGAAGATGAGAAAATTCAAATATTGGGAGCAGCCGAAAAAGCGTCCAGAGGAAGCCCCCGAGGGCAAGGCCATCGACACGAAGAGGGAGAAGGGGCTACGGAGAGCTCTGATGAACCTCACATCCGAACAAATGGATGAACTCCTTGACAGCCAGGAGAAGTTACGGCAGTGGATGAAGGACTACGCTCGCTCGCAGTCCTGACCCATCATCTCGGCCTTGTACTCGCCGAGGGTCGGGTGAACAATGGGGTCTTGCAATATAGCAAATCGCTTCATTCTTAACCAATCCATTACTGATCTTCCTGCATAGTACTTCCTGCTAAACGTAGGTTGCCGGTGGATGCGTAATCTTCATCCATCTGCGTTAGTCCACACCCGAGGTACGCTTCCTGGAAGCCGCAAATTAGCTCCTCCTGCGATTGCAGAAGCTTTCAAGCGGCAACCAATAAATACTTTGTTCTATAAAGCGGACGAAGTTTGAAACTTGCCACGCGACGTTTGCAGGTACAGGCGTTATCTGCTCCTTCCTTAAACGGATGTTTTTTGTTGCGCCCCGCAATCCCGGGCCGCCACTGGCTTCCGGTCCTCTTCGGCCGTATTTAGCTGCGGGTGTTCCTGCGCAACCCTCAAAGGTAGAGACGTAGCACTGCCTTACGGGGGAGAAAAAAGGCGTTGTTGACGCGTGGGGAAGAACCGATATAGTATACGCGAGGACCGGTCGGCTTCATCGGAGCGCTTGGGAATGCCTTGGAAGAATCAGCGATACTTCACATTCTGAAAAACTCATTTGGCATTCAGTCCTTTCGTTACGGCCAATGGGAGATTATTTCATCGGTTTTGAGCAAACGGGATACGCTGGCCGTAATGCCGACGGGCGGAGGAAAATCCCTTTGCTATCAGCTCCCTTCCGTCTGTCAGAAAGGAATTACATTGGTGATAACGCCTCTTATCTCACTGATGAGGGACCAGGTGTCGGCCTTGAAGGCAAGGGGCATCCCTTCCGGATGCATCAATTCCGGCCAGGACGCGACCGAGAACCGGCGCGTTTTTAGCGAGCTCAGGAGAAGCGATTCATTCCTGCTCTATCTTTCTCCCGAACGGGTTCAGAAACCCGGGTTTGACAACTGGGTGAAGACCGCTCCCATCTCGCTCTTTGCTGTCGACGAAGCTCATTGCGTATCCCAGTGGGGACATGATTTCAGACCGGATTACGCCAAGCTCAATCTCCTCCGCACCCTGCGCCCGGATGTCCCCATTCTTGCCACCACTGCGACGGCCACTCCACAGGTCTTGAGGGACATCGCGAAACAACTTGCGCTGGAGGCGCCAAGCCGGCATGTATACGGCTTCTATCGCCCCAATCTCTACTATCAGGTTGAGTACTGCGAAAACGAGACAGAGAAGATGGCCCTTGTTCGGGAAGCGATAGACCGAACGCCTCGGGGAAGAATTATCATTTACGCGGGAACGAGGAAGCAGTGCGAGAACGTCCATGGCGAGCTGCGGACGCGGCACCCCGGCGTCGATTATTACCATGCGGGGCTTTCAAGCGAAGAGCGCGATTCCGTGCAAAGCCGGTACGACAAAGGCGCCGTCAGGATACTGGTGGCTACGAATGCCTTCGGCATGGGCGTCGACAACCCGGATGTAAGGCTCGTCATCCACTATCAGATGCCGGCCAATCTCGACTATTATTATCAGGAAGGGGGGCGGGCCGGCCGGGACGGAGAAGAGTCCACCTGTCTTCTGTTGTACGCAAAGAAAGACCGGAGCCTTCAGACATTTTTTATACGCGAAAGCGATGCCCCGGCTGAAATCAAGCAGGCCCGTTGGAAATCTCTCGATGCCATCGTTCAGTACGCCGAAGGCGGTGAGTGCCGACACGCCGGGATCCTCACGTACTTCAAGGATGCCAACCGGATCCAGTCGTGCGGCCATTGCGATGTATGCGACCCCGGCTCCCCGAGAAGAGTTCCACGTATCTTAACCGTGCAGGCATCGACGCTGGCCCGGAAGGGAAAATCGAAGGAGAAGAAATCCCGCCTCGAAAGAGTTGCGGGCCCGATGAGCGCCGAAGAATCCGCCAGGATGAAGGCCATTAAAGACTGGCGTCTCGAGTACGCAAGGTCTCAGGACATGCCGGCCTTTATGGTCTTCAGTAACCGGACGCTGGAAGACCTTGCCAGGAAGAACCCTGAAACATTGACTGGGCTGGAGGAGGTTTACGGACTGGGGCCGCAGAAGATTGAAGCCTTCGGGAAAGAACTGCTCGAAATCCTCCGTGAGAACGCCTGAAGCCGACGGACAAGCTATCAGGAAATCAACGAGTTTGAATGATTGCCCGGTGCATCTTGCGCTCCCGAAAAGACTTCGCAACGTGCATCCTCTCCCCGGTGAGGGGGTGTTTTTCGGTATGGTACATGCACGCAGACAAGGTCATGGGCAACGGGGTAAAGTCCTGCACCTGCTCGGGGCGCATATGCCGCCGCTTGAGATATGAGGCGAGGTCCTCTTCGTCCTTGAGCGTGGCCCCCGGGTGAGAGCTCATGAAGTAGTTGACCAGATAGACGTTTTTCCCCGCTTTCTCCCGCAGCTCCCTGAAGCGCTGCACGAAGCGTTCGTACACTTGAAAATCGGGTTTGTTCATGAGCCCGAGAACACTGTTTGCCGCATGCTCCGGCGCCACCTTCATCTGGCCTCCCACATTATACCGGCATATGTGCTCGAAATAGTCACCCGCCTCATCCTGGACGAGCAGATCGTACCGAAGGCCGCTCTCCAGGAACATATGTTTTACCTTCGGAAGGCTTAGGATTGCGCGGTAGAGGCGTATCGCATCGCTGTAACCTAGCTTGAGGGCCTTGCATTTTTCAGGTACGAGACAGTTACGGTCGTCGCAGCTGCCTTCTTTTGCCCACCGGGTGCACCTAGCCCGGTAAAGATTGGCAGTCGGCCCGCCTACGTCCGTGATGGTTCCCCTGAACCCTTTCATCTCCGAAACCGCCCGCGCCTCCTCCAGGACCGATTGAACGCTCCGCGATTGGATGATCCTTCCCTGATGCATCGACAGAGAACAGAAACTGCATGAGCCGCAGCAACCCCGGTGCGAAACGACGGAAAAGCGGGTCGTCTCGAAACCGGGAACACCGCCCTCCTTCTCATAAGAGGGATGAGGCATTCTCACGTAGGGGAGGCGATAAATCGCGTCGAGGTCATTTTCGGTGAGAGGCCTGGCGGGAGGAAACTGTACGACGAAGCGGTCGCCATGTCGCTGCAGCAAGGCTTTACCCCGGAAAGGGTCCTGGTTTTGTGCGATGAGCCGGAAAGCTTTATTGAAAGCGTCCTTGTTATCCCCAACCTCTTCGTAAGAGGGAATTTCCAGGGATCCCGCCGGGGACGGCGAAGCTCCCTGCACAATGACGGTGCCCGGTATCCCCGCCAGGTCGGTTCTTCTACCGAGCCTGCGTGCGATCTCCAGGACCTGTGCCTCCCCCATTCCGTAGACCAGAATGTCGGCCTTCGCGTCGAGGAGGAGCGACCTTCGCACTTTGTTGTCCCACCAATCATAGTGGGCGAGTCTCCGGAGGCTCGCCTCGATACCGCCGAGGACAACGGGGATACGGCCGAACGCCTCTCGCACGCGATTGGCGTAAACGATCGCCGCCCTGTCGGGACGCAGTCCCGCTCTTCCACCTGGAGAATAGGCGTCCCGAAGCCGGGGCTTCTTGTGCGACGTGTAATTGGAGACCATGGAGTCGAGGTTGCCGCCCGTGATCCCGAGAAAAAGCGTAGGCATGCCGAGGCGTGAGAAATCCCCCGTGCTTCTCCAGTCCGGCTGGGCGATCACGCCGACCCGCAGGCCGGCCGCTTCAAGCACCCTTCCTATGACTGCGGTCCCGTATGACGGATGGTCGACATAGGCGTCGCCGGATACCAGGATAACGTCGAGCGCATCCCAGCCCCGTTCTTTCATCTCCGCTCTTGTCGTCGGGAGAAAATCGGACATAAGGATAGTTTAACAGATTTGAGGGCGACCGGGTGTCTGGCGCTTTCCCGTGTCGTCCCTGTTCTCAAAGAGCTCCCTTTCTCGTGATGAGCATTGCTCTCGGCCCTTACGGTGAGCGCCCGCTTGGTAGGTGACGGCATGGATTCTCGATGGGAGTCTCTTCCCAAAAATCCCAAGAGCAATCGTGACAACGGCGATGACCGGGGCCTTGGGGCGTAATGTGGATGTTCGGCCGGATAAAGGTAGCGGAGGCTGCCTTCCTGGAATCATCGGAGACAACACGCTCTAAGACGCTGTGTGTTTCGTGGTAATCCTCACTACAAGGACCCCGAGCGGCTTGCGCGCATTGCAACCTGCGATCTCGCGGCTTTAAGCTCTTTGCTGACCCAGCATGTCAACCAATACGTGCGTTTGCAACTGGCCCCGAAAACACGGATGCCGGTTGATGAGGCTGGGCAGGATAAACCTTAATAGTGTAGCCTATTTGCCCCTGCTTGCAGGGGCGCTGGGGTTACCCTGTCTTTAGGAAAGACAGGTGGTGAATTCAGTTCACTAAGCGGTCTTGACGCAGCACGAGAATAAATGTATAATAATGTTAATACATTTGGTACATAGATGGGGATGCCCTTATGCAGAAAGAGGGCATTCTTGTTTTTTGGGGTTGAGAATGGCGACAGATAGTTCTCCTAAGGGAAAAGACCTGCTCGACGGGGGAATGGAGAAAGGCTTTCTTGGGTCCGATGAAATCAACGATTTCCTCCCTCGGAAGATCTTTGCTCCCGAAGATGGTGAAGAGGTATCCGACTTTCCTTCAGAATCTGATATCGACATAGTCGAAATGATGCAAGAGAAGGTCGAGCCACGCGGGGAAGAGAGCACGGACGGGGGAGAGGTTGAGAAGTTACCGTCAGAACCAGCCGATACCATGATATGGGCGTATCTCAAAGATGTGGGACATGTAGCACTCCTCACCTCTGATCAAGAATACCAGATAGCGAAAAAGATTGAAGAAGCTGAACAAAAGGGGAGGAACATCTTGTTTGACCTGCCCCAGGCCTTGAAGGAACTCCTGGAAATAGGTCAGCAATTGAAGGCAGAGACCCTAAACATCGCAGACGTGATCCCTATTGATGAAGTGAACTGTACGCAAAAAAATCAGGAGAAATATAGGAAGAAGACGATATCCTCCATCAATGCGATGAAACGTCTTCACGAGAAAAGGGAAGGAATAAAGAAGATACTGCTGGGAACCGACACACCAAGCCGGAAGGAGCTTGCCAATGATCTTAAGAGGATCGCGGACAAGAGAGAAGAAATCCTGCTTGATCTCAAACTCAACAAGAAGATTCTCGCAGAAATCGTCGGGAAGATCGCGCAGCAGATTGAGTTCATGAATGATGGCGAGGCAAGTATCGCAAAACGGAAACTGAGGGAACTCAGCGAAATTGAAAATGGACTGAAGATCGTCAGGAACAGGCTCGTTCAGGCAAACCTGAGACTCGTGATTTCTGTTGCCAAGAAATACGTCAACCGGGGGCTGTCATTCCTTGACCTTATCCAGGAAGGCAACATGGGACTCATGAAGGCTGCTGAGAAATATGATTATCAGAAAGGTTTCAAGTTCACCACGTACTCAACATGGTGGATCAGACAGGCCATAACACGGGCAATTGCAGATTGTACACGGACTGTCCGGGTACCGGTCCATATACTTGAAACCAAAAATACGATCAACAAGGCTACCGTAGCCCTCTTCCAGGAGTTGAGTAAAAGGCCGGACCTCGAAGAGATTGCACTCAAAGTCGGACTTCCCCTGCAGAAAGTCAGAAAGATCATGGGCGTTTCCGGTGAGGCTGTGTCAATCGAAACCCCCATCGGAGATGATGAATCCAAACTCGGTGATTTCATAGCAGACCCAAAAACCCCTTCACCCTTTATGGAGTTCGTCGGCACCTCTCTCAAGGAGGAGATAGACAAAGTTTTGTCAACGCTTACGCCGAGAGAAGAGAAGATTGTCAGGATGAGGCTCGGCATTGGGGAGAAGACCGATTTTACCTTAGAAGAGGTGGGTGATGTCTTTGGGCTTACCCGTGAACGTATCCGTCAGATTGAGGCCAAGGCTCTGAGAAAGCTGCAACACCCGTCAAGGAGAAAGAGGCTGGAGAGCTTCCAGGAATAAGCAAGTGATCTGCCCCAGTTTCGTGTACTTTACCGTGACGGTCCAATGAGTGCGTGCAGCGGATCAGCAATAAAGGGCGTTTGCCCTCCGGTCCGGCGCCCAATGTTATTGCGTCTAAGTCGGCAGCAAACATGCAAGAACAGAGTGAAGGCGCAGGCTTGGCAACTTGCTCTGCGATCCAAAGTCTCATGGTACACCTCGTTCACTGCTGCTATTATGTCTACACAGTAATATTATGTAAAGGGCGATACACAGGGTATGTTGTATGTTCGGTAGCCCGTGAGCTTTCTTTCACGCGTACCTTAATGAAGCAGGGTACTTCAGAACATGATGCGCAAGCAGATTATCAATCGAAGTCCGAAGGAGCCCATGTCTGGTGATCATGCCTGGCTGGACCTGGAGCGTCTGGCGCAGGTCGGGATCACCTCTGAGGAGAGGGGACACCCCATCGAGTCGGCCTTGACAACCGTCGGCGGGCCAGGTTGGCTAGCCAGTGAAACCGGGGAGCAAACGGTTCGCCTGCTCTTTGATGAACCGCAGGCACTCAGGCACATTCATCTCGTATTTGAGGAAGAGAGACGGGGGCGGACCCATGAGTTTGTGCTGCGATGGTCGAAAGACGGTGGGAGATCCTACCGGGAAATCCTTCGCCAGCAGTTCACCTTCAGTCCGCCTGGCGCAACCCGAGAAGTCGAAGACTACACCGTCAACCTCGACGGGGTGACGGCGCTGGAATTGACCATTGTACCTGATATAAGCGGGGGAGATGCCCGAGCGTCCCTGATTTCATTGCGGCTTGGATAGCTCCCGGTGTTCCCGTGGGCAACGCGGTACACGATAATCCCCGTTTATGAAGGCGAGGATCTCCCTTCTGGTCGTGAAGAGATGAACCTTCCGAAGATGAGGGAAGAGGGATAGGTGAGCCGGAAATGGATAGTTGCCCTTTTCGTCGTCTCCCTACTCTGTGGCCTCCAATGGGCTCGGACGTTCGAGGGGCAGGCTGCGACGGTCGCCGCCCCTGACGAGCGTGCAAGACAGCTCGTCGCGTATGTGACGATCACCAGCCCCTATGCCGAGTGGAAGACGTGGCCCGGCAGAGAGAAGCTTTCCCTGGGCACGACACCCCACGGGCTCGTGGTGACCATCTACCTGAACGATACGGCTTACCGCTCACTGAGTGAGGCAAAAGGGATGGCCGCGGGGTCAATGATCGTCGTCGCCGATTACGGGGGCCCCACTGCCTTCGAGCTGATGTACAAGCTTCCGGGGTACAATCCCGAGGGCGGTGATTGGTACTGGCTCAGTTCGAAGGACGGCTGGACCGTGAGCCCCTTTGGAAGGGTCGATTCGTGCCTTGGTTGTCACAAGGCTGCGAAAGATAGGGACTATCTCCGGTGATCGAGCTGGTCGTCAATCTTTTCGGATCGGTGGAAGTGGTTCGGCAACCAGAAGTAGACAGCCGCGGGTGGCGAGCTGAGGGCGGGTTGAAGAGCCTCCCCCCTCGATCCTGCGAACCACGATAACACTCTCTTTCTCTGCGAAATCTTCACTTTTTTGCCATGTGAGGAAACGCGCGAATAGTAGGTGGAGCCGTCGCGTTCGGGATGAGCGCCGGTCTTGAAGCTTGCCAGGACAACTGTTCATAGCTGGGCCGGGGCAGAAAGACCGCCTCTCCCTATGCGGGGTGAGGGTGGCCAGTTATGAGGGCGTTCTAGTGGCTGCTAACACGGCTTCTCCCTAACCCCGCGCCGAACCGAGGCAAATACCGACGGTAGGGCGTTCCTGTTTGCGGAGCACCACAGAGGAGAACTGAAGGGCCTGAACCCGCGGCAGACCACCGTTAGAAGCCGCTGGTGGGTATGCAATCGGTGCGTGAGCGAGTCTTGCGTATAGACGGGTCACCACCGGAGGCGGCAAGCGAATCGGAAGGAATAGCCTTCGAAAGCGGACGGTCGCTGCTGCTTTTAAGGGCACTCATCCCCTGGGGTGGTACTTTTTGTGGAGGTCTTTGAGTCTCTTGCGGTCAACGTGCGTATAAATCTGGGTGGTGGAGATGTCCTCGTGGCCGAGGAGCACCTGGACCGAGCGGAGGTCCGCGCCTCCTTCGAGGAGGTGGGTGGCAAAGGTGTGGCGGAGCACGTGGGGGTGGAGGGTCCCTTGCTGGAGGAGGAGTCCGTACCGCCGGACGAGCCGCCATACGGCCTGCCGCGTCATTGCAACACCCTTCCTGTTGGGGAAGAGAAACGGCCCTTTCGGCTTCATCTGCTCCAGGTAGAGCTTGAGCACCTCTCTGGCATAGGTCCCGATAGGCACCATCCGCTCCTTAGAGCGCTTGCCCGAGGCGACGAGAAAGCCTGCCTCCAGGTTGATGTCGCTCTTCTTCAGAGAGATCAGCTCCGATACCCTCAAGCCCGCCGCGTAGAGCAGCTCAAGAACGGTGGCGTCCCTCAAGGCGAGCTTCCGATCGGCGGGCAGCTTAAGGAGCTGGGACATCTCTTCCACGCTGAGCACCCTTGGGATGGGGGCCTTGAACCGCGGCGTCTCTATCTCCAGAAGGGGATTGGTCTTGATCTTTCCATCCGTAAGGAGGAACTTGTAGAAGCTCCGTATGGCGGAGACGGACCTGGCGATGCTCCGGGTCTTTTTCCCCTGCGAGCGCTGAAGTCTGAGGTATTCCTCGAATGCGATCGTTTCGAGGGAGCTTTTCTTCTCCTCAAGGAAAGTGAGGTAATCGAGGATATCCCTGCTATAGGCCTCTATCGTATGGAGCGATGCCCCCTGTTCGGTCTTTAGGTGCATGAGGAAGGCGTCGAGCTCATGGTACGGATTCAATTCATTGTAGGGGCCAGCGTCGCCCCCTCCAGCGGCATCCGCCATATGGAGCCTCCTCCCCAAAGACTCGCTTCGCTCCTGACCGATCCGATGACCCGGCTATTCCTCTCTCATCTCCTGCCGGTCGAGCCGAAACCCCCGGCCCCCCGCTCTGTCTCAGACAATTGCTCCGCGGGCAGCAGGCGCGCCCTGACGGTCCTCTTGAAGACGATCTGGGCAATCCTGTCCCCCGGCGCTATCTCGAAGGGCCTGTTGCCGAGGTTGATGAGGATCACCTTTATCTCTCCCCTATAGTCGGCGTCGATGGTGCCGGGCGCGTTGAGCACGGTGACGCCGAATTCAATGGCGAGACCGCTCCGCGGCCGCACCTCCCCCTCACATCCTTGAGGGAGGCTCATGGATATGCCTGTGGGTATGAGGGCTCTCTCGAGGGGCGCGAGGAGAACGGGGCTGTCCATGTGGGCGCGCAGATCCATGCCGGACGCCGCGGATGACGCGTATCCGGGCAGGGGAGCGCCGTCCCTCGTCGTCACGTAGACGTCTAGCTCTTCCATAGCTTTTCGATCTTCCCCTGCTCGACAGGGCCGAGGACTGCGAGAGCCATGGTGTCGGCGTCACCAAAGACAAGGCCGCTCATCTCGTCCACCTGGGGCTTCTGGACCCGGTCGATCTTCTTGAGGGTCTCCTTGATGGGCTCGTAGCGATCGAAATAAATCTCGTTCTTCGCAAGCCTGCCCATGCGTGCCTCCGACCCTTCGAGGGAGATGAAGAAATTACCCTTGATATGCTCTTTCGAGAACGCGAGCTCGGCCTGCGAGATCCCCTCCTTCTTGAGGCGCGCCGTTTCCTCCTTTATGAGCCCGATGACCTCTTCGATGGATTCCTCCGAACTCGATGTGGATATGCCGAAGTTCCCCGCATCGTGGAAGCAGTTGACGTAGGAGAATATGTTGTAGACGAGGCCCCGCTTCTCCCTGATCTCCTGGAAAAGGTGGGAGCTCATGCTTCCCCCGACGATGGCGTTGAGCGCATAGAGCGCATACCGCCTCCCGTCCGTCTGGCTCACCCCATCGGTCCCCAGGCACAGGTAGATATGCTCGAGGTCCTTTTGGTAGACCTTGATGTTCGGGAAGCTGCGCGGTGTCCTCATCGGGGCCGGCAGCGCGTCTCCATCGCCGTATCCGGAGAAGAGGGCGGCCATCTTCCCCACGAAGGCGTCGTGGTCGATCCTGCCCACTGCCGTAATGATGGTCCTCCTTGGGGAGTGGTGGGTCGCAAAGTGCGCCATCAAGCCGTCTTGCGTGAAGCGCTCGACGCTCTTTTCCTCACCGAGAACCGGCAGGCCGAGGGGATGTCCTCTATAGTAGTCGGCAGTGAACAGATCAAAGACGTACTCTTCCGGGTTGTCCTCGATCATCTTGATTTCCTGGACGACCACATGCTTCTCCCGCTCGATGTCCTCCTTGCTGAACGTCGAGTGTCTGCACATGTCGGCGAGCACATCGATGGCGATGTCCATGTCGTCCTTGAGGACGCGGGCATAGAGGCATGTGTACTCTTTGCCTGTGAAGGCGTTGAGCACACCGCCAACGGCGTCGATCTCCCTCGCGATATCCTGGGCTGTGCGCCCTTCGGTCCCCTTGAAGAGCATATGCTCGATAAAGTGGGAGATGCCGCTCGTCGTCTCCTCTTCATCCCTGCTTCCCGTCTGCCACCAAACGCCGAGAGAGACGGTGGGGAAATAAGGGAGATTCTCGGTCACCACCTTAATTCCGTTATCGAGCACCGTTTTCCGATACATCTTACCCGTGCTTCTCCTGCGCTTCCTTGAGCGCCGCTTTCCTGGAGAGCCTTATCCTTCCGTTGGCCTCCACTTCTATGACCTTGACGGGGATCTCGTCGCCCTCCTTCACCACGTCGGTCACCTTCTTGATGTAGGTGTCGGAAAGCTGGCTCACGTGGCACAGGCCATCGACGCCCGGCAGGATCTCGACGATGGCGCCGAAATCGACCACCCGCTTCACGACGCCCATATAGATGGTGCCCACCTCGATCTCCCTCGTGATCCCTTTGATGATCTCGATTGCTTTGTTCGCGGAATCCTCATCCTGGGAGACGATCTTCACCGTGCCCGAGTCCTCGATGTCGATCTTTACGCCCGTCTGCTCGACGATGCTCTTGATCACCTTGCCGCCCGGACCGATAACCTCGCGGATCTTCTCTGGCCTGATCTTGAGGGTCCAGATGCGCGGCGCATAAGGGGAGAGGATGTCTCTCGGCGCACCCAAAGTCTGGCCCATGATGCCGAGAATGTGGGTGATGCCGCTCCTCGCCTGCTTCACGGCCTGGGACATGATCTCCTTGGTGATCCCCTTCACCTTGATGTCCATCTGCACGGCCACTATGCCGCGCTTCGACCCGGCGACTTTGAAGTCCATATCTCCCATGGCATCTTCATCACCCAATATGTCGGAAAGGACTACCTGTTTTCCGCCCTCCATGAGGAGCCCCATGGCGATGCCGGCAACTGGCTCCGTCACTGGCACGCCCGCGTCCATGAGCGACAGACAGCCCGCACAGACGGAAGCCATGGAAGATGAGCCGTTCGATTCGAGTATCTCGGAAACGACCCTTATGGTATAGGGGAACGCCTCCTTGGATGGGAGTATGCGCGAAAGGGCCATCTCCGCCAGGTGGCCGTGGCCGATCTCCCTCCTCGACGGGGCCCTCAAGAAGCTCACTTCTCCCACGCTGAAAGGCGGGAAATTGTAGTGGAGTATAAAGGACTTGTAGCTCTCTCCCTCGTGAAGGGACTCGATTTTCTGCTCGTCCTCGGAGGTCCCGAACGTGGTGACGGCGAGGGCCTGCGTCTCGCCCCTCGTAAAGAGGCCAGATCCATGGGTCCTCGGCAGTACGCCCACATCGCAGGAGATCTTTCTTATGTCCTCCGGCGTCCTCCCGTCGATCCTCTTCCCCGTCTCGAAAAGGGTATTCCTCATGAGCTCTTTCGTGATCTCTTCGAATGCCTTCCGCGCCACCTTCTCCTCTACCTGGGGGTAGTTGGGGAGGTGCTGGTCGTACACCTCTTTCAGCCTGGATGCGCGCTCCTGCTTCCTCTCCACGGAAAGGGCCTCGCTCAGGTCCTTTACGATGGCTGCCCTGATCTCTTCCTTGAGGCCTGCGGGAACATCGGTCAAGGTGGCCGTCCATTTCGGCTTTCCGATCCGCTCGTTCAGCTGTTCCTGCATCTCGATGAGGGGCGCCATGCTCTTGTGGGCCTGATCGATGGCCTCTATCAGATCGTCCCCGTCGATGAAGTTGGCCTCTCCTTCTACCATCAGGATCGCGTCTTTCGTGCCAGCCACCACGATATCCAGATCGCTCTCTTCTGCCTCCGCCGTGGTCGGGTTCATGATGAACTCCCCGCTCTTCTTCCTCCCTACCTTGACCGCTGCAACGGGGCCGAGAAAAGGTATGGGGGAGAGCACGAGGGCGGCTGATCCGCCGACGATGCCGAGGATTGCCGGATCGTTCTCCTGGTCCGCCGAGAGGACCGTGGCAATGATCTGGGTCTCGCGGCGATAGCCCTTCACGAATGTCGGGCGCAAGGGCCTGTCAATGAGGCGCGCGGTGAGTATCTCCCGCTCCGAGGGCCTTCCCTCCCTTTTGAAGAAGCCCCCCGGGAACTTGCCTGCCGCATAGGACATTTCCTGGTAGTTTACCGTGAGGGGCAGGAAATCCGTCGTTGCCTCCTCTTTCTCCGCAACCGCCGTCACGAGAAGCACTGTGTCGCCGTACCTGATCAGGACGCTGCCGTCCGCCTGTTTGGCGAGGGCACCGCTGCTGATGGTCAGGGGTCTGCCGCAAAATTCGATTGTTATCGATTCTTCCATGTTCTTCCCTTCTTATGATTATGGTTATTTTCTCAAGCCCAATCTCTCGATGACCTTCCGATACCTCTCGACGTTCGTCTCCTTGAGGTAGTTGAGGAGCCTTCTCCTCGTTCCTACGAGCACGAGAAGACCCCGCCGGGAATTGTGGTCCTTGGCGAACTTCTTGAAATGCTCGGTGAGCATCCTGATGCGTTCGGTCAAGAGGGCTATCTGGACCTCCGGGGACCCGGTGTCCTTTTCGTGAACCTTGAACGCCTCTATGATGGTCTGTTTTTGCGACGAATCGAGTGCCATATGTCCGCCTCCTTAACTATTGATCAATCTCTTCATCTTGATGGTCAACGAGCCAGTATCCACTGCACCTATGCCGAGGAGGTCCCCGCTCTTGCTCAAGAGCTTGGCAAGCTCGCCGTCTTTCCAATCGCGGGATCCGCCCACAAGGGGCAGAGGCATGCCGTTCTTCAAAAATTTCTCGAGGACTGGTTCGATGGTCAGACCGCGCGTGGTCTGCAGCACTTCCGGCAAGGGAATCAAGGCGTCAAGCAGATCCTGCTTGGTGCACAATTGGTCGATGGAGACGCTCCTTCCCCCCAGAGTGAACTCCCCGTGTTGGGTCCGCTTGAGCGTATGGAGGGCGGCGCCGCAGCCAAGGAAGGCGCCGAAATCATGGGCGATGACCCGGATGTAGGTTCCCTTGGAGCAACGCACCTCCACGTCTACAAAAGGGTGGGCGTAGGCGAGAAAGCTCATATCGTAAACCTCCACCTCCTTGCTCGGCGGATCGATAGTCTTCCCCTGGCGCACCCACTTGTAGGCTGGTCTCCCCTCTATCTTCTTCGATGAATAGACGGGCACCTTCTGCACGATCCTGCCTCTGAACCGGGAAAGGGCCCCTGCCAGCGTAGCAATATCGAAGACGGGAGGCTCCTTTTCGGTAAGGCGCGTCCCCTCCATGTCCAGGGTGTCTGTGGTGATGCCGAGCACGAACCTCGCCACGTACCTCTTTTCCCCGTTCTCGAGAAAGGGGATCAGCTTGACCCCCTCGTTCAAGGCCACGGGGAGTATGCCCGTTGCATTCCTGTCGAGGGTACCGATGTAGCCGATCTTTTTGAAAGGGTGCAGCCTTTTCAGCCTCCTTATGACGTCATAGGACGTCATACCAGGGCTCTTGTCCATCACGAGGAAACCGTCCATCATAAAGAGAACGCCCCTACGATTTTGTCTCTCACGGCGTGGGCATCGCCGGCGACCGTGCATCCTGCCGCCCTTTCGTGGCCTCCGCCGCCGAACGCGCGGGCGACCGCGGCCACGTCCACGCCGTTTTTGGATCTCATGCTCACCTTGAAGCGGCCGTTGCCTATCTCCCTGAGGAGGCAGGCCACCTGTACGCCGCGGATCTCCCTTATGTATTCGACGAAGCCTTCGGTGTACTCCCGGTTCGTGCCCGTTCTCGAGAACATGTCCTGGGTCACCCGGGCCACGGCGATCCTGTCCTCCTGGAACATTTCGAGGGTCCCGAGAACGAGGCAGAGGAGAAAGAACCGCTCCTTTGGGTGGCTCTCGTACACCTCTTCCGCGATATCCGCTGGCTGCACGCCCGAGGCCACCATCTCCTCGCATATGGAGAAGGCCATTTTCGTCGTGCTCTGGTAACGGAAGGAGCCCGTGTCCGTCAGTATTGCCGTATAGAGGTTCTTGGCTATGGGAAGGTCGATGGGAAGGCCCAAGGCCTTCAGGATCAGGTAGAGTATCTCGGCGGTCGACGAAGCCCTCTCGTCCACTATATTGAGGTTCCCGAAGGCCTCATTCGTCTCGTGGTGGTCTATGTTGATGAGGTATCCGGCTCTCTTCAGGGCCTCGAAACCCTCCCCCACCCGCTGAAGGTCGCCGCAATCGACCACGATGACCACGTCGTACCCCTCCTGGGGAAGCTTATCGAGTATGACGGGCGGCCTCGGCAAGAAAGCGTACCGGTACGGGATTGTCTCCTTCAGGTAGACGGCCACTTCCTTCCCCTTCCCTGCCAGGGCTAGGGCGAGAGCAAAGGCAGAGCCCAGCGCATCCCCGTCGGGATCCACGTGGGTAGCAACGAGGATTCTCCGGCCCCTGTCTACGGCCTCCCTAACTTTCTGGAACATGCTCTACCTTCTCGGCCTTCACCTGCTTCAGGATCTCGTCTATTTTATCGAGCTTTTCCTGGCCCGTGTCGAGGACGAACGTGATCTCCGGCATATACCTCATCTTGATCCTCGTTCCGAGCACATGTTTAATGTAACCCTTTGCGCGCCTCAGGGCCTCAACGGTCTTCTGGCGCTCCTCCTCGCTTCCGTATACCGAATAGAGGACCTTCGCGTACTTTAGGTCCTCCGTCATCTTTACGTCGAGTATGGTGATGAAGCCAATGCCCGGGTCTTTGATCTCCTTTTGTATGATGGCGGAGATCTCCTCGCGAAGGGCGTCCTGCATGCGAAAGCGTCTATACCTCATCTCCTATCACCATGATCTCCGTCTTGGACCCGATTACCTTTCCGATATACATGGATTCGATATAGCGGGAGACGTTCTCGATGGTCGAGCTCACGTGGTCCTGCCTGACGCCTACTACCGCGAAGCCCACGGTTGCTTTCTGCCAGAGATTTGTCTGATCTATCTCCATGATCGATATATTGAACTTGCCTTTCGTCCTCTCCACTATCCTCGTCATGGCGTGCCGTTTTTCTTTCAGCGAGTGGTTTTCCGGCAAGAATATCTCTATTCGCGAAATCCCGATTACCATGCCGCACTAGAGCGTCTGCTTCTCCTCTTCTTCCGTATAGAACTCCATGGTATCGCCTTCCTGCATGTCATTGAAGTTCTCAAAAGAGATGCCGCACTCGTACCCTGCGGTGACCTCTTTCATGTCGTCCTTGAACCGCTTGAGGGAGGCGAGCTTTCCGCTGAAGAGGACCTCGCCGTTCCTGATCACCTTGGCAGTGGAGGTTCTCGTGACCTTCCCCTCGGTGACGTAGCAGCCGGCTATCGTGCCGATCTTCGATATGGTGAATATCTTCCTCACCTCCGCCGATCCTATCTTTACCTCCACGATCTTCGGCGCAAGCAGACCCTCCATGGCCTTCTTGACATCATCGATCATGTCGTAGATGATCGAATACGTCCTTATGTCCACCTTCTCCTGGTCGGCGAGGCTCTGAGTCTTTGCCATGGGCTTCACGTTGAAGCCGATGATGACAGCGCCCGAAGCCATGGCGAGGTTCACGTCCGTCTCCGTGATAGCCCCCACGCCGCTGTGGATGATCTGTATCTCGACTGCCTCGGTGGAGAGCCGTTTGAGCGCGTCGCTGATCGCGTCGAGGGTTCCCCGGGCGTCGCCCTTCAAGATGACGTTGAGGGTGAGTTTCGCCGTCTCCCCCATCCGTGAATACAGCTCGTCAAGGGTGATCCGGGAAGTCTTGATCTGTTCCTTTTCCTTTATTTTCTCCTGTCTGAACCGGGAGACCTCGCGGGCATACCTCTCCTCGGTCGTGGCCACGAAGAGATCCCCCGCCTGAGGCACGTCCGAGAAACCTACCACCATCACGGGCGTCGAGGGGGGCGCCGTCTGGATCCTCTTGCCCTTGTCGTCGACCAGGGCCCTGACTCTGCCGAACGTTGCACCCGCCACAAAGGGATCCTGTATCTTCAGGGTCCCTTCCTGGATGATGAGGGTACCGAAGGGACCGTGACCCTTGTCGAGGCCCGACTCGATGATGATGCCCTTCGCGAGCTTGTCCGGATTCGCCTTCAGCTCGAGGAGCTCCGCCTGAAGCAGGATCAGCTCGAGGAGCTCTTTGATGCCGGTCTTCTTCTTTGCCGATATCCTTGCCGTCAGGGTCGTTCCGCCCCATTCTTCCGGCTGGAGACCCAGCTCGGTCAGCTCTTTCATCACCTTGTCGGGATTTGCGTTCGTCTTGTCGATCTTGTTGACTGCCACGATGATGGGGACATTTGCCGCCTTTGCGTGGTCTATGGCCTCCCGCGTCTGAGGCATCACCCCATCGTCGGCAGCTACGACGAGAATGACGATATCCGTGACCAGCGCGCCGCGGGCCCGCATGGCCGTGAAGGCTTCGTGGCCCGGCGTGTCGACGAAGGTGATCTGCTTGCCGTCGACATTGGCGATATATGCACCGATGTGCTGGGTGATCCCCCCTGCCTCCCGTTCAGCCACATTCGTGTTCCTGATTGTATCGAGGAGGAGGGTTTTCCCGTGGTCCACGTGACCCATGATGGTCACGACCGGCGAGCGGCTCTTCAGGTCCTCGGGGGCCTGCTGCTTCTGCTCGCCCTCCCTCGTCATGAACTGCTCTTCCACCGACACGATCTTCTCCACATCGTAGCCGAATTCCCCGGACACCAGGTACGCCGTGTCGTAGTCTATCGCCTGGTTGACGGTCGTCATGATACCGAGGCGGAGGAGCTTTGCTATGACATCAGAAGCCTTGATACTGAGCCTTTTGGCGAGCTCACCCACCTGCACCTGGTCCGAGATCTTTACGACCTTTCTGGCGGGCTTGGCCTCCAGCCTCTTCTCTTCCTCGCCCTTCTCTTCTCTTCTCTCTCTCCTCTCTTTCCTGAAGGGGATCATCTTGCCGCGCTGTCGCCGCGCTGCGTAAAGGTCCTCTTCTTTTATGATGACCTTTCTCTTGAGGACAGCCCCTTTCCCCTTGGTCTTTGCCTCCTCGATCTCTTCTTCCTCTATTTTCTTGAGAAGCCTCTCAGCCTTCTTCTTTTTCCTCTCTTCTTCGGTCTCCTGGTCCTCGACGAGGACCAGCTCTTTCTCGAGGTCTTGTTTGTATACTTCTTCGAGGGCCCTTGTGATCTCCTGCTTCTTTTCCTCACCGATCGTCTCGACATCGGACTTTGCCATCTCTTCGACCGGTTGGCTTGGTTGCTGCGGCACCTCTGCCTCAATAGGCTCTTTTACGGGCTCGGGTTCGACAGCCTCCACCTTGGGAGGTTGCACGCGCGCCTTCCGCGGCTCCTTTTCTTTCTTGACGAATTCGACGATCGGCTCTTCGGCCGCCTTTTTCGCCGCCTCCTTCTTCGGCCGCGGGGCAGCTTCCTCAAGGGGAGGAGGGGCAGGCTCAGCTTCGACGATGGGCTTCTTTACCTCTGCGGCAGGAGGGGCCTGAACCCTCCTCCTGATGACAGTGGAGGCCACCCTCTTCTCCACGATGGTCTCTCCCGAACTGCCTGCCCTTTCCTGCGTTTGAGGAAGGCCCTGCTCTTCCTTTTCTTTCTCCTTGTCCTTTATCTTAACCCCAATGCTCTTGAGCTTCGATAAGATCTCCTCGTCCTTCATCTTATCGGTAAGGGTTGTGATCTTGATCTTTGCCATTTCCTACTCCTCCCTTGCGCCTACCCCTTGCACCGCACCTTTAGGTCGGTTGAGTAAACTAGGGTTTTTCCTCGAGCCTCGCCAAAGGGCTTTCTCGCCCCCGCAAGCCATTCTTACCTGATACCTCTTCCTTCAGAGTCAAGCCCTTTTAGGCCTTAAGGCGCTTCCGACAGGGACACGCTTTCAGCTCCTTGCGCCTCTTCCGCCTTCTGAGCCGATTCGAGCTCTTCCGCCTTTGCTGCTACGGCCTTCGCATTCTCTATGATCCTCGCGCAATCCTCAATGGATATGCTCGTGATCTTGTTCAGCTCTTCTGGTGAAAGACGGATGATGTCGCTCACGTCTCTCAGGTACTCATCGAAGAGTATGCGGGCGAGGATCTCATTGACTTGGAGGTTTGCCATGAGATCGTCTATCACCTTGCGGGACGTTTTTTCGACCTCTGTCTCGCTCTTGATGTCCGTCTTCCAGCCGGTGAGCCTGGAGGCGAGCCTCACGTTCTGCCCTTTCTTGCCTATTGCCAGAGAGAGCTGATCGTCGTGGACGATGATCTCCATGGCATGCTCCTCTTCGTTGATGTAGACCTTGGAGACCCGCGCAGGCGCGAGGGCGTTGCAGACGAACTTAGCCGAGTCCTTGGTCCACGGTATGATGTCGATCTTCTCCCCCTTCAGTTCCTGGACTACTGCCTGCACCCTAGACCCCTTAACCCCGACGCACGCCCCTATGGGGTCGATGCTCGGGTCCTGGCTGTAGACAGCTATCTTTGCCCTTTCCCCGGGCTCCCGCGCAGCACCGACCACCTTGATGATCCCTTCCTGGATCTCAGGCACCTCGATCTCGAAGAGCTTTACGAGGAAGCCGGGATGGGTGCGCGACAAAAGGATGGTGCAGCCCCTCTGGGTCTTCTCCACGTCGAGGATATACCCCTTCACCCTGTCCCTGCGCCTGAAGGACTCATTGGGTATCACTTCCTTGAAGGAGAGGATGGCTTCCGTCTTTCCGAGGTTGACCACGTAATGGTTCTTCTCGACCCTCTGGATCACGCCGGTGGTGATCTCGCCCTTCTTGTCCTTGTATTCGTTATAGATGACGTCGCTTTCAGCGTTGCGCACCTTCTGCATGATGACCTGTTTCGCGGTTTGGGCCGCGATTCTTCCCAGGGAGGACGTATCCATCTTGATCCCAATGCTGTCCCCTATCATGCATTCCGGGTCGTGCTGTCTCGCATCCTCGATGGCGATCTCCATGTCCTGGTCTGCCACGTCTTCCACGACTGTCTTAAACCGGAAAATCTCTATTTCTCCTACTTCGGGATTGTAGCGTGCCTCCAGATCGAGGTGGGATCCGAATTTTTTCTTGGAGGCCGAGAGCACGGCTTCCTCCAGGGTCTCTACAATGATTTCCTTGGGGATGCCCTTTTCCTTCCCCACTTGCTCGATGACATAGTTCAAATCAAAATACATGGCCCTTCCCCTTATGGCTCAAATTCTAAATGCGCCCTCTTTATGGCGCTTAATGGGATGCTTCGCACTCCCTTCTCTTCTTTCACCTCGACGTCTTCCCCCGCGACATCCACAATCCGCCCCTGGAATTCATTCCTCCCTTCGACGGCCGTGGAAGTTATGATCCTGCATGCCCTACCCCTGTAACGCACGAAGTCTTCCCGCTTCTTCAGCTGCCTCGTAAGACCGGGAGAGGAGACTTCGAGGGTATAGGGATGATCGATCACCTCCTCGACATCGAGCACGCGATCGAGGTCTCTGCTGACGCGCTCGCAGTCAGCGATGGTTGCCCCTTCTTCCCGATCTATGTAAATCCGCAAGAGCCATCGCTTACCAGACGGCCGGAATTCAACTTCCACGAGCTCGAGGGACCACTCCCGGACGATGGGCTGCACGAGCTCCGCTACCCTGTCCACAATCTCTTGTTGAGGTATCATCTACGTCCGTAAACTAAAAAAGCGGGGTAGACCCACTTTTCAACACGTTAGTCTAGCATATTCATGTACCGAATTCAATAACTTGCTTTCAGTCCACGGCGCTAGCCTCGCCCCTCGCCGAGACGAGGCCCGTTGGGCACTCCCAGAAGCGTCTCCGATGCTATCCCCGAGTGCCCATCCCCCGTTACCTCCCGGCGCCAGCCGAGCCGTGAGAAAAGCCTGTCACTCCCTCTTTCGTGAAGAGTTCTCTCCGCCATACTGCAAAAAGAACGGGCCCGATGGGCTTAGTCGGAGCGTCCTGTTGGCAGCCTTAAGGGCGCATCACCCGTTACCTCCTCGTGCTAGGCCTCGCCCTAAGAAAAGCGTATCGCTCCTTATTCCGTCGAGAGCGTCCCCCCATCCCCCTTGTATATTGTTCGTGGTAGGAGAGATGATATGGTAGCGTACGATGTAGTAAGGGGCGTGGCAGGCCGACATCCCCCTGGGTTATGAAACCCGTGCGGTAGCAAGGGCCGCCACGCTCGACTCGAACGAAGCCCGAACAGTTGCCAGGGACACGCACGTGATCCCGAATCTCGCAAGGCAGGGAGGGACGAGTGATGGATGAGGTATTTGTGGGTATTGATGTGGCAAAGGAGACGCTGGAAGTAGCCACAACCCATGGAGAAAGACTGAGCGTCTCTAATAACGAAGAGGGCCACAAAAAGATCGAGGAGTTTCTTTGCCCCTTCGGTCGTGTCCTTGTGGTTCTTGAGGCCACCGGAGGATATGAACTTCCCGTGGTTGAATATCTCGCAGTTCGCGCTGTTCCTGTGGTAGTCGTCAATCCTCGCCAGGTAAGGGATTTTGCGAAGGCGATCGGCCTGCTCGCCAAGACCGATAAAATTGACGCCGGCGTTATCGCCCGATTTGCCGAAGCGGTAAAACCTGAGCAGAGACCTTTGAAAAACGCCCAGTCCCGGCACCTCGATGCGCTGATCACGAGGAGAAGACAGCTAGTGGAGATGATCGCTGCAGAAAAGAACCGGCTCATTCTGGCGGGAGAATGGGTGAAACCTGACATCGAGGCAACCATCGCCTGGCTTACCCGATCGCTTGAGAAGATCAACAGAGAGATCGAAGATCTCATCACGCAGAGTCCTCTCTGGCGGGAGAAGGAAGAACTCCTCCGGACATTCACCGGGGTAGGCCCGGTGACGACGTGCAGCATTCTTTGTGAGTTGCCGGAGCTGGGATTATTGAACAGGCAGAAGATCGGCGCTCTTGCCGGGGTAGTACCGTTCAACCGTGACAGCGGCAAGATCAGAGGGAAGAGGGAAATATGGGGAGGACGCTCGTATCTCCGTTCGGTGCTGTACATGGCAACCCTTTCGGCCATCCGTTTCAATCCTGCCATAAAGCCTGTTTATGAACGTCTCATTGCCCGTGGAAAACTCCACAAGGTCGCGATGGTTGCCTGCATGAGGAAAGTTCTTGTCATCCTCAATGCCATGATCAAGACAAAGACTCCTTTTCGAGTACCCTTATGTCCTTAGGAAACATCTTGACATCAAACACAGTTGCTACCGCTTCGCTCCAGGGGGTCTCTACCTCGACGAAAGCGGCGCGAGCTTTTCTAATCAGTCCTCGGCAATGCACGAAGTCGCCAACGGGTAACACACCCTACTCAGCATGTCATGTGGGTTAAATAAGAGAAGAACTAGTGGATTCAGTCTTACCCCGTCCGCGGAAGACTGTTCCTTCCCGATTCGCATCGCTTAGAGGTGCTGGGGTACCCCTCACGAAAAGACGAGCGAGTTGGTACCAATAGGTAAGCCTCCGCACCTTAATCTGGTGCGGAGGCTTCTCCCTAATCCACGTGAGTGATTCCGAGGGATAGCCCTCTAGTAGGGCGTTCGTGTTTGCGGAGGATCACGTAGCAGAACCAAGGGGCAGGAACCCGCGGCCACCACCCTTACGGGGCCGCGGGTGGTTTCGCAATCGAGCGTGAGCGAGTCTTTTGTCTAGACGGGTCAGCACCGGAAGCGCCTGGCGAATCGGAAGGAATAGCCTTCGTAAGCGGACGGGTGCCCTTGTCATTCAGCTCACTCCTGTCTTTCGAGCAGACAAGTCTTTATCATCGGAAAGGGAGAACACCGGAGAGAAGAGGGCGCCCCTACGGAGAGGCGCTTTTAGCGAATCGGAAGGAATAGCCATCTCGAGCGGACGGTTCCCTCGAAGGTCGGACCCCATGCAGCGGTAAAGGCGCGGCGTGAAACTAGGTGATGAAGACCTTCTTGTACCGGTCCATTTCCTCGAGGGCTTTACCGCTACCCATGACCACGCACGTGAGGGGATCTTCCGTGATGGTCACGGTGAGGCTCGTCTTTTCCTGGATCCTCCTATCCAGGCCCTTAAGGAGCGCTCCTCCGCCCGTCAATATGATACCCGAGTCCTGCAGGTCGGACACGAGCTCGGGGGGCAGCCTTTCGAGGGCCCTCCTGACCGCGTCGACTATTGCGGCCACCGGCTCCTCCATGGCGTCCCTCACATCGCGGCTCGTGATGGTAAGGTTCTTGGGTATGCCGTTCACCAGATCCTTGCCGACGATTGACATGGAACCGGAATCCGTGGATTCATGGGTGGATCCTATCTCGATCTTTATCCTTTCCGCCGCGTTGAGGCCTATAGCCACCTGGTATTTCCGCTGGAGATGCCGGACGATCGCGTCGTCCAACTCGTCTCCTGCCACCCTTAGGGACTCGCTGTACGCATTTGCCGAAAGACTGATGATGGCGACCTCGGTGGTACCCCCTCCGATGTCGACGACCATGTTGCCCCGGGGGAGGTCTATGGGAAGATTGGCACCGATGGCAGCCGCCATAGGCTCTTCGATGAGGTGAATGTTGTTTATGCCGACCTGGATGCAGGCGTCGTACACGGCCTTCTTCTCCACCTGCGTAATGCCCGACGGCACGCAGACCACCATTTTCGGTCTGGAGACCCGCTTCTTTTCCCGCACCACAGTGAGGAAGTACTTGATCATCGCCTTGGTCACGTCGAAATCTGCGATCACGCCGTCCTTCATGGGCCTTATGGCGCTCATCTGCTGCGGTGT
>Ga0187782_10000677_pt1 | contig 23790 bp, 22 predicted proteins | sample 0715_SJ02_MP15_2_FD_132454 | JGI IMG/M metagenome (GOLD analysis project Ga0187782, IMG submission 132454) | Tropical peat soil microbial communities from peatlands in Department of Meta, Colombia - 0715_SJ02_MP15_20_MG | ecosystem: Environmental > Terrestrial > Soil > Wetlands > Peat | place... | reverse complement strand
TTCTGCGATGCCCAGCACTGGCTTGGCCGACGTCTCGCGCGCCAGCGCAAGACCGGGATCGGAGAAACAGGCGATGACAAAGGCGTCCGCCTCTTCGTTCGCGATCGCCCGAGACAGCGGGAGGACCACCGATTCGATGTCCGCCTGGGTCTCGATCCCCGGCGGGCCCTCGGGAAGGGTCACACACTCGATTTCAAGCTTAGAGTTCGCGCGCAGCGGCTCGAGCCCACGGTCGATCGACGCCGTCACGCTGGCTGAGCTGTTCGGATTGATGACGAGAATGCGTGCCATGCGAGAGGGCGTCCCTTTCCTGATTTCTTTGTCGCGCAAGCGAGCCTTGCGCTCTGCGACGCAATTGATATGCTACGTCATATATCAAAATCAAGAAAAGGCGAACAGACGTTTCATCCGGGCATCGGCCCTCACGCGGATTAGACCTCTCCCGATCGCCTGTTGTGGTCTTACGGTTAATGGCGGCGTCCCCTGCCCTAGCCGATCAGGTTCCGTGGAAGGCCCTTGGCGCGGCGCCTGCCAACGCTCCGCCCGCGAACGTCGTTCAGGAGACGCCATGGACTGGTCGCGCCACCTCGCCAATTGCTTCGCGGAGGATTACGGGGACGCGCGACATCGCTTTCTTTCGGTCTGCCTCAAGTATGGCGCGCCGGTCCGCTCCTATGTCAATTCGCGCCGCGGCCCAAAGGGCGAGGAGCTTGCCGTGGACACGGCCTGGTTCGGCGCTCCGGACGCGCGCAGCGTCATGGCGCTCACCTCGGCGACACATGGCGTCGAGGGTTTCTGCGGCTCGGGCTGCCAGCTCGACTGGCTGCTTCGCGGCGAGCCGGCGAGGCTTCCCGACTCGGTCGCCGTCCTCGTCGTTCACGCGCTAAATCCCTATGGCTTCGCCTGGCTGCGCCGCGTCACGGAAGAGAACGTCGATCTCAATCGCAACGGCGTCGACTTCGGCGCGCCGCTTCCCGATAATTCCGGCTACGCCGAGCTCAGAGATGCTTTTTCTCCGCCGGCGCTCAGCGGCCGCGTGTTCGACGAGGCCATGAAAAAGCTCGCGGACTATCGCGAGCGTTACGGCGATCGGGCGTTGCGTCAGGCGCGCACGATCGGGCAATACATCGATCCGCGCGGCATCCATTATGGCGGCGGAGGTCCCACCTGGTCGCGCCGATCGTTGGAGTCGATCATCGCTGACTACTGGCTCCTCGGGCGCGCGCAGGTCGCCGTCGTCGATTATCACACCGGCCTCGGTCCCTACGGATATGGCGAGCCGATCTGCGGCAGTCGGCCGGGGGAGCCGGGCCAAGCGCGCGCGCGCGCCTGGTACGGAAGCAGCCTGACCGAGCCGATGCTCGGAACATCCACCTCCGAAGTGATACCGGGCTTAACCCAGTACATCTGGCTTCGTGAGCTCGGGCCTGAGCGGATCACCTTCATCGCGCTCGAATACGGGACTTTTCCTCGCGGCGAGGTCGAGGACGCGACGATCGCCGAGAATTGGCTTTATGCTTACGGCAAACCGGACTGGGACGACGAGTCCGCGCGCAAAATCCGCCGCGCGTTGCGCCGCGCGTACTATCCAGACGCGCTCGACTGGAAAGAGATGGTCGTGTCGCGGAGCCGCCAGATCATCCGGCAGACGCTCGACGGGCTGACTTCTTCGGGCGCCTAGGAGATCACCAGCGGCGAACGCTCGCGGCGGCTGGCGGCAATGACGTCGAAGAGTCCGCGGCGGGTCGCTTCGTTGTGTTCGGTCAAGATTCGTCGTGCGGCTTCCGGGTTGCGCTTGCGAAGGACTTCGACGATGCGGTGATGATCTGACGAGACCTCCGTGTTGAGGTCGCGTTTGCGGGCGCCGATGTAGAAGAAGCGCTCCAGCTCGTCGAGAAGCTTGTAGACGAGCTCCTGCAGCCGCCGATTGCCGCTGGCGCTGGCGATCGCCATATGGAAATCCCGATTCGCCGATATGAATTTGTCGAGATTGGCGCTCGTCGTTCGGTCATAACTTGCGTTGGCCAGCGCCTCCAGCCGGTCGAGCTCGTCTCTCGTTATTCTCTCGCAGGCGATTTCGCCACAACCGCCTTCGACGATCGTGCGCACGTCGAAAAGCTCGTCCATATCGGCGATCGTCAACGGCACGATCTGGTAACCGCGCCGGGGAAAGGTCTTCACAAAGCCTTCGACGCGCAGCCGCCCCAGCGCCTCGCGCACGGGGGTCTTGCTGATCGACAGCCGGTCGGCGATGTCGGCCTCGGAGATCTCGCTACCCGGCTCGAGCGCGCAAGTCAGGATGTCCCGGCGGAGAACCTGGTAGGCGCGCTCCGTCAGCGAGGCCGTCTCTTTCCGCCGCCGGCCCAGAGGCGGTCGGACGGAGCGAGAACCGGGCGTTGCGACTGCGCGTGCGTTCGTTGTGACCACAATCGGCCTTTCCTGGTCCTAACGCTTTCTCTGAGAAGTTCAGCGCGAGCAAATTTTCAGCCTTGGCGGGCGAATCAATGTGGCATTGCCAATAGCATATCAGTTGTGCCTTCTGCCCAAAGATTCAGCAAGTTCATGGCCTAGCCGTCGTCGTCAAGGCTGCCTTTGATCCGTCAAAGGGATATCGGTTCGGCGACAAATGCTTCGATCGCCTCGGTCCCGACGCCGGCCGCCCGAGCGGGTCGGAACGGCGCAAGCAGCGCTTCCTGGCCGTTGACGATATCATCGCGCACCAACTCGCCGACCGCCGGCGAGATCTGGAAGCCGTGATTTGAGAAACCGGTCGCGAGGTAGAGTCCGCGCATTTGGGCGCGCCCGATGAAAGGCAGCGCGTCGATTGTCTGCGCCTCAGCGCCGGCCCAAGTCTGCGCGAGTCTCAAGCGGGCGATCGGCGGGAAGATCGTCGCCGCGACATCCCATTGTCGCGCGACATGCGCCTCGACCGGATGGGTCTCGACATGGTCCCCCGCCATCGTCCCGAACCAGCCGCCGCCGATCATGAACTGACACGAGGGCGACTGCTTCAACGAAAGGTTGCGGCCGACCGCCGTAACCGTCGGCGCGAGGGCGGGCGCGGCGACCTCGGACAGGAGCGCCTGCAGCCCACGCCACCGCAGCGGCAGGCGAAGGCCGATGCCGTCGAGCAACGCGACGCTCCAGGCCCCGGCGGCGATGACTGTCAGCTCGCCCTTGATCCGCTCGCCATCAGCAAGACGAACGCCTTCCACGCCGTTCGCGCCTATTGACAAGTCGCAAGCGGCGCCGAAGCGCAAAACTGCGCCGTGCCGGGCTGCCGCGTGAGCGAATGCGGCTGCAGTTAGGCCTGGATGCGCCTGGCCGTCGGCCGGAGTGTAGGCGCCGAGCAGGGCGCGTTCCGTGATCCCCGGAGCCACGCGGCGGATATCTGGAAAGTGAAGAAGCTCGATCTCCACGCCGTCTGCGGCTTCGTCCGCAACGCGGCTACGCACGGCTTCCGCCTCGCGCTCGTCTTCCGCAACGTGAAGGTGACCTCCGAAGACAACCTCTAGGTCCGCGCCGAGCTCGCATTGAAGCTCCCGCCAGCGGATCGCCGCTCGCATCGAGAGCGGTCTTTCGGCCGCGTGGCGGCCCTGCGTGCGCAATCCGCCGGCGCTTGCCCAGCTGGCGCTTGGCGCAAACGCCGGCCCCGCCCGATCGACGAGCGTGACGGCGACGTCAGCCTGCGACAGATGATAGGCGATCGAAGCTCCGATCACTCCTGCGCCGACGACAATGACGTCCGCGCTCATTGGATTGCCGGTCGAGCTTGAACAGCAAGCGCGTTAGCCGCTCTGAGCGCGAGCGCGACGATCGTGAGCGCAGGGTTGACCGCCGGCAACGAGACAAAAGTCGACCCTCCCAGGACGACGAGACCCGGCGTGTCATGCACCCGGCCGTAGCCGTCGACGACCGCGGTCTCCGGATCATCGCCCATTCGCGTCCCGCCGACGTCATGGGTGCTGATCGGGCCAGTGAGCGCCGGCCGCCGCCAGATGCGCGCGGCGCCCATGCGATGAGCGATCCGTTCGGCGCGTTCCTGGAGAAAGCCGATCAGTCGGCGCTCGTTTTCGCCGATGTCAAATGTGATCCGCGTCACCGGGAGCCCAAGGGAATCATAAGTTTCCGGATCGAGATCCAGACGATTGCGGCGATAGGGCAAAATCTCGGGATCGATGAAGAGCATCGCCGTGGCGTTGTACGCATCCAAGAAGAAATCGCGCCAATGGGCTCCCCAGCGCGGCGCCTCGGGCGGCAATACGCCCGACGCTTCGATCGGAAGATATTGATTGAAGACCGCGATCCGCCCGCCGCGGACGAAACCGAGACCGCTGTGATCAAAGTGGTCGGCGCTGAGATCTGCGATCGCCGTCGCCTGCGCCGTGGGCCCAATGAAACGGTTGAGTTTGCGGCCCGGGAACAGCGCGTAGACCGAGGGCTGCTGCCGCGTGATGTAATGGCGGCCGACTTGGCCGGTCTCGTTGCCAAGACCCCGCCGGCGCCGCCTGTCTTTCGAGAGGAGGAGGAGCCGGCAGTTCTCGAATGTGTTGCAAGCGAGGATGACGGTCGCCGCCTCCTGACGGCGCAGTCCCGCCTCGCTCAGGTAGCGGACCCCGACGGCCGCCCCGCTGGCGTCAGTGACCACTGCGAGGGCGCGCGCGCCGGTTACGATGCGAAGCCGACCGGTCGCGAGCGCCTCCGGGAGAACTCGATTTTGCGCCGAGGCCTTGGCGTCGACATGGCAGCCGAAGCGAGAGCAAAAGCTGCAATAGGTGCATGCGTGCCGACCGCGCCAGGGCGCGGTCAGGATCGCCGCCGGCAAAGGAAAAGGATGGTAGCCTTCGCCGCGAGCCGCGTCTGCAAACAACGCTCCAAGGCCGCTCGTGCGCAGCGGCGGCATCTCATAGGGCCGAGATCGCGGCGCCTCGAATGGATTGCCGGCCGAGCGCGCCGGATCGGCTCCGTTCCATGCCTGCCCGGAAACGCCAAGCAGCGCCTCGGCTTTGTCGTAGAACGGCGCAAGGTCGCAATAGGCGAGCGGCCAATCGGCGAGCGTGCTCTCCGCCGGGATGGCGGGTTCGCCATAGCGCGCGACGGTGGCGCTGCGGACGCGGAAGTCGTCCTCATAGAAGCGCATCGCCACTGCGCCCCAGGCGACGGAATTGCCGCCAAGGGCCGTCTCCAGTCCTTGCGACGCGACCGCGCGAACCGCTCGCTCCCCCGGTCGACGCCGCCACGTCGGAATCTCATCGTTGAACTTCGCCGCGCCGCCCTGGTTTCGGAATGCGGTGGCGAGCAATTCGTCCATTGCCCGTTCGCGTCCGGTGCGCTGAGGCCCGGCCTCGAGGATAACGACCTCAAGACCGCTCTGAACCAACCTGTGGGCGACAAACGCGCCGACCGCGCCGGCGCCGACGATGACGACGTCCGCCGGCCGGTCGGCGTGAGAGCAGGCTGTGGGCGGCGCATCGAAGAGCCGGGCGGTCTTTGGCAGCTCGGCGCGGCCTCTGGGCGTGCGATCCACCGTCTTGTCGAGCGCTTGTTCCTCGGGTCGGTAGCCGAATTGGGCGCCCGGAAACCCGATCGCCCGCCAGCCGGCGAAATCCTTGTTGCCGCCGTGTTCAGGGTCTGAGAACAGGCCCTCGCGAACATGCCGCCAGAGCAGATCGAATGCGGAGCGGCCAGAATTCTGGGGACAGCCGGGAAGCCTCCCGCGATCGATCTCGGCCACGATCTTGTCTTGGGCCTCGAGATCGAGCCCTGCGAAGTCCCCGCCAGCCCTTGCGGCGGTGGCGGCGAGGAGCGTCCGATATTCGCCGACATGGCGGCGATAGGGTCCTGCGAGCGCTTGATCAATGTAATCGGCCACGCCGATGGCGGCGGCGCCGCCCGCGCGCTCGCTTGGAGGGAAGATCCGATCGACCAGCGCGTCGAGCGTCCGCCGTTCATCAGGATCGAGGACGCGTCGCGGATCTGGAGTCGCCGGCTCCGGCGCAATCGGGCAGGCGGCCGGCTTTGGAGCGTCCGTCACGCCCGCGCCGGCAAGAGGCCTGCGAGCCCGAGGTTCCTCTCGTACCAGCTCCACTCGCTTTCGAGGAAGGCCTTGAAGGGATCGCCGGCCAGGAAATCGTCGGTCTGACTGTTGCGTTCGAGGTAGGTTCGCCACGCCTGCGTCTCGCGGAGCCTGCCGATCTCTGAATGCCAGCGCGCCTGGTCCTCATTTCGGATGTCCGGAGGGCCGATCAGGCCACGCCACAGACTGAAAGTGACAGGCGCTCCCGCCTCCGCGAGCGTCGGAACGTCAGGAAATCCGGGAAGGCGCTTGTCGTTGAGCGCCGCGACGGCTCGTAGCGCGCCTGCCTCGACATGCGGCAACACCTCCGCAGCGACGCCGCATCCCCAGTCGAGCCGGCCCGTCATCAGCTCGACCCAGACCGCCGGCTCGCTGGCGACGACGACGAACTCAACCTCGGCGCCGGCCGCGTCGGCAATCGCCAGCGCGAGAAGGTGATTGATGCCGCCTTTGAAGTATCCGCCGGTCCTAGTCGGCCGGCGCCCGACGTCGGCGAGAAAGTCCGCCGCCGTTTTCCACTGAGCGTCGGCCCGTGCGACGAGGAGATATCTGTCTGCAACGAGCCGAGCGATTGGAGTGAGCCGGCGGTGGGTAAGGTTCATTCCGCGCAAAAGCGGCGCCTGAAGGAAGACCGGCGTGCAGGTCGAAAGCACGCGTTGATCGCCCGGACGCGCGGCCAGCGCGACCATTGCGTCGACGCCCGGATCGCAGCCGCATGGCACGAGCCGCCATGGCGGTTGGCCGCCTCCAACCTCCTCGTGCGCCGCAGCGAGCGCCGCCGCCAGCACCGGCGGCGCGCTCCCCGGCGGCCCATGAACGATGAGCTCAACGGTCTCGGCCGTCACGTCTTTCGCACGCGCGCGTTCATGTCCCGAACCAGATTAGCTTGCCCGCTGACATATGTCACGTGATATATCTAAACTATCTCTGCGGCTGTCGCCGCTCTGCGCCTCCCCCTGACGCTAAGCGAGATACCAAGTCGCGACGCTTCCGCCGTCGACGATCAGCATCTGCCCGGTCACGTAGGCCGCTTCGTCAGACGCGAGATAGGCGACAGCGCCGGCGACGTCGTCAGGGGCGCCGACGCGCTTTAATGGAATTCGCTCAACTTGGCGGACGAGCGCCGGTTCCGTTCGTCGCCAGTCTGAGGCCTGGTCGCGAATGGGGCCCGGGCTCACGCCATTGACCCGAATGCCTCGATCGGCCCACTCGATCGCCATCTGTTGAGTGAGGTTGGCGACGGCGGCCTTGCTCGGGCCGTAGGCGCCGCCCGCGGGAAACGAGCGGTGCGCCGAAGCGCCGGCAATGTTGACGATCGCGCCGGACCTTTGTGCGCTCATCCTGCGCGCCGCCGCGACGCTGCAAAGAAACGTTCCCTTGCAATTGACCGCGAAGACGCGGTCCCAATCTTCCTCGCTCACCTGGTCGAGCGGCGCCCGCGCCGAGGCCCCGGCATTGTTCACGAGAATGTCGAGACGGCCGAAGGCGGATACCGTCTGTTCGACGATGGCTTCCACCGAACTGCGGACGGTCACGTCGCCTGCAAGGACCAGCGTGCGCCGGCCGCCGGCCGAGATGCGGTCTGCAAGCTTCTCGCCGCGATCGCGATCGCGACCAACGAATAGAGCCAGGGTGGCCCCTTCCCGTGCGAGTCGGAGCGCAATCGCACTCCCGATTTCGCGACTAGCGCCGGTCACCAGGGCAACGCGTCCTAAAAGTCGCCCTCCGCCGGCCGCGTCCGCCGCGACGCCATTCATGCCGCACCGAGATAGTTGCGGCGGAAGTCTTCGTTGGCCAAAAGCGCAAGGCTCTGCGCTTCGGACGCGAGCGCGCCCTGCGACAGGACGATGGCGCGATCGGTGACGGCAAGGGCCTTCCGCACGTTCTGTTCCGCGAGCACGATCGAAATCCGATCGGCCGATAAGTCCGCCAAGACGTCGAAGACTTCGTCGACCATGATCGGCGACAGCCCGACCGACGGCTCATCGACGAGGAGGAGGGTCGGCCGCGCCATCAGTCCGCGAGCGATCGCGAGCATCTGTTGCTCTCCGCCCGAGAGAACGCCGGCCTTGATCGATTGCTTGCGCCGAAGCGCCGGGAAACGATCGAGCATAGCTTCGATGTCGCGGCGGATTTGGTCGCGATCGGGGCGTGCGAAGGCGCCCGCCTCGAGATTCTGTCGGACCGTCAGCCTTGGGAAAACGCGACGGCCGGCCGGGATCTGAACAATGCCGAGCCGCACGAGCGTCTCGGGCAATTTCCCGTCGATTCGCGTCTCGCCATAGAAAATCGCGCCGGCCTTGGGGCGGATCTGACCGGTTATCGCCTTCAGGACCGTGCTCTTGCCGGCCCCGTTGTGCCCGATGAGGCAGATGCGCTCCCCGGTCGCAACTTTAAGCGAGAGACCGTCAAGGACGATGCGGTCGCCGTAGCCGGCCTTAAGACTGTCAATCGTGAGCGTGGTCATGCGGCGCCAGTGCCGAGGTAGGCTTCGATCACTCGTCGGTCCCTGACGACGTTCGCGGGCGATCCATGCGTGATCGTCCGCCCGGCGTCGAGCGCCAGCAAGCGGTCGGCGAAGCGAGCGAGCACCGGAACATTGTGCTCGATGACGAGCAGGGTCAGTTGCAACTTCTCTTTGATCCGCCGGACGAGCTCGAGGATTTCCGTCGCCTGCGCGTCGTTCATTCCGGCGGTCGGCTCGTCCAGAAGCAAGACGCGCGGCCGAATGTTGAGAGCGCGCGCCAACTCGAGGCGTTTGGTCTGACCGTAGGAGAGCTGATGCGGGAAGCGGTCATAATGCGCGCCGAGGCCGACTTCATGAAGGAGAGCAAGAGCCTCCTCGCGGCTGTTGCGTTCGGCGCGACTGACCCCGGGAAGCCGCAGGAGCTGCCGAGCGACCCCGCTCGGAGCGCGCATATGGCCGCCGCCCATAACGTTCTCCACGGCAGAGAGGCCCGAAAAGAGGCGCAGGTTCTGGAACGTGCGCGCGACGCCCATCGCCGCGATCCGGTGCGAAGGCCGGTTGGTGACCTGCGCGCCGGCAAGAGAAACCCGGCCGCTGTCGGCGCGAAGCTCGCCGGCGATTATGTTGAAGAGCGTGGACTTGCCCGAGCCATTGGGCCTAATGATGCCGAGGCTCTCACCCTCCTCCACGGCCAGCGAGACCTCGGCAAGCGCTTGAACGCCGAGAAACGACTTCGACAAGTTTTCACAGACGAGCAGGCTCATTTTGCGCCAGCTGCGGCCGACGAGTGGGGTCCCAAGAGGTGGGCGAGCGATTTCCGCCATTGAGCGAGCGGTCCTGCGGCCTCGGCCGTTGCGCCGAGCAGGCCGTTCGGCCGCCAGATCATCAGGGCGACGAGGATCGCGCCGCCGATCCCCGGCCTCAGAGTGATCAGCCACGGCTGCGAGCTGCGAAGCGCCTCGGGTATCATGATCATCAGGAACGCGCCGAGCGCCGAGCCCGGAATGCTTGCGAGGCCGCCGAGGATCGCCATCTGCATCATGATCAGCGACTCCTCGAGCTTGAACATATCCGGCGACACGAAGCGTAGGCAGTGGGCGTAGAGGCTGCCCGCCAAGCCGCAGACGAAGCAGCCTACTGAGAAGGCGAGCACCTTATACCCGGTGACATGCACGCCGAGGGCGCGCGCCGCGGTTTCATCGTCGCGGATCATCGACCAGGCCCGCCCGATCGGGCCGGAGGTCAGTCGGCTGACGCCAAGAAAAGTCAGCGCCGCGAGCGCCAGAACGAGCCAGAATTGGCTGTCCTGCGAACGCATTTCAATCCCGAAGATCTCCGCCGCAGGCACGCGCGGCAGACCCATCGGCCCGCGAGTGACGTCCATCCAGTTGTTGGCGACGACGAAGAAAAGCTGGTTGAAGGCGATTGTCACGAGCGAGAGGAAGTCGCTTTTGACGCGCAGGCAAGGAATGGCGAGCAGCGCGCCGGCGCCGCCTGCAAAGGCGCCGGCGCCGAGGAAAGCAAGCGGCCACGGCGCCGCAAAGCGCATGACCAGAAGCGCGGAGCAATAGGCCCCAAGGCCGAGGAAAGCCGCCTGGCCAAGCGTCAGCAGCCCGCACCAGCCGGTGATGACGTTCTGGCCGAGCGCCAGCATGGCGTAGATCATCGTGATTGTGAGGATGTGCGGCCAGAAATGGCCCGTGAGGACCAGCGGCAAGGCCGCGAGACCGGCGAGCGAGCATGCGGGCGCCGCGCGCTTTGCAAGCTCAGCGAGGCGCATCAGGAACGTTCCGTCGTCACGGACCCGAAAAGGCCGTTCGGGCGCAGCAGCAGCACGACGACGATAATGAGCAGGCTGACGCCGTCGCGATAGGCTGAGCCCACCACCACCACGGAAAGGGTCTCAGCGACCCCGAGAATGAGGCCGCCGAGGAACGCGCCATGAAAGTTGCCGACGCCGCCGATCATCGCCGCCGCCCAGGCCTTGGTCGTCGCGAGGAGCCCCATTTGGATGAAGACGGCGTTGAAATACATCCCAAACAGGATGCCGCCGGCGACGCCAAAAAATCCGCCGAGCGCGTAGACCGCGACGATCACCGTATCGACTGGTATGCCCATCAGACGCGACGCCTCGAGGTCCTGACAGACGCACTGGGCCGCCAAGCCAAGGCGCGTCCCATAGAGAAACCAGGAGGCGACCGCGACCAGGAGAAACGAGATCACCAGGATGACCAGCGACTGCGACGGCAAGCTTAACCCGAGCACGCCGATCATGGCGCGCGGCGCGAGCTGTGGAAAAGCGTGCACCTCCGGTCCCCAAATAAGTTGGGCGACCGACGAAAGCACGAGCCCAGCGCCCAATGCGCTCACCATCGGAACGACGCGGTTCGCAGCTCGAACCGGCCGGTAGGCGATCCGTTCAACCGCTGCGCCAAGCGCGGCGCCGACGAGGCAGGCGGCCAATACGGCCGCGGGCGCGGGAACCTCCATCCCCAACAGCGTGAGCGCGGCGAACGCCCCGACCATGATCACATAGCCGTGGGCGAAGTTGATCAGATAGAGGATCGAATAGACGAGACTGTAGCCGAGGGCGATCAGCGCGTAGACGCTGCCGATCGCCAGCCCGTTTGCGAGTTGCTCGAGAAGATAGGTCACGGTCGCCCGCTCTTCTCCCTGCAACCGTCAGCCGCGAAGCTTCTCGAGGCCGGCCTCGTTGACGCTCTCGCCCGTTGACGCGAACTTGCCATTCTTGACTTGCAGGACTGCGAACGTCCGGCCCTTGACGTCGCCCTTTTCGTCCCAAGCATATTTCCCGCCGGCGGCGGCAAAATGCATGCCTTTGATCGTCTTGATCAGCGTCGCGCTCGTCGCGCCGGCCTCGATCGCCGCCTTGACGAGCAGGAAGAGGTCGTGGGTGAAAACCGCGACCTGGCTCGGCAAGCTCGAGTAGGCCTTGGTGAAGGAATCCATGAAGGTTTTCGTCGTCGGATCGGCCGCATACGGGTCGTAGGCGGTCAATATGTACGCGCCTTCGGCGGCGCCCTGCGACAGTTCGAGGAACTTGTCGTAGAGAAGCGAGTCCGGCCCGACCGTCGGCACGCCCGATATGCCGAGGCCTTTTGCCTGTCCAAGGAACAGCCCGCCTTCGGTGAAGCTGCAATTGAGCATGAAAACGTCGACGCCCTTCGACTTGAAGTCGGTGATCACGGACGAGAAATCCTTGTCGACGTTGGGCGTGAAGCCCGCCTCGGCGACGACTTTGCCCGGCAGCACCCCGACCGCGCGGACCATCTCGTCTTTCAGGCCGCGGCCGTAATCGTCGTTTCCAAAAAGTATGCCGAGCTTCTTCTTGCCGAGATTGTTGACGGCGAAAGCGGAGAGCTGTTGGGCGCCGTAGTCATCGCGAATTGTCATGCGAATGATGTTCGTCCAGCCCGACGAGGTGACCGCTGGATTGGACGACGAGCCGCAGAGCACGGGCATGCCGGCGTCCGAATAAATCGGCATGGCGGCGAGGGTGCACGAGGAATTCACGTGGCCGACGACCGCCGTGAACTTGTTGGCGTCGAGGATCCGCTGCGCGACCGCCGCCGCTTCCTTTGGCGAGCCCTGGTCGTCGAAAATCTCATAGGAAACCTTCTTCCCGCCGATGCCGCCGGCGCCGTTGATCGCGGCCACCGCCATGTCGGCCCCTTCCTTGGCGTTGAGGCCTTGGGCGCCGTCGTTGCCCGTCATTGGCGCGGCGATCGCCAGCGTGATCGAGCCGTCGTCCGCCGATGCGCTGCGGAGCAGCGCGCCGGGCAGCATTGCGCTTGCGGCTGCGGCCGACATCGCCTTGAGGGTTTGCCGACGCGTCGGCCAAAGGGATGACTTCATTTGTTCACCTCCTCGCAATTTTTCGTGCGAAGGCATCATAGTTGATATATGCCACGTGATACAACAGAGATGTTCGCACGCGCGTGCGATTGACCGTGGAATCGTTGAAATGGATGTCGTGGGCAGCAGGGGTCGAGCGACTATCGAGCCGCCGGCGATCGCGCCGGATCAGCCGCAGAGATGGCGCTACCGCCTAGAACACGAGACGCGCCGCCGCGGTCTGAGGCCTCGCCCTCTGCCGCCGCCGCTCCCTGACGCCGAAGGCCGTCTGGCTCGGCTCACCGATCGCGTCCGTCGCGATCTCGCGATTCTATGCTACCCGAAGGACGACTGGGTGCTTCCGCGAACGCGACCCGACGGGCGTCACGTCTACGACGCGCTCATCGTCGGCGCCGGCCAGTGCGGCCTCGCCGCCGCGTTCGGGCTGATCCGCGAGCACGTCAGCAACATCCTTGTCGTCGACCAGGCGCCGCAAGGGCTCGAAGGGCCTTGGACCACGTATTCCCGCATGTGGACGCTGCGGTCGCCGAAGCATCTCACCGGCCCCGATCTCGGGGTTCCCGCGCTGGCGCCGCGCAGTTGGTTCGAGGCTGTGTTCGGCGAGGACGCGTGGGAGGCGCTCGACAAGTGGCCTCGTCACGCCTGGCAAGACTATCTCATCTGGTACCGTGAGGCGACGCGAGTTCCAGTGCGCAACGGCGTGCGGGTCGATGCGATCGAGCAGGACGGCGAATTTGTTCAGGTGACCGCAAACCGAGAGGGCGCGACAAGCGAGTCCTTTTGTTGTCGCAAGTTGATCCTCGCCACCGGCATCGAAGGGATGGGCGGTTGGCGCCTCCCGGCGGTCGTTCGCGAGAGCTTGCCGCCGGGCGACTGGACCATGTGCACCGACGACGTCGACAGCCTCGCCTGGGCAGGTCAGCGCATCGCCGTGCTCGGGGCGGGCGCGACCGCTTGGGACCGCGCCGCCGACCTGCTTGAACTCGGCGCCAAATCCGTGACCATCTACATGCGCCGCAAACAAATCTTAAGCGCGAACGTGTTCCGCTATCTCGAGAAGGCCGGATATCTGCGCCACTACGCCTCTATGTCGGACGCAGACAAGTGGCGTTGGATGCAAACCATTTTCACGTTCGGCCAGACGCCGACGCAAGACGGCGTCGACCGCTGCGCCCATTTCGAGAATTTCACGCTGCATGCGGACGCGACTTGGAGCGCGATCCGCAAGCTGCCCTCCGGCATCGAAATCACCGGCAGCGACGGCTCGGTGGCGACGTTCGATCACCTGTTCATCGGCACCGGTTTTTCGATGAACCCGCTGAACCGCCCTGAACTTGCGCCCTATGCCGACCGCATCATGACCTGGGCCGACGTGCTGACGCCGCCGCCGGAATATCGCGACGACTGGCTCCTGACCTATCCGTATCTCAATCGGGATCTAAGCTTTGTCGAACGCTCGGCGGGCGCGGCGCCCATCCTCAAGAACATTTACTGCTTCAACTACGGCGCGACGGCCACGAACGCTCATTCCGGCGCGTCGTTGTCAGGCCTGAAATACGGCATCGCGCCGCTCATCCACGGCGTGACGCTCGCCTTGTGGACCGAGGACGAGCCTGAGCATTTCCGAATCGCCCGCTCCTGGTCGGACCTCGATACCGATCCCAGCCCGATTGCCCGGCGAATCTGGCGACCAACGAACTTAAAGCCCGCGGACTGAACGACTGGACGCCGCAGGATCGGCGACATCCGGCGCGACGCCCATTGCGTGTTGAAATATCCGTGATATTCTAGATGCCGATGTTCAGGCCAAAAGAGGGGGCCCGCATGCGTGGTTTATGGAATGCGCGAAACGCCGCAATCATCGCGACGGTCGCGGCGATCTCCGGCGGGGCCGCCGCGTCCGCTGAATCGCTCGATATGTCGGTGTTCGGCAAGGAGGCGCGGACGATCGATTATCCGAAACCATGGACGCTTCGGCATCTCATCACGCCGGGCGAGTTGACCATCGGCGTCACGGGCAAGGCGCCCCCGTCCTCCTTCACCACCGACAGCGGCGAACTCGACGGCGCCCGGATCAAGCTCTTCAAGAAGATCGGCGCCGATCTCGGCCTTAAGGTCAACTTCGTCCGGCTCGATTGGCCCGGCATTCTTCCGGGCCTCGCCGCGAACAAATTCGATCTTGCCTGCGAAGGCGCGAGCGTGTCGCTAACCCGATTGCAGTCTCCTGACTTCTTCCTCACCCGACCAGTCAACGCCAACGCGGTCGTCGGAATCACCCTCAAGGACAGTCCGATCAAGACGTGGAGCGATGTCAGCGACAAGCGCCTGGGCGGCGTGCGCGGCGAGCTTGAGTTCGAGAGCGGAAAGAAGGCGGCCCCAGGCGCCTCGACGGTCGACCTGCCGGGCCGCCAAGAGGGGGTGCTCGCCCTCCGCAATGGTCAGATCGACGCCTTCTCCATGGACCTGCTCGCGGCGGCGGCCCTCGTCAACGACCCGGAGAACGCCGACATCCGGATCTTCGGGCCGCCGGTCGACGTCGGCGTGCAGAGCGTCTGCGTGAACAAGAACGAGGGCGACCTGCTCGAGGCGGTCAACCTCTTGCTGACGAATTACCGCGTTGACGGGACCCTATCGGCTCTCGAAAAGGAGTATTTCAAGACCGACGCCGACATTACGCTTTTGGGAAGTTTCGGTTATTAGTCGCAGCGGCGCGCCGGGCCGCCTGAAGGGCGCCGCGGATGGAACGCTCTCTGCAAATCATCGTCTCGTCGGCGCCCTATATCTTCAAGGGCGCTGTGGTGACCGTCGAACTCGTCGTGCTGGTCATCCTGATCGGCACGCCGGCGGCTCTCGTCGTCGCGCTCGCCCGCAATTCGCGCCACTCCATAATCGCGGTTCCGGTTGGGTTCTTGAGCTGGGCGATGCGTGGCCTGCCGCCGCTCGTCGTTCTGTTCTTCGTCTATTTCGTCGCGCCGCAGGCCGGCTTCGACATCGATCCCTTTCCGGCCGCCGTCATTGGCATGACGTTCTACACCACCTTCTATCTCGCCGAGGCCTTCCGCGGCGGGCTCGCGGCCGTCGACGACAGCCAACGACTTGCGGTTCGCGCCCTGGCCCTCCCGCGCGGCCGAGCATTCTTTCGCGTGCTCTTGCCCCAGGCGCTGCCGGCGATCGTGCCGCCCTACATCAGCTACACGACCGAGATCGTCAAGGACTCGGCGCTGGCCGGATCGATCGCCGTGCCGGAGATGATGGGGAACGCGTCGCAGCTGATCATGCGCACCGGTCGGCCATTCCAAATTCTCCTCTTCGTCGGCGCGCTCTATGTCGTTTTGGACGCCCTCCTGCTGATCGCCCAAGCAAAGGCGGAGACGCGCTGGCAAACGCTTCAGCGCCACTGACGATGAATTTCGACCTTGCGATCGTCGAAGAGAACGCCGGCCAGATCTGGCGCGGCTTCCTGGCCACAATCGGGCTGTCGGTAGTCATTCTCCTCGTCGGAACTGCGCTCGGGACCGGAATCGCGTTCGCCCGCGAGAGCTGCAATCGTTTTCTTTCCTTGCCGGCCGCAGCGTTCGTTAATCTCTTCCGCGCCACGCCCGCGCTCGTCGTCCTCTACTTCACCTTTTACGCCTTCCCGCAATTCGGCGTTCGCATGACTCCGATCGCCGCGGCGACTGTCGGTCTGGCCACGATCGGCACGGCTTACTTGAGCGAAGACATCCGCGGCAGTCTCAGAGCGATCGATCCAGGCCAATGGCGCGCGGCGAACGCGCTTGGCATGCCATATTGGTGGACGGTGAGACGGATCGTTCTCCCGCAGATGATCCCAATCGCCGTCGCGCCGTACATCACGCGCGCGATGCTCATCGTCAAATCGACGTCTATCGCCGGAATCGTCGCCGTCAGCGATCTCACCGGCGTCACCTCTGGCCTCGTCTCGCTGACCTATCGCGCCGTCGAATTCTTGACGGTCGCCGCAACTCTCTATCTGCTTCTCAACACTGTCCTCTCGATTCTGCAGATTTGGGCCGAGCGGCGCTTCGTGTTGCGGAGCGGACATTGAAGGCGCCGGTAGACGCGCGCGGCGCGGATCCGCCCACTGCGCTCTCGGAGCGCTCGCAAGACGAGGCTGCCCCTAAGGCGCCGCATGTCGCCCTGAATGGCGTCTGGAAGTCGTTCAAGGGAACGGCGGTGCTGAGGAACGTCACCCTGAACGTGCGCTCGGGCGAGGTCGTTTCCATCATCGGCGCGTCCGGCTCCGGCAAATCGACGCTGTTGAAGTGCGTCAATCTACTCGAGCTGCCGGACCAGGGAACCGTGACCATCGGCGGCAGAATCGTCAATCAGCGGCGCCGGGGCGGCGCCGTCCTGCCTCCGCGCGAGAGAGAGCTGCGGGCCCTCAGGGCTAAGGTCGGCATCGTCTTCCAGCACTTCAACCTATTTCCGCACATGACCGCGTTGGCAAACGTGATGGAGGCGCCCCGCGCCGTGCTCAAAATGGGAAGAAGCGAAGCGGCCGACTGGGCGCGCGAGCTCTTGTCCATGGTCGGCCTCGCCGACCGCGCGGACTACCGCCCGGCTGCGCTGTCGGGCGGCCAGCAGCAGCGCGTGGCGATCGCGCGCGCCCTCGCGCTCAAGCCGGAGGTCATGCTGTTCGACGAGGTCACCTCGGCGCTTGATCCCGAGCTCGTCGACGAAGTGCTGCGCGTGATGCGCGGTCTTGCCGGAAAGGGCATGACAATGCTGGTCGTCACGCATGAGATTGCGTTTGCCGAAGAAGTCTCCGAGCGCGTCGTGTTCATGGACGAAGGCGCGATCGTTGAGGAGGGCGCGCCTCGCGACGTCATTCGCAACCCACAGCGCGCGCGCACCCAAGCCTTCCTGCAACGGATCATCCGGGCGCGCGCCGCGCTATGAGACGCGACCGAATTCGCGACACTTTCGCCCGCTCCCTGTGGTCCGCGATTTCGCCGCCCGCGCAACCGCTCCCGCAGCTCACGGGCGAGCGGCGGGCCGACTGCGTCGTCATCGGCGCTGGCATTCTCGGACTGTCGCTCGCGCTTCACTTGGCGATGAAAGGCGCGAGCGTCGCCCTGCTCGAGGCCGACGAACCGGGCTTCGGCGCGTCGGGCCGCAACACCGGCTTTGTCGTGCCGAGCTTTCCGGCAGGGCTCGGGCCCGACGACGTTAGAGGGCTGCTTGGAGCGGAATGGGGAGACAAGCTGAGCCGCTTCGTCGGCGGTTCGGCCGCCTATCTGTTCTCTGTGGCCAAGACGCAGGGGCTGTCCTGCGACGCCGAACCGAACGGCTGGCTGCAGCCGGCGCCGACCGGGGCGCGACTTGCGCTGCTCGAGAGGCGGGCGCGGCTTTGGGCGTCGCTTGGACAGCCAGTCCGGCTGCTTGATCGTCGTGAGACCGAAAAGCTGACTGGAAGTCGCGCCTATCTCGGGGCGTTGCTTGATGAGTCAGGAGGCCAGATCAATCCGCTTGCATATGTTCGAGGCCTCGCTCAAGCGGCCATCCGAGCCGGCGCGTCGATCTTCGCGCGGAGCCGCGTCGAGAGCTGGTCCCGAAAAGGCGGTTGCTGGCAGGTGGCGGCCGCCAAAGGCCGCGTCATCGCCGACCAGGCGTTCTTCGCCACAAATGCTCTCGTAGGCTCCCTCATTCCGAACGTTGCACACAGCCTCATCCCGGCTCGCCCGTACCAAGTCGCCACTCAGCCGCTCGGCGACGATGTCCGTTCGCGTATCTTGCCGATGCGCCAGCCGGTAGCCGATCTTCACCGCCACACCTTTGCCTGCCGATGGAGTCCAGATAACCGGCTGGTGACCGGCGGCCTCGCGGTCTTCAATACGCCCGGCGCCGTGCGCCGAATGGCCGACTACTTCCTTCGACGACTCTGCCGCTACTTACCGGATCTACCAAAGCTTGAGCCCGCCTTCGCCTGGAATGGCGTCGTCGCGACGACTCCCGATTTCCTGCCGGAAGTCTGGGCGATCGCGCCCAGTTGCCACGCTCCGATCGGTTGCAACGGCCGCGGCGTCGCGGTGACCACGGCGCTCGGCGCCGCGCTGGCTGACTTTGCGGCGACCGGCGACGAGACGGCGCTGCCGGTTAGAGTGCGGCCGCCGCGCCCGCACGCCTTTCACGCTCTCCTTGAGCATGGGCCGTCGCTTTGGCTGGCCTGGAATCGCGTGCGCGACGCCATTGACGACCGTCGCGCCGACTAGGTCCGCAGCCCACTACTCCCGCGGCGGCGTGCAGGCGACCGCCACGACAAGGCCGTTCGGCCCGACAATGTGGCGATAGCGATAGACTTTGGGCAGGTAGACCGCCATGCCCGGCGTGAAATGAGTCTCGACGCCGGTCTCCTCGATAATCTGACGAGAGTCGCCGGCAAGGCAATAGAGCACGACCTCATCGTGGCCGCGGCCAACGACGATCGTATCGAAATTCGGCTCGTACGTCGTGACATGAAAGGAGAGCGAGGCGCCTTGGCGCTTGTTGGTCACCAGCCGATGGCTGTACTCCAGCCCCTTGTGGATCCAGACCCGCTCGACATCTTCTGCGCGAATCCATTGGATTTTCTGTTCGATTGTGGCGGGTTCCGTGCTCATCGTCTTGTCCCCTTCGCGCTCGGACATGCCTTTTTGAAAGTCAGACGTCCCGCCCGACTTGGTGCCCTTCAAGGATCGCGGCTTCGACGTCGCGCGGAGCGAGGCAGTCGCCGATCCTTCGGACCTTCAATTTGTCTGCGAGTTCCTGCGCGAGACCGGTTTCGGGGGCGCCCGGCGTGACCAGGACGATCGTATCGAATGGCCCGATCGCAGTCGGGGCGCCGGTGAAACTGTGCCGGCCCAGCGCATGCTTGTCTTCAATCGCGGTCAACGTGAAATCCACGACGGCCCTTACCTCACGGAGCGCCAAGAGCTGCTGAGCTCGAGTGAAATTGGGCGCCTCCAGCAGGCGCCCAACACGGGGCCCTGCAGTCGCCACGGTGACCGAGTGACCCTGATCGGCGAGGAGAAGCGCCGTGGAGACGCCCTGTTGGCCGTTGGTCGCATCAACGACAAGGACCTCGCGTCCGATCGCCGCCCCTTCGAACGCCCTTCGGTGAGGCACAACGTGCGGCTGCGCCGCGCCCGGCAGATTCGGCGCGGCCTGCAACGATCCAGTCGCCAGGATCACAACGTCCGGCCGCCAGGCCAGAACGGTCTCCGACGTCGCTTCGCTCCCGTAGCGCACTTCCGTCGCCAACGATTCCATTCGATGCTGCTTATGCGCGATAAGGCTCAGCCATTCGTCGCGGCCGGGCGCCTTCGCCGCAAGCCGCAAAAGCCCGCCTGGAGTCGTTCGCCGCTCAATCACGAGGACCGCGTGGCCGCGCGCGGCGGCGACCCACGCCGCTTCCATTCCCGCCGGCCCGGCGCCGATCCCCGCCACTCGACGCCGAATCCGGCTCTTAGGCAACTGGCCCCATGTCAGCTCGCGTCCCGTGACGGGATTGCCGACGCAGCTGATCGCCTGGCGTCGCTCGAGTCGGCCGATGCAGGCTTGCTCGCAGGCGACGCAAGGAATCGTCTCCAGGACTTTCTCGGCGCGATGTTTGTTTGGCAGGTGCGGGTCGGCGATTAAGGCTCGGCACATTCCGACGAAATCCGCCTCGCCGGCGGCGAGCATCGCTTCGCCAATCGCAGCCGTGTTGACGCGCGTTGCGTGGATCACCGGCACGCTGATTTCGGCTTTGATCGCTTTTGCGACATGCGCGTAAGGCTTTGCAGGCAGTCCCATCGGCGGATGATGGAGCATGTTGCTCACCGCATATCGGTCATTGCCCGCCGTTATGTCGACGTAGTCGAGCTCCCCGGCCGCGACCAGTTTCGGGACAATGAGCCGCATGTCGTCGAGGGTCAGCCCGCCTTCCACAGTTTCGTCCCCGCTGATCCGCATGCCGAGCGGGACATCCGGGCCAATTCGCTCGCGCACCGCGCGGATCACCGCCGCGGGAAAGCGCATGCGGTTGTCGAGGCTGCCGCCATAGGCGTCGTCGCGTCGATTGCTCAATGGCGAGAGAAACTGGTGGAGGAGAAGTCCGTGGCCGCCATGAACCTCGATGCCGTCGAGCCCAGCCTCGATGTTGCGAGCTGCCGCGGCGGCGTGGGCGGCGACGATCGCCGCCATCTCGTGCTCCTCCATCGCATGGCTGAACTCGCCGCGCGTCTCGTCGTAAAGCGCCGAAGCCGACCAGGGCGGCGTCGGTCGGGTTGCGGCCTGCGCGCCGAAGTGGCCGATGTAGCCGAAGACTTTGGCGCCATGGTCATGAATCGCCCGAGCGATCTTTCTGAGACCAGGAATGATGGAATCGTCATAATTGAGAAGCAGGTGGCCAAGGCCCGGCGAGCTCGGATGCGCCTGTTGAGTTCCGAGCATGATCAAGCCGACGCCGCCCTTGGCGCGCTCCGCGTAGTAGGCGACGAGTTGGTCGCTTGCGTCTCCGCCGACGACCATCCCGGTGCCGTGCCCCGTGAGCACGAAGCGGTTGCGGATCTCGACTTTGCCGAGCTTGCCCGGGGTCCAGATCAGGCCGACAGCTGTTGGCGCTCTCATTGTGCCGGAGATGGGAAGGCGGGTGGCCGGTTGATATTTTTTTGATATATTAGATGCCGGCCGAGCGTCAATATCGACCCGAGGCTTCGGAGCGCGCCACGAACCTGAGGCGATCGCCGCGATCTTTCGCTGAGGCGTTCCAGGCGGCCGGCTATCCCAGAACCCGATCAATCGATCCGGCGGAGTCCGAGGTCCGGTCGCTCAAAAAAAGCGACGGCGCTTCGGTCCTAGGAGCCAGCGGCGGCGAAGACGCCTGTTCGACAACTCCGGGGACCCTTAAGTCTGTCCGCCGGCTCTATGGGCGCGCTGCACAACAATTGAGCGCGGCCAGATTTGCCGATGGGCAGATATTCCAGATGCACTTTAGTGGCCCATTTGTTGCTCAGAGGTCTTTCTTGACAAGAGCGACACGAACCAGTTCTCTTTCGGTATACCAGCGGAGTTCCGCATGCGATGGCGCGCTGCGCCGTTGTTTTGGTCGGCTGCTCTGGAATTCAGAAGCCGCCGCGGAGAGCAGGGAACCAAGATGACTAGCCTTTCCGAGGCCTCCACGCCGGCGGCGGGACGAACGTCCCCGCTGCGCGGCTGGAGGATCCGGATCGCGTTCCCCTACGCGACCCTGACATTCGTTGGGCTGTTCATTGTTTGGGAAGGCGCAGTGCGGGTCTTCGCCGTGTCGCCGATCATCCTGCCAGCGCCGAGCGCCGTGTTTCTCGAACTCGCCAAGAACTGGAAGCTGCTCGTTGGGGAAACAGGAACAACCGTTTACGAGGTCGTGATCGGCTTCATTCTGAGCGTCGCGACCGCGGTGCCGCTCGCCATCTTGCTCACCTTCTCCCGATCAGCGGAAAGGGCGCTCTATCCGCTGATCATTGCGGCGCAGACCGTGCCGAAAATCGCCGTCGCGCCAATCCTCCTTGCCTGGTTCGGCTTTGGATTGCGGCCGAAGATCATCATCGTCGTGCTGATCTCGTTTTTCCCGATTCTCATCAATTCCGTCGTCGGCATGAAATCTCTGAGCCCCCAGATGCGGCATCTCGCTCGCTCGATGGGCGCTTCCGTTTGGCAGATCTTTTGGCACTTTCAATTGCCGAACGCGCTTCCCTCCATTTTCGCGGGCATGAAAGTGGCGACGACGCTCGCGGTCATCGGCGCCGTCGTCGCCGAATTCGTCGGCGCTGACAGCGGGCTCGGCTACGTGATCATGGTTGCGACGTCGGATCTCAACATCGCCCGCCAATTTGCGGCGATTACCGTGCTGACGGTCGCGGGAATCATCTTCTTCGGCCTGATCGAATATTCCGAGAAGCTGATCCTGCCCTGGCATATCTCGGTGCGCGGCTCCCGGACGGAGCTTTGAGCGTCTGCGCCGACCCTCCTAAAGAAGCACGCGCCCGATGTTCATCTCGATCGACAATGTGACAAAGCGCTATGAAAGCCGCGGGGGCGAGGTGACGGCTCTCGAGCCAGTCTCCTTAGATATCGAAACGGGCGAATTCGTCTCCATTATCGGTCCGTCCGGCTGCGGCAAGAGCACATTGCTCATGCTCTTGAGCGGCCTGTTGCGCCAAACCGGCGGAACGATCTCGATTGCCGGCAAGACGGTCTCCGGGCCTTACACTGAGCTTGGCATCGTCTTCCAACAGGACGCGCTTCTCGACTGGCGAAGCGTCCTGCAGAACGTCATGCTGCAGTCCGATATCCGTCGGCTCGACCGGAGGAGGATGGAGGCGCGCGCCCGCGAGCTCCTCGCCATGGTCGGGCTTACGGGCTTCGAACAGATGTACCCGCACGAGCTTTCAGGCGGCATGCGCCAGCGCGTCGCCATCTGTCGCGCCCTGCTGCACGAGCCGCCGCTCCTCCTGATGGACGAGCCTTTCGGCGCGCTCGACGCGCTGACGCGGGACCAGTTGAACGTCGACTTGCAACGACTCTGCTCGGACCTCGGAGTGACGGTGTTTTTTGTCACCCATTCGATCGACGAGGCCGTCTTTCTCAGCGATCGAGTGGTGGTCATGTCTCCACGTCCCGGTCGGGTGCGCGCGATTCTGCCGATCGACATGCCGCGTCCGCGCCGTCTGACGATGCGCGGCAGCGCCGAATTCACGCGCCTCACTCAGGCAGTGATGGAGGTTTTCGAGAAAGAGGGCGTCCTTCACGAGACTTGAGAACCGCACTGCGCCGGTTTGTCCCATCGCGGCCCCCCGCGCGCCTTGGGAAGAGCCGCGCAGGGCCGTCGTAGATCGCCTCCGTTGGATCGAATCCAGTCTGCGTTCATTTGGTATGCCAATGGCATGGCGATTGCATTAAGATGGCGATGAAGCGGGAGCCTCACGCAGAACAAGAGAAGGGATGAGACAATGAAGTGGAAATCTCCGTTCGATCGATTCAGCGCCCTTCTGGCGGCCAGCCTGCTTGCCGTCGCGGTGGTCGGCCAGGCAGTGGCCGCGGACTTGCAGAAAGTCACGGTTCGGCTTGACTGGCTGGCCGGGGCCGACCACACCGCATTGTTCCTCGCCAAGGCGAAGGGCTATTACAAAGACGCCGGCCTTGACGTCACGCTGAATGACGGCAAAGGCAGCGTGGCTTCCTTGCAGGCCATTACCGCGGGCAACGACACGATCGGCCTTGCCAGCCTGTCCACAATGGCGATCGCCGTCGGCAAGGGCGCTCCGCTCGTCGCCATCGCCGGCATCATCCAGAAGGCGCCGGACGCCATCATTGCGTTGAAAGGCTCGGGCATCACCAAGCCCTCCGACCT
>Ga0187782_10000676_pt1 | contig 23796 bp, 18 predicted proteins | sample 0715_SJ02_MP15_2_FD_132454 | JGI IMG/M metagenome (GOLD analysis project Ga0187782, IMG submission 132454) | Tropical peat soil microbial communities from peatlands in Department of Meta, Colombia - 0715_SJ02_MP15_20_MG | ecosystem: Environmental > Terrestrial > Soil > Wetlands > Peat | place... | reverse complement strand
GTTCGCTGCGATGACCGCGCGTCTTCCGTTCGAGGGCGACGTGCTCGGCGACATCGTGCTCAAGGTCTGCGCGGCGCCGATGCCGATTCCGTCGAAGCTCAATCCCACCTTGCCCGTGGGTTTCGACGCCTGGTTCTTGCGCGCGTGCTCGCGCGACCCCAGTCGCCGCTTCCAGACCGCGGACGAGCTCGCGCAGGCGCTGGCCGGAGTGTGCGGGGTCGGCCGCGTGCGCATGGCGACCCTCGACGAAGACCAGATTCAGTACGTGCTCCGACCGCAGATCGATTCGGCGCCCCTCGACGATCTTCCGGTTCCGAGCGGGATGTCGGCGCGCACTGCGCTCCTCGCCGGGTTGATCCTCGGCATCACGATGATGGTGGGCGTCCTCGGGTTCCTGGCGTGGCGCGATCGCAGCGCCTCAGCGGCCGCCTCCGGAGAACAGAGCCACTCTGCCGCGCAAGACGCAGCCCCACGGTGAGCTCACGCTGCGACTCGACGCCGCAGCTCGACACGCATTTCGTCGTAGCTCGGCGGATTCACGCCGCGAGCGCGGCACAGCAGAAACAGAGCGTGGTGAACCTCGGCATCGTCGGGGGCGAGAATCGATCCATCCAACCGGTTCCGATCCCACGCCAGCGCGTAGGCCGCATCGAGCTCGTCGCCGCTCGTGTAATCCAAATACGCGGTCGCCTCTTCGAGCGAAACGGTCTCGAGACTCTGAACGCTGGGCTTTCTCTTCATTCCTCGTGCCCCTTCGGTGGTGACACCTTGAGATTGGCCGACCTCGAGCGCCGCTCGGGCAACGCGCCGGGGTATCCACACGCGACGGGCACCCCGCAGCAGCGGAAGCACGATCGCGAGTGCAAACGCGGCACCGGCGTCGGACGCAACATGGCGCTGAGCACGTGCGGAGGAGCGACCGGATGCGGCAGGCGTCGGCCTCGGCGAAAAGTCGCGTCCATCGAAGGGCTGTAGCCCACGGGCGCGAGGACCGTACGCGGAAAGACTGCGGCGCCCCTCTCTCCGGCCCCCTGTCACGGCTCTTCGGATCTGGAAATCCGACATTCTCCTCGACCAGTCGGCGCTGCCGCTCTCGCTACTCAATAAAGCTAAGCACACGCGGCGGGCTTCACCAACACTTTCTTGTGCGTCGACGTCGCTTCTGTCCCGCTCTCGCCCGCTCTCGACGCCGTCATCACCCTTCCGCCTCACAAAGGTTTCGTTCGAGTTACTCCGATTTTGCAATCGACAGCCACCGCACGAGGGCCGAGCCCATGTGCTGGGTGTAGTCGATGCGAAGCTGCCAATCGACCTCGCTCCCGGGCACGGCTCCCCGGACGGCCTCCGCGTCCGCCAGGAGGTGAACCGGGCCGGGAAGAAATTGGTGGCGAATCAGCAGGGCCAACGAACGGCGAATCTGCCTGTCGAGCGCAGCCTGCTCCCGTGCGTCGAGCCCCGCACGCCGCATTGCGTCGAGGGTGGCGATGGCGGCTTCGGTACGACTGCCGGCCGGGGTCAATCGCGGAACGAGCAGCGGCCCGAGCCCGAATGCGCCGTCCGCATCGAACGGCGAATCGGCGCCACCAAGCTGGAGCTTGCGGTTGAATGCGCTCCATCTCGTGCAGAAATCGAGCGCCCCCATGTCCGGCGCACGATCCCAAAGGTCATCCATGGCCTGGCAGGTCCAGTGCTCTTCGCCGAAATAGTAGCGGCTGCCGAAGAAGCTCCACGCCGGACCTACCAGGTACGCAAGCGATCGCGAGGCGGCCTCCAGGTCGCGAGGATCGCCCAGAAGGGAGTGAGCCCTCGAAAGGGCGAGCGACGCCTCCCCTGAGAAGTAGAGGAATTGAACGTCGAGCGGACGGCGCGCATTCCGGTCGTACAAGTGCATGAACTCGCCGTCGGGACGCTGCTGCGATCGGAGAAAGGAAGCGAGCGAAGGCACGATCGAGGCATACGAAGTGTCGAGGTGACTGCGCGCAACCTCGACGAACGCGATCACGCAAAGCGCCGTCGAGCCGAGATCGGTAACCGCGTCGGAGCCGACACAACGATGGTCCCCGCAGTCCGTCAGCCCCCGTTCCCGCAACCGGTTCGCGGCACGCAGCGCGGCCTGGACGATCGCCGGGTCTCCGGTCAGGGCGGACATCTGCGCGAGGAAATACGTCGCTCCCGCGTGCCTCGGCCAGTCGTACCCGGACAGCGTTCGGTTGCCGGGCGCGTCGACCATGTAACGAAACTTGCCGTCCGCGTCGACTCCGCGCGCAAGAAACTCGGCCGCGGCAACGGCGGCCGCGCGCACGTCGCCCTTCGTCATCGTCTCGGCGGTGACACGAGGCGCCTGCAGCGAATGGGGAGAGCGAACCGTCCTAATCCGGCGAAAGCGCGCTCGCTCGATCAAGTCGAGGGCGGAGACGCCGAAGCGTTCCGACAGGGCGGCGAAGACCACCGGAACGTCGACACCTGTGGCAAAGCCGAGACCGGGTACCGCAATTCCTTTTTCGTAGACCTGCAGCGAGAGCAAGTCGTCGGGTGTGAGATACTCCGTCCTTCCGTCGAACGTGGCGGCGAGTCCGTCGTGGCCGGCGACGAGCGAAAGCGAGAAGACCGTTTCGGGCCGGACCCAGAGGAGCCCTTCGCCCACGATGCTTTCGTCGACGCGCATGGCGCCGGGATGCGCCTGCATGGCCGCGTCGAGGGCGGGGGCTCGATCGACCTTGGAGTCGAGGACCGCGCGGGCCACCACCTTCCCGCCCGCCCAAACGCTGGCGACGACTGCGCTCGGATGGTCCCGGTCGATCCGCAAGGCGAAGGCGCGATGCAGAACGGCGCACGCGAGGACGGTCGACACCGCCCAGGCCAGGAGCCCTCGCGCGAGGGTCCCCGCGCTCATCCTCGCGCGCCGACTTCCGACTTCGGCGCAAACCAGCAGAGCTGGACCGCCGGCAGCACCACCAGGTACGGAAGCACGAGAGCGGCCGCGAGTGCGAGCACGACCGCGCCGCCCCGGCCGACCGTCCCGTACACTCCTGACAGCCAGCTCGCGGTCAACGCGAGGGTGCTCACCAGAAACAGGCCGACCGCGAGCGCGAACCCGGCGCCGGCCCGCGCGAGTCGCCACGCCCATCGATCGCTCGCCGACGTGCTGCCGACGGGAGTCCCTCGCCGCGCGGCTCGGGTCGCGGCGGCGAGCAGCATCGCCGAGGATGCGGCCTTCGAAGCCGCGAGCAGCGCGGCCACCGAGTCGACGGGCGCCCAGCGTGCCGGTAGAGCCCCGAAGACCCCGAAGACGATCAAGGTCGCGGTCACGAAATCCGAGAGCCCGAAGACGAGCGCGGCGCGACGCGAGAGCATTCCGGGGCTCGCGAGATACCATGGCGGGCCGCCCGGCAACCACATGCGCCCGCGCGAGAGCGGGGCTGATCGGTCACTCGGGCTGCCGTCCTCGCGTCGCCACGACCTGGCGGCGCAGGTCCTCGAATTCGCGCTGCAGCCGATCGAGCTCCGCGTCGCTCATCGTCTCCAGCCCCAGGAGATCGTTGCGCGCGCGACGATTGACGCGGATGAGCTCGTCCAGCTTCAGGTGGAGGGCGTGAGCATCTCGGTTCTGCGTATTCTGGATGAGAAATACCATCAAGAAGGTGACGATGGTCGTCCCGGTATTGATGACGAGCTGCCAGGTGTCCGAGAAGTGAAAGAGCGGTCCGGTGAACGCCCAGACCACCACGATGAGGACCGCGCAAAGGAACGCCCCGGAGTGACCGACCCACTCGGCCGTGCGATGCGCGAAGCGCTGGAACCAATTCATGGCTTCGGTGTACCTCGCCGCGCGCCGAGCGGAAATGTCGAGCGCTGCTGCCCTGAGAATTTCACCGTTCGGGTGACGCCGCGGCACAATCGGCAAATGCGACCCATCACGTTCGGGGCGTTGATTTGTGTCCTCGTCGGCGGACTCGAGTCGTGCGCTCCCCGGCAGCTGGCGAGCACAATTGCCGGCGCGTCCGGGCCCCCACCATCCTCGCCGCATGGGGGTCGAGCAGCGCCATCGCTGCTCGTCGCGCGAGCGTGGGCCGGCCGCGAGCCGATGACGACCGCGCGCGCGTGGGCGGCGGTTCTCTTCGCCTGGCGGCAGGTAGGCAAACCGTACTGCTGGGGGGGGGCCGGGCCGGCGTGCTTCGACTGTTCGGGCCTCGTTCAGACAGCCTGGGGATCGGTCGGCGTACGGCTCCCGCGGACCGCCGATGCAATCGCTACGAGGCTCGAACATGTGCCTCTCGGCGACGTGCGATCGGGCGACGTACTCTGGTGGCCGGGGCACGTCGGCCTTTACGCAGGATATGGCTGGATCATCGAGGCACTGGACGCGCGGGACGGAGTCGTCCGGCGTCCGGCGACGAAAACGCCTTACCGCGCCTTCCGGCCGCCCGGCGACACGACGCCCATGGGCTCGACGCGGCCGAGACCGCTCTGACCGAGTGAGGACGAGACCGCTCCCATCAGAATTGCCCATAGACGAAGGGCTCGGGTTTTGCGTCGGCCACGAGGTGCAGCGCGAGCGCGAAAGCCGCGAGCACCAACCCCTGCACGAAGGCCGGTGTGCACGCGAAACGCTCGCGGGTCTTGGTTTCCCACGTGCGGGGAATTAGGTGCAAGACCCCCGCAGCCCCGAGAACGCCGATCACGCGCGGCGTCACGTGCTCGAGACCCCACCCCCCCTGAACGACCCGACGGAGGGCAAGAATCGCGTGCGCAAACGTGGGAGCTCTGAAGAACACCCAGGCGAAGCACACGAATTGGAAGGTCGCGAAGACCGCGACACCGCGACGCACGACACCGACTGGCCCGAGCCCGGACGGACCGACCCGCGCGCGCTGCACGAGCCGCGTCGCGACCAGCCCCACGCCGTGCAGCGTTCCCCAGGCGACGAACGTCCACGAGGCCCCGTGCCAGAGGCCGCCGAGCACCATCGTGATCATTAGGTTGCGGTACGTCTTCAGCGAGCTTCCGCGCGAGCCGCCGAGAGGCTTGTACAGGTAATCACGAAGCCACGAGCTGAGCGAGATGTGCCAGCGGCGCCAGAAATCCTGAAGATTGTGCGCGAGGTAGGGCGCTTCGAAGTTCTCGGGCAGCTCGTACCCGAACAACGCCGCGCTCCCGATCGCCACGTCGGTATATCCGGAAAAATCGGCGTAGATCTGGGCGGCATAGGCGTAGATGGCCAGCAGCACTTCGAGCGCCGTGAAGCGTTCGGGAGCGAAAAATACGCGATCGACGATTGTCCGCGCGAGGTAGTCGCCGACTGCGATCTTCTTCGCGAGCCCCGTTGCAATGCGCAAGAGGCCACGCGCCTGCATGCGCGCGTCGGCCTTCGGCTCCGCCGCGAGCTGCGGAAGCATTTGTGCCGGCCGGACGATCGGTCCTGAAACGAGGTGCGGAAAGAAGCCGACAAAGAGCAGATAATCGACGTATCGCGACGAAGGCCGCAAGTCCCCTCGCCACACGTCGATCGCGTAGCTCATGGTCTCGAACGTGAAAAACGAAATACCGAAGGGCAGGACGAGATTCAGGTGCGCGGCGCGAATCGGAACGCCCGCGGCGGACGCGACCCACGCGAGCGAGTCGGTGGCGAAGTTCCAATATTTGAAGACACTGAGCACGCCCAGCTGATAGACGATCGCCGCCAAGAGAAGCCCGTTGCGCACCGCCGCCTTCTTCGCGCGACCGATTGCACCGCCCAGGAAGAAGCCAATCGTGCTGCCGACGAAAAGGACGCCGAGGCACACGAGCGCCCAACCGGCGGCCGGGAGCGGCACGGCCTCGTCCCGAGCCGCGTCCCACGTTCCATAGACGTAGAACACGTAACTCGCGAGAACCAGCAGCAGCGCCCGCGAGCGCCCACGACGGCAGGCGAGCCAGAAGAGCGTGAACGTCGTGACGAGGAACACGCCGTAAAGAGGGCTATTGAAGAGCATGTCACGATGTCTCGACGACCATCATCTGCACCGTCCGCGCCGCCACGGTGATGTCGAGCGCACCGCCCGATCGTGAGATTCGTCCGCCGTCGAGCGCGTCGGACAGAGCGACGACGCCGGCAAGCGACAACCTCACGGTCATCTCGTTCGCCGTCGGGTTCATGACGAACACCACGGACGGATCGCCCGCCGCGTCCTCGTGAATCGTCATGTGGCCGTCGACCGGATCGACGGGCCAGGTGGGAAGCACGAGCTCGTCGATTCGTTTCGCGACGAGCGCGTCGGCGCGCGCCAGATCGTCGAGCGGCTCGATCTCGAACCCGCTCACGTCGACCGGCCGACGCAGTGGCCGCATGGCGCCGTCGAGCTCGGGAGCGCGCGGGCCCATCGTGACGATCACCCCCGCCTCGCGCGCGGCGTGCAGGCTGTCGACGAAGTGGGGCTTGAGACCGCCGGCGCTGACGCAAACGATCCACTGGGCGCCGGCGGTGGAATGCTCCACCGTCTCGCCGCCCGCGTAGGCGAAGGGCACTCCGCGCGCATGCAAGGCCCGCTCGAACGCGCGCAGATACCCCTCGGCGGCCATGACAGGAGGGGCGTCCAGCCCGAAATCTCGCTCGAGCACCGTCTCACGCCAGCCAGCGCCGGCGATGTGCAGCAGCGCCGGGGTGAGGGGCCCGAACGCGTGGGCGATCCGTGCGAGCCTCCTCAGCGCGCGCGGGACCATGAGGCGCACGGGAGCCCGGCGTCGCAGCTCGTGAAACGAGGTGCGATCGAGCGCAGCAAGCAGACGCTCGTAACGTCTGGCCATGGGCCGCGGCCGGCCATGCACGTCGATGGGCGCACCAATCCAGCGATCGCGATCGACCGCCATGTACAGGTTGAAACCCCGCAGCCCGTACGCCAGCGCACACATCAGCGCGTACATCGAGTCGTTCTCGTCGAGGGGCGCGAAGAACGGCGGGAAACCCGCGCCGACTTCGGCGCCGAATGCGGGTTTGCGTCTGCCTTCGCAGCGGGAGGCGAGCTCCGTCGTCCGCCGTAGAATCGCCCAGTGCTCCGCGGGGGTCGCCCGATGATAGTAGTCGAGACCCACCAGATCGATCGCGGTGAGCCGCCCCGGATTGAGCGGCGTCGCGCTCTCGCCCAGCGGCAGGTTGTGCGTCAATGGAAGGCCGTCGAAACCGGCATCGACCAGAGCCGCAGCCATCCGCTCCATGGCGCTCGAAAGAAGGTGCTCGTGAAACTCGGCCCAGTCCACGTGGCGTACGAGCTGACGCGTCTCGCGCGCATCGAAACGCTTCGGCGGCATGACCGTCGCGAAGGTCGTGTCCTCTTCGCCCCACGAATAGCGAAGCGCGCGAACGCTGCGGCGGTACTTGACCCGCAGAAATTCTCGAAACGCGTGCACGGCGTCCGGGTGGTAGTCCTGGTCGTACTGGCCGTCGCGGAAGTAGAGAGCGCCCTCGTTGTCGACCTGCACCAGAACGATCGGCCCTTCCGGCCACCGCAGGCGCGAGAGACGCTCGCCGACGGCGCGGTACCACCGCGCAGTCTCTTCGAGAAACGCGTCGCTCGCGTAACTCGGCACCGGAAAGGCAAGGGGCACGATTGGCAGCATCACCGGGTGCCCTCCCGGCGTACGCGCCTGACACTCCCGGTCCCAGACGATGCGCTCGGGCAGCCCGAAGCAGGTCAGCTCGGCGTTGATGTGGGGTCCGGGACGAAGCAAGCATTTCAATCCGACGTCGTGCGCCGTTTCCAGAAAGCGCGCGACGTCGAGGCGGGGATCGCGCTCGCCGAAGTCGTACGCTCCCTGCGCAATCTCGTGCACCCCCCATGGAACGTACGTGTCGAGAACCCTCAGCCCCATCGCCCGCATCGACACGAGCCCTGCGCGCCACTCCGTCGGAGAGTGACGCCAGTAGTGCATCGCGCCTGCCCACAGCGGCAGCACCGACCCGTCGTTCAGGTCGAGCCCACCGGGCGATAGACGCACGCGCGGCGGCGGCCCCGGCGCGTACGACGTCGAGACTCGCCGGATCCCGTCCATCGTCACACCGCCCGCACGCGCCCGAGCAGATCGGAGAGCGCGCGCATGTCCGGGTCTTCGCGGAGTCGGGCCAGGCTCGCGCGCGCCTTGGCGACCGTCGGCTCCATGAATCTGAGGAAGGCCGGATTGCCTTTGACTCGGTCGATATAGCTGAAGCGGCCCGCGTCCTTGAGCTTGCGCTGGACGGTCACCCAGTCGAACTCGCGTCGGACCGCCGCCCTCCCGCAGTCATCGAGGCCCGCAGCGCGCGCATAGTCGTCGAGACGCGCCTCGACGAACGCCGCGTCGAACACCTGGTAGCTGTCGTTGAGAAGCGCCACGATGTCGTAGATGCGAGGACCCAGCAGCGCGTCCTGGAAGTCGATCCAGCACAGCTCCCCGGTGGGCCGAACCATCAAGTTGCGCGATTGATAGTCGCGATGGACGAAGGTGCGCGGGATACCGGCCACCTGCCTCGCAAGACGCTCGGACGCCCGGTCGAAGATCGCTCGATCGGAGGCCGAAAGCACGACCCCACGCGCCTCCAGTCCCCATTCTCGAAAGTGATCCATCTCCAGGAGCAGCATTTCTTCGTCGAAGGAACGCGCCGCGACGACGCTCCCTTCGGGGATCCGACGCAAAAGCCTCTGCGCTCGCGCGACGTCCGTCACGGCCCGCACGTAGAGCTCCTCGCGCCGCTCGGGATGGGCCACGAGGAACACCGCCAGGGTGTCGTCGCCGAGATCCTCGAGCAAGACCCACCCTTGTTCGGCCGCTTCACCGTACAGCCGGGGTACATCGACGCCGTGGCTCGCAAGCAGGTCGCGTACTTCGAGGAAGGGCCAGCGCGTGGACGTGACTTGGCTCTCGATTTCTTCGGCCTGCGCGCCGTCGGGGACGTACATGGCGACGGCCGTCTTGGTCCCGGCTCGAATTCGGAAGTAACGCCGCACCGACGCGCCTCCGGCCATGGGGACACAATCGAAGCCGCCGCCGGCCTCCGGAAACACGCTCGCGGCCAGCCGGCCAAGCGGCGCGAAATCGAGGCTCGGAACGGGCTCGTGCGGCGGAGAAACGACGGTCATGCGCTGGGGACTCGCGATGGGCGGCCCCGAGAGGTACCACTGGGTCTCGGTGGCGGCCAAGCGCAGACTCCCGGGCGGCCGTCGGCGCACCCATGCGCCGTTTGCCGCCGCAGCGGCGCCTTTTCCCCGCTGGGAAGAGCTCGTCGATCGCTGCGCGAGCACCTTGCACACAACCCTGGACGACGCTGCGCGTGCGTCGGTCCGCGGCTGGCTCGAGCGATTGCAGAGGTGGAGCGAACGCATTGACTTGACGGCGGCGCGAAATCCCGAGGAGCTCGTCGACCTCATACTCGCAGACGCGTTGTTCCTCGCGCAGAGAATCCCGGGCGGCGCCACGCGCATCGTCGACGTCGGAAGCGGAGCGGGCGGGCCGGGTCTGGGCCTCGCCCTGGTGCGGGAAGAGCTGCGGGTGACGCTCGTCGAGCCAAACGGCAAGCGCGCGAGCTTTCTGCGTACCGTGGTCGGCGCGCTCGGCCGGACGAACGTGGCCATCGAGCGCGTGCACGGCGAATCGCTGGCGAACCGCCGCGCCTGGGACGTCGCGGTCTCGCGCGCGACCTTCGCGCCCGCCGCGTGGCTCGCTCTTGGCGCGACGCTCGTCGAACCCGGTGGTCGCGTCGTCGTGCTGCTGGCAAGAGAGCCGCCTCCCGACTTCGCCCATGCCTCTGTGGAAAGCGACGAGTCGTACGTCTGGCCGCTGACCGGCGCCAAACGCCGGGCGGTCGTCTACCGCGTTCCGGGATGAACGCGGCCCGGGGCGGCCATCGGCCGCCGCTTTCTTGGCCCGCTCGAGGGCCTCGTGCGAGCCGTGATTCGATGACCGGCGGATACGAACCGGATCTCGCGTCGCTTCGCAGGTTGGCGGAGGACATGGCCAAGGGGCGAGGGGAACGAGCGACGACAGGGCACCTCCTCGCGGCGATCGCGGCGGATCGCGGGAGCGCCGCCGAGCTTCTCCGTGAGCGGCGACTCGATTCGGAGGTCTTGCTCAAGGCCGCTCGCGTTCTGGGCGACGACGATGCCGACGCGGTTTCGCGCGCGGTGCAGCGCGCTCGCGAGCTGGCCGCGCGCTCCCCGTCGCGCGAGGCAGGAGCCATTCATCTGCTCTTCGCATTGTGTCAGGAGCGCCCGACCGCGGCGTACCGGGCGATTGCCCAGTGCGGATCCGACGTCGGCAAGCTCCGGACGGCCGCCATGCAGCTGGCGATGGGAATCGTGGGACCGCGGCGCATTCCCGGGGCCGGCGTCGAGCAGCTATCGCTTCCTCCACCGTCCTACGGCGGACCGACGGCGACTCCCGCAACCGGCGGTTCGCTGGCGACTGCGACCGGATCCGGGCGCTCCTGCCGAGCGACGCCGACCCCGGCTTCTCGATCGATCGCACGGCCGGTCGCGCCGACTCCCGTCGCCAAACCGGCGGCGCCTGCGAGCGCGTCGCGGCCGAAGCGACACCGACAGGCGGCGGCCACCCCGAAGCCGTCGAGCGCGAACCATGCCCGCTTCGAGGTCGACCCCAAGCGGGCCCCCACTCTCGCGGCGATCGGGCGCAACCTCACGCTTGCTGCCGCCCGCGGAGAGCTGGATCCCGTGCTCGGACGCGAAGCCGAAATCGAACGAACGCTCGACGTGCTCGCGAAGCGCGAAGCCAATTGCCCCTGCCTCGTGGGTCCCGCGGGCGTGGGCAAGACGAGCGTCGTGCGCGGTCTGGCGCAGCGCGTCGCCAGCGTCGCGGCGATCGCGTCGCTCGACGATCGGATCGTGGTCGAGATCGACGCGGCCGCGCTCCTCACCGGAACGGGCGTTCGCGGAGCGCTCGCGGAGCGCGTGTCCCAGCTCAGGACGGAGGCCGCACGATTCGAGGGCCGCCTGGTCCTCTTCTTCGACGAGATTCACGCGGTCCTCGCAAACGACGAAGAGGCCGCGGCAGAGCTGAAGGCGGCTCTGTCACGGGGAGAGCTCTCGTGCATCGCGGCCACGACTCACGAAGACTACAAGCGCGTGATCCTTTCCGACGGGGCGCTCGCGCGGCGTCTCACGCCCATCGAGGTCGTGGAGCTCGGACCGGAGGAGGCTGCGCTCGCGCTCGAGCGTGTCGCTCCGGCCTTCGAGCGCCATCACGGAGTGCGCTTCGAGCCGTCCGCCGTCGTCGCGGCGGTCGCCTGGAGCGCACGCTACATTCCCGAGCGGGCTTTGCCGGACAAGGCCGTGAGTCTGCTCGACCTCGCCGGGGCGCGGGCTCGGCGTCGGGGCGAGGTGCAGGTCGGGCGCGAGCAGGTGGCCGAGGTCGTGAGTGAGACGACTTGTGTTCCGCTCGAACGGCTCCTCGAGACCGACGGAGAGCGGATGCTCAGGCTCGAGGAATCGATGGCTGCGCGCATCGTGGGCCATCGCGACGCACTCGCCCGCATTGCGCGTGTGCTCCGCCGCAACGCCAGCGGCTTCCACTCGCGGCGACCGATAGGGTCTTTCCTCTTGCTGGGGCCGACGGGTGTCGGCAAGACGGAAACGGCAAAGGCCATCGCCGAGTGTCTTTTCCACGCGCCGCACGCGATGACTCGCCTCGATCTATCCGAATACGCCGAGGCCCACGCGATCGCGCGCCTGGTGGGTGCGCCTCCCGGATACATCGGCCACGAGGCGGGGGGACAGCTGACCGAAGCCGTGCGCAAGAAGCCGTATCAGGTGCTCCTGCTCGACGAGATCGAGAAGGCGCACCGAGACGTCCTCGAAGCATTTCTCCAGGTATTCGACGAAGGGCGCATGACCGACGGACGGGGGCGGGTCGTCGACTTCACGAACGTGGTCGTCGCGATGACGTCGAACCTGGGCGCCGAGGTGGCACATCCGGCCGCACGAGGCCGCATCGGATTCGGCGCGACATCCACCGAGCGCGATTTCCGGGCGTACGAGGAGGCGGTATGTTCCGCAGCGCGAGCCGCCCTGGTGCCCGAGCTTTACAACCGGATCGACGAGGTCATCGCATTCGCTCCCCTCGGCCGTGCCGACGTGGCCGAGGTCGCTCGACGCCTGCTGAGCGCGCTCGCGCAAGACCTTGCGAACGCGCGCGGAATTCGGCTCGAGGTCGGCGATGCCGCAGTGGCGGCGCTGCTCGATCAAGGAGGCTTCGACGCGCAGCTCGGCGCCCGTCCGATGCGCAGGACGATCGCGCGCCTGGTCGAGGCGCCCATCGCAGAGATGCTGCTGAAAGGCGAGCTCCAGCGGGGGGACGTCGCGCGGGTCGGAGCCAAGGGGGGACGCGTCGTGGTCGACCGGATCGGCGGCGGTGCGCATCCGCGGGCATCGACCGGGTGACGCGACCACTACGTGCCCCGACCGCGGCCCTGTCGGCGACGCTTGCTGCGGTCGCGCGTCGAGCCGACGTCGTGGTCGGGGTTGCGCGTCGGAGGGCGCGTCGCATCGAGCGCGCGGCGCACCCGCTGCACGTCCTGGCCGAAGCGCGAGATCAGGCGACCCTCGGCGAGGATGCCGGAAAGAACGCCCCGCAGCTCGGGATCGTCGGTGGCGGCCCACCGGATCAGCGCTTCGAACACCGGGGGCCCGAATCGGACGGCAAGGCCGACGGGAGCGCGCGAAAGCGCTTCGACGAGCGCCTTTCGGCCTGGAAAACGCGCGGCCGCGCGCGGAGAGCGACGAGCGAGGTCGAATGCCTCGTCGAGGCGTCGAATCGCGCCCGCGGCATCCTGAACCCGAGAAAGCCACGGATCGCGCCCGAGCGCCTCGAGCACGGCCGCGGCGTGAAAATACCCGTCCATCCACGGCGCCGTGGCCGCCACCAGCTCGTCTCCTGCCGCGCTGCCGACCTGCCCGAGCGCGCCGATGACCGCGGCCCGGACGCGGAAGCGCAGATCGTCGGCGTGTGCGTGAAGCTCCGCGACCAAAGACTCCCGGCGGGCAGGATCGCCGGCGGCGCGCGCCCCGATCGCGGCGACGCCGCACATCGGAAGAAATTCGAGCGGCGTTGCGCCCGGCGCATCGTCCACCGTCAGCCGCGCCATCGTGAACGCGACGCGGTCGGCGGGCGCGCCCCGACCGCGACACGCCTGGGCGAACGCATCGACGAGAGCGTCGTTGGGACGCGGTCCAGGCAGGCGGGAGCCACGTGCCAGCAGATCGAAGAGCGCTTCCTTGCGCCCGCCGATTGCCTCGTCCAAAGCACGCACGACAGAATCGGGGAATCCAGTGCCTGACACGCGCATCCACCTTCGACTGGTACCCGGGGGGCATAGGTCGGCCTCGTGCCTTGCGCCCGCTTTGCGGTTGAGGGGCGGCGCGGACCGGCGATATGGCTCGGAGGATGAGCAGCGCCACGGACCTGTCGTTCTGGGGGCTGGACGCTCCGCTCGCGACCTTCGACGCCCACGGCCCCTGCGGGCCCGCTCTTCTGGGCGCACGCGGCGTACTGCTGGCTGCGGCATGGTGGAGCCAGGCGACACGAGAGGCGCCCGGCCGCCAACGCTGGATCGCCGCCGTCGGCGCCGCATTCATCGCGTCGCTGGAGGCTCGGGGGCTCCTCCTGCCGTTCGCGCTGCTCTCGATGTTCGCGATGGCGCGTTCGCCGCGCACTCTCGCAATCGCAGCGGTGACGGTGGTTCTGTGCTTTCTCGCCGCGGCGCGACCCGCGCCAAGCCCCGTCATCGACGATCTGCTGCGCGCCGACGCAGATCCCGTCGCGCTGACGCGCTTCTGGTCGATGCGAGACAACGCGTACCGAGCGCGGTTCTGGGCCGCACGGTGGGCAGCCGCCGAGCACGACCCGGGCGAGGGACGACTCGCGCTGGCTCGGGCCGACTGGGCGCTCGGACATGTCGACGAAGCCCGCCGACTCGCCGCGCAGGTCGTCGCCGGGGCCACCGACGGGGCGGCACGACAGCTGGCGTCGGCGCAGCTCGCGGCGTGGGTGGACGAGCGGCGATGAGACCCGGTCGCGCCGAAACTGCCTGGATCGCAGCGGGCTGTGGGCTGATTCTCACGCTTGTCTGGCACGAAATGGCTGTCCTGGGTGACGGGTTCTGGTGCATCGCCGCAGGGGACTTCGTCCTGCGCCACCACGCCTTCCCCGACTCGGATCCTTTCTCGTTCACCTCGCGGCACGTCCCATGGCTGATGGACATGCCGGCGTTCCAGATCGGCGGAGCATGGCTCGCGGCACACTTCGGCCTCCTGGCGTTGATGGCGGCATGCACGCTACCGATCGCTTCCGCCGCGGCGATCTTGTGGCTGACCTTTGCGCGCGACACCCGCGCCAGGCTGCTCGCCTTCCCCGTCGCTCTTCTCTACGTTCTCGTGGACGCCGACGACCTAAGCGCGCGCGGACAGGCGTTCGGGGATCTCGGTCTGGCGGTCCTCATCATCCTTCTGGTCCGGTTGCGCCGCGGTCGAAGGGTACACCCCTTGTGGCCGCTGCTGCTCGCGGGCGTCTGGGCCAACTTCCATCCATCCTTCGTTCTGGCCGCGGCCCTGCCCGTCGCCTTCGCGAGCGCAGAATGGCTCGAGCCACGCAGCCGGCGAGCGCCCGTCACGACGCTGCTCGTCTTCGCGGGCCTCGCGGTCGTCGGGGCCTGTCTCAATCCTGCGTCGCTGCTGCTCTTCGTCGACATCGCCGAGCTCTGCGGCGACCCCACGACGGCGCGAGTCGACCTGTTCACGACGCCTGACTTCCGGCGACCCCAGTGGCTCTTGCCGATCGCCGTGGCGCTGGTTCTTCTGGTCGTTCTGGCGCGCCGGGCCAAGCTCGAGCGCGCGCGCGCCGACGCGGCCCTGCTGATCGGATTCGTGCTCGCCGAGTGCATGGCCCGACGCTACACGACGATGTTGGTCGCGTTCGAGATGGTCTTGGTCGCGGAGCAAGCAGCGGCTTCCACGAGTCGGAGCTTGACCGGCCGCGCGAGCGTGGGTCTCGCGGGGGCCGCCGCCGTCCAGGCTCTCCTCAGCGCGGGCCTCCTGGCCGAGCGCAAGGACCCACTGCGCGACGTGCCCGCCGAGTCGGTGCAGGCGATCGAGCGGCTTGGGCTGCCCGACCACGTGCTCAGTCCGTACCACTGGGGGGGCTACCTCGATTGGGTGTGGGCCGGTCGCCGCAAGACGTTCATCGACGGCCGCGGACAGCTCTTCTCGAACGGCGTGTTCGACGACGCCCAGCGCCTGAGCGCCGCCGCGCCCGGGGCCCGAATGCTGCTCGACATCTACGAGATTCGAACCGTCCTGTCGGAGAGCCGCGGACCACTCGACCGCGCGCTGTCCAAGGACGACGCCTGGCGAGAGGTTCATCGCGATCGCCTCGCGGCACTGTACGTTCGACGTTAGAGGAGGCCCTCTCGTGGAGCGGCGGTCGTGCGCCTCGACCTTCCGATTCGTGTCAGGGCAACGCCTCCTCGTCAGCCGCATCCATCGCGCCGTCCCCCGCGTCGGCGGAAGCCTCGTACAGGGACGCTCCGTCGTCGCCGAGCTGCGCCAAAAGCGAGTCGAACCCGTCGGGCAGCTCGGCGGTCACCGCATCGCCGAGGCCTCCGTCGTCCGAGCAGCTGAGCGGTCGGTTGGGCGGGATCAACCCCTGGTATTCGCTGCCGTTGGAGCAACCGTAGCTGCGCGCCGTGCAAATGTCCGCGTCCTCGACGCAATCGACATTCGGGTTCACTTCGCAGTCGACCTGTCCATTTCCGCCGCAGCACGGATCGGCGCACTCGATGGGTCCGAGGATTTTCTGTGGGCCCTTGCAGGCCAAAGCCCACGCGACAGCGCTCGCCAACACGGCCCCGAAGCTTCCCCGCACAATCGGACGCGCCGGCATGGGAGGTACCCTCTATATCACCCGTGACGGCGATGTCCGTCGAGCCCATCATCGCCGGCGCGCGGGCTCGCGGCGGAGCGCGAACCATGGCAAGTGTCGGGGGCCGAGGCCTCATGTCCCACGACCAATGGACCGCCGTCGACCGCTACATCACCGACCGTCTGGTGCCCTACGATCGCGATCTAGAGGCTGCGCTCGAGTCGAGCGCCGCGGCGGGTCTACCAGAGATCCAGGTTTCGCCCAACCAGGGCAAGCTGCTTTTCCTCCTCGCGCAGCTCCAGGGGGCGCGCGCCATTCTCGAAGTCGGAACGCTGGGCGGCTACAGCGCCATATGGCTCGCGCGCGCTCTGCCGCCCGACGGGCGGCTCGTCACGCTGGAGTCCGACGCACGCAACGCTGCGATCGCTCGCGCGAACATCACGCGCGCGGGTCTGGCCGGCCGCGTCGAAATCCGGGTCGGGCGCGCACTGGATACGCTGCCGCAGCTCCTCGCCGAGAAAAGTGGCCCTTTCGACGTGATCTTTCTCGACGCCGACAAGGAGAACAATCCACACTACTTCGAGTGGGCGCTCAGGTTGGCCCGGCGGGGAAGCCTCATCGTTTGCGATAACGTGGTGCGAGACGGATCAATCGTGGACGAGGAAAACGAAAATCCGGGGGTCGTCGGGACGCGCCTTCTGTACGAAACCATGGCGCGTGAGGCGAGGGTGAGTGCAACGGCGATCCAGACGGTCGGAAGCAAGGGGTACGACGGTTTCGCCGTGGCGCTGGTGACTTCCGATCCATGAAGCAGCCATACTCGACGCGATGAAGGTCGGCATCCCGAAGGAAACGGTGGCCGGCGAGCGGCGAGTCGCGGCGACCCCGCTGACCGTCGGGAAAATTGCCAAGCTTGGCCTCGAGGTCGTCGTCCAATCCGGAGCCGGGGAAGGGGCCGACGCGCTGGATGCAAGCTACGCCGAGGTCGGGGCAACGATCGTCCCCGACGCCGAAGCACTCTATCGGGAGGCGGACATCGTGCTCAAAGTGCGCCCCCCCGAGCTCTTGCCGGACGGTCGCCACGAGGTCGAGCTGATGAAGGAGGGCGTCAGGCTCATCGGCTTCATCTGGCCGGGCCAGAACCGAGAGCTCGTCGACATGCTCGCAGGACGAGGCGCGACGGTGCTCGCAATGGACGCGATGCCGCGCATCACGCGTGCACAGAGCATGGACGCGCTCAGTGTATTTGCAAATATCGTCGGTTACCGGGCGGTGCTGGAAGCGGCGTCGCAATTCGGCATGTTCTTTCCGGGGCAAATGACCGCGGCGGGACGGGTGAAGCCGGCGCAGGTCCTGGTCATCGGCGCCGGGGTCGCGGGCCTGGCGGCGATCGCTTGCGCCCGCAGCCTGGGGGCAATCGTACGCGCCTTCGACACCCGCTCTGCCGTGCGCGAGCAGGTGCAAAGCCTGGGCGCCACCTTCGTTCCCCTCGAGTTCCAGGAGTCTGGCGAGGGTTCCGGCGGTTACGCCAGGGAGATGAGCGCCGAGTTCATTGCCGCCGAGCAAGCGCTCATCGCGACGCATGCGAAGGAAGTGGACATCGTCATCTCCACGGCCGTGGTACCGGGCAGTCGCGCGCCGCTGCTCATCACGTCCGGCGCGGTCGTGAGCATGCGACGCGGTTCCGTCATCGTGGATCTCGCGGCCGAGCAAGGAGGCAACTGCGCTTTGACGGAGCGCGGCAAGAGCGTCGAGAGGTTCGGCGTGAAGGTCATCGGCCTCATCGACTTCGCCAGCCGGATGGGCCGACAGGCGAGCGAGCTTTACGGAACCACCGTCTACAACCTCCTGGCAGACGTCTACGACCGCGAGCGGGGGGACATCGCGCTCGATCTCGATGACGAGATTCACCGCGGAGTGGTCGTTCTGGACCGCGGCATTCTGCTCTGGCCCCCGCCGACGCGTCCGAAGCCACCCTCTGCGGCGCCGCGTCCGGAGCTTCAAGCGGCGGCGCCTCCGCCTCCCCCGAAGGCGAGTCGCGCGGGACCGATCTTCGCGGCCGGCGTTTGCATCGTACTTGGCCTCGCCGGTCTCGTCGCGCAGGGGGATTTTCTCGAGCACCTGACCGTATTCCTGCTCGCATGCGTCGTGGGCTGGCACGTCATCTGGAACGTGACTCCGGCCCTGCACACGCCGCTGATGAGCGTCACGAACGCGATCAGCGGCATCATCCTCATTGGCGGGCTACTGCTGCTCGGCGGCCGGGGCGGAGTCACCGAAGTGTGGAGCTCCCCCGGTGTGGGAGCTGGGAGCATCGCGCTCGCTCTCGCGACGTTCGCCATCTTCCTCGCCTCGATCAACGTCGCCGGAGGCTTCCTCGTGACGCAGCGGATGCTGCGGATGTTTCGACGATGACGGTCGCGTTCGGGTCGGTGCCACGCCTGGCCTACCTGGTTGCGGCGCTGCTTTTCGTCCTCAGCCTTCGTGGCCTGTCGGCCCAGGGAACGGCCCGTCGCGGCAACGTCTACGGCGCCGTCGGCATGTTGCTAGCGGTCGCCGTGACCGCGATGTCCGCATTGCACGGAGTTTCGGGCGCACGCGGCGCCCTGGAATTGCGCATCGCCCTGCTGGGAGCAGCGGTGGTCCCCGGCGCAGTCATCGGCGCCCTCGTCGCCGCGCGCGTGGCGATGACTTCGATGCCGGAGCTCGTGGCGATCCTGCACAGCTTCGTCGGAGCCGCCGCCGCATTGGTGGGAATTGCCAACTACCTCGACCCCAACCGCGAGACAGGCGCTCTGCACCTGACAGAGATCGCAGCCGGCGTGTTCATCGGCGCACTGACATTCACCGGCTCGGTCGTCGCTTTCGCGAAGCTGCGTGGAACGCTCGGTAGCAAGCCGCTTCTCGTACCGGGCCGGCATGCGCTCAACGCGTTGATGGCCCTCTCCTGCGTGGTCCTCACCGTGATTTTTTTAGCCGAGCCGGCCCCGGGGGGCATCCTGCCGCTCGTCGCCATTACGGCGATCGCGGCGTTGCTTGGAGCGCATTTGGTCGCCGCGATCGGAGGTGGCGACATGCCTGTCGTGGTGTCCCTCCTCAATAGTTATTCCGGATGGGCCGCGGCGGCAGCGGGCTTCATGCTATCGAATGATCTGCTGATCATCACGGGCGCATTCGTCGGGTCGAGCGGCGCGATCCTCAGCACGATCATGTGTCGGGCGATGAATCGCTCGATCTGGAACGTCGTTTTCGGCGGTTTCGGCGCAACCCCGGCAGGCGGCGGCCCCACGCCCGGGGCGGATCGTCCCGTGCGCGAGACCAGCGCCGATCAAGTCGCCGATCTGCTGCGCGCGGCGAAGAGCGTCATCGTCGTACCCGGCTACGGAATGGCCGTGGCGCAAGCTCAGCACCTCGTGCAGGAGCTGACGACCATTCTCCGCGAGCGCGGAGTTCAAGCGCGATACGCCATCCACCCGGTGGCGGGCCGCCTGCCAGGCCACATGAACGTACTCCTGGCCGAAGCGGGCGTGCCTTATGACATCGTCAAAGAAATGGATGAAATCAACGGCGAATTCTCAACGACCGACGTCGTCTTGATCATAGGCGCGAACGACATCGTGAACCCGAGCGCATTGACCGATCCGTCGAGCCCAATCTACGGAATGCCAGTGCTCGAAGCATGGAAGGCCGCGAAAGTCGTCATGCTCAAACGGAGCATGAGCGCGGGCTACGCAGGTGTGGACAACGCGATTTGTTACAACGAGAACACGCTGATGCTCTTCGGCGATGCGAAAAAAAGCGTGGGTGCGCTCGTCGCCGCACTTCGTACGGGGTGGTAACGCTCGCAATGGAAACCGCGTAGGCCAATCGGCGGAGAGGGGCGCCTTTGGCAGGAGGCGGGTGCAAAGGGCAACCTACGAAGGAAAAATACGGCCAGGGGGGGCCGGCTGCGCCCCAGACGCTTCAAACAAGCGTCGAGTCAAAGTTCGTGTTGCATTAGCCATAATTGTGTATAGTTCTTTCCCCTGATGGCCGATTCACTCCGCTCTCAACTCACAGAACTCGCTGATTCGTTCGCCAATGCCGTCCTCAGCGCCATTCGCTCGGCGTCGCTCGAAGAGCTCCTTGCCGAAAGCGGTGGCTCGCGCCGCGGTGCTCCACGCGCTGCCGGGGCCGCCCGTCCAGCGGGTCGGGCAGGCCGTGGGTCGTCTTCTGGTCGGTTGCCTCGCCGGTCAGCTGAAGACATCGCGCAAGTCCTCGATTCGGTCGTTTCCTTGGTGAAAAGGCATAAGGAGGGGCTTCGTGCGGAGCAAATCCGTGAAGAGCTCGGACTCCAGGCAAAGGAGTTGCCGCGTGTGCTCAAAGAGGGTCTCTCCTCACGAAAGCTGAAGAGCAAGGGGCAGAAGCGCGCAACAACCTATTTCACGGCTTGACCCGCCCGCCACGTCGCCGCAGGCGGGGCCTCGCAGCAAAGCGCTTATCTTTCGCCGGTTTTCCCAGTTCAGCAAAATTTCGTGTAATCGGAGAGGCCGGCGCCTAAACCGTACTCGACGGGTGCGAAACAGCGCTCCTCTGCATTTTGTTCGTGCTCGGGCGAGGCGTTTCGGGGCACGGTTACCTGCGAGGAGGTTGTCATGATTTCCTGCGGATGGGCGCCCCGGTTCCTCGCAATCGTCTTGCTCGCTGCATGCTCTCGGACAAGGGCCGACCCGGCGGCCGTGACTTCGCAGCCGGGTCCGATGGCCCCAGCCCCCGCTGGTTCCGCGACGAGCAGGACAGCGGAAGTCGGAAACACGGCTCCGGATTTCGTCCTCAAGGATCTCGACGGGCACGAAGTGCGCCTTTCAGATTCGCGCGGCAAGGTGACGGTTCTCGAATGGTTCAACCCGCAATGTCCTTTCGTGAACCTCTCGCACACGAAGGGTTCGCTGAAAGGCGCTGCCGCGCGCCACACCGCCGAGGGAGTCGTGTGGTTGGGCATCGATTCCGCAGCACCGGGCAAGCAGGGGTACGACCCCGAGGCGATCCGTGCAGCTGTCAGCCGGTTCGGGATCAGCCATCCCATCCTGCGTGACGAGACCGGCGCCGTGGGCCATGCATACGGGGCATCGAACACTCCCCACATGTTCGTCATCGACCGGAGCGGTACGCTGGTCTACGCGGGAGCAATCGACAACTCGCCCGATGCCGAGGGCCAGTCGCCGCAGGGCGGCTCGCTCATCAACTATGTCGACGCCGCGCTCGCAGACTTGGCGGCGGGCCAACCGGTACGAACGCCACGCACAAAACCCTACGGGTGCGGCGTCAAATACGGCTCGTGAGCCGTTCCCCCGATCGCTCGATTCGGCGAACGCCGCGCGTGACCCGTCGGTGCCCTTCGCCGAGCGTCAGTCGCCCGCGGCGTCGGCCGCCCCGTCGCTCGAAGAACCGTCGCCCGAGGAGGCATCGTTCGGAGAGGAGTCGCCCGCGGCGTCGCTCGGGGCCGCATCACTCGCTGCGGAATCCGTGACCGCAGCATCGTGCGGCGCTCCGTCCGCCGCATCGGAAGTGCTGCCGTCATGCGCTCCGCTATCGGAGGTGCTCGACGCGGAGGCATCCGCCGAAGGCGGCTGCACGACGCTGTCGTCTCCGCTGCATCCGGCGATGCTGGCGAACGACGCGAACGCGAGCGGGTGAAATGCGCGACGACATCGGCGAATGAAAGAATGGGGACCCATGAGCTGTGTGGAACGAACTACCATCGTCCAGTGCGGTCGAAAGTGACATGGATGCGACGACCTTATGAAGAATTCAGGGCAAGACTCCTGGCGCCGCGAAAAGCTGCAGGGAGCGGCCACGACCGTTGGGGAGGACGAGGCCAGTGATTGCGGGCGTGCACACGGTGCTCCCGACGGTGCGTGCCAAGCTGACGGCGCTTGTTGCGCTTTCGGCGGTGGCGATGCTGGCGTCTCTACCGGTCCTCTCTTGGCTCCTGCATCGGCAGCTCGTCGACGAGGTGGGCGACCGCGTGAGGGGGGCCGAGCGTGCGTTTCAGACCGAGCTCGACGACGATCTCGCGGATCTGACGTTGGCATCACGGGTTCTCGCGGCTGACGGCGCGACTTCGCGCGCGATTCAGAAGCGAGACGTGGCGCGCGCTCGTCGACTGGCACAGGTGTTCGTCGACGTGTACCCCGACGTCGACGTGCTGCTGGTCGAGCCGGAGGGGCACGTCCTGGCGCAGGTCGGCTGCGAGCATGCCCCCGACCGCCTCGAGGCGATAACCGAGCTCGCAGACCTCGACGCAGGAAAACCAGTGCGGAGCGTCGTCGCGCATGGTTGCGAATCGCCGGCGTCCGAGGCGCCGCCCGCCTACGCCATTGGCGTACCCATCGCCGGTATCGGGGCGATCGTTGTCTGCATGCCGCTCGATACCACGTACCTTCAAAACTCCCGGGCCAAGCTTGGCCTCGAGCTCGCGCTGGGCGTTTTCGGCCCGGGCAGCGATCACATCGTGGGGGCAACGCCGGAGTTCCCCTCAGGCGCGCTTCGAGCCGCATCGCGCCAGCCGACCCTGGTCGACGTCGGCTCGCGATCGTGGGCCGCGGCCCGCTTCGAGCCGCTGCTGCTCGATGGTCGCCGCGGAAACATCGCAATGATGGCGGCGCTCGACGTCACCGACGTCCAAGTGATCGTACGAAGAAACTTGTTTTGCGCCCTGGCCGTTCTCGTGTTTGCCGCTTCCCTTTCGATCGCCCTCGGCTCACGAGTCGCCGGCATCATGTCGGCGGCGCTCAGGCGAGTCAACGACGCGCTGAAGAAGGTGGAACAGCTCGACTACGTCCACGTGGAGCCCGTCCAAACCGGTGACGAGCTCGAAGACCTCGCCCGTGGCTTCAATCGCATGGTCGACGGTCTCAAGGAGCGCGACAAGCTACGGACGACGTTCGGCAAATACATGACCGAAACGGTCATGGAACACCTGCTGGCGGGGAAGGTCGCACTCGGAGGCGAGTCGCTGCGCGTGACCATACTTTTCACGGACATTCGAAGCTTCACGTCGATCAGCGAAAAAATGGCTCCTCAGAGCTTGGTCTTGCTGCTGAACGAGTACTTCACGGAGATGGTGTCGATCGTGATGCAGGAAAACGGGGTGGTCGACAAGTACATCGGCGACGCCATCATGGCCGTCTTCGGCGCCCCGGTCCCCAACGCGAACGACCCGATGAACGCCGTCCGGGCGGCAGTTCGCATGCGTCGGGCGCTGCGCGACCTCAACGAGCGCCTCAGCGCGCGCGGGATGCCCGTGCTTCGCACGGGGATTGGCATTCACACCGGCGAGGTCGTCGCCGGCAACATCGGAAGCGATCGCCGTATGGAATACACGGTGATTGGTGATGCCGTGAATCTTGCGTCGCGACTCGAGACCAGCACCAAGGAGCTCGGCGTGGACGTGCTCATCAGCGAAGATACCTACGAGCTCACCAAGCACGTGGTGGAAGCGCGCCCGGTGCGCGAGATCGTCGTCAAGGGTCGCGAGCGGACCGTCAAATCGTACGAAGTGCTCGGCCTGAAGGGCGAGGTGTCGATTGATTCAGCCGCCGCCGCGAGTGCGGCCAACTAAATTAGTTAGTGATCGAAGGGCGAGGGCCACCAGAGGTATTCGAGCGTCGCCCGGTACGCGAAGCTGTAGCGGATGGCGTCGAGATAGTTCGTGAAGATGAGCAGGGAATTGAAAAGGTGGGCCCGGCATCGAATCCAGGGCAGGCGAATGGTGTCGTTGACGATTCGCTCCATGGCGCGCAGCAGCACCCGCCGGGCCGCGCGGATGACCGCCTCGCCCGACGGCGTGAGCCACAAGGTCCAGGTTCGTCGGTCCTTGTCGCGGCGCCGCGCGATCCATCCGTGATCGAGCAGGGCACGGACCATCCTCGACACGAC
>Ga0187782_10000675_pt1 | contig 23801 bp, 19 predicted proteins | sample 0715_SJ02_MP15_2_FD_132454 | JGI IMG/M metagenome (GOLD analysis project Ga0187782, IMG submission 132454) | Tropical peat soil microbial communities from peatlands in Department of Meta, Colombia - 0715_SJ02_MP15_20_MG | ecosystem: Environmental > Terrestrial > Soil > Wetlands > Peat | place... | reverse complement strand
GTCGATGCCAATGTTGGGGTAAGTGTGCCAGATTAGCACCGAGTCAATGCCGCCGTAGCGCTTCTCGAGGTCGTCTAGATAGCGGTCCACCGTGTACTTGCCAGCGACAGGGTCGTAGAAGTAGCGTTCTTCGACCATCATCTGCGGCTGAATGAAGCTCGATTGCGCCCACTTCAGCTCCGGCCTGTCGTACTCGGAGCCGTCGTAGCCGATTCGAATCCGGCGCTCGCTGCGCCAGTGGCGCACGTCTTCGATCCAGGCCTCGAAGGCCTTCACGGGATCCTGAATCTCGTCGCTGCGATAACAGCATTGGTCGGCGCTCGCCGCGCCGTACGGTCCAGGAATCTGCTCACCCTCCGGAGCAAACTTCGTGTCCTGGCCGGGTAATCGAGCCGCTGCCAAAAGAAGTATTGCGAAGACCAGTAATTTTCTGCGCATCGCGTTCCCCTGAACTGCCCTGAAAATGCTTGTGCCGAAGGCACCTTGGAGTGCGGCGGCTTGACGCCGCCTTGGGATCACCACGGGACCCGAACTGCATAACGCCTGGCGCGAAGGCGGCGTCAAGCCGCCGCACTCCAAGGCGCTTCGCGCGTTCTCATGGTTTCTGGGTGCCCGTCTCTGTGCTTTCAACAACATTCTGGCTTTGTTCCGTCGTTTTCGAATTTAAGACTGTGGTTGCACAGGGTCCTCAGCCCCCGCCGGGTGCGGTGCAAAGAAGCTCGAATTCTGCCTTTGTTGCGCACATTTTGCGCTCAAATTGGGTTCGTTTTAGGTTCGTTTTGGGTTCGTTCTTCAAAGCGCTTCCTTTGTTTTCAGGTACTTCTTAGCTTCGTTCCCACGATTTTTCATTTTTTCTATTTCGCACCCTCCCTCGATCCCCCGGTCTGCCGTCCCCAGCACTCGCAGCCAAGCTGTCGCCTTTCGCTAGCCACAATGTTCAAACTCTGGAGGTCTGATAATGTTGACTTTTTGACGTTGTCTTTTGTTTTCATACACATTCCCGGATTGTTCCCACGATTTTGGTGTAGCGTGGACCGCCGTGTTTGCGGTCCGCGGCCCGTCCCACCGACCATGGAAGAGCCGCAGACCGCAAAACCGGCGGTCTGCGCTACCAGACGTTTTGTCATTATGCTTTGTTTTCATAGACATTCCCGGATTGTTCCTTTGATTCTGAGTTGAGAAGTTGAGAAGTCCAAAAGTCGAGGAGCCAACTGCTGCTGGCCCGTGGCCCGACGGATGAGGCCGGGATTTTCCACTCTTCGACGCTTTGACGCTTCGACTTTTCCGAATTCTTGACTGCTCGGCTTGTTGACCGAAAAAGCAAATGGCAAACACGGGCAGGGGCTAAGGGGAAGAACGGCGACATGCTTGGCAGCATAACGTATCCGGCAGGGCCTAATCCCCTGCCAGCTTTACCGCATTATTCTAGCCTATGCTTTGAGGTTTGTCAAGAGAAAAATGCTGAGCGATAAAAAGTCCGGTCCACCGGCAGGGTGGGTAGCGCAGACCTGATTCATAGGTTTGCGGCTTTTCCGGCGCGGTCACCACCGCTCTCTCGAAAGTGTTGCGGAAGGGCGGGGCTTCAGCCCCGCCGCCTCGGGGCCGGTTCAAGGTAGGGCCTTTAGGCCCTGAAGCCGACCCGCTTCAGGGGCTAAAGCCCCCACCATCGGGCCCATTGGGCGGCGGGGCTGAAGCCCCGCCCTTCCGTCTCACTTTCATCTCTATGGGTGGGCCAAAGGTTCATGCTCACTCGGAAAAACCGCAGACCTGAAGAGCAGGTCTGCGCTACCGGCTACCTTGCCTGGCGTTGTTCGCGGAGCACCGGGGCGAGGGCGCGGAGCGCCTGGTTCACGCGCCGGCCATCCGGGAAAACGTCCAGCACCGAGGGGTCGATGACCACGATGTTGGCGCCCTCCCTGTATCTTCTCGCGGTGGCGCCCCGAACCGCCCGGCTGAAGTCATATTCCGGCCGCATCGTGTCGCGATCGCGGTCCCGACTTCGCCGGCTAGGTTTCTTCTTCATATCGCTTCCTTTCGGCTCGAGTTGCGCTGCGTGCAGAAATCAGCCGCGTGTTCGGCGGCCGCTCCGCGAAGGCTACCACCAAAAGCTTCCGGTGGGCAGACAACCCCAGCACAATGTAGCGTTCCTCATCCGCCGAATGGTCAGGATCTGGCATGCGAAGCGAGAGGGGGTCGCCAAAAACGGTCGAGGCTTCATCGAAGCTGACGGCGTGCTTTCGCAGGTTGGTGTCCGCTTTCTCGGGGTCCCATTCAAATGTATATCCCACGACTCCGCTCGTGACCTCGACAGCTTAATAGTACAGGACCGAGAACTCCGCGATGAGAAAGAAAAGGTACCTGGAAGGTGTGAAAAAATCGCCCAGCCATGTCATTCCGAGCGAAGCGAGGAATCTGCATTTGCTTGTTTTCAACGAAATACATTCAGATGCTTCGCTTCGCTCAGCATGACAGACGATTTCTTCACACCTTCCTGACACCTTTTCCCAGCCCTTTCCCAGGCGCTAGCGCGGCGCTGGCTTTGATCGACCCGGTTTAAAGCTTCGCGGTCGAGTCCGGACACGATACACCCTAATCACGCCAGTATGTGGTTGCGACTCTTTCTTGGCGGCTTCCTCGTTAGCTTCGTTCAGTGTCATGCGTGATTTGATGCAGCCGGCAAAGCGGGAGCCGTCTGCCACCGCATAAACGCCCCAAAAGGGCCTATCGAAATATGGTTCTCTGTCGGCTGCCGGTTCCAGCAAGTCATTCCCGAAACTGTCCTTCATCGCGCTTACTCCTCCTGGTTCCGTTGTTGTCCTGTCGCCGCTCAGCTTAGTCAAGGAGCCCAGTTACTGGGCGGGGCTGGTGCAGAGCGACGATCTGCGGTCCGCAGGGGATCACAGAAGCTCGTCCAGAGGGCGAGTGGCGCCGCGGCGATGCTCGTTCAGGGCCTTGGCGGCCAGCTTGCGCAACTTGGCAGGATTCTTTCGCAGAGTCTTCGCCCAGGCTTCTTCATCTTCGATCGTGGCAAGAATCTGGGAAGCAATGGCGTTCTGCTCGTCTTCAGGGAGGTTGCCGACCTTCCGCAGCGCATCCTCGAGTAATTGCGTCATGCCTTCACCTTAGCAAACGAAATCAATAGTCGCAAGCCCACAGATAGCGCCCGGTCGTCGCCGCTCTGTCCAAAGTCACGTCATTCCCGCGAAAGCGGGAATCCAACCGGCCTGAGTCCCCGCTTTCGCGGGGACGACGGCATTCGTGACTCTCGTCGCTATGGGTGGACCGGAGGCCCATGCCCACGCGGAAAAACCGCAGACCTGAAGAGCAGGTCTGCGCTACCTTGCTGGGAGCGACTTCGCTTTAGATTGCATAACGAAGGAGGTGCCAGTAGAATGGACAATCTGTCCGAATCTGCACGGGCTGGATTCAACCCTTCCGGGGCTGATTAATGCCGTGCGCCGCCGCCTCCCGTAGGTTTCACCTACGGCTAATGATCTTGGGTCCCTTTGGGATCCCACTTGTCAGACTGGAGCCTCAGGAATGGAGACCATAAAAGGGGACCTGTTGGACGCGGCCCCGGACGCCATCGTGGTCGTGAATCAAGAGGGCAAGATTCTCCTGGTTAACGCGCAGGTGGAGAAGGTATTCGGGTACGGACGCGAAGAACTGTTGGGAAAAGATCTCGAGATGCTGATGCCGGAGCGTTTCCGAGCCGGCCACACTCATCACAGACATGAGTTTTTCTCCGCGCCGCGCGTCCGGGAAATGGGAGCGGGACTGGAATTATACGGCCTGCGCAAGGACGGAACGGAATTCCCGGTGGAGATCAGCCTGAGCCCAGTGAAGACGAAGTTTGGCCTCCTGGTCTCAAGCGCCATACGCGACATCACGGACCGCAAGAAGGTGGAAGCGGGCATTCAACACCTTAATGAGGCCTTGGCACAGCGCACCGCGGAACTCGAGGCAACGAACAAAGAACTCGAGGCATTTGCCTATTCCGTCTCGCACGACCTGCGCGCGCCGCTGCGGGCCATCGACGGATTCAGCCAGGCGCTGATGGAGGATTACCTGGATAAACTCGACGAGGTCGGGCGCGACTACCTGACTCGTGTGCAGGCGGCGGCGCAGAGGATGGGTGAGTTAATCGACGGCCTGCTGGGGCTGGCGCGTTTGGCGCGCCTGGAGCTTAACCGGGAAAGCGTGGATTTGAGCGCCCTCGCCGCCTTGGTGGCGCAACGGCTGCGCGAAGGCGATCCGAATCGAGACGTGGAGTTCTCCATTGCCGAGGGCGCCCGAGTCGAGGGAGACCGCCGGTTGCTGGAGGTGGCCCTGCAAAACCTGCTGTCCAATGCCTGGAAGTTTTCGGCGAAACAGCCACGTGCCCGCATCGAGTTTGGCGCGCGGCGAGAGAACGGCAAGCGGGTCTTCTTCGTCCGCGACAATGGCGCGGGGTTCGACATGGCGTACGCCGGCAACCTGTTCGGCCCGTTTCAGAGGCTGCACACCCACGACGAGTTCGAGGGTCACGGCATCGGGCTGGCCACCGTGCAGCGGGTGATCCGCCGCCACGGCGGCCGCATCTGGGCGGAGGGCGAGGTCGGGAAAGGGGCCACGTTTTCGTTCACGCTGTAGCGCTTATTAGCATCAACTAGCGTATCAAACGTTGCGACTGGAAGGGCGGGGCTTCAGCCCCGCCGCCCGTTTCGGGCAGCCTTTTGGGGGCTTTAGCCCCTGAAGCCATCATGGTTTCAGGGCCTGAAGGCCCGTTTTACCCACATCCCTGAGACGGCGGGGCTGAAGCCCCGCCCTTCCAAGGGCTAGCAATTAATCCGATCATTACTGCGAGTAGGCGCTGTAGGAGGGACGAATGAACGACAAAGCGATTCTTCTGGTGGAAGACAATCGTGACGATGAGGTTCTGACGCTGCGGGCGTTGCGGAAGAACAACATCATGAACGAAGTGGTGGTGGCGCGCGACGGGGCTGAAGCCCTGGACTATCTTTTTGGGGAGAATCGCTATGCGGGCCGCGATGTTACCGAGTGGCCGTCGGTGGTGCTGCTCGACTTGAAGCTTCCCAAAATCAGCGGCCTCGAGGTTTTGAAAAAGATCCGGAGCGACGAGCGCACCCGGACCTTGGCCGTGGTGGTCCTGACCTCTTCGAAGCAGGAAGAGGATGTGGCTGAAAGTTACGGCCTGGGCGTGAACAGCTACGTGCGCAAGCCGGTGGAGTTTGCCAAGCTTTTCGAGGCCGTGAGGCAGATCGGCCTCTACTGGCTGCTTTTGAACGAGTCCCCCATACCGCCGCGGAGAAAGTAGATGAGCAGCGTGCTTAGGGTCCTGATCGTCGAAGACTCGGCGGATGACGCCGAGTTGGTCATGCGGGAACTGCACCGCAGCGGGTACGAGCTTGTCTCGGAGCGAGTCGAGACGCCGGGAGAAATGACGGCGGCGCTGGAGCGCGCCGAGTGGGACGTGATTCTCTCGGATTACACCATGCCCCACTTCAACGCCCTCCGGGCGCTCGAACTCCTGAAGGCCAAGGGCCTGGACATACCGTTCATCATCATTTCGGGCACCATCGGTGAAGAGACCGCCGTGAACGCCATGAAGGCTGGGGCCCAGGATTACATCATCAAGGGACGGTTGGCGCGCCTGGTCCCGGCGCTGGAGCGCGAGATCCGGGAGGCCCAGGTGCGGCGGGAACGCCGCCTGGCGGAAGCCGAGAACGCGCGTTTAGCTCTGGTTGTTAATTCCTCGGATGATGCCATTCTCAGTGTTACAGCAGAGGAGACTATTGCCACCTGGAACGCCGGCGCGGAGCGCATGTACGGATACGCCCCGGAGGAAATCCTGGGACAACACGTTTCCGTCTTGCTGCCGGAAGAGCGTCGCCGCGACTTGGCGGGGAATCGTGAGAGGCTGAAGCGCGGCGAGGCGCTCGTCCAATACGAGGTCGAGCATCAAAGGAAGGACAAGTCGCGGCTCGTGGTGTCGCTTACCCTGTCGCCGATCAGGGACGCCGCCGGCGCGGTCACCGGCGTTTCCGCCATCGCTCGCGACATGACGGAACATCGCAGGCTGGAGCGGCAATTCCAGCAGGCCCAGAAAATGGAAGCGGTGGGCCGCCTGGCCGGCGGGCTGGCGCACGATTTCAATAATTACCTGACCATCATCAACGGGTTCAGCCAAATGCTGCTGAGTTCGCTGGGCGCCGCCGACCCGGCACGCGAGTGGATCGGCGAGATTAAGAAAGCGGGCGCCCACGCCTCGTCTTTGATGCGCGACTTGCTGGTTTTCAGCCGGCAACAGGTGTTGTCGCCGCGAGTTCTGGACTTGAACGCCGTGGTCGCCGACCTCGAGAAGATGCTGCGGCACTTGATCGGCGCCGATGTCGAATTGGCCGTCGTGCCAGGTGCGGCGCTGGGACAGGTGAAAGCCGACGCGGGCCAGATCAAGCAGGTGATATTGAATCTGGCCGTGAATGCGCGGGACGCCATGCCGCGGGGGGGTAAGCTGACGATTGAAACCACCAACTTCGAACTGCATGCTGCCGATCCGCACCAATTCCCGGCGCTCGCCGCCGGCCAATACGTGTTGCTGGCCGTGAGCGACACCGGTATGGGAATGGACACGGAAACGCAGGCTCACATCTTCGAACCGTTCTTTACCACCAAGGAGGAAGGCAAGGGCACAGGTCTGGGCCTGGCGATGGTCTATGGCACCGTGAAACAGAGCGGGGGCGGGATCTGGGTTCACAGCGAACCGGGCCAAGGCGCCACGTTCAAGATCTACCTGCCCCGGGTGGATGAGACGGGCGAATCGGTGCAGCCTTCCGAGGCGCAGGGCGACGTGGCCGGAACCGAGACTATCCTGCTGGTCGAAGACGACCCCACGGTGCGCGATTTCGCGGCCAGAATGCTGCGATCTTTCGGCTACAAAATCCTCGAGAGTAAGAGTCCCGAGGATGCCCTGGCGATGGGCGATCAACGCCACCAGGCGATCGACCTGTTGCTTACCGATGTCGTGCTGCCGAGGATGAGCGGCCGGAGCGTAGCAGAACATCTCTCGCTGGTACGTCCGGGTTTGAGAGTACTGTATATGTCTGGATACACCGATGGTGCTATTCACCAAGGTGGGGTTTTGGAGGCAAACACAGCCTACGTGCAGAAACCCTTCACACCCGATGCTCTGGCCCGCAAAGTGCGCGAGGTGCTTGGCGCCGGACGTAAGCAAGGTGCGTGAGGTTGCGCGCATCATGAACAGTCTCCAAATCTCAGCCCTCGACGTGATCCGCAAGAAGCGCGATGGACAGGAGTTGACTCGGGCGGAGATCGAATTCCTGATACGCGGCTACGCCCAGGACGAGATTCCCGATGCCCAGGCTGCGGCTTGGCTGATGGCGGCACGGCTGCGCGGCCTCACTCGCCGGGAGACGGCAAGCCTGACCGACGCGATGTTGCATTCCGGCGAAGTGCTGGACCTTTCCGCGCTGCCGGGACCCAAGGTCGACAAGCACTCGACGGGCGGCGTTGGGGATAAGACCTCGTTGGTGCTGGCGCCGCTGGCGGCAGCGGGCGGCCTGATTGTTCCCATGATCAGCGGACGGGGCTTGGGCCACACCGGCGGCACGCTCGACAAGTACGAAGCCATCCCCGGGGTTACGGTCAAGCTCTCGCTGCGGCGTTTTCGGGAAGTGCTCGAAAACTGCGGCGGCGCCATCGTCAGCGCGACGGAGGAAATTGCCCCCGCAGATAGAAAACTCTATGCCTTGCGAAACCTCACGGGTACGGTCGAGAGCCCATCCCTGATCTGCGCCTCGATCATGAGCAAGAAACTAGCCGAAGGCCTCGAGGCGCTGGTACTCGACGTCAAGACGGGATCGGGCGCCTTCATGAAGACCGAAGCGGATGCGCGGCACCTGGCGGAACTGATGGTTGAGACGGGCGCGCGAATGGGCACGAAAACCCTGGCGCTCATCACCGCCATGGACCAACCTTTGGGATCGAGCGTCGGGAATGCGCTCGAGGTGAAAGAGGCTGTTTCGGTTCTGCGTGGCGCAGGCCCGGATGACCTACGGGAACTCTGCCTCGAGTTGGCGGGCTGGATGTTCCACTTGGGCGGAAGAGCGGACACCAGGGAAGAAGGCAAGCGGCTGGGCGTGGAACTCATCGCATCCGGGAAGGCATTCGATAAGTTCCACCAAATGGTCGCCTTGCAAGGTGGGGACGCGGATGCGGTGGACGACCCGAAACGCCTGCCAAGGACGCAAAACAGGCGGGATGTTGTGAGTTCGAAAACGGGATTTATCACTGCCATCCAGTGTGAGGAAATCGGGAGAGCGAGCGTGATTTTGGGCGGCGGCCGAGAGTCGAAAGAGGATGAGGTGGATCCCGCCGTCGGTCTTATCCTGCACAAAAAAGTCGCCGAAGCAGTAAGGGTCGGCGAGCCGCTCTGCACGATTCACTACAACTCGGACGCGCGCCTGGACAGGGCGCGGCAAATGATTGAAGAGAGTTTCCAAGTGGGCGACGCACCACCCCAGCAGGAGCCATTGGTTCGGCGGATCATCACTTCGTGAGGCGCCTTTTGTTTATGCCCGCCGGGGCCCCTACGCTGCGCCACCCAAGAAAACGCTTGACTCTGACGTTCCGTCAGGGCTGATCATCGGGGTGGAGGCGACGTTGAAACACGACGGTTCGTATCACGTTAAAGAGTTCGCCCGCCTGGCCGGCGTCACGGTTCGCACTCTGCACCATTACGATCGCATTGGTGTGCTCAAGCCTGGTCGCCGCACAGTGAGCGGCTATCGCCTTTACAGCGAGCGCGACTTGGCTCGTCTGGAACAGATCGTGGTGCTCAAGTTTCTGGGATTACCTCTCCGCGAAATCCGCGACTTGCTCGCGGACGGTGCGGCGCTCCCCGAGACACTCCGCCGCCAGGAACTCATGCTGATCGAAAAACGCCGGCGGCTCGATCGGGCCATTTCCGCCATCGCAGAGACTGCGCGCTCCCTCGCGGGCCGCCGGGCGCCGGATTGGAGTCTGTTCAAAAAGGTCATCAAGGAGATCGAGATGCAAACTGACATGGATTGGACCAAGAAGTATTACAGCACGCAAGCTCAAGCTAAGGTCGAGGCCCGGAAGCGCCTTTGGTCACCGGAATTGCAGGAACGCGTCAGTAAGCAATGGGCCGAACTCATGGCGGATGTGGAAGCATCGTTGGGCGAGGATCCTGCCGGAGCGAAAGCGCAAGCTCTCGCGGCCCGTTGGAATAACCTGGTGGGCGAGTTCACGGGCGGCGACCCCGAAATCCAGAAGGGCTTGAACGCGATGTACGCCGATCAAGCAAACTGGCCGGAGGGTCCGAAGCAGAACTGGCGGATTCGTCCGGAAATTCAGGAGTTCATTGAAAAAGCGATGAGAGTATGACATTGCAGATTCCCGCACGTGTCGCCGCGAACTGTCGCAAGACCGCTCGAGGTGCGGCGTGGCTCGAGCGGCTGCCGGCCGTACTGAGCAGCGTCGAGCGGCGGTGGTCGCTGAGGCTCGGCGCGCCTTTCGATAACCAGGAAGTGAGTTGCGCGTGGGTGGCGCCCGCGACGCGCCCCGACGGGGGAGCCTGCGTGCTCAAGGTGGGCATGCCGCACATGGAAGGAGAGGACGAAGCGCGCGGGCTGCGCTTTTGGGGTGGCTCGCCGACCGTCCGACAGTACGACGCCGACGACGACCTCGGCGCGATGCTCCTCGAGCAATGCCGGCCCGGCACCGCGTTGCGCGCCCTGCCGGAGGAAGAGCAGGATCTGGTGATTGCCGGATTATTGCGGCGTCTTTGGCGCATGCCGGCCGCACCCCACCCGTTTCGGCCACTTTCCGCCCTGATGCAATATTGGACCGAGCATACGCTTGCTGAAGCTGAGCGATGGCCGGACCCAGGACTGGTTCACGCCGGCCTGCGATTATTCAAAGAGTTGCCACGTGCGGCATCTGCTCAGGCCTTGCTGGCGACGGATCTTCACGCAGGCAACGTTCTCCGGTCGGAGCGAGAGCCCTGGCTGGTGATTGACCCGAAGCCGTTTGTGGGCGATCCGGCGTACGATCTGACGCAGCATCTCATCAATTGTGAGGCGAGGCTGCGCTCGAATCCTCTCGGCCTGATTCGCCGAATGGCGGACTTGCTGGATATGGATTACGAGCGCGTCAAATTGTGGACCTTTGCCCGCGCCGCGGCTGAGCCACGCGAGGAGTGGAGTGACGACGGCTGGATCTCAATCGCCCGAGCGATCGCTCCCTAGGAACGGCGGGCTTGCAACCCTATCCCGATTTTGCGCGTCTCAGAGGTGAATAGCAGGGCGTTTTTTTCTATTCAAAGGGTGTACTTATGGCCGACTGGCATGAGCCCTTGTCTCAAGAGCAGAGTATTTGGCATCTACTGAATCGAGTCACGTTTGGTCCCCGGCCCGGAGACGCGCAGCGCGTGGCGCAGACGGGTCTGAAGGCATTTCTCCAGAAACAACTCCATCCTGAGAAGATCGACGATTCGGCCCTCGCGAGCAGAATCGCGGCGCTTCCGACTCTCTCGATGACTTCGGAAGAGTTAGCGGAAAACTTCCCCGACAAGGCTCAGGCTCAAAAGCAAGCCCAGGCGCGGGCAGAGGAGAGCGGAAAGAAAAGGGCGGGCTACGATGCAACGGAGATGACTCCCCAGTCGTCATCCCGGCCGGCGCCGGCGGCCATGGCCGGCGGCGCGGAGCAGGAGGTGGACGGACCACGCCGCATCACCATGGAATTGGCGCGCGAGCAGCTTTGGCGGGCCGTTTATAGCAACCGCCAGCTCGAGGAAGTGATGGTGCAGTTCTGGATGAATCACTTCAACATTTTCGCCGGCAAAGGCGCTGACCGCTGGCTGATTACCTCGTTCGAGCGCAACGCCATCCGCCCGAACGCGCTGGGCAAGTTCGAGAATCTGCTCGTGGCGACGGCCAAGAGCCCCGCCATGTTGTTCTATCTCGACAACTGGATGAGCGTCGCGCCCTACACCACCACCGAAGGCAACGTTTATCGCTCTATGAATGCACCCGGAGCGCCGGGCGGGCAGGGTGGAATGAGGCCGGTGGTTTGGAATCCGGACCGCTTTCCGCAGGGCTTCGGGCAACGCCCTGCCCCGCCGAATTTGCGGGCTCGAAACCGCCGCGGGCTGAACGAAAACTATGCCCGCGAGTTGATGGAACTCCACACGCTGGGGGTTGACGGCGGCTACACCCAGCAGGACGTGCGCGAAGTGGCGCGCTGCTTCACCGGCTGGACCATCGATCGCCCCCAACAGGGTGGCGGTTTCATTTTCAATCCGCGCTTGCACGATTTTGGTCAAAAGATCGTATTGCGACATAAGATCAAGCCAGGCCATGGCATGGACGACGGCCTGGAAGTGTTGCATCTGCTCGCGCGCCACCCCGCCACCGCGCATTTCATCTCGCTCCAGCTCTGCCGGCGATTTGTGGCGGATGACCCACCGCCTTCCGTCGTCAATCACGCCAGCAAGGCCTTTTTGAAAAGCAAGGGAGATATCCGCGCGGTGCTCTGGACGATACTGAATTCGCCTGAATTCAACTCGACGGCAGCTTACCGCGCCAAGGTGAAATCGCCATTGGAATTAGTGGCGAGCGCCCTTCGCGCCCTTAACGGAGAGACGGACGCCGGGCCTCCGCTGCTGGCCGCCATGGTTCGCATGGGACAGCCGTTGTTTTATTACCAGGCGCCGACGGGATTTCCCGACCGGGGCAGCGCCTGGATCAATTCCGGCACGCTGCTGCAGAGAATAAACTTTGCAACCTTGTTGGCTGCCAATCGCATTCGCGGAACGCGGGTGGATTTCGAGGCAGTGGCATCGGAAAACTCTGCTGAGGAAGTTGTAAAAAGATTGGCTGACTGCCTGGTGGGCGGCGAACCTTCGAAGGAAACCGAGGAAGCCGCGCTGAAAGTCGTGGGGTTGCCCAGTCCGTGGCCAACCGGGCAGCGCGAACTGTCGCGGGCGGGGAACACTTCCGCAACAGCGGCTGCGACGCCAGCGGTGCAGTTGGCGGGCGAGCCATTGGCAGGTGCCGCTCCGAAAATTGCCGCCGTGTTGGTGGCGTCGCCGGACTTCCAAAGGCGATAGATCATTGACGATTGTCGATTGACGATTGTCGATTGCGGACGGACGACCTACGGTGGTTTTATAGCTCGCTCAGTTTGAGAGAGCCAAACCAAGCTATCGTCAATCGACAATCGTCAATCGACAATCGTCCATCGACAATCATCCATTATCGGGGGTTTACCATGACCGTTCCCAGACGATACTTTATTAAGACCGCGGGCCTGAGCCTTTTCGGAGTGGGGTTTGTCCCCAGCTTCTTAAGGCGCACGGCCTTTGCTCTCGAGCAACCCTCGCAGGGCGCGCGTAGGAAAATTTTGGTGGCTGTTTTCCAGCGAGGCGCGGCCGACGGGCTCAACATTGTGGTCCCGTTTGCTGAGCCGGATTATTTCAGCATGCGGCCTACGATCGCCATTCCACAGCCCGGACGGCGGGCGGGAGAAAACCAGGCGGCGATCGATCTCGATGGCTTTTTCGGACTGCACCCGGCGTTGGCTTCTTTGAAGCCGCTGTTTGACGCTCGCCGCTTGGCCATCGTCCACGCCGCCGGCTCACCGGACAGCTCGCGCTCGCATTTTGATGCGCAAGATTACATGGAGTCGGCGACGCCAGGCGTGAAATCGACTTCGGACGGCTGGCTGAACCGTTTTCTTCAGGTGAACCCAGAGTCTGACGCGACGCCATTTCGAGCTGTGGCCTTCGCCCCCAGCATGCCGCGCACTTTGGCGGGTCCGGCGTCGGCGCTCTGTGCGCAGGATTTGCGCGGTTTCCGCCTGGCCGCCAACCTCGGTCGAGGTGGGCCGAATGCCGGCGGGCTGGCAGGCGCCTTCGAGGCGATGTACGCCTCAACCAGCGATCCGGTGTTGGGAACCGCCGCCCACGAGACATTTGATGCAATATCCACCCTACAACGGATAGGAATTGAGAATTACCGGCCTGAGAACTCCGCCCAATACCCCGCCGGGCCGCTGGGGCGCAGCCTGCAGCAAGTGGCGCAACTCATCAAGGCAGATTTGGGGCTGGAAGTGGCCTTTGCGGAAGTGGGCGGCTGGGACCATCACGTCAACGAAGGCGGCGTGCAAGGCCAGTTGGCGGGGCGCTTGAAGGAATTCGGGGAGGCGCTGGCCGCCTTTTACACTGACTTGGGGGACCGCATGGAGCAGGTTGTACTGCTGACGATGTCGGAATTCGGCCGCACCGCTCGCGAAAACGGGAATCGCGGCACCGACCACGGCCACGCCAATGCTATGTTTGTGCTCGGGGGGCCGGTGAAGGGCGGGAAAGTATACGGGCGGTGGCCCGGGCTCAGACTTGATGATCTCAACGAGGGCCGCGATCTGGCTCTGACCACCGATTTCCGCGACGTCTTCGCGGAAGTGGTGGTGCGCCATCTTGGTGCGCAGAAACTCGAGAGCATATTCCCGGGCTTCACCGTTTCTCCGAGTCGCTTCCGAGGGTTTCTGGCGTAGCGCAGACCTGCTTTCCAAGGTCTGCGGCGTGTGAACGTCAAGAAAAAAAACCGCAGACCTAGGAAGCAGGTCTGCGCTACCGACTACACAATCAGGGCGTATCCAACCTCATTTTGGGCCGGGGGCCAGGTGTTCCTCGAGGTAGCGGGCGAGCAGGGTGAAGAGATGATAGTGGGTGTCTTTACCTTCTGAAAGGCCATGCGTCCGCCCGGGATATTCCATCATATCGAACTGTTTGCCCAGTTCGACCAGGCGATTGATGAGAAGTTCGCTGCCCTGGAAGTGCACGTTATCGTCGTCAGAACCATGGACGAGCAGCAGATGCCCTTTCAAGCCCTCGGCAAAGTTGATGGCCGATCCTTGCTTGTATCCTTCCGTATTCTGTTGCGGAAGTCCCATATACCTTTCCTGGTATATCGTATCGTATAACCTCTGGTCCGGGACCGGCGCCACAGACATGCCCACCTTGTAAACGTCGGGGAAACGGAACATCAGGTTAAGTGTATTCGTGCCCCCGCCGCTCCAGCCCCACACGGCCGTCCGGTCGGAATCAATGTAGGGTCGTGTCTTCTCCATGGACTGCAATGCCGCCGCTTGCTCCTTGGAGGAGAGCACGCCCACCGTGCCGTAGATGATTTTGCGCCAGGCCCGACCCTTGGGTGCGGGCGTGCCTCGGTTGTCGATACTGGCGATCAGATAGCCCTGCTCGGCGAGAAGGCGATGGAAGATCGCGTTGCTGCCGCTCCAGCCGTTAATCACCGTCTGCGCCGCAGGCTCGCCGTAAACATTAATGAGAATGGGATACTTCTTCGCCGCATCGAACATTGAAGGTTTGATCATCCAGGCGTCGAGGATGACGCCGTTACCAATGTCTACGGGGAAGAATTCCGTAGGTTGGGCGAAAAGTTGCGCAACCTTGGCGCGCAATTCATGATTGTCCTCGAACACGCGTTTCACCTGGTGCGAGGGCAGGGCGACCAGGTCCATGACGGGCGGCGAATCCGAGGTTGAAAAGGTGTGGATGGCCCACTTGAAATCGGGAGAAATTCCGTAAGAATGGCTTCCGGCGGGACCCGGAGGCGTCACTCGTTCCGGCCCGCCCGAGCCGTCCAAGCGGCTGCGATAGAGGTAGCGCTCTGAGGCGCTCTCGGGCGAGGCGATATAGTACGCCCAGGTCTCCTCCGGGTCGACGCCCGCGAGGCGAATCACGTCGAATTTTCCGGGCGTCACAAGCCGCGCCTGCTTGCCGTCTTTCGAGATCAGGTAGATGTGCCGCCAGCCGTCTTTTTCACTGAGCCAAAGGAAGTCTTCGTCGTGGTGAATCCACTTCAAATCGCTCACCACGTCCACCCAGGCATCGTCATGTTCGCGATAGATCTGAACAGCCGATCCGGTTTGCGCGTCCGCCAGCAGCACGTCGTCGGTGTTTTGCAAGCGATTCATGTGTTCGAGCACGATTTGGCGCGAGGCGCCGGCCCAGGCCATGTCGGGGATGTAGTTGTCCTTCGGATCGCCGGGCACTTCGATCCACTGCGTCGGTCCCCCCGAGGCCTTCACCACGCCGATCTTGGCCGTGGGATTCGTGGTTCCGGGCTGGGGGTAAAGAATACTCACCACGTGAGGGTACACGCCATATTGCGGATACGGAATCTGGCTGACGACATCGTAAGGTCCGCCGATGTCATAGATGAGAGGAAAGCTGCTTTCGCCCGAGGAATCAATTTGCCAGTAGGCGATGCTCTCGCCGTCCGGGCTCCAGTGGAATCCGTCGCGGAGATCGAACTCCTCTTCGTAAACCCAATCGGAAGTGCCGTTGGCCAAAGTGGCCGAGCCGTCGCGGGTGAGCTGGATAATGGAGCCGCTGGCGAGATCCTCGACATAGATATTCTGGTCGCGCACGTAAGCCACCTTCGATCCGTCCGGGGAAAACTTGGCGAACATGACAGTAGAAGGCGCCGCATCCCCGCCCACTTTTTGCAGTTTCTTTGTGGCGAGTTCAAGCACCCAGTAGTCGCCCCGCGTGTTCTGTCGCCAGACGCGACGAGAATTTGTAAAGACCAACAGGCGCTTCATATCTTTCGACCAGGAATAGTTGTTGATGGCCAGCGGCCCTTTGGCGCCTGAAGGAATTAGCGCCGCCGCCGGAACTAAGACCTGGCGCGCGCCGGTGGCTGTGTCGTACTTCACAATGTCACGCGCACCCTTGGTCTCGGCGGAGGCCTCGAGCGTGGTGTAGGATTCACCCCCGTTCCACCAGCGAGCGGGGCCAAAAAACTTGCCGTCAAACTCGTGGCCGACGAAGACGCGATGCAGCATGTCCTGGAGTTGGGGCGGAAGCTGCGCGCGAGCCGATGTGGGCCAGCCCGTTAGAACTGCCAGGCAGGCCAATGCCGCGGCGGCGGCCGCGAGGACGGAGCGGCGCGAGTGGACATCCGAAGCTGCGGCGGGCACTTCCTCACCCGACCCGCGCCGGCTGAAGGAAGCGCCGTTGCGGGCCACCCTCTCCCCCAAGGGGGCGAGGGATGGATTTTGGCGGGTCGTGGCTGCGATCATTGTCATTTGCGATCCTTTCAAAGTGAGTTAACTCCGCCCAGCGAGCGTATCATGGCCGCTCTCTCGAAAGTGTTGCGGAAGGGCGGGGCTTCAGCCCCGCCGCCTTGGGGCTGGCTAAACGTAGGGCCTCTAGGCCCTGAAGCCGCCTCGCTTCAGGGGCTAAAGCCCCCTCTCCATTGGGCGCGTTGGGCGGCGGGGCTGAAGCCCCGCCCTTCCGTCTCACCTTCATCACTCTGGAAGGGCCGGAGGCCCATGGCCGCTCGGAATACTTCCGCGCCAAGGCGCGAATGTCGTAACTAAATCTTAGAAAGCGCTTCTCCCAGCGTCGAGCCTCTTGCGGAGAATATTCGTAGAACCCCTGGGCATTCGCTACTCCCAGCCCGCCGTTGTCCACCACATTACGGATCAACGCCGGGACTTCCTTCGAGCAACACAACTCCGGCAACAGGTCTTTCATCACGCGCAGGTAGGCGGGCACGCCGGTGAGATCCATGAAGCGGAAAGGGCCGGCCAACGTGATCCAGTAACCGAGATCGTTTCGCAAGGAGCGATCCACGTCCTCGACCGTGGCGTAGCCGGATTCGACCAGGTAGAAAGCCTCGCGCATCAGGGCGTACATGCAGCGATTAGTCAGGAACCCGCGGATGTCGCGCCGGACGATGGAAGGCTCCTTCCCCCACCGTTCGGCCAGGGCCTTCGCGCGCTCGACGTAGCGCAGGTCGGTCTGCTCGCCGCAGATTATTTCCATGAAGCGCAGGACATGTGCCGGCTCTCCCCAGTGGATGCCCATAAAGCGCTCGGGATGGCTCGCACCCTTTTGCAAAGCCGTCACCGGAATGGCCGAGGTATTGCTTCCGATGATCGCCTCCGGCGACACCTCCGCCTCGATTTTCCGGAACACCTCATGTTTCACCTGCACGTCTTCCAGGACAGATTCGATCACCACCTGGCAGGGGCGAAGTTCCGCGTAATCTTCCGCGATGCGCAGTACCTCGAGCACTCGCGTGGGATCCGCGGAAAGCAATTTCTCGCGTTTCATCTCCCGCAGGAGAGAGTGCAAGTGGCGGCGGGTGTTACGGCGCCTGGCAAGTCTTCGAGTCACGCCGACTACAGGATGTCCGGCAGCCAAGAGGCAGGCCATGATGCTGTTTCCCATCAGGCCCAGGCCCACCACGCCGATCGGGATATCAGCGGGGTTGGTTCGAATAACTGACGGGGAAGCAATCCGGTTCGCTCGTTTCGGTTTCACGCCGCCTCCAGCGGGAGTGCTCCTTGTTTGCGCTCCAAGCGGCCACCACGGCCGCCCCTACTGGCCAAATGGTATATACTACACTTCCTGGGAGCGCGCGCCTCCAGCCCGCTTGCCCGGAGGCGAGATGCGGGCTGGAAGCCCGCGCTCCCAGGCTTTCCAGGCACGAAATTGCCACGATCTCAGAAATGTAGAAACTCCACGGCGGGCTGAAGCCCCGCCCTTCCTTGCAGTCCGAGATATGACGTGGAATCTCGCCACCAAGCACCAGTTAGCCGTGGTGATATAAATTAGCACCGCCCGAACTAGCCGCCAACCGAAAACCGCGCCAGCGCCGGCCGGAAGCGTAAAAGGGGAGCAGCACATGATCAATCTGGGAATTGCAGGCCTGGGGTACATTGGGCAGGTCCACCTGGAGGCCTCGCGCAAAGTTCCTGGCGCTCAAGTGCTGGCGGCGGCCAGTCTCGAGCCCGCCAAGACCCGCAGCAGGTTTCCCGACTTACAGATTTATCCCAGTTTCCAGGAACTCGTTCGCGACGACCGCCTGGATGCCGTAATCATCGGCCTCCCAACCGATCTCCACGAAAAGGCCGCAGTTATGGCCGCCGAATGCGGGCGCCACATTTTGTGCGAAAAGGCCATGGCGCTCGATGCCGGCTCCGCCCGCCGCATGCTCGAGTCGGCTGATGCTCACCATCGCATCCTGATGGTGGCGCACGTGCTGCGATTCTGGCCCCAATACGCGCGCATTAAGGAGTTGGTGGACGCGGGCGAAATCGGCTCGGTCATTTCCGTCGCCGCCTACCGGCTTTCGAAATACCCACCCTGGATGGACTGGTTCCGGGATCCCGCGCGAAGCGGCGGCACGCTGCTGGACCTCGAAATTCACGATGTCGACTTCGTGCACTGGATTTTGGGCCATCCGCAAAGCGTCTATACGGTCGGAATTCAGTCCCCCGCGGGCGCCTGGGACCACGTCCATACCACTCTGAACTACCCTCACGCCAAGGCCAGCATCGAGGCAAGCTCCCTCATGCCGGACTCCTTCCCTTTCAGCACGCGCCTTCTGGTGGTTGGGACTCAGGGGGCCCTCGAGTACACGTTCCGAGTCGGCGCCAACGTCCAGGAGCGCGAATCAGCCGCTCACTTTTTCCGTCTATACAAAAGCGACGGCGCTGAGAGCGAGCCTGCGACTTCCACGGAAGACCCCTACGTGGCTCAGCTTCGCTACTTCGTCGAGTGCGTTGCGGACGGCCAACCGCCCCGACTCTGCCCGCCGGAAGAGTCATACCAGGTGATGCGAGTGATGAGCGCGCTACGGCAATCGGCGGAGAGCGGGCAACTCATTGCGCTTTAGCAGGGGCGGCCCTCGTGGGTGCCCGCCCAAGTTTCTACGATTCTGGGGGCGCGGGCTTCCAGCCCGCTTGCTCACAGGGGAGATGCGGGCTTGCGGCTCGGGGCTTCGGGGACCACGGATGGAAGGACTGGAAGGATTGAAAAAATCGAACACCGGTCGTGCCCGGCACTCGAAAGGACACCGCCCCGAAATCCGGCTATTACCCGGGCTCTTTGATCTCCACAAAGATCGCCTCGAAGGGTTTTGAGCTCAGGTTCTCCGGCTGATGCTCGACCGGCTCATCAAAGCCGATCACCTGGCCGCGCTTCCCCATGAGGGTCTGCGCCCCGCCCTGCGGAAGGTACATCTTGAAATCGCAGTCGCTGAGTACGATCACAACGCCGCAAGGGTGGCGGTGCCACACGGATTTCTCGTGAGGACCGTACCTGATGCGCAACACTCGAAAACGGTCGTTCTCATACTCCACTTCATAGTGTTGGGGATCCAGCTTCACCGCATCCCCGCTCTGAGAAGGCGACTGCGCCTCAGACATAGCCCACCCCCAGCGTGCTGATTCCACCCGACTGCGCTACAGACTTGTGAAAGCGTGCGACTCGCCTCACACCCGACGTTGTGGATTCTCCCTGCCCATGATCTTAAAATCCTGCCCTGGGGAAGTCAATCGGAAAGGCGGTGGGTTCCGCCTACTGGTGCGGCACGACCAACAGCGTGATCGACTGCGCGGGAAAAGTGGTGCTGAGGGTGCTCGTGTTTCCGCCAGCGCTCGGAGGTGTTACCGTCAGATCGGGTTGTGGCACGATGGCGGCAAGGTTGGCATTGCTGTAAAGGAAGGCCTTAGCGGGGCCGTTGGGCGAGAGGTTTTCCAGCGACAGGGTCGCGGTGAGATCGCCGTAAGTTTTGTTCAACACGACTACTGTCACCATGCTGTCGGCGGTGCGCAAGGCGCCATACACCGCAAGCTGGCCTTGCGCGGCGCTGGCCGAGGCGAGCGCCACGTCGCCAAATTGCGAGCCGTTCCCGTCGTAATTGCGGTAGACCTCGTAGGCCATGAGACCGGGAGTTTGCGACGTATCAGGAGGACCCCAGAGCGTCGCCAGGTCCAGACCGTATGCTCCGAAGATGCCGAGCAGGTCGGCCTGAGCCACAGCGCCATTGATGTGCTCCTGTCCGCCCCAGTTGTACTCACTGATCGCAGTCTTCGTGCCGGGGTAGTCGTTGGCGATCCAGGTTTGCATCATGGGAATCACTTGCGGGGCCTGGAGAGGCGTCGAGCAGCTCGAAGTGTAGTTTGGGTCCGTCGGGTAGTTCGGTTGAGGGTAATTGGGATCAGTGTAAGTCGGGTCCCACAAAACGCGCGTGGAGTCCAACCTTGCCGCTTGCTCTCCGGTGTCGCCGGCCGTGCTCAGGCCGACGCCTGAGCCATTATATTCGGCGGCAAAATAGGTATGCAGGTCAAGGTAGTCCAGCAGCCGGAGGTTGTTGCTGGCTTGGTATGCGGCGAACTGCTGGAGATAATACTCAATGAAGGGCACGCCGCCGTGCGCCTTCCGGTCCAGCGGGTTGCTCCACGGCTGGTAACAGGGACCTGTATTCCATCCGTTCTCGACATCTTCTTTCGAGTAGAAGTAGTCCCACCAAAAGTCCATCACGGGACCGCTGACCTCGGACGTGGGGTCGGCGGTCTTGATCGCGAGCGCAGTCGCGATGCCGTTGTTGGTGGCCTCGTCGTAAGTGAAGGGCAGCGGATGCACGTCGCGGTGCACCGCGTCCCACCAACTGGGCTCGTTGTCCAAATCGTAGATGGCGACGCCACCGTCGGCGGCCGTGCCAAACGTGCTGACCAGGGAGCTGACCCAACTGCCCACCCAGGTGGGGCCCACGGCATCACTCGTGACCGTGGGATCGTTGCCGGTAATGTTACATCCCTCGGAATTCGTGCAACCGTTGACCCCCTCCGGGTAGACGCCGTTGCCGCAATTGCGGGAGGTGTCTACAGATTGCTGATTGGCGTAGGTCGAAACTGGGAAGCTGCACGACGTGCTGTCCTTGGCCACCCAACCCAGCACCGGCACCGTGCCCAGGGTAATGGCGTTGATGGCTTTGTCGCTGTTGACCAGGTCATTGAACTCGCCCGTGGGGCCGACATCGTAGGCGTTGGTTTGGTTCTCGAAGTACCAGTCGCTGGCGGAGTTGGTGACGCCGAGTTGATAGTTGTAACGCGAGGTATTATCTCCACCCCAGCGAATGACGGTTGCATAGGCCGGGCCTTCCACCGAATTCACGAAGGCGTAGGCATTCATGCCATAGATCAAGGGGCTAATGGGGTGAGTCTGATTGCCGAAATCCACACTTAGCGCCGGGCCGGCGGCCGCGGCCGGCGGCGTCAGCGCCACGCTCACACTGCCGCTCTGGGTCGTATCCTGAGTGCTCGTGGCCACCACCGTCACCGTCGTTGGAGCCGGGTAAGGCGTTTCATAAAGGCCGCTGCTGCTGATCGAGCCGATGCTGCCAGTCCAGTTGGTGGGCCCGGTTACTGACCAGGTTACGGCATTGCTGAAATTGCCTGTGCCAGTCACGACGGCGCTGAACTGCAAGGTGGTGCCGATGATTGCCGAAGCCGGATTCGGCGTCACGCTGACCGAGGTGATCGCAGTGGCGGAGTAGTTGGCCGTGACCGTGCTGCTGCTGTTCACCGTCACAGTGCAACTCACGGTCTTCGCGCTAGTGCACCCGCTCCAGGAGGAAAATGTATTTCCACTCGCCGAGCCCGTGGAGGCGCTCGGCGCGGTCAGGGTTACCGAGGTTCCGGAGTCATAAGTGAGGGTGAAGCTGGTGGACCCGCTTCCTACATTGTTGGCGTCGTTGGGCGAAGCAGTGATCGCCACGCCGCTCGAAGGATTGGTCGAACTTACCGTGAGGACGTAGGTGACAGGAGGTTGCCCCCCGCCACCCCCGCTGCCGCCGCCGCAAGCTGAGAGGAACAGACTCAGACAAAAATACCCGCAAACCGCCGCCTTCTGACTCAGAGTCTTCATCGCAGCACCTCACAACGACACGTTTGCGGCCGTCATCTTGCATTCTCAGCAGCCTGAAGTCAACAGGAATATTGTTTGGCTCGTGTTTGTGCGGATGTGCGGAACCAGCACGATCACCGGAAAAAGGGAGTATAATCGCCTTCGGCATGAATCCCTTCAACGTGTTGTCATGGTGGGAATGGCTTCTTTGCGGCATCGGCAGCTTGGTGCTGTCGCGATTCGTCGGCTGGATTGCCGAGGATTATGGCAGCACTCCGGCAGAGCTCATCAAGTGGATCGCGGTTTTCGCAGGCGTCATTTGCATCGCGATTGGAATTGCGCAACGCTTTTTTTAACCCGGGCCGCTGTCATCTCCTTCCCAATTCGTACGAAGACCGACTTGCTGGCAAGCAAGCCCATGGAACTATCCTGCCGCCGGCCACGTATCTAAAACCAAGGAGGGGAATGCGTGTGGCCGAACTCCTTCAAGATTGGCTCTCTGTCTGGAAACAGGACTCGCAGCCGCTGCCGGCGCTCGACACCACCTTCACCCCCGTCGAGCAAGCCACTCGCGAAGCTCACCTCGGCCGCTTTTTGCAGTCGGTAGAAAAGGAGTTGCGTGATACGCCCCGCACCAAATCAGAGCGCCGCGCCGCGCAAAACCACATCACCACGGCTTTCACCTGTTTTGCGAAGACTTGTCTGGACCTTCGTGATTGCCATCTCGAACTTCTGCTGGACCATGGATTTTCCGGTGTCGCCACGCAACTCGCCCGGGAAGCGCGCCATCTGGATCGCGCCATAAGCGCCGCAGACATTTTCCAGGCTTGCCGGAACGCCTGGACCGCGTGCGCTCTGCAAGCTCTCATGGGACAACCGATGCGCCTCACGCCATCGATTTTCGCTTACAGCATGCTCTACCCGTACACCGACAATTATCTGGACGACCCGTCAACCGTTCTGGCAGCCAAGCTCGCCTTCAGCGGCCGCTTTCGCCGGCGCCTCGAAGGACATGCGGTCGCCGCGCTCAATGAGCAGGAAGCCACCATTTGGCGCCTGGTCGAGATGATTGAGGAGGAGTATCCCCGGCATGCTTGGCCGGAAGTCTATGCCCGCTTGCTGGCGATTCACCAGGCGCAGGAAAACAGCGTTCGCATGCTGCGTTTCGACTCCTCGCCGGATAACGTCGATATCCTCAGACTGAGTTTTGAGAAGGGCGGCACATCCGTGGCGGCGGACGCCTGCTTGGTTGCAGGCTCGCTTTCGCCCGAGGAGGCCCGGGTGGCTTTCGGCTGGGGAGTGCTGTTGCAGTTGGAGGACGACCTCCAGGATCTACAGCAGGATCTCCGCGATGGCAACCGCACGATTTTCACGCAAGCCGTTGTGGATGCGCGCTCGGGTGCGCAGAGCTGCGCTCCACTGGACGAACTCACGACAAGCTTACTGCATTTTGGCGGCCGGGTGATGCGGCAGATTGACCGCATGCCCACGCATCGCCCGCCTTGCCGCGGTGCAGCCCTCAATCACAGGCCCTTGAAAGAGCTGATCCGAATGAGTTGTTCGCTGCTGCCGGTCTGGTCGGCGGGTGATTCCGCCAGGTACTTCACTTGCGACTATCTCGCACACCTGGAATCTCACTCGCCTTTCCGCTTCGCCGCTCTCGCCACCCGGCGCAAGAAGTTGGCACATTGGACGACCCCCTTGACGCGCATGTTCGAGTCGTTCCTGGAAGAGGAAGAGGGCGCCGCGGCGCCTCTCCTGCTGGCGAATTTTCTGATGCCGCGCGCGGCGTTGCCGTGAATTCTTGATGAGTTGTGCGTGAGTGCGCGGCGCTGCCGCCGGAGCGCGTTCTTATTCGCACGGCGTCAGAAGGGCGGTCGCTCAGGTGTCCGCTTTTGGGACGGGTAGTGTCGCAATCGGACATTGCCGCCAGTCAGAGAAGCTTCGGGTATGAGCCTATTGATCCGGTTTACAGCGACTTAACGACGGGCAGGTAGTGGCACGCGGTTTGCACAAGTAGATCGTAGGT
>Ga0187782_10000673_pt1 | contig 23845 bp, 18 predicted proteins | sample 0715_SJ02_MP15_2_FD_132454 | JGI IMG/M metagenome (GOLD analysis project Ga0187782, IMG submission 132454) | Tropical peat soil microbial communities from peatlands in Department of Meta, Colombia - 0715_SJ02_MP15_20_MG | ecosystem: Environmental > Terrestrial > Soil > Wetlands > Peat | place... | reverse complement strand
CTTGATGCGGTGCGCTTTGAGCCTGGAAAGATCGCAGGTGAAATGGATCGACAAGTTGCGGGCTCTGGAGGCAAACGGATAGGTTAGGCTCACCCAAACGCTATGGAGTTTAGTGAGGATTCTAAGAAGAAGCCGCAACGGGTCTTCCATCGGAGACGGTTGTTTGGAAGCCTGGTCCACCGTAATCGCAGGGGTTTTCCTCGTCATTCGGTTTTCCTGTCCTCAGGCATCGTGCAACTGGCGAACCTCGTGCTCGTGTTAGACACACTCATCACCTACGGGACCTTTGGATCCCGCATCCACTTGTTTGTTGCGGCGTTGAACTGTCTCACGATTCGGGCCGGATTCCCCACAATTAAAGAGTAAGGGGGAAAGCTTCCGGTGCCCAGTGCGTTAGCGCCTACCACGCAATTACGGCCCAGGACCCGGTGAGGATCCTGGGCAGAAGCTGCAACGGGTCAGGCATCGGAGGCAGTTCGTTGGGAGGCATCACAACCGTATTCACAGTCGTTTTCGTCGTCTTTCGGCTTTCCTCTGCTCAGGCATCGTGATGCTCGCGCCGGTCTACGCGGCCTGCTTGATCCTCAGGTAAGCAGGAACGCAGACAGCGTAGGCAACAACACAGGCTAAGGCCGCAAGCCCAATATTAGCTAGCGGCCTGGTTGCCAAGCCGACAAAGCGAACGCCCAGACCGAGACCAAGTACCCCCAAGGACACCGGGACCGCCGGCATAAAGACTTTTGCATAGCGAAGTAGCCCCAGGCGCGAGAGGCTGCGCATGCGCATAACCTGGAGAAGATAGCTAACGCTAATCGCGAGCAGGGCTGCCACCTGACCGCCCACCACTCCCAGCAGCTTGCACGCGGGGTAAATCGCCATGATCATGACCACTGCGCATGCGGTAACCGCGCGGCGGTGAAGCTCCGGACGACCCATGCCGCTAAACACGCACGTAAAAACGACGTTCAGTGTATTGAGGAATACCACGACGGCGGCGACCGCCAGAGGTCCGGCGGCGGCAGCATATCGAACCCCGTAGATGACCCTAAGAAGGGAATGTCCGCACAACCAAATGGCAACAACGGCAGGCAGCCCTAGCAGGACGAGCCAGGAAGTCACCTCCACAACGATGCGGTTGACACGCTCCTTATCCTCCTGAACGTGGGAAAAAGCGGGAAAGAGAGGTTGAGCCAACGTCTTGATCAGGAAAACTGAGGGAGTCTGGACAAGCATAACGGCCATGGTGTACAGCCCCAAAGCGGTTGCGGAATAAAGCTTGCCCAGTACAAAGATGTCTGTGCGTATAAAGATAAGGTTCAGAAACGATAGCCCGAAAACTCCTTTGGAGAACTTATAGAGTTCCCGTGCCGCGTGAAGGTCCAACTTAAGTGATGGAAGCCCTGGACATAAAATATACGACAAGAGACAGCGGAAAGCGTTCTCGCTGCAAAAGCCAATGGCCAGAGCCCATACATTGTGAAGGACAAAACTGAGGATGACAGTAAGGATGACTCCGCAAATCGCACCTCCGTTGCTGATCGCCATCCAGAGCCCGAACTTCATCTCCTTCTGCATAAGAATCGAACGAGGACTCATGGCGCCATCCAACAGAGAGCTCAGCAGCGTCACTCGAAGCAACGCAGATAGTTCTGCGTTCCCATAGAAATGGGCGACCAGAGGGGCCATGGCGAAAATAATAATGTACGCCGTGATCGCCCGGCCGAAGCCCATCCACCAGCCGGCGTTGAGGTACGCCTTTTCCCCTCCCCTCGGATTTTGAATGACTGCCGCGCTGACCCCTACATCAGTCAAAGACCCAACGATTCCGGAAGAGGCCATGACAATCGCCATGGCCCCGAAGCTGCTTGGCGCGAGCAGCCGTGTCAGGATCATGTTGCGGGCAAACCTGCTTGCCTGCTCCGCAACGCTTCCACCGCCTAGCCATGCCCCGCCCCGCATTGCCCTTGCCCTGAGCCCCTTTCCAAGCAGCAATCGGTCAACGGCTATCCTGACGCGCTCATAACTCTTTGCTAAGTCCATTCCTCTCCTCAAGCGGGCTAATGAAAAACTTGAAAGTTGTCATCCTGATAGGTCCGTCAGCAGACGGACGGCGAAGGATCTCTGCAGTCGTTCGTTTCTAAACTACGGAGAGTCTTCGCCGGGGCTCAGAATGACAGCGTAACAGACCTATTCATCTGTTCGCCAAAGCCTCCGCACTGGCGCCCTGAACGGCCTTGATTGGTTCAAGCTTTTCGATGACTCTGGCCGGATTCCCCGATATCACGGAGTAGGGCGGAGCGCTCGCTGTGACCAGGGAATTGGGGAGCACAACGCAATTTGGGCCCAGGACCAGTTCGCCCCGAGGACAGACGATTGCCGCACCCTGGCCGATCCGGCAACCTTGCCCGATTCGGACCCGGCCTCCCGGCGAAGCAGGCTGGTCCCTGATCGGCCGACTGATGTCCTCATAGCCATGGCCGTGGTCCATGATCAGCACCGATGTGTCAAGTGTGACATCGCGCTCCAGGTAAACGTAGTTCTTGGCGGATATTATCGATCGGGCGCCTAACCGACAATAGTCATCAATGATGATTTTCAGCTCCCCAGTGGCCTCCCCTACCGCGTTGAGCCACACATCCTTTTTCATGATCACCGAACTGCCAAGCTTGATCCAGGGGGCCTTGGCCCTGTTCAACAGGCAGGTATGATGGATAGACAGGTTGCTACCTATGGACGCGAACGGGTAGGTCGAACATAACCACAGCGTGTACAACTTCGTGAGAGCCCAAGGGAGGAACCGCATGGGGTCTTCAATGCGGGCGCGGGGTCTTTTAGAAAAGTCAAGCATGGCTCAATCGTGCTCCTTCCCGAAAAATGCGTGGATCGATTCTCCGCCGCCGGCGAGGGGCGCTAAAGCCAAGAGAAACCTCAGAGCCGTCAAGCGCACCAGCTTGCGCGCTACCCTCCAAGGGAGGCTAGGGGGGCGGAGGTAGGCCTGAGGGGTGCGGGAGATTCCAACGGAGCGGAAAAGGTCATCCAGTAAATAGCGGATGTTAACCCCTAAGGCAGCGTTTCGCCTTGTGACAAGAGAAATCTCCTGGAGCCCTACGGAATTCGCGAGGTATCTGAGAGAGGCCGGCGAGTAATGAAACAGGTGGCGAGGCAGCTCCAAGCCTCCCCAATAAGATCCGAAAACCCGTGCTTCCGCCGATTCGATATTGGGCACTAAAACATAGAAGATGCCCCGCGGCCTCAACCATCCCATCACCTTGGCCATCACTCGTCGCGGCTCATACAGGTGCTCGAGCACGTCGAAGCAAGTAATGACGTCAAAAGACTCGGGTGGGAAAGGCGCGTCCAGAACGTCGCCTACAAAAACCTGCGCGCCGCTCTTTTCTTGCGCGACTTTTCCACAATCCGCAGACATCTCGATCCCATAAAGTTTCCAAGGCTCACCTTTGAGATACTCCAAGAACGATCCCGAGCTACAGCCGAGGTCAAGGAGAGCCCCACCCTGCTTATACTGGAGCAGCGCCGCTCTGCGGTCCCGCCAGCGATGCAGTGAATTCCCTCCGGCCTGCGAAATAAGCCTGTGATAGACGTCCGTATAGTGTTCGCCCATCTCCTCCGGCCGGGGTGCATGGCTCAACCAAACGAGCGAACAGACCGGGCAACGGAGAAGCGTGTAGAGCTGCCACCTGCCGTGAAGCCTGTCGGGCGCCCTCAACAACTCTTGCACGCCCGTGTGTCCACAGATAGGACAAGGCCCCGGGTCATGACTCCTGAGCTTAGGCGTGTCCTCTCGGAACGCTGCCCGGCCCGGCGCTGAAACGGAGGTCGATGGCGGACTTCTGTCCCCCCGAACTGTGCTGTCGTTCCCCTGGTTCACTGGCTCTCCAGCGCAATAGGTTTCCACCTGCCCATAGTGCTTCCGACCATTCAACACAGGTCTCTCACATGAAAGGCAGCGAATCTTTCCTGCTTACCTGGTGGCGCCGCACAGCTCGGACCGCCAGTTGGGGGCTCATCCACGTCAGCAGCCATTTCACCGCGACGTTAAACCGTAGGTCCAATTGGGCCGCTCTCGAGATGGCTTCGCGCGCCTTTCCAACCTGGCCGGTTTCCAAATACCAATTGGTCCACCCGCTGTGGACCCCGCCCAGGTGCTCCCGAATTATTTTGCGGACTTTCCTCGGTAGGCCCTCGCTCAAGCGCATCAGTCCTTCCAGCCGAATTTGACTATCCTGAAGCAAGAATTCCCGTTTCTCAAAATCTGCGCCCACCCCCACATGGCGAATTTGCGGAGGAGACTGGTCTTTGCGAGTGAGTGGAAGGCTGACGTAACAAAAGCTCGTGAGCATAGCCACCCGGAACATGAATTCGCTGTCTTGGCTATAGCGTAGCTTAGGATCGAATCCTCCCGTTCTTCTTACCACATCGGCGCGTCCCAGAAAGGAAGACAGGCAGACAACCATACCTGCACCCCCTGGCCTCACCAGAAGTCTTAGCACTTCCGTGTTCACGCCCATTATTCCTTCGTGCCGATAGTTTGCTTCCGCCATTTCGAAGAGAGTCCGTGTTTCCGGGTGGTTGTATAATCGGGTGTCTGTATAACACGCGCCGCACTGGGGGCCAAATCGCTCCAGGGCCTTAAATTGCCACTCGAGCTTTTCCTTCTCCCAGAGGTCATCCTGGTCCACGAAGGCTATCCACTCGGCCCTCGCTTCCGCGATCCCTTTGTTCCGTGCCACGCTGACGCCCTGATTGGACTGAGCGTAGTAGCGGATGCGATCACCAAAAGCGTCACCCAGAACTTTTCCCGTGTCGTCTGATGACCCGTCATCCACCACGATGACTTCAAGATCAGAAAAAGTCTGGGCCAGGAGGCTTTCAATCGCGGCCCTCACCATGGCAGCCCGGTTATAGGTCGGGATGATGACGGATACCTTTGGATTCATGAAATCAACTCCTCCAGACTTGTCCCCACTGATCACTCTGGAACCGCTCGGGCCAACGAGGGGGGTGAAGGCCCACTTATTTCATGACGCAGACGCCCTCTCGGGGTTGGCCGCTCTCCCACGCTGCTCCTGCCCGTCGGGCCGCAATGGTTTCGCGATAGACCTGGAGCAGCTTTACTCCTGCTGCGTTCCAGGTGATCTCCGGGACCATTCTCAGGGACGCGGCTCGGAGCCTTGCGAGGAGCGCACGATCCTGGTGCAGTACGGTAATATGCTGCGCAATCGCCGCGACATCGCCAATGCGATGCATGAGTCCCGTTTTCATATGGTCGCAGATTTCGGTGCAGGCCTCGGAAGCTAGCGGTACGCAACCGCTCCCCATGGCTTCCGTGATGACGAGGCCGAAACCCTCCTCGATGCTGGGAAGTATTAGAAGATCGCTTTTCCTCATCAGTTCCGGCACGTCATTCCGATGCCCGAGGACGCGGACGCTGGGGTGCTCGAGCATGGGCGCGAGTTTTTCCGCGTAGGCAGGCAGAAATTCCCCGGCGATCAGAAAAGTGCCATCCTTGCTGGCCGGAGACTTTAGCCATGCCTCCAGCGCGAAATGGATTCCTTTCCTCACCGCGCAAACCCCCACAAACAGCATGGTGAGCCCGCGGTGGGGGTCGCGCGGGTCGCTGCTGGGATAGTAGACCCTTTCGTCAAAGCCGTAGATATGGCGGGCCAACTTCTCCTTGGCATACCCCTTTTCGAGAAAGGTTTTCGCGGTGAATTCGGAGGGACACAGCAGGCGGTCAGCCAGCCGATACTCCTCTTCCTCCGTGCGCAGCTTCTCCGCGTTGTAGGCGTGCTCATGGTCGGGTGGCAAAGTCACTCCCAGGCGCTCACACTCTTTTTGCACCACCTCCATGGCGAAACCCGTATGGGCATTGCACCTTTCCAGCACGGTCGGGATTCCCAGCCATGCGGCCGTCTTGAGGGTTCGGAGAGCACCCAGAGGCCAAGTGTGAATGATATCGATCTGCCCCACCAGTTTCTCCAGGCGACGTGAGACAATCCAATCGTGCCAGGCGCAGGCGCGCAAGCTTCCGACGAGCTTATAGGAGATGCGTAACTTCCCTCGGGCAAGCGTCGGACGCACTTTAATGCCCGCAGGGACTGGCCGGTGCAGCACCCCCGGAAAAACCAGCAGATCGGCGCCCGCGGCGGCCAGACCATTCACCTGCTGCCAAGCCGTATAACAGATCCGGTCTGCGCCGAGCTTATTGGGAAAGCTATAGAGCACCCGCACGCGGTCGTTTCTGTCGCTCATTGTGTCTCCTTGGGAGCCGTGGGCAGGGGCGCGCTATTCAACCCCTTCAGGATTGGGAAATCGTCGGGGTACATCGATTCCGTGGGTTTCACCCACACCTAATGACATTGGACCTCTTCGGGTTCCCCCCTCAACAGGCGCTACAACATCAAACTGATTCACTTTTTACGTTGTCTGGCTGATTTAAGCTATGGTCCGATTAGGTCGGGGACTGAAACGAGGTGCGAGTCATCAGGCATCTCGACCTTGGCCTCTACCGGCCGCATGGCTTCGAAGGTTGCCACGGAAATACAGGCCAGTATGGGGAACAAGCACATCAGCATCTGCGCCATGAAGTTAATGCCGAATTGAGCTGTGACGGTGGCAAATAGGGTAGAACCCAGGCACCAGAGGAGCCATTCTCGCCCGCGGTCGGCGTCCACCGCTTTCCGAGCGTTCCCGAGCGCCCCAAAGCTCCGGCTGAAGACGCTGATATAGCAAACCAGGGTCAGCAGCCCACCCGTTAAGGCACAGACCACGAACTGGTTGCAGAGGTCCCACATGTCCCATCCCCACGCGTCGTAATACTTATAACCGAGTAGCCACCAGTCGCTGAAATGCCGGATGCAGTTGTCCATCAGCATGAAGCGGTGATAGCCGGACGAGGAGCCGGTGAGGTCAATGTGGTTGATCAAGGCCCACACGGGCGCTTTCATCGTCAAGTGCAGAGACACCAGGAGCCCGACGATTCCCCAACGAACCAGGCGCATTTGCTTGCGCAGGGGCCAGAATGCGAGCCCCAGGAAGCTCCCGGCATACGCCAGCAAGGGTGTGCTGGAGTTCGCCGTGATCGCCATGGCCGTGGCCATGACAAGTCCCGCGCCCGCTAACATCCGGGACTGCCCTTTTGTCCACAGCCAGAGAAAAAGGGGAATCAAAACCCCGCCGAACGTGCCGGCGTAAAGAGCGCCCATAATCCCCGCCGAACGGATCTTTCCATCTCTCACCGCCACCCAGATCGGAGCCCCTCCAAGGTATCCGAAAATATTCACGTGGCTGATTTGCTCGTTGATCATGCAGGCGCCCTGGATTATGCAAATCGTAGCTAACACCTTGACCGTGCGCTGGATGGTCTCACTGTCAGGGATTAGAGATCTGAACACCAGGTAGCCGCCCAGCCCGTCCAGGAAATCCCCTAGCTCATGGATCAGCATACCCACGTTCATCCACTGGAGAGTGAGTACGACGGAGGCCGACACTGACCAGAGCACCACCATCCGGTCGATGGGATTGAATCCCCCTGGAAACTTGCCCCCCGATGAAGAGGCTCGCTCGGTGGCCCTGCGAATCAATCCGGCAATAATCAAGATGCGCATAGCCGTAAAGTGCAAGGGCCCCAGCACTAACACCTGTCCAAGGGGGATAGTGTAACAACACAAGAGGAAAACTGTGATGCTTTTCTCGCGCCGCTGAGTAAGGATCAGCACGATGGCGATCAGCAGCGCCACCCCCACCAGAGGGGTCATCGTCGTTTCGGTCACGCCGCCGCCAAATCGAAGGTGTTCGGGTTCCATAGATCGGGATAACCTAGCTTTGCGCTGCCACTTTTGGTGTCACAAGGGCGCGCCAAGCCTTCTTGATTTTTCGCAGGAGGTCCGTGCGCGCCAGCGCCTTTTTGATTGTCTGGTCCATTCCGACGACAATCGTCCTCACCAAGTTGAGGATGATCCCCTTCAATGACGGCGCAAAGATGTAAACGGATGTCTCCTGCCATCTCTGATTGGAAAGCAGTTCCTTGTATTGCGCGTTTCCCGGGCCAAAGTCAAGCGCCTTCACCCCCTCACGGCTGCCGTTGCAGAATCCTTCGATGACATTCGTTAGGAGGAACATCCCGGGTGAGTATTTTCCGAACTCAGGATCGTAGCCAACATAGTCGCCGCCGAAAGTGCCTTGATTCATGTCGCCGACCCAGAAGGCGCACGGGCGCCCTGCAAGATAAAGGATGTAAGCCCGCAGCCATCCCTTTTCAGCCTTCAGCCGCAACCCTTCTCGCATCTTCGGGCTATCGATGAAGCCCACTCCCAGGCCGCGCTGGTAGGATGTCTTTGCCACTTGCTCTACATCCCGCACCATGGCGTCAAGCCCGCCAACTTCACGGAAACATTTGATTTCTATACGACCGGCAAACTCCCTGCGCAGTTTATTGTGTTTTGTTTTGTTGAACCCCCTCAATCCCGCCGGCAGACTCCGATACAACTCCTCGACCGTATCAGGTAGTGTCACGCCGAAATGCATTTGTGTGATGCAGAGGTGATCGCGAGTCAGCAAGCCTGGCTTCTTCATGGCCAGCCGGCAAAGGTCAGATCCCTGCCGGAGAAAATTGAGGTAGGCAACATCGGCTTCGCCAAGGGACAGAGACCGAAGGATTTCGTCCACCAGCAGTTCGCAGTTATCCTCGGATGGATTTCCCCGCAGGGCCCCATACACAAAACACATGATTTGTGCCCTGAAACCCATCTCGAGATAGCCCAATCTGCAACGAATTTCTCCGTGGTCAATCCGCCCTACCATGATGGCGTCCGGCCTTCCCTGGCGATACACTGCCAGCACGTGCGGGCGCACCGTGGCTGGATTTGACCGCAGAAACGACAAGAAGGAGTGAATGTCAGAATCGCGGTTGCCTGGCCAGGATTCCCACTCGGAGCGGATCTCTTCTAGTTCTGATACTGTCCTGAGGACTTTAACAGACGTCTCGCAGAGCATTCTTCTCGGAATTCCTCTCCTTACCTAATACCTCGCAACCGGTACCGATGCCTTCCAGATTTGAATGTCTTGTCTTCCCGGCGGACTGCCGAAACGGTGCAGAAAACCGCTCGAATCGAAAAGATCGGCGCACTCTGGCACCCTATAGATAACGTATAGCCTTTTCGCCTTGGATTTTTGTAAGTTGGCGAGAACTTCCTGCATGACCTCTATCGTAAAAGGATTGTAGAGGTAGACAACCATATCGCTATCCGGAAAGTGGAAGTCTGCAGCGTCAGCGTCCACCACGACGGCGTTGGCAATGCCCATTTTCGCCAGGTTGGTTCTTGCTGTCTTCGCGAGTTCGCGTGCAAACTCCACCCCAATGACCTGTCGGAAACCCAGTTTTGAGGCCACCAGTAGAGTCCTGCCTTTTCCGCAACCAAGGTCTATAAATGTGAAATTCTGAGGTGGCTCATGCAAGAAGCTTACCGCGTCGGCAAGTTCCTGCTCGTCCGTGGCTTGGTATCGGGCGCCAAAGCGCGCATTCGGCGAGTCGATCTCAAACTTCCACAGAAGCTGGATATCACATGTGTCCGTTCCATGTCTCCTGTCAAAATCATCCGTCCTGCGAACGCGCACAAGGGCCACGAATGCCTTGCGAACTGTGGCCGCGAGGCCGTCCCGGCGATAGGTTTGAATGATTTTTGCGCCCAGTAAACGGATGTCCACCGTTCGCTCTACTTAGAATTCAGCTAGCAATCTCGCGCAAGGCTTCCTCGATTCCCCCGCTCCCAACGATGGAGGTCCTCGGAAAGCAACTTGTTAACAGGATGGGCTGGGTGAACTCCGATGAGATGCCCCGGACTTAACACTCAGGTCTAATGCGCCAGCCTTCCAAAGCTCGGCGCGTGGGACCCGAACTGATTCTACCAATTACGGTTGTTAGTGCGGAGTGGCCTGCAGATTGGTTGGCGGATCTAGCACTACATTGCCGAACTGATAGGCTCCAATGTCCCAATTACCACTCGACGGTCGTGCTATTGCGGTCCTCGCTGGGCAGGCTACCGTGTGGTTGGTACTGTTGTAGGTGCAGGCATAGCGCGTGTCGTTTAGGCAGGCCGTTGCCGCATCGCTCAGGTAGGAATCCGTCGCTGCTGCCGTGGAAAGTGCCGAACAGTAGGCATTGTTCGCGCTACCCTCGTTCGTTCCCGCGGCCACGGTGGGAGCGCTGACTGACGCGGGCGAAAACGCGTAAGTTTCGGAAGACGTGTACCCGGCCGACGTTGCGGTGGAGTGGGTCATTTGAAGATTCGTGACGGCGGAAGTCAGTTGCGAGGAGCACGAAGATCCAATGCCGTTTGTCTCCGTAATGAAGTGATTATTAGCGGCTATAAGCGGGTTGGTATATCCCTGCACCTCGCACGTGATGCTATTGGTGGTCGAAGAAAACTCAAAAGTGTTGTTGAACAGCGTCTGAGTTCCAGCGCTGCGGTCGTTCGCGCCCACGTTGTAGCATTCCATCGGGCCTTCATCGTACATCAGATTGTTGAAGACGTAATCCGTCATGGTCGTAAGAGGAGTAAGCCATATGCCCACGCCCCCCGTGCCACCACTAGTTTCGAGATGACGGAAGACGTTGTTGTAAACAGCGTCCGTAGTCGTCCCGGACCATGTACCGGACTCTTCCAGCGCGTTTGAATGTCCGTTCTCGAAGAAGTATTCGTAAAGGTTGTCGTGAAAGACGTGCATGTTGGTGGTGATGCACTGGCTGGTATACCTGAAGACAGAGTAGGTGACATCGAAAAAAGCACCGTAACAGACTCCGCCGGCCACTGGGTCGGAGTCTGATCCGTCCACCACTACGCTCTGCACGATATCGGAAGGGATGCCGGAGGAGTAGGGACTTCCGTTGAAGGCGAGGATATTAAAGCAGACCGTGCTGGTTGTGCAATTGCTGCTGCCATTGGTTCCGGCAAATTGAAGGTGGCTCCAGCCGTGGATGTAGAGGTTGGTAAACTGGAGATTGCCGTGCGTACTTCCATAGTAAACGTACTTGTCCTGCCCGCCGGGGGCGCCGGTCGCTGATTGGCAAAGGCCTGTCAGCTCAAAATTGTCGATGATGTAGTTTTCCACCCAACCAAGATTGAAGAAGTCATTTCCACCACTAATCTGATACGGACAACTGGAGACGTAGTATTGTTCATAAGTATGGCTTGTGTCCTGAAAGCAGGTCGAGCCGTCCACCGTCCCTGTGTTACAAAGTGGATTATCTGCGGTAAGGATGGGACGCCCCCAGGAAGAGCCACTGTACCAAGTTGGGTCCACCCCCACATAAATGGGATTGCTGCTCGTGCCTTCTGGAATCTTGCCGGTGTTGAAGTTCCACACTCCTCCTGTATAAGGGGTCGCGCCACTGTTTCCGAAATGCCAGGTATCGCCGCCGCGAAAGATAAGTCCCGTTCCCGGCGGGATGCCACCACTCTGGTTCTGGACCGTTGCACAATTGCCGGAGCAACTCGGCATCTGCGGCGCGTGGAGCCAGGGAGTCGCTTCGCTGGTTCCGTTGTTCGTGTCGGAGCCGTTCGCCGCAATATAGTAGCAGGATGTGACGCCAAGGCTGGAGAGCGTAACCAAAGAGTTGGTTGTGGTATTGAGGTAATTCGCCCCGGACGGACAGGTCCCCCCCGCCCCAAAGGTATTTCCAGAAATCAAAAGCACCCCAAGAAAAGTCAGAATAAATGCGGTACCACGCGATCCCGAGCCGAAATTCCTCCCCATCTCTACCTCCCGACCGATGATAATCGAGTTCACTCGTGTCGGCCAAAAGGAAGATTATCGACCAGTCGTAGGGTTGTCAATAGCACGTACCGGTACTTTGGTACCCCGCCGGGCGGTTTCCCTTTCGGTCCAGCAGACGATGGTGCAATTGAAAATCGTTAACTTTCTGGCCAAGCCCAGGCGACGAAATGGGGTCATCTTAAAGGACGCCAAAGACGCTTGGTTCCACTCACCCGCCTCCCCAAAAGCACGACCTAAGCCCTCGACCGCCAGCCTGAGGAGGATCTGAGTCATCAGAAACCAGTCTATTGCCCGCCCGCGATACTTAGGGAACACGAAGAAATCGAGAAACTGCACATCATCCTTTCCGAGCGGAAAGTAATGGGGTTCCACGGTGCGTCCCTGCAAGGTCCAGCCGTAACCCGCGAGCTTGTCGTGAGATTTGATCAACCACAGCGACGCCCCGAGATCGAAACGCTCTTTCATGTTTTGTCGGACCAACTTAGGATTCCAAACGCTGGTCATCGCTTCGAGGTCCTCGGGGTTCAATTCAGCGAGGCTCTTAATGCGCTCCACCCTCAAGAAGGTCGGAAGTTCTCGGGGAGGAGAGGTTTGTGTGGCCAAATCGCAGTAGAACAAGACGCTACGGCTTGAGAATAGGGACCGTTGGACGGATACCCAAGCGCGTCGGACGGTTGCTGCGAAGCCGTGACGACGGTAGTAATCTGTGAGTCGTGGAATTGCCGTGGAAAGTGCCATATCAGCAGCTACCAGGCGTTGGCGACCGGCCTGCGCTGGAAGTTCCCGCCAACGTAGAGGATTGCGCCTGTGATCGTCGTGAATAAATACTGCCCTGCGTGCTGCAGCAGGACCATCGCCACCCGCGGAGGAAGTGGGCGGCCACTATAAGCGTGATGCCCAATGTCAGCAGACCAGGGTGCGCATGGCGGACGGACTCCGCCGTCCGATGCAGGTCGAAGTGCCTGAGCAGGTCATAGAGGATAAGCACGGCCAAGGCGAGCGAAATGGCGAATTCGGCGAAGCGTTTCATTGTTCCTGGGCTGGGTTTTGGTTAGGCCTTCCGTAGGACCGCCTCTGAGCATGCCAGGGCATTTCTTCTGAAGTCAGAATACTCGTTCAAAATCCGGATGGATTCCTCTTAATGCGGAAGACTCCTTTGTATAAAGGGCGCATCTGATCTCGATTTGCGTAAATAGCTTCACCTGGAACTTGCCTGTCCCCCGTCTTACATTCAGTCATAAGTTAGGGCTCTCGGGTTCAGCCCGGCCTTTCCGTGTCAGTTGAACATGAGAGCTTCTGCTGTCGCTTGAATCCTTGTCCCGCCAGGTAAATCGCTTGTTTAGTTCGTAATTGAAGACCGTGCCGGCAACAATGGCGACAAGCTGAAACCCCAGGGCCAGGGGGTAGGGTGCTTTTGTTCCTTGAGCAATGTCTGGGATGGTGTGATAGGCAAGGGTAAGACCCGCGAAGGTCAGCGTTGAGGCGAGCATTCCAACTAAGGAAAACCCGAGATAACTTGCGTACCCCCGCAAAAGGGACCAACCACGGTGCCCTCGGTCCACAAAGGTCCAAGCGTTATTTAGGACGTAATTCGTAAGGTTCGCAAAAAGCGTCGCCATTCCTGAAATTCGCCAATCCCTCAGTCCGAGCAGCGCGGCAAGGATTAAGAAAGCGCAAAGGTTGACCACCGTTCCCGATGCACCGACGATTGCGAACTTGATAAAGCGAACGGACATGTAGCGGCTGACCGAGCAGAGCCTCCATAGTTGTCCCAGATACTGGAGAACCACTTTTGACGACAACTTGGACTTACCGGCAATCCGGGTTCGAAATGTGTAGGGGACCTCTTCAACCCTCGATGGGTCGAGTCGAGCCACAAACTCCAACAGAATCTTAAAACCGCTCGGATCAAGTTGCTTGTGAATTCGATTGACGTCATTGCGGCGCAAGACAAAATACCCAGACATCGGATCCCTTAGCTGCACACCAAGAAAGCCATGAGCGAGTTTGGTGGCGACCCAGGATTGAAATAGGCGAAGAGCATTCCATTTGCTGGTTCCTCCGCCTTCTACATAGCGGCTACCAACGGCAATTTTCGCGCCAGCGTCCAAAGCAGCGATCATCTGCGGCAGGATCGCCGGATCGTGTTGAAGATCGGCGTCAATGACAGCAACGTACTCACTGGAAGATGACAAGAAACCCTCGATCACAGCGCGGGATAGCCCTCGATTTGCGGTCCGGCGGAGGACTCGAATCCGGGGATTTGTATTGGCCAATTCTTGAGCGACAGCCCATGTGCAGTCGGGCGAATCGTCGTCGGCAATCACCAATTCGTAATCGATCCCCGAAAGTGCAGTGTCCACCTCATGAACGAGGCGTGGTACGTTTTCGGCTTCATTGTAGGTCGGGGAAACTAAAGTTACTTTCACCATCTTCACTCCGGCGGTTCCAGCACATGACAAGCTACGAGGGCTATGGCATCTGCTAATTATGACCTTTGGCCTGCGATCAGGCACCTGAGACCTGATACCAACTCTTCAGGCCTTCTGGGGAGCGCTCCCGAAGAGGAGTTCCAGCAGGTCGGGGTCCCCATCTATTTGCTTCCCGACACGGCCAGTAGATGCACGTAGTAAGGTGAATCGCCGAGTCTTTGCCATTCCGCCATCTCGCTAGAGGGCGGTGTCTCTTCTGGAAACCGAGGGTCGGGAAGGTCGGTCCCCGCTACGACTGCCTTTGCTCCGAATCTCGCAAAGGCGTCGTAAACTTCTGCCCTCACGCGAGGACTTGATGCCCAGAAGGCGCGCGCATCCTCGCGGAGTATCTGGGCAACAATTCGAACTCGCGCTAGCCGCGCCCAGCGGCACCCGTCCGAACTGTCACCCATGAGAGCTACTTCCTGTCCAGGTTGCACCCCCGCCTTATTCAGGGCTGTGCCCACCCGAACAAACAGTCCTCCATGGCTTGGTTCCGAGCGAGGAAAACCTGCCAAGTGGTAAACAACGAGCAGCGCAGTAAGAACCATCACAGAGGCGGCGATAACCACCGTCGCGGTGGCAGTTCGCTTGGCGGCGCCGTTTGGGTTCTGGAGAAGTATTCCCGGGAACAACCCGAGTGACACCAATACAAGAAAAGGGGCAACGAGACGCGATTCAGTATACACAAGCAAATACAGGCCCAGAGCAACAATTCCCGGGACAAGCAACGGCCAGCTCCTTAGGATGAGCTTCAGGTGCCACAAAGCATTGCGGGTCAGGAACACATAGAGAAGACCTCCACAAATCAGCCCCCACATTGGAAGGATGTGGCCATCGGCAAAAAGAACTCGCAGATTTCTGCCGATCGCTCGCAGTTGGTCGGGCAGATTGAAGTCAGCCTTGGCGCCAGCGCTCCAGTATTCCATGTCCTGTCGAGGCGGGTATGTAAAGGCCAGCGGCTCTCTGAAACCATAAACATCAGGGCCCTTGTGAAGGAGGGTCATAGGGTGTTTCAAATAGGGAAGTGGACCGGAATCAGGAGAGAAAAAGGAGGCCGCGGCCGCCTTACCTCTGCCAATTTGATTAACGTGCCAAAAGTAATTCATGTTTCCGACCTCGCTATAGCTGAGCCGGCCTACCCTCCTGGACATCGAGATGAACAACGGTGCGGATACCGCGCAAAAAACAAGGAAAGTTATGGCGAGAGGACGTACCGCTTTTCTCCATTCGCCAATCATGAAAAATGCGACAACCATTAACACGAAAGCCATAGGAAACAGGATACCCTTCGCTAGATAACCCAACCCGAGAGTGAGTCCAAGCAACAGACAAGTCCGTGACCTGTTGGCGCCGGCGCGGAGACTAAGCAGAAGTCCGCCGTCAAGGTAGACAACCGTCGCCACACATACATCGGGAGATTCATAGCGAGGTCCCCAAATCATTCCAACAGTGCTCCAGGCAAATATGCTGTAGCCCAGTAGTTGCCATGTCCAGGCCGGTAGGGGTGTTGCGGAATCGGCCTCTCCCCGCCCATTTTCTCGTCCGAGAACGTAGATCACCCGGCGCAGGAGGAACTCGAAAGATGCCAATGCACCGAGAAAAATGATAAGGTTCAGTATGTGCACGGTCGGGACTTCCCATTGCGCTGACGGTCGTGTGATCCAGGTTACGACGCCGATCAAAAGCGGGTAGAGCGGGCTCCAAATGGGATTAACCAGTAAGTGCCAATTGTGGCGCAGGAGCCAATCGCTCATGTCGAGGTAGGAGATTCCATCCTCGGTGATGAATTGCCGCTGTGACCAGGCCTCAACCAGCGCAAATCCAACACAGACAAGCCAGCAGACCAGCCTTGTTGATTTATACCTTTGGTCTTGCCCGACGGTTTGGACAGCTTCCTCTCGGTTGTCAGAAAACTCGGATTTCATTACTCCCTCCGCCACGGTTAACGTTCAATGATCCTCCTCTCTCTTTCCTGTCGCGACCCCCGAAATTGCCATGGAAATTGCCACATTAGGGCGTCAGGTTTCAGGTGTCAGGGTACAGGTGACAGGTCACCGAAAATCCGGCGACCGCTAGCTATGACTTTTGACTTGTGATCTGACACCCGATACCTGTAACCCGTCACCTGCCCCGAAGAGGAGTTCCCGCAGGCAGGCGCCGCTGACTTGTCTGCGCACGTCGCTTTGCTCCCGTCTGCGAGACTGCATTAAACCGGCGACAAACGCCAGCGTGTAGCGCATGAAATGACGGAAAACCATGATGCTTCGGATTCCCATTCGACCGAAAATGCCGTGATATTTCGACCAATAATACAGAATCGAGCGCTGTTGCGCGACCGCAAAGCGGACGGGGTAGGGAGCCGTGATCTTACCGCGGTCGTGGATGGCCCGAGCGCCGGAATAGAAAACCACCTCCCATCCCGCTTTCCAACAACGCCGGCACCAATCCACATCATCGCCGTACATGAACAAGTTTTCATCCAGCAGGCCCACGGCCGCAAAGGCTTCGCGGCGGATAAAGGAGAAACAACCCACCAGCACATCCACTCTTAACGTCCGGTCATGGGGAAAGTAGAACATGTGCTCGCCGGCAAAGAAGCGCGAATTCTTGAACCTCGTCGCCAATCCGGTGGCGTCGCAGAAGTTGTTCCACAAGGTCGGAAATCGCCGGCAGGAGCTCTGCATAGACATATCGGGTTCAAAGACGCGCGGACCAACATTCCCGACCTTTGGGTTCTGATCGAGGAAGTCTGCCAAGGCGTCCAAACAGCCTGGAAGAACAATCACGTCAGGGTTTACCAGGGCAATGTAGTGCCCCTGGCACTGCCGGATCGCCACGTTGTTGCCTTTCGCGAAGCCGAGATTCTCAGGGCTTTTGATTAGTTTGACCCAGGGAAACCGCGTTTCGAGCATCTCCGCGGTGCCGTCAATCGAGGCGTTGTCAACCACCAGGGTTTCCATACTGCGGCGCGGTGGCGCTTTTTCCAGGCTCTCCAGGCACAACTCTAGATAGCGTTTAGCATTCCAGGCGACGATGACGATCGAGATATCCATAAGAGTAGACTAAACAGCCCGCGCTCGACTGCTGGTTGCAGGCTGCTTGAAAGTCCCCGCAAGGTGCAATGCGGCCCTGGAGCGGCGAATCGCACCCTGCATAGCTAGGCTAGCCCTGACAATGGCGGAAGACACAACGCTGCCGCACGCCACCCGGGGGCTTAGCTGCGTGAGGTCGGCGCCGGAAAATCCCCTCTTGAAGGAATAAACGCCAGGATTACGATCGGGATCGATACCCCCAAGATCGTACCACCTGATGCCGTTTTCCTTGAGCCATTTAATCATGGCCCACTGCAGCAGGTAGGCGCCTTGTAATTTCAGGCCCTCCTCGTTGGTTGCACCGAGCAGATATATCGCGGAATCCCCCATCGCTGTGGTGACCAGTCCCGCAACCGGGGCGCCCTTGTCTTGGCAGATCAGGATGCGCATGCGCTGGGACTCGGGTAAGTCTTCTTGGATCCGCCCAAACTCCTCAACGTCCACGGTGGTTTCGAACGTCTTGCGCTTTCGCATCTGATTGTAGATCTGACAGAAAATCCTGTATTCGTCGCTCCCCGTTCCTGCAACCATGTTAAGGCCGTTCTTTTCGGCGCGCTTGAGGTGGTTACGCCATTTCGCGTCGAGTTTTTTGCGCAGTTCATCAATGGAAGGCGCGAGATCGAGGACGAAAGTTCGGTACGTGTTGTCAGCGTCGAGGGGTTCAGGCGTGAATCCGCGAAAAGCGGACTGAATTACAGCGGCGCGCGGCGAACCCACAAAAGCATTTGGAAGGATCCGGAGGAAGAGCCTCCGGTTGCCTATGTACTCTTGCTCCAAAGCTCGGGCTATGTTAACGGCGACCTCGGAATCAAGCGGCCTCCCGCGCCGCTCGAACAACGGACCCCAGCGCAGATAGGCCAGGCCGAATTTGAGTCTTGTGGGGCGAACAATTCTGAGTTGGGCCATCCCCAAGACCTCACCACCTCGTTTCAAGACCAAGTGGCTGAGATTCTTCTCCCCCCAACGCACTGCGCCATACGGCCAGGTTTGGTAGAAGTTGGCATCGTCGAACAGATCGAGCATCTGCGGCCATTCAGCGCGTGTTGCACGATCCACTTCGACCTGCCAACCAGAATCCAACATTGACCTCAGTCCCGTTTCTTAACTTGTAGGGGGACGGCTTGCCGTCCCCTCTATGTCAAATCGTTTGCGTCTGGGTTAGGGCAAGCCCCCAGGCTTGTCCAAATTAGCAGCTCGCAACAGCGGCTCCGCCGCGCCGACTTGCGGAAAGCCTCCGGCTTTCCGGCAGCGCCGGCCCACTGTTCTCCTCCGCGCAGGCTGGAAGGCTTAGCCTTCCAGCCTGCGCCGAGGAGATTGTTTGGGACACACGTCCCTCGGAAAGGCGAAGCCTTTCCGCAAGTCAGGCGGCGAAGCCGCAGGTCGTCGTTGCCAGATTCCAGCGTAAGACTAGTCAAGCCCTGCCCTTACAAGAAACCCTTCGAAGATATTATTCCGAGTGGAGCGGGGAGTCGCGCTCAAGGAATTCGATCAACAAGCGGTTCTTGGAACAGATCCAGGCTATGCGACGCCCACCGAACGCCACAGCGGGTTTTGGAGGAGAAACCATCGCGTAACCTGCACTTTGCGCTTCCTCCAGGCCCGACACCAAGTCGTCGATTTCATAACATACGTGGTGCAATCCTCCGCCTTTCTTGAGGAAATTGCTCACCGGCGAGTTGTCGCCGGCAGGCTCCACCAACTCATAGACTGGATTCCGTGCGTCGACAGGCTTAAAGAAGGCCACTCGAACTCGCTGTAAGGGATCATGGATAATCTGGCCGTCCCAACTCGCCGATATGGACGCAGCAAATGCATCGGCAACGGTCGAGATCGAACTCACCACACAACCCAAATGGTGCAGAAGGGCTTTTCCACTGAGCAAAGGTCCTATGGATAACATATAGTTTGACAGGGGGGAGGGTTTCGGAGGGGCCTCAAGCGTTCAGTTTCGCTGGGAGCGGCTTCTGTGTCCTGCGGATGTAACATGCTTTCGCGGAATAGGCTTGAGGGACCTCGTACTGCCACAGTTCCCGGTCTCCCGAGGCGCCGTCCACACGCGTGAAACCAAGGCTGGCATAGTGCTCGGCGACCATGCCGTTCTTCTTGGAAGGGATATAGACGCCCACGATCTTTCGGATGTCCCGGGCCTGGCACTCCTCGGCGAGGGCGTCAAACATGGCGAGTTCCATCTCCCGTTTCAATACCCGGCAGCTCATTAGCCAAAGGTCCAATTCGATTGTCTCTTGGCATACTCGCCCGATTAGGACTGACACCAGGCCGTTGTCGCCGAATTTGTCGGTCAGCCGTCCGTAGAGGGTGACGAACGCCGGATCTTTGCTAATGGCCTCGACCTCGGCGCTCGTGTACCGTCTGGTGGTGAGATTGAACTGATTTGTCTTGTTGATCAACTGCGTGATTCGCTCCAGATAGACCGGAAGAAATGGGCCGATCTCTGCGGTCATCTCGAGCGAAGCGAGAAACTCTCCGTAATCACGGAAGTCACCCTGAGAAGCGCTTCGCTGGGCATTCGAGATGTAATAGTCTGAGCGGCTCAGATCGTCCTGAACCACTTTGGCCACTTCGAAGTACCGGTCGTGTTCGAGTATTTCTGCAAATCGCGAGACATCCGAGCCCACATCTGGTACTGCCACGTCGGGCAATTCCCCTGTGACGAGAGCCCTTTCGGCCGGGTTATCATCGACCAAAACCATGCTATCGAGACCGATGTTGAGTTCCGAGGCGGCCTCGCGGATGTTCACAGGCTTCGGGTTCCAATTGGCTTTGAATACGCTGAAATCCTCGACTCTTAACACGCTGTCCGGGTGGGAGAAGCCTTCCTTGGCGTTCTCGGCGTCATTCTTCGAGCAGACGGCAAGGATGACGCCCCGCCGCTTTAAATCTTTCACATACCGTTGAAAGTCTAGGAAGGCCTCGCCGACCGGATGGTCCCGCCCAAGGATCAGGTTCTGCAGGCCATCGTCGCCAATTATTCCACCCCAAAGAGTGTTATCCAAATCCAGAATGAGGCACTTCTTGGTTTTCCCGTAAACCGACTTGACAATTCCCGCAACGTTTTGAGCCAGAGCCACTGTAGCCGTTGGGCTCACGGCCATATGAAAGTTATACCAATAGTTGTGGTCGTGCCACGCGGCCAAGCCCACTTGTGCGGAGAGGAAGTGAATGTCGTTAATTAGAAATCGGGTATGCTTGCGGGCATAGTCCGCGAACGCAGCGTTCAGCCTCAGCAAGAAATTCACGCGGCAGTACGGCTCGGACGCCTCCAGATTTCCGAGTGGCCTGAGCTGCGGGAGGTCGAAGTTGTTCTGGATGATGACCGCGCCTAACTTCTCGTGAATCTTTTGCCAAAGAGACTCAAAGCGCGCCATTTCACCACTAAGGCGTTTTTCAACCTCCGCCTCGGGTTCCAATAGTCCGGGGAATTGCGATACATTGTGCCAGGTAGTGTGGATAAAGACGATGTCGGGCTTGAAATTCCACAAATCAGGATTCTGAAACAGCACGTCCTCGCAGTAACGGTTGTACCCCGACTCGTAGAAAGTTGGCTGGATTCCTTGCGCCAGGAGAAACAACTCGAGCATGCTCATAACTTCCGTTGTCGTGGAACCACCCAGAATTGCAATGCGCGTTGACACGAGATTCGCTTGCTTGAGCAGCTCCTTCTTTAGGGCCTGGCGTTTGAGCAGGACTTCGGCGGCCGCGACGGGGTAGCGCAGAGCTTTCGGAACCTCCCAATGCGATGTTTTCGTCTCGGATGGCATTAGATGCCTCTAATGCAAAACAGCCGCAGCGGGCGGTGCGTGCGGCTCGATACGGGGGCTAGGCAATAGTTCCACGCCATGCCACTCTCACTAGGACTGCGGCATGCATCATACCAATTAGGTTGAACTGGCCTGGGAAACTGGGGTCGCATCTTCCACTCCTGCCAGCCGCAAAAGATCGGCGACTGTGGAGCAGGTCACGACCTGGTGGGGAGTGATGGATGCGTTGTTCTGGGTCTCCGCTAGAACAATCAGATTGATGAGGGCAATGGAGTCCCAGGTCTCTAACTCCTCCAGCTTTTCAGAGCCGTGAAGAGTGCCCGCCGGGAGGCCCAGAATTTCGTCCATCTCCAAAAGGAATTTGTCGCGGGTCATTGGAATACTTTCCCAAAGGTTTTAGCGCACAAGGCGAATTAGCGCTGGGAAATTCGTTCCTGTCGCACAGGCTTCCAACTCTGGCAACCTTTCACTTTCAATGATCATACACGTGGCTCCATCTGGTCAAGCGTTGCGACACGATTTTTCCCGTGTGGTCTCCCCAAGCGGCTATGGAATGGGTTTTTCCGGGCCATGCGAACGAAGCTAAGGCCGCGGGAAAGCCGGTTCCGGATGGCGCGGAGGCGAGGCAAGAGCTCGATCTCGAGGAAGAAAGTGTCGTCTTTGTTTGCGTGGATGCTGACTCGGTCAAAACAGACCTGATCGGTGCCTCGCGGGTTGGCAACGCTCTCGCTCAGGAAGGCCGCTGCATGGCCGGAAAGCTGAAGATTCCGCACCAAGTCGCTCGTGAGGTCTACCGAGGAACCGTAGGGCAGGCTGAATGACCGTACTTTCTTCCCGGATAAAGCCTCCAACTCTGCCCTGTTTCTGGCGATTTCCTGACCAAAATCCGCCGCTGTCAGTGACCGGCCGTGGACATGGGTATAGGTGTGGTTCCCGATCTCGAAACCCGAAGCTGCCAACTCGCTAACCTGCTTTCGGGTCAGGTACAACCCTGCTTCTCCTGCCAACTGGCGCTCATGGATTCCCCCCAAACGGGTTAAGGCGTCGAGAAAGACTCGCCTTTGCGGCAGCGAAATGGAAGGGAGGAAGCGCGAAAAGACCTCAGCCAGAGATTTTAGTTCAGGAATGTCGGCACAACCAATCGTGCGTGCGGCAGCATTTACGGCCTCCATTCCCAGGAGGTTGGTGACGTAACAAACAAGATTGTCCGGAGCTAATCCGACATTGTCGAGAAACGCGGCGTTGAGGAAAATGATAGCGGGCACACCGAACTTGCCGCAAAGTGGTGCGGCCCACTTTATAATTGATGCATAGCCGTCGTCGAAGGTCACCAGCACCGGACGGGAGGGAAGAGTGCGATCCTCAGAAACACCGAGAACGTCCTGGAGGCGGACAGGAGTGTAGTATCGGGTGAGGAATTTCAGCGCAGCCTCGAAGTCACGAGGCGTGATGCTCACCCGCATCCCCTTGGTAAACGGTGACTCATTTGGCGAAATATCATGGAAGACGACGCACCGCAATGAGTAAGAGAGACCGAGGAGCCGCGCCACTCCAAAACAGCCCGGCAAGCGCCAGAGCGCTCCCGCTGCTATATTGAGCAGGGTGTTTCGACCACTGCCATTTTCTTTGTTGTTGGGAAGCAAGCTTTTTACTTGGGCGCAGATCGTCTTGGATCACCCCTGAGGCCGCGCGATGCCCTACGCCACTTGTGGAGCCAGCGCTGGGGCAAGCTGTTTCTGCTCGAGGAACGTCCTGTGCCAGAGCTCCAGCGTAACCAATGAGAAGATCTCCTTAGAATATCCCCCGGTAGCCTCGTCGCGGGCCAGCAACTCGCGGAGAGCCGGGAGGGCAAAATAACCCCGGTTTGTGGCCGCCCGGTCGAGCAGAACGTCATGAACCCAGCTTCGTAGGTCCTTCCGGAGCCAAGACTCGTAAGGAACGGGGAAGCCAGCCTTGCGACGATCCAGTATGGTTTTGGGCACACGGCGTCCTAGTGCTCTCTTGGCAAGGTACTTAGTGGTGAAACGGCGAACCTTGAGGTTGGGGGGCAAAGCGGCGGCAAACTCGAGGACTTTGTGATCGAGCAGTGGCACGCGGAGCTCAAGGGAATTGGCCATGGTCATCTTATCGGCTTTAATGAGCAGGTCGTCGGGAAGCCATGTCTTGGTGTCGATGTAGAGCATCGCGTCCAGGGTATTCTGGCCCCGGACGCGCGCCTGGAGCCGGCGTAACGGTTCAACCGAGTACTCCGGGTCAAGCGCGTGGACAAAGTCAGCAGAGTACAATTTACGCCCCCCGTTTCCAGTGAAACGGTATGGGTTCGATGTTCGGCTGTAGTAGTAGTCAGGAAAAATTGCCTTCATTAAAGGTGCGTACTTAGCTGCGCGGGGTAAGTGGAGCATCGAGTCGGCAAAAGAAAGTCCTTGAGCGAGGAGGCCCTTCAGCGGATTGAGGCCACGTTTCACCCGCTCAAGCCATAGGAGGTTGCGATAATTGCTGTAACCTGCAAAAGCTTCATCGCCGCCTTCGCCAGAGAGGAGCACCTTGACATAGTTCCTCGCCAACTTCGAGACGTAATACAACGCAATGGCGGGCGGCTCGCAGACGGGCTCTTCCATGTGCCAGACATATTTCGGCATGAAGGCGGCGAAGTCCGCTGCCGATATGGACATGTCATGATGCCGGGTGCGGAAAGTTTCCGCCG
>Ga0187782_10000671_pt1 | contig 23864 bp, 21 predicted proteins | sample 0715_SJ02_MP15_2_FD_132454 | JGI IMG/M metagenome (GOLD analysis project Ga0187782, IMG submission 132454) | Tropical peat soil microbial communities from peatlands in Department of Meta, Colombia - 0715_SJ02_MP15_20_MG | ecosystem: Environmental > Terrestrial > Soil > Wetlands > Peat | place... | reverse complement strand
GACTATTGCCTGCCCGATGACTTCAAGCGTCTCATCGTTCCTGTGTTCGCGCACCGCGTCGTGGTCAGCTCACGCTACGTTTCGACGCAAAAGAAATCCGAACAGGCGGAAGCGATTCTCCGGGAAATCCTCGATACCACACGCGTCCCGCTCTAGCGGCCCCATATGTCCCTTACAAACTCATCCGCCGCGGCCCGTTGGTGGCAACGCCGTGATCGGCCCGGCTGGCGGAATTTCGGGATGGCCATGCTCGCGCTTTCCTTCGCGCTGGTCTCGGCGCTCTTTTCCGCTGCGGCTGGGCAAGAAGGCCGCCTCTGGCTCGCTACAGCCACGACGGCCATTGCGCTGGCCATCGCCGCATGGGTGGCCATCACCATCGTTCCGGCACTTGCGAAGCGCACGAGCCTGCGCTGGCTCGCCTATCAGGTCGACTACCGCCTCACGCGCGACGGCACGATTTATCTTGCCGCAGTCTTCATCCTGGTCCTCGCCGCGGTCAACACAGGCAATAACCTGCTCTTTTTGATTCTGGCCTGCCTGCTTGCCGGGATACTGGTTTCGGGCGTGCTTTCGCGCGTCGTGCTCACAGGTGTCGATTTGAGATTCGATCTTCCCGAACATATCTTCGCCGAGCAGCCTGTGCTGGCCGAGATCGAGCTGCGGAACGAAAAGCAGACCTGGCCCTCGTTTTCACTGCTCGTTGCCGGCGGCAGGAAGAAAACGCCGAGCGAGATCCTTACCCGGCCCGTTTTTTTCCCCTATGTTCCGCACCTGCGTGCGGCACGACAAAAGGTCGAGCTGCGCTTTCCCCATCGCGGAATCTATCGCCAAGATGCCTTCGGAATCCGGACGCGATTTCCGTTCGGGTTCTTCGAAAAAACGCGCCAAGTGAATTCGCGCATCGAGATCACCGTCTATCCCCGCGTCGAGCCGGCCGACCAGTTCTACGAGGTCCTCCCGTTGCTGAGCGGTGAGGTAGCCAGCCTGTATCGGGGACGCGGTCACGAATTACATTCGCTGCGAGAATATCGGCCGACCGACAGCGCGCGATTCGTCGATTGGAAGGTGAGTGCCAAATTGGGTCGTATGATGGTTCGCGAATTCGCTCGGGAAGATGAACGACGCGTGATGCTCGTTCTCGATCCTTTCATCGGCTCCGCACTTTTGTCGAAGCAAACGGAGCGCCGTCTCGGAGAATCGATGAGAGAGAAACAGGCGGCGCGGTTCGAGCGGGCTGTCTCGATGGCCGCTTCGATCGCCTGGCACTTTTACGAGATTCAGTCGGTCATGCAGTTCCGCACGGACCGTTTTTCGACGCCCATGGCTCCCGCCGCCGAGATCATCTACGAGACGCTGCGCGAGCTGGCGCTCATCGAACCGCAGTTTTCCGCCATCGGCGGCGCATTTCTGGACGAGCTCGGCAACGACCGGGATGTATTCAAGATCATCCTCACCGCGCGAGCCCAGCGTAGCATCCCCACCGCGCTGTGGTCGTCGTCTTACTTTCTGTTCATCGACCGCCTCTAAGCAACAAGCGGCAGAGCGCAGCCGGGTTTTATCGCGACTCCCGCTTTTCTCGTGTTTCCCTGCTTTCGCGGATCGTGCGAACATAGCGGCCGTACGCAGATGGCATCTGAGCTTTCGCCAAGAATTCGGGCCGGCCTTCAGCGTCGCCTCCTGACCTGGTTCTACGCGCAGCGACGCGACCTTCCCTGGCGTTGCGGGCGCGATCCCTACCACATCTGGGTTGCCGAGATCATGCTGCAGCAAACGCGCATCGCCGCTGTACTGCCTTACTACGGTCGGTTCTTGGAGAATTTCCCGACGGTGGAATCCGTCGCCGCCGCCCGTCCGGAGAAAGTCCTGCGCCTCTGGTCTGGCCTCGGTTATTACAGCCGCGCACGCAACCTTCATCGCGCCGCGCGTGAGATTGTCGCCGGCCACGCTGGCAAATTTCCGCACACGCTCAAAGCCGCTCTCGCTCTTCCCGGCATCGGCCGCTACACGGCCGCTGCCGTGCTCAGCATCGCCTACGATGTTCCTCTCGCGGCCCTCGATGGCAACGTCGCGCGCGTCCTGGCACGCCTCGGCGCCGTTCGCGGCGACCTGCGTGCACCACACCGCTGGCGGCAGTTAACGAAGACAGCAAAGGATCTGCTGGCCCTGCGCGCACCGGGAGATTGGAACCAGGCTTTGATGGAGCTGGGCGAAACGATCTGTACTCCACAGAGTCCCCGCTGCGGAAGCTGCCCCGTCTCGCGCTTCTGCCGTGCCTGGGCGCTCCACCTCACAGACGCAATTCCCGGGCCGCGTCGGAAACGCGCCACCGTCAGCCTGCGCATCGCGGCGGCCATTCTCTATGACCCCCGCGGACGCACCCTCCTGGTGCGCGATCTGAAAGCGTACGACGGAGTCCTGTTTTCACGCCTCTGGCAGTTTCCGGCCATCCAAGTGGCCCGTCAGCCACTGGCTCGGTTGGAACGTCATCTGCGCGAGAGTTTGAAGCTCGACTCCACCCCGCTCCAGCTAGAAGCCTTGCCCGCGGTGCGGCATGGCGTCACCTTCCGTGACATCACGCTGCTTCCGTTCCTCGCCCCGGTAGCGGCTCTTCCGCGCCTTGCTGGCACGCGCGTCCTGGCGCTTGATCGGATCGATCATCTTCCCGTCTCCAGCGCCACGCGAAAAATTGCCGCCGCAGCGGTGCGGTCCGATTCGCTGTCTCGTTACCACTCCGCCCCGCCGCCCTGAGCGGACCACCGAGCCAGTGCTAGCATCGTAGTGCACCCATGTCCCTTGCCGCCGAACACGTCGCGCCGCCACGAACCAAGCCCGCGCCGGCCGAACTATTGCCCGCCGTGCAGCGTTATTTTCAAGTATCGCTCTTCCTGCTCGTGTCGACCGGCGTCTCTGCCATCGTCTCGACCGGCAAGCTCGATCCCTTCTCCACGCTCGTTCCCCCGGCGGCGCTGATCTACAAGGGGGTGCGCCTGTTTCAAGGACGGGGCCCCGAGCTTTCCGCTCGCGTGGCAACGTGGTTCGTTCTGGCCTATTTCCTCTTCTTCCCGCTCGATCTCTGGGTGCTGTCGCGCAGCCTGGCGGAGGGAGCCCCCAATCCGCCGCTCTACGCGGCATTGCTTTCCGCCATCCACCTCCTGCTCTTTGCCACGCTGGTCCGTCTGTATTCCGCGCGCACCCAGCGCGACTCCGCTTTCCTGGCAGTTCTCGCGGTCGCGTGCATGCTGGCCTGCGCAATCTTGACGGTCGACACGGGCTTTCTCGTCGCATTGGCGATTTTCCTGATCCTGTCGGTCTCCACCTTTGTCGCTCTCGAAATGCGCCGCAGTGCCGCCGGAGCGGTTTCCCCTCCCCTCGAGCGGGATTCCCCCGAGGCCCGGCGTCTGAACCATGCTCTCGGAGTGATCTCGGTGCTCGTCGCTGCCAGCGTGCTGGCACTCGGTATACTGATTTTTTTCGTAATCCCCCGCTTTACCACTGGTTACCTCAGCGCCCTTAGTCTGCAACCTGCCCTGATGACAGGATTCAGCGACAACGTCGCCCTCGGTGAAATCGGGAAGATCCAAAAGAACACCTCCGTGGTCATGCGCATTGCCGTCGAAGGGGATCCCAAGCGCGCGCAGGGCGTCCACTGGCGTGGAGTCGCACTCACCACGTTCGATGGCACACGTTGGTTCACTCCGCTGCGAAACGAAAACGTCGTCCTGGCCAACCCCGAAGGAGACTACGTGCTTGGCTTTGCCGGCTTGTTTCGCGGGGCGTTCTACCCTCTGCACTACACCGTGCTCATGGAACCCTTGGCCACCGATGCCATCTTCATTGCGTCGCACGCGGAGTCGGTTCGCGGGCACTTCGGCGAAGAGTCCACACACTCCGATGGGCTTGCGCACGGTCATTATCTGCTGATCGATCAGACCGGCTCAGTCTTTAACGCCGCTCACAATGGTATGAAGATTCGCTACGAGGGCAGATCGCTCCTCCCCCTGACATCGGAGTCTGAGTTGCGCAAGGCTTCCTCCAGCTACCCGCCCAGGCTTAGGGAAACCTATCTGCAGCTTCCGCCGCTAGATCCGCGCATCCGTGCACTCGCCGAAAAGACCACCTCCAGTTCAACCAACGAATACGACAAAGTCCTGAGCCTTCAGCGCTATTTGATCTCCCACTACTCCTACACCCTGGACCTTACGGGGTCGCCGACCGACGATCCGCTCGCCGAATTTCTGTTCGAGCGACGGTCGGGAAATTGCGAATACTTTGCCTCGGCAATGGCGGTGATGCTGCGCGGGATCGGAATTCCGGCGCGTTATGTGACGGGATTTCTCTCCGGCGAATACAACGACGTCGGCGGCGACTATATCGTGCGTGAGAGCGACGCACACGCCTGGGTCGAGGTCTTTTTCCCCGATTACGGCTGGATCACGGTCGATCCCACACCCCCCGCGAACGCCCCGCGGTCCGGCCTACTGGACACCCTCAGTCGCTATTGGGATTGGTTCCAGTTCGCTTGGGGAGAGTGGGTGATCAACTACGATTTCGCACACCAGCTAACCCTCGGGCAGAACCTCGAAAAATCGTCGCGCAACTGGGGCGATCGGGCACGCCATATGTACCGCGAAAAGGAAAGAGCCGCCCTGGCCCGACTCCTCGCGCTCGATCACCGGCTGGAGGCGTCGCGGTATCTTCTTCCGGGCGCGCTTCTTTTTCTGCTCGTGATACTGGCTGCCCTGCGCGGGCGCTCCATGATCCGTTACGTCGCTGCTCGTTGGAGCCTGCGCGCCCGGCGCCGCGGCGACCTTACCGCCGGTCTGGCCGCTCTCGAGTACAGCGAGATGCTTCGCTTGCTGGAAAAGCGTGGCTGGCAGAAATCACCGTCGCAGACGGCACGGGAATTTGCTTCGAGTCTTCCGCTAGGAAACCTGGCCGCGCCCGTCGCGCAGCTCACCGAGCTCTACCAGTCGGCGCGCTTTGGCAGCCATCCCGCCCGCATCGAACAGATGTCTTCCCTTCTCCGCTTGATCCGCGATTCACTCCGCTCTCACAAGCCTCTGCCATCGTGAGAAGGGCGCGTCGGGCCCTAAGTCCCTGGTGCCGAGCATGCTAAAATTGCTCCCTTGCCAGCACACACAAGGAACGCTCGGCCATGCCGAAGGTCGGATTTGTAAGCCTGGGTTGCCCGAAGAACCTCGTCGATAGCGAGGTTATGATGGGCATGCTCGCTCGCGCAGGCTACCAAATCTCGCCGCGCGCTGACGAGGCCGACGTCCTCGTCGTCAATACCTGCAGCTTCATCGCACCCGCCCAGCAGGAATCGATCCAGGCGATTCTGGAGATGGCCGAATACAAGAAATTCGGCCGCGCGCGGAGGTTGATCGTGGCAGGTTGTCTGGTCGAGCGCTACCGCAACGAGATTCGCGAGCAGATTCCAGAGGTGGACGCCGTAATCGGAACCGGAGAAGTCGAAAAAATCCTCCAGGCCTGCAGCGGGGAAGCTCCCCCGGAGGCAGGCGTGGCCGTGCCGGACGCCTCCCCTTCCTATCTTTATCACGATCTCACACCCCGCTTGGTCGCCACCCCGCGGCACACTGCCTACATCAAAATCAACGAAGGCTGCGATCATCCCTGCGCTTTCTGCATTATTCCGCAACTTCGCGGGAACTTCCGCAGCCGTAGGTTCGAGTCCGTCGTGCGCGAAGCGAACAACCTCGCCGCGACGGGCGTCCGAGAAATCAACCTCATCGGTCAGGACACCACTTATTACGGCGAAGATCTTGGCCTTCGCGACGGTCTGGCCACGCTGCTGGCGCGCCTGGCGCACATCGAGGATCTCCACTGGATTCGCTTTCTTTATTGCTACCCCAATCGCATCACACCGAAACTGCTCGATACGATCGCCGCGCACGGACGCCTTACGAAATATCTGGACATCCCGCTCCAGCACGCCAGCCGCCGTGTACTCGCGCGTATGAGGCGCGGCTCGAATGGAGACGCATTTCTGAAAATGCTCGAGAGGATTCGCAGGACGATCCCCGGTGTTTCGATCCGAACCTCCTTCATTGCTGGATTCCCGGGTGAAACGGAACGAGACTTTCGCGAGCTGTGCGATTTTATCCGCGCGGCTGAATTCGATTGGATGGGGGTCTTCGCCTACTCGGATGAGGACAGGGCCAAGAGTTTTCAGCTCGATCGGAAAGTCGACCCCGAGACCATCGAGGGACGGCGGGAACGGCTTCTGTCGATACAAAAGAGGATTTCCGCGCGCAAGCTGCGGCGTCGAATCGGCAAGCGCGTCACCGTGATGCTGGAAGGCCCGTCCAAGGACACGGATCTGATTTGGGAGGCCCGGCTGGGGGGCATGGCGCCGGAAATCGACGGCAAGGTGTACATCACGGAATTCCAAGGGATCACCGATGCCGCGCAGCTTCCGGCTCCCGGCACTCTGGCGACGGTCGAAGTAACCGAAGCGAAGGACTACGATCTCATCGGACGCGTTGTCGAAGTTTCACCATCGCTTGTCACGCAAGCCTCGCAACGTTCGCTGGACGTTTTGCCAATTCTCGCCGCGCGCTGAAAGAGATCATTTCGCAAATCCAGGTGGCATGTATAATCGCCGCTGGTCGGCGACTTCTCTGGACGAAAAACCTTCGCTTCCACAGCCGACGGTCGGTGCCACGAAGGAACTCGGGATGAGCACGAAGCTCGATCCGCGAAATCGAACCGTCCCAGTACCGGAGCCGAATCTGACCCCGGCTGAAATGATCGAGCGAGCCATCGCCCTGCAGCCCCGGCTCCGCGCCGAACAAGACGAAACCGAACGCCGTGGAGTCTATTCCGAGGCCATCCATCGTGAGTTTCAGAAGGCCGGGTTCTATCGCTGCCTGCAGCCGCGCCGCTTTGGCGGCTACGAGTTCGACCTAAAGACCTACTACCGCATCGGCATCGAGATCGCCCGCGGCGATCCGTCCGTGTCCTGGTGCCTGATCGTCGGTGCCGGGCACGCGCTGATGCTCGGCTCCTATTTCAGCGAAGAAGCGCAGGCCGATGGGTTTGGCCCGAGCGGCGATTTCTCCGCCCCGTCGGTAGCTGCGCCGAGCGGAACCGCCACCCGCGTCGAGGGTGGTTGGTTCGTCCAAGGAAAGTGGGGCTATGCCTCCGGCGCGCCCTATGCAACGCACTTTATGCCGAGCGTTTTACTCTCCTCCGAAGCGCCCGGCCCACCACGGGCGGGAATCGCGCTTGTCCCGCGCGCGCAATGGAAAATGCTCGATGATTGGGGCGCGATTCTCGGCATGCGCGGCAGCGGATCAAACTCGATCGTGATTGAGGGCGCACGCGTGCCGGCCAGCCATGTGATTGAACTCGACATGCTGAACGTCGATTTGACCGGAGGCACTCCCGGCTTTCGGCTTCACGGCAATCCGATGTACGCGGGCCGCTGCTTGTCTTTCTTTCATGCGGAACTGGTCGGCGTCATGGTTGGCTTGGGCTATGCCGCGATTGACGAGTACGAACACCTCATTCTCACCAAAAAGACCCCCTATCCGCCGATGCAACCGCGTTACCTGCACCACGACTATCAGCGCCACCTAGGGCTTGCGCTCGGCTTGATGAATGCGGCGAAACGGCTCGTGCTCAACGCGGGCGAGGTTTACATGGAGTGTTGCCGCCGCGGGTTCGAGGGCGGGAAGCCGTTTACGATGGAAGAGGACCTCGAGCTTTTTGCGAGCCTAGAGCATGGCGGACGCCTGGCGTGGGAAGCCGTGGAGATGCTCGCCCGTACCTCCAGTTCTAGCGCCGCAAAAGACGGCGAGCGCATGCAACGGTATTACCGCGACGCTTCCATCTACCGAAGCCATCTGTCCGCCCAGTACGAGATGCTCGCGCAACGCTTGGCGCTCGTCCATCTCGGCCTCGACCACGGTATGTCGACCACCGCCCGGGGAGCCACGCCGAAAGGTGACGGCGAAAAGGTATAGCCCGTCTGGACGAAGCCGCGCAGCCTTGGAGTATGCTGAAAGCATGAAGCGGCAGTGCCCCATTTGCGGGAAACCCAGTGATTCGAAACTGAACGGAGATTTCCCATTTTGCAGCGAGCGATGCCGCTGGCTCGATCTCGGAAATTGGGCGAACGAAAGCTACATCATCAGCGAGCCCGCTTTCGATGAATCGATGTTCGAGAACCTCGAGCAGGATCTGGCTGGCGCCGATCGGGAAACTGACAAGTGAGCGGGGGCAACGAGGGCTCGTCACGGGACGTGACTGTTTCGCCCGCGCCGAGTGCGCAGGAGGCAGCCCTAGGGCCTAAACCCCGCTTCGCACTGGCGATCGCAACTGCCTGCGGCCTTGGATACATTCCGATTGCGCCGGGAACGTTTGGTTCTCTCGCGGGTCTCCTGCTGGTTGCGCTCGGCGAAATCATTGCCGGCGGCGACCGCACGATCGATGCCACTGTTGTCGTGCAATTTCTGGTTGCGGTGGCAGCGGCCGCGATGGGCGTGTGGTCGGCCAGTCGCGCCGCTAGGTTCTGGCAGCGGAAGGATCCCCAGCAAGTTGTAATCGACGAGGTCTCCGGGCAACATTTGGCCGTCGTGCTCGGCGTCACCGCACCGCTGTGGAGGAAGTCTGTCCAGATGATGGGGGAGCATTCCGGCACATGGGGAAGAATGACGCCCCACGCGGTGCTTAGCTGGAAATATTTGGTCGTGGGTTTTATACTTTTTCGAGTATTCGATATTTGGAAGCCATTTCCGGTGCGCCAAGCGGAGTCGCTACCAAGCGGCTGGGGAATCATGGCGGACGATTGGATCGCTGGAGTGTATGCGGCGGTCGCCCTGTGGATTGCACGCGCCGCCGGACTCTGAACAGCAGTTTTTGACTCCGACTTCTCATGGCCATGAACGGAACATTGCGGATCGAAAGTGTGAAGCCCGCAGCAGCTCTGCCCGGCGGCGAGATCGCCATCCGGGGTAGCGGCTTTTCCCTACGCAACCACGTACGGCCGCAGGTGCAGTTCGGCAGCGCCGACGCGAACGTGATGCTCGCGGCAGAAGACCTCCTGATCGCTTGCGTTCCCGAAGGCGCATCCGGCGGTGCTGTGCGCGTACGGATGAATGGAGTGGAAAGCGCGCCATTTCCCATGGCGCTCGGCCAGCAAGTCGCCGACAATCTGCATCCCGTAGGCAACCCGGCGGTGGACGCCGAGGGCAACACCTATGTCACTTTCAGTGGCCAGCGTGGGCAAAAGGTCCCCGTCTCGCTGTATCGGATCACGGCGAATCACACGGTGAAACCGTTTATCACCGAACTGATGAACCCCACGGGGCTTGCCATCGATCGCGACGGCCATCTCTTCGTCTCGTGCCGCAACGATGGCACCGTGCATCGCGTTTCGCCCGACGGCCGTTCCGTGCAGTGGATCGAAGGAATGGGGATTGCTACGGGCATCGCCTTCGATAAGGCGGGCAGCCTATACGTGGGCGATCGCAGCGGCACGATCTTCAAAATCGGAGCGGACCGCGAAATCTTTGTATTTGCGACGCTCGAGCCATCCCTTTCGGCATACCACCTGGCATTCAGCCCCTCGGGCGACTTGTACGTCACAGGACCCACGACTTCCAGCTATGAGCGCGTCTACCGCATTTCGCCGGCCGGGGAAGTGAGCGTCTTTTTTCGTGGGCTTGGCCGCCCACAGGGCCTCGCCTTCGATCGCAAAGGAAATCTCTACGTGGCGGCGTCGCTCGGTGGCAAGCGCGGCATCGTTCGCCTCACGTCCGCGGCGGAGCCCGAGCTTGTTCTGGGCGGAAGCAACATCGTTGGAATGGCACTGCTGCCCGCGCACCGTGCCATGATTACGACCCACAACGCGCTCTATTCTCTCGACTGGAACGTCGAAGGCCTTCCCTTGAACGGCTGAGGACTCCGTTCCTTTCTTCAGACGTTCGGACCATGCTCGCACCCGGCGCAACCTCTCTTGCGCTCGGCCGCGAGCATCGAGTAAAACTTCTAAAGCATGAACGCGGAAATTATTGCCGTGGGGTCGGAGCTGCTAACGCCTTACCGGCTCGACACCAATTCCCTTTTCCTCACCGATCAACTGAACCGTGTCGGCATCCCTGTCATCCACAAAGCCGTGGTCGGCGACGGCCCGGATGAGATGCGATCCTCTTTCCAGCATGCGCTGGCGCGCGCAGACATCGTTGTCTCCTGTGGCGGTCTGGGACCTACGGACGACGATCGCACTCGACAGACCGTAGCCGAGCTTCTCGGGCGCAGGCTTATTGAAAACGAAGAGGTGCTTCGCAAATTGCAGGAGCGTTTTCGCCGCTTCGGCCGCACCATGCCAGAAATCAACCTGCGTCAGGCGCTCGTGATCGAGGGGGCAGAGGTGCTACCCAATCCGCGCGGCACGGCGCCAGGCCAGTGGATCGAAGCGCGGGGACACATTCTCGTTCTACTGCCGGGCGTGCCGCAAGAGATGCGAGCTCTCATGGAAGCGGAAGTCGCTCCCCGCCTCGCGAAGCTCGGGAACCAACGGCGGCTCTACACGCGCGATCTGCGCATCGTCGGGCTTTTCGAATCCGAGGTGGAGCAGCGCGTCTCACCACTCTATGCCCAGTTTTCGGACACGGAAACGACGATCCTGGCGACGGCGAACGGTATCCAGCTTCATCCGCGGATCTGGTCTGATGACCCCGCCTACGCCGAATCACGGCTGGGTGAACTGGTCCAACGCATGGCCCTGGCACTCGGCGAGAATCTCATCTCGACCTGCGGAGAAACGATCGAGGCCGTGGTGGCGCGCACGCTGACGGAGCGGCGGGCCACGATCGCCGTCGCGGAAAGCTGCACGGGAGGGCTGCTGGCCGAGCGCCTGACCAGCATTTCCGGCAGTTCCGCCTACTTCCTCGGCGGCGTCGTCTGCTATAGCAACCAGCTGAAAACGCAACTCGTCGGCGTGCCTCTAGAACTCATCGAGGCCAAGGGCGCGGTCAGCTCGGAAGTGGCGCTGGCGCTGGCTGAGGGCATTCGCAAACAGACGGGCGCAACGATCGGAGTGGGCATTACCGGCATCGCCGGCCCCACCGGAGGAACGCCAGAAAAGCCGGTTGGACTCGTGCACATCGGCATTGCTGACTCGCACGGGCCGCACGAAAAATCCTTCCGCTTTCCAGGTGACCGCGAACGCATTCGCTTTTTCGCGGCGCAGAACGCGCTCGATCAGGTGAGGCGGCTTTGCTTGTTTCCCCCAGCGTCAGGAGAGACCTAGAGGGCCGCATGAACCCACAGGACCGTCGACAAGGCGGCTGGGCGTGAGGCTTTTTGTGGCGCTGGATTTTCCCGACGCGATCCGCAGCGCGATTCGAGAATTGGTTGCCCGCCTTAAGCCGCTCGCCAAAGACGCGCGCTGGGCACGGGTCGAAGGGATGCACGTGACGCTGAAATTCATTGGCCAGGTCGAACCAGAGCAATGCGAGCGGATGGTTTCAGCGCTCGCCAGCATTCAGTCGGATGCTCCTGTGGATCTGCAGTTCCAAGGGGTCGGCTTTTTCCCCAGCGAGCGGCGTCCTCGCGTGTTTTGGTGTGGAATCGAGGCGTCGCCAAATCTCCGAGAGCTCGCCGCCGACATCGAGCGCGCCCTCCTACCGCTGGGAGTCCCGGCTGAAAAGCGCGAGTTTGTCCCGCATTTGACGCTCGGCCGATTCGATTCGCCTCACGGGCTCGGCCAACTCATTGAAAGGTCCCAGGAACTCCGCTCGCTGGATCTCGGCAGAACGCGCCAAGAGCAATTTCACCTGTTTGAAAGCGTTTTGAAACGATCGGGTGCGGAGTACACGAAGCTCAAGAGCTTTGCATTTGCAAAGGAACCCGCTTGAGTGGCCCTTGGTGGATTCCCATCGCCGCCTACGTGCTCGGCTCGATACCCTTCGGGCTGCTCATTGTGAAAGCGACGAGCGGCAAGGACATTCGCTCGATCGGCAGCGGCAACATCGGAGCGGCGAACGTGACGCGCAACGCCGGCTTGGCCGCCGGTGCGTTGACTCTGCTGTTCGATGCAGGCAAAGGCTATCTCGCCATTTGGTTCGCCGAACGCTCGACCCATGGCAATGGGCGCTGGATGATGGCCGCTGCCGTTGCCGTCGTCATCGGACACATCTTTCCCGTGTGGCTCGGATTCAGAGGCGGCAAGGGAGTGGCAACCACCTTGGGCGCCTTTCTACCCATCGCCCCGTACGCCGTCCTCGGGGCAGTGGCGTTTTGGATCCTGGTCGTGCTGTTCTGGCGCTATTCGTCGCTCGGCTCGATTGTGGCGATGGCCACACTGCCGGTGCTGGTCTATTTTTTCTACGCGCCACACCACGCCCCTCCGGACCATGTGCTGTGGGGAACGATCCTGGTCTCCGTGCTGGGGCTGTGGAAACACCGGGCGAACATGCGTCGGCTCATGGCGGGCGAAGAGAGCCGACTCGGCTCTGGCCGTTAGCCGGCGCGCCCCCTCCCGGCTGCTCCTAACTGACACAAGCCATGTGACTTATCCGCCACCCCTGGTACCATAGTCCCCTTGTGCCGCCGCATCGCGTCCGATAGCATTTTTCCGAGCGGCAGAGAATGTTCAGCAATTCCCTACGAAAAATCTCGACCAAACGCCTCCGCATCCTTTGGATCGTGCTAGGGGCGCTGTTGCTGGTCAGCGTGACGCCTCTGTGGCTCTACCACCGCCAGGCGCTCCGTCTGAGCGAGCAAAAGCTGCAGGATACCGAGCGGGTCCAGCAAAGCGAGATCACGCGCTCGCTCGCCAACGAGACACTGCAATTCGAGCAGGGTCTGCGCCAACAGCTTCTCAGCCAGCGCCAGGTTATGGCCCTCACGGGCTGGATCCAAAACGTGGATGATCCCATTCGCGCCCCACAGCTTTCCCGACTCCTCGAGGACTTCGTGGAAAATGATCCGGACATTCTCTTTGTCACAGCCGTGAGCCGCGAGGCCAAGGGTCCTACGGCTGGAAGCGTCAGTGCCGACCGCGATCCTTTTGTCGACGCAGCCCTGAAGCGAGCGTTTCAGGCCAGCTGCCAGGGATTTGACTCAATTAGCGAGCCCTTTGCAGAGGGGCAGAACAATCGGCCGGCACTCGTGATGTCCGTGCCGTTGTTTGCCGACGGCCAATTCTCGGGCATGCTCGCTGCGGTTGCTTCACTTGAGCGACTGCAGGCACGGTTGCGGGACATGAGTGTGCGTGACCGCATCGTGTACATTGTGGACGGCCACGGAAAGATCGTTGCCTACCCAGACGGGCGCGCGATGGTTCCCGGCCAGAACGTAACGTCCCTCTCACCGCTGGCAAAACAGTTCGGCGAATTGCCCCAGGAACTGCGCACCACGCAAACGACCGATTTCATCGCCAACAGCCCCGATAAGCACCACAAAATCGAAATGATCGGCACCTACAGTACGATTCCGGAGCTCCGCTGGGCCGTCATCGCGCAGCGGAGTCTGGATGATGCCCGAGTCGACGCCGGCGTGACCGAGCTGACCTCCGCGGCCTTGCAATTCGTCGTGGGCGTCACGTTCGTCGCCTTGCTGCTCGGATATCTGTTCGCCGTGCGCATCACGCGCCCGATCCGCGGACTTGTCGAATCCACGCGTGCGATTAGCCGCGCCGAGTTCCACGAACGCGTGCCCGTCAGTGGCGCCGCCGAAATCAGCGAACTCGCCGAGACCTTTAATCACATGGCCGGCGATATAGAAGAGTTCGTCGAGAAGCTGAAGGATGCCGCCGAAGAAAACCGCGAGCTGTTCATGGGCTCCATCCGCATGCTCGCAGCTGCCATCGATGAAAAAGACCCTTACACACGGGGCCACTCCGGCCGCGTAGCGAAATACTCGGTCATCCTCGGAGACGGCCTGGGCCTGAGCGCGGAAGATCTCGATCGCCTGCGCATCTCGGCGTTGCTGCACGACGTGGGCAAGATTGGCGTGGACGACCGTGTGCTGAAAAAACCGGGCAAGCTCACCGACGAGGAATTCGATCTCATGAAGCAGCACACGGTGAAGGGTGCGAATATCATGCGGCCGGTGGCACAGTTGAAAGATGTGCTGCCCGGTATCGAGCTGCATCACGAGCGCATGGACGGCCAGGGCTATCCCTACGGCCTACAGGGCGATCAGATTCCTCTGATGGCCCGGATCATCGCCGTCGCCGATACGCTCGACGCGATCACAACCAACCGACCCTATCAGTCGGCCATGCATCTGGATTACGCACTCGAACGCATCCGCTCGCTTGCCATCACGCGATTTGATTCACAGGTTGTGGGCGCGCTCGAAACCGCTGTCCGCGACGGCCGCTTGCGCCTATCCGCAACCCTCGTGGAGGTGTGAACGTAACCAGGCCATTGCTTCACGACTCGCTCGGGCCTTGTGATCCAGGCTGACTCCCTTCCTTTTGCACTTCCCATGCCGGCCCTTGCTCCCACAGCGTGCTTCCGCTCATCCCCACTTTGATCATCTGCGCCGCAAGATTCAAAATGCGCACCGCTGCGGCTGCCGGACCCAGCCCTCGTGCGTGGATATTGGAAATCAGGTTGCGGTCTCGGTCGGTGTGCGATCGGCGCGGACGATAGGCCATATACGCCGACAGGCTTTCCGCTGTCGCAAGCCCGGGACGCTCCCCAATCAAAAGCACCACGACTTTGGGATCGAGCAACTCGCCGATTTGGTTGAGCAGGCCCACCCGACAATGACGAATCACAAAAATACGGCCCACCGTCCAGCCACGCGCCTGCGCGCCTTCCCAAAGCAAGGGGAGAAGCGGAGGCACCTGCACCTGAACGGCCCGTACCGATAGCCCATCTCCGATCGCGATTTGTATATCGCTGCCGCCCGAGCAGCGTTCTCGGATTTCCGCGCGCGATCGATCATCGAAACGCCGACCCAGATCTGGGCGCAGCAAATACTGCTCCTTGGTGTGGGCTTCGGTGCTCACTTCGAAGATTTGCCAGCGCGCGAGGAAATCCGTGCCGAACGCCTCCTGAAGATCGAGTTCGGCGCGTACGGCGTCCCGCGCCGCGGCATGAGCCTCGCGCAATTCGATCTGCGTGCCGGTCCGATAGGCCGCTCCCGCTCGACCAGCCAGCAAGCGGGCCGGCGTACGCAGACGGATCTTGCGCACGATGTCCGGGAGATCGGAGGGAGCAAGGGGCGAATCAGACCGAGCCGCCATTCAGACGATCTTCTCGAGCGAGGATTCAAGTCTGTGCAGAAGCTGCTGCCGCCTCGGAGCGTCCAGCAACGCCGGCCCACCATCGGAATAAATGCCGGCCGCTTCGAGCCAGGTGAGAAATTCTGGCGCCGGTCGCAGCTTGAACAACCGCCGCACGGCCAGGGCGTCGTGATAGCTCGTGCTCTGATAATTCAACATCACGTCGTCGGAGCAAGGCACGCCCATGAAGTAGTTGCAACCTGCCGCGCCGAGCAATAGCAGCAAATTGTCGGCTGAGTTTTGGTCGGCCGCCACATGGTTGGTGTAGCAGACGTCACAGCCCATCGGGAGTCCCAGCAGCTTCCCCATGAAATGGTCCTCCAGGCCAGCACGAAGGATCTGCCGCTCGTCGTACAGGTATTCCGGTCCGATGAAACCGACCACACTGTTGATGATGAATGGATCGAAGGCCCGCGCCACACCGTAGGCACGGGCTTCCAGCGTGAGCTGATCCACGCCGTGATGCGCCTCGGCGGAAAGAGCGCTTCCCTGCCCCGTTTCGAAGTACATCGCCTGGGCCCCAATCCACTCTGCGTCCCGCGCACGATGATGCTCGAGAACTCTTTCGCGGCCCTCCTCCAGCATCGCCAAGGAAATGCCGAAGCTCCGGTTGGCGGCTTCCGTCCCTGCGATCGATTGAAACAGCAGATCGACCGGCGCGCCCCGCTCCATGGCGGCGAGTTGAGCGGTGATGTGCGCAAGGCAGCAGGTCTGCGTCGGCACTTTGTATGTCTCGACGAGCCGCTCGAGCGCTTGCAGAATGGCACTGACTGTTTCAACGGAATCCGCCGCAGGGTTCACGCCGATCACCGCATCGCCGCACCCGTACAAAAGCCCCTCGAAGGCAGCGAGCAGAATCCCCCCGATGTCATCCACCGGATGATTCGGCTGCACGCGAATTCCCAGCACGCCCGGCTCACCCAGGGTGTTGCGGCAGCGCGTTACGTTGCGAATTTTGGCCGCGGCCAAAACCAGATCCTTGTTACTCATGATCTTCGCCAGCGCCGCCGCAATCTCGGGAATGATTGCTTGGCTCAGTTCTGCCAGTTCGCCCGGGCCGGTCGCGTCGTCCAAAACGTGCTCGCGCAATTCCCCGACGGTCAGGCTCTGAATCGCCCCAAACGCCTGCCGGTCAAATGTGTCAAGGATCAGGCGACTGACTTCGTCAACGTCCGGATCAATGAGCGGCTGTCGGACGATTTGCTCGAGCGGTACATCGGCAAGCTGGCGCTTGGCGGCAACGCGCTCGCGCTCGGACTCTGCCGCGATCCCTGCCAACTGATCGCCGGACTTCTCCTCATTCGCCTTGGCAAAGAGTTCGCGGAGGTCGGGAAACACGAATTGCTCAGACATCACACGCCCCGTGTAGGTGACTCCTTCGGAAAATAGCATCAATGACGAAGCAAGGAAAGCCATTGACGATGGCGTTCGGACAGAAGCCCACCCCAACAGGAGCGCCAACGTGATTGGTTCGCGCGCGCCGCCGATCCTGGCACGCGCGGTCCTCTGCTAGAATAGCCTTCTTCGCAGCGCCGCGAAGAAATCTCATGATCTCCCTGTTTGGAAAACCCGAGCCTACACTTCTCGAGCGCCTGAAGGAGTCCGTCAGCAAGACGCGGACAGAACTCGCCGCGCGGGTCGAGCAGTTGATGACCGGTAACCGGCCCGTTGACCCCGAGCTGCTCAAACAGCTCGAGTCGGCGCTGCTCAGCGCGGATATCGGAGTGCGCACAACGAAGGAAGTCCTTGGGGCGTTACGCCAGCAGGTGAACGAGCACAAGCTCGATTCCGCGATGCAGCTCAAGCAGGAACTGAAGCGTCAGATCCTGAAGATTCTGGAAGCGCCCGCGGCCACCCCGGACGGGAAAACGATTCCGCCGCCGCGCGTGCTGTTTGTCGTCGGCGTCAACGGCACCGGAAAAACGACCACTATCGGCAAGCTCTCGCATCGGCTGAAACAGGAGGGGGCCAGCGTAATTCTCTGCGCCGCGGATACGTTTCGCGCGGCTGCCATCGAGCAGCTGGAAGTTTGGGGACGCCGCGCAGGAGTCGACGTTGTGAAGCAGAAGTCTGGCGCCGACCCGGCTGCGGTGATCTTCGACGGACTTTCCGCGGCCAAGGCACGCGGTGCCGACGTCGTCATCGTAGACACCGCCGGCCGCCTTCACACGAAATCGAACCTCATGGCCGAGCTGGAAAAGATGAAGCGCACGGCTGCCAAGATTGTCCCCGGCGCACCCCACGACGTCCTGCTGGTCCTGGATGCCACCACCGGGCAAAACGGCCTCAACCAAGCGCGCGAATTCTGGAGCCACGCCGGCGTCACCGGAATCGTCCTCACAAAACTGGACGGCACCGCGAAGGGCGGCATCGTCATCGCCATCGCTCGTGAGTTGAATCTGCCGATCCGTTTTGTCGGCACCGGCGAACAGATCGACGATTTGGTACCCTTCGACACGCACACCTATGTCGATTCTCTGTTCGACCAGAATTCCTAGCGGACGACGACGCAAAGTGCAATGATGAGCTCCAGTGCTCTGCCAACAGACCAAACCTTGATGCAACGTGTGCTCGAGCTCGCGCGCCGCGGCGTGGGGCTTGCCCATCCGAATCCGCACGTGGGAGCCATCGTTGTGAGAGGTCATCAAAGGCTTGGAGAAGGGTTCCACGAATACGAGAAGCGGGACCACGCGGAAATCATCGCACTCCAGCAGGCCGGCGACAAAGCGCGTGGCGCCACCCTGTATGTGACGCTCGAACCGTGTTGCACGACGGGCCGCACCGGGCCCTGTACCCAAGCCATCGTCGCCGCCGGCATCCGTCGCGTCGTCGTACCTATGAAAGACCCCAATCCAGCCGTGGCGGGACGCGGCTTCAGCGAATTAAGGCGCGCCGGCATTGCGGTGGATGTTGGCCTGGAGGAAGAGAAGGCCAAGCGGTTGAACGAAGACTTCGCGAAATGGGTTCGCACGGGTTTCCCATTCGTCACCTTGAAAACTGCACTCACTCTGGACGGCCAAATCGCCGCGCGTTCTGGGCGCGCCACGACGATTACTGGCGATCAGGCGCGTCAAGCGGTGCATCGCCTCCGCCATTCCGTCGACGCGCTCCTCACCGGAATCGGCACGGTCCTCGCCGATGATCCGTTGCTGACCGATCGCAGCGGCTGGCCCAGGCGACGTCGCCTTTTGCGCGTGGTTCTCGATTCGCAGCTACGAATTCCGCTCACCTCACGGATCGTCAGGACCGTCGAGAGCGATGTGCTCGTGTTCACAGCGCAGCCGGCGAGTTCGCGAAAGGCGCAGGCATTAAGGCGGCGCGGATTGGAAATTCTTCCTGTCGCTGCGCCCGGCGGTCGTATGGATCTGCATGCCGTACTCAAGGAGCTCGGCAGGCGCGAGATTCTGCACGTTTTGCTCGAAGCGGGAGCCGAGTTGAACGGGGCCGCTCTCCGAGCTGATCTGGTAGACAAGTTGGCTCTTTTCTATGCTCCCAAGATCATGGGAACCGGTGGCGTCCCCATGGCAGAACTTCCCGCGGCGCGGTGGTTTGCAAAGGCGCCCGCACTGACCGACCTATCGGTCCATCCGTGCCATCCCGATTTCGTCGTCGAAGGATATTTCCACGATGTTTACCGGAATCATCGAAGCCGTCGGACAAATTGACGCGCTCGATTGCAACGAAACGGGCGGCCGTCTGCGCGTGAGTTTTGCGGGCGCAGGCGAACTGGCGGCACAGACGAAACTCGGTGACAGCGTCGCCGTCAATGGGTGCTGTCTCACCGTCGCCGAGTGCAGCCCCGATTTTTTCTCCGCCGATCTTTCCGGAGAGACTCTGCGGCGCACAGCCTTCGGGGAAATGAAAGCAGGTGATTTCGTCAATCTCGAACGCCCGCTCGCGGCGGGCACGCGCCTAGGTGGCCATTTCGTGCAAGGCCACGTGGATGGCCTCGGCCGCGTCACGCAGCTGGTCCAGGAAGGTGACAACTGGCGGCTTTCCGTCCGCGTGCCCGAACTGTTGCGCCGCTACGTCGTCGAAAAAGGCTCGATGGCCATCGATGGCATCAGCCTCACGATTGCTCGCTGGCAGGATGGCGTCGCCGACTTCTCCATCATTCCATTCACCTACGCGCACACGAACCTTCCTACACTCGCGCCGACCCAGGCCGTGAATATCGAATGCGACATCCTGGCCAAATACGTCGAAAGCCTGCTCGCCTCACGGAAGGGTCGCGCCTTATCAGAGCTCACGGTGGCCCGTCTCACCGAGGAAGGTTTCTAGCAGGCACTCTCTCGCTGGGGCTTTCCGCTGTGGATGCCCAAGCGTCGCTCCGATTTCTGCAGGCGATATTCTCGCCACGTCAGCCATACGATCATCGCGTCAAAGACCGTCAAGATCGCAAGAGCGATCGAATGCGTGTGGCTGATCCGGTACATTTGGTATAGGCCAAATGCCGAGAAGACTCCGATCGCCAGCGGATAGGCCCAGAGTGCATTGATCCATAGCGCGATGGCCAGCCCCACCTTTGCCAGGCCATGCGAGAGCAGAAAGATCGAGGCAAACAGTGGATTGCTGTGCGCCAGTTTTTCTGACACATGCAGCAAGTGGATCCCGATAAAGTCATGGGGATCGCGGGAGAGTTCGTGCAGGCTCAGCGTGCGTAGAGCCCGACCCATGGCTTGTGGCTGGACGAACCACAAAAGCACGCCTCCCGCCATTTCGAGCAGGCCGTCGAATCCCTTGATGGCGATGCCCGTGCGAAAGGCGTCTCGCAACAGGTCCTTTGCAGTCATTGGATGCGCCGCCGATAAGACACTTCCGCCCGTCAGCTCGCTGCCAGGCGGGCGACGTCGCGCGACCTGGCCCGCGCGCCACGCATATAGAGCACGAGCCCCAGCAAGAATGTCCCCAGCGTCCCCACCACGAGTTTGACCTCGAAGGCCACGCGGCTCGGCACCTCCGCCGGCGGAATCAGCGACAGCACAATCCCACCGATCACGACCACAAATCCGAGCAGTCCCGCCAGCCACACGCCGAATTTTCCGCCGGGAATCAGGGCTGCGTCCCGACTCCGGTCGCGATCTCGGCGATAGGCAAGCTTGATCACCGCCGCGTACATATAGAGAAAGGGAATGAAGTAAAGGATCGTTCCGGCGTCTACGAAGATCTGATAGGCGCTGTTGGCAGTCTCGTTGATCTGAATCAACAGCAGAATGAGGCAGGAAATTCCCGCCTGCACAAGAATCGCCACCCAGGGCGTCTTCCATCTCGGATGAATCTTGCCGAACGCCGTGGGCATGTAGCGATCGATGCCGACGACAAAGGGAATTCTGGCCACGCCCGCCACCGTCGTACCCACTCCTCCGGCGTTGCCAAACAGCATGAGCACGGCCGCTAAGATCCCGAAATACCCGATCCCCAGGGCGGCCGATCCGGCGGTCATCGCTTGAAAGGCCCCGCTCTTCGGGTCCACGGCTGCCGCCGGCAACATCGCGAGCAGCGCAAACGTGCCCAGAATATACGCCGCCGCAATGGCAAGTCCCGATCCGAGCACGGCTCGTGGAAACGTCTTGTGTGGCTCGCGCACCTCCTCACTCATCGTCGAGCACAGTTCAAGCGCCGTGAATGCAAACGCAATCTGAGGCCAGAAATTCACGGTGCCCCAATTCCACACCGGCATCATGTTCGACCACGTAAAGTGCGTCGCAGATCCATGCAGACGCCAGACATACGCTCCCAGGCCGATCAGCATCAGCAAGGGCACGTAGGTTCCGACACCGCCGGCATTCTGCAGCCATTTGCCAATGTTCAGCCCGATGATATTGAGAAATACAGCCGCAAAGAGCATGGCGAAAGAGCCTGCCAATAAGAAGGTGCGGCTCTGCGCCAAATGCGCGGCGCTTGCTCCGCCCACATAGGCGCCCATCGCCGCGCTGGCCATCAGGAGCCCCGGAAAATAAAAGAACGTGTAGACCCAATACGTCCAGCCCGCGACAAACCCGTGAAATTCGCCGAACGCTTCCTTGGCCCAAACGTACAGTCCCCCTTCGCTCGGAAATCGCGTCGAGAGCTCGACGACCACAAATGCACTGGGAAGAAAAAATAGCGTTGCCGCCAGGACCCACAAACTCATTGACGATGGGCCGTTATGTGCTGCCGCGGCGATCCAGCGGGGCCCCAGGACGGCGGCGACATTGAAGAGCAGCACGTCCCAAAACCCCATCACGCGGCGCAGCTGTTTTTTAGGATCGTAAGCGGTCGCATCGCTCACAAGGTTGAGTCCAGCGCAGGGATTAACTCATCCTGAAGCAAGAAATTGCGAAGAACGGGGTCGCTCGAGGCCTCCAGCTCGGCCCAGTGGCCGAAGAAGCCGACCCGCCCTTCGTGAAGGAAAATCACGCGGTCGGCCAGCTTTTTTCCAAGGTGCGTGTCGTGCGTGACGACAATCGAGGTTTTGTGGAGCGTCTGCTTTAGCTTCACGATCAGGTCGCTGACATGCGCAGCCATCAACGGGTCCACCATGGTCGTTGGCTCATCGTAAAAGACGACGTCCGGCTCCTCGGCGAGGGCTCGTGCGATGGCCACTGCACGCTTGGTGCCCGTGCTCAGGTCCGCCGGCAAACGATCTGCGAATGGCAAAACTTCGAGCATCTCCAGCAGCTCCTGTACGCGGCGGTCGATCTCGTCGGGGTCCTGCTGAATGCCCCGGCTCACCATCGGAAACGCAACGTTTTCCGCCACAGTCAGCGAGTCAAAAAGCGCGCCGGACTGAAACACCATCGTCACCCTGCGACGAAGTTCCTCAAACTGCTTCTCTGTCCAGTGGGTCACGTCTTGCCCTTCCACCAGAATCCTCCCTGCATCCGCCGTCAAAAATCCCATGAGCAGCTTGAGCGAAACGGATTTGCCCACGCCGCTCCGTCCCATGATTACGCCCGTCTCGCCCCGGTCGATGTGAAAACTGACGTCCTTCAGCACCGCGTGATCGTCGAAGGAAATCGAGACGTGCTGAAACTCGATGTAGTGGTCGCTCATTTTTCGCGGGATCGCGGGCCTCGTTCGAGCTTTGTTTTTGCCTCTTCGTAATCCTCCGGTGAGTTCATATTCTTGAACAAGAGACCTTCGGAATCAAAGGCTTTCCATTCGCGGGGCTCGATTGTGTCGACGCACAATTTCTCAAGACCGTCGGTAACTTTCCGCACCCCCCTTCCGACGGCCGTGCGAACCGCCGCTTCGCCGCGTTTGTGATACACGGCACAGAGCGGCTCGGCGCCGAGCGCATTCATCGGCACGATGGCGTCGGCCTGTGACTGAAGGGCGCGCCGAACAAGAAATTCCAGCCAGGCGCGCGTGAGATACGGCAGGTCGCACGCCAAGATCAAGTTCCACGGTGCCTCCGACGCGCGCAACGCCGTCGCAATCGCGCCGAGGGGCCCCGCGCCGGGCCAGTCGTCTTCGATCCCGCGAAGCCCCAGGAGTTGGTACCTACCGCTCTCGCCGACGACCGTCGCAGTTCCAACGACGGACTCGAGAAGCCGCGCCGTTCGCAGCACAAGCGGCTCACCTGCAATTTCCAGCAAGGCTTTGGCGCGACCCATGCGCGAGCTCTCGCCCCCGGCCAGGATGTACCCCGCCGTTTTTTCCTCACTGGGCATACCGAGCGTAGGCCTTTCAACCGGAGGCTTTTTTCTGCTTATTTCCCCGGCCTGTGAATCCCCAGTTCGCGCAATTTTTCCTGCAGACTCTGCCGTTGCAACCCGATCTCGGCGGCGGTTTGCGAAACATTCCACTTATGTTCCTCAAGCTTCCGTTTCAGGTACGCCATTTCGAATTTGCGCTTGGCCTCCCGAAAGTCAACTTCGTTCAACAGCGAATCACCTGCCCGGTTCTGCAGCGCGCCCAAGCTCGCCTTATTCTCGCGGACTTCTTCGGGCAAATCCGCTGCGCCGATCTCCTCGCCCCCGCACAGCACGAACGCGCTCTCGAGCGCATTGCGCAGCTCGCGCACATTCCCCGGCCAATCGTAGCGCCGCAAAAGCTCCATCGTCTCGCGCCGCAACGCTACCCTGCGCCCTTGCGGCACCTGCCGACCGTGACGGGCGTCGAGCTGCGCCAGGAAGGCCTCGACCAGCAGGGGCAGATCTTCCTTGTGCGCGCGAAGAGCGGGAATCTCGAGCGTCACCACCCGGAGCCGGTAATACAAATCCTCCCGAAATCGTCCTGCGGCAATCTCCGCTTCGAGGTCGCGATGCGTCGCGCTGACCAGTCTCACATCGACATCGATCGATTGCGATCCCCCGAGCCGTTCGATCGTCCGGTTTTCCAGTGCCCGCAGCACCTTCGCCTGGGTTACCGGATTCATGTCGCCAATTTCATCGAGAAACAACGTGCCGCCGGACGCCAGTTCGAATTTGCCCTTGCGCTGCTGCGCTGCTCCGGTGAACGCACCCCGCTCGTAACCGAACAATTCGGACTCGATCAAATTTTCCGGTAGAGCAGCGCAGTTTACCGCCACAAAAGGTTTTTCCGCGCGGGGTGATCGCGCGTGAATCTCCTGCGCAAGTAAATCCTTGCCCGTTCCGCTTTCTCCTAAAAG
>Ga0187782_10000669_pt1 | contig 23907 bp, 22 predicted proteins | sample 0715_SJ02_MP15_2_FD_132454 | JGI IMG/M metagenome (GOLD analysis project Ga0187782, IMG submission 132454) | Tropical peat soil microbial communities from peatlands in Department of Meta, Colombia - 0715_SJ02_MP15_20_MG | ecosystem: Environmental > Terrestrial > Soil > Wetlands > Peat | place... | reverse complement strand
CGGCCAAATCGTCGTCGGAACGCCGGGACGCATTCTCGACCACCTTCGCCAGAAAACGCTCGATCCGAGCGCCATCCGGGTGCTCGTCCTCGACGAAGCCGACGAGATGCTGTCGATGGGGTTTGCCCGTGAGCTGAACGCCATTCTCGAGGCGCTGCCGAAGAGCCGGCAAGGGTTGTTCTTCAGCGCGACTCTGCCTCCGGACATCGAGCGACTGGCCAGCAGCCACCTGCGTAACGCGGAGCTCATCACCCTATCGAGCGATCAGGTCGGCGCTCTGGAGGTCGACCACTACGTCTACGTCCTGAAGGGCGGTGACAAGCTGGGACAGCTCGGCCGCATTCTCGAGGTCGAGGACCCGGAGAGCGCGATCGTCTTCTGCAATACGCGCGACGAAACGCTGCGCGTCGCGGAAGGGCTGAAGGCGCGAGGGTTCGATGCCGATTGGCTGAACGGCGATCTACCTCAGGCCGATCGAGAGCGGGTGATGAATGCAACTCGAGAAGGCAAGCTGCGGTTTCTCGTAGCTACCGATCTCGCTGCACGTGGAATCGACATTTCGCACCTGACGCACGTGATCAACTACGACTTTCCCGAAACCGCAGAGCAGTACGTCCACCGGACGGGCCGCACGGGACGCGCGGGTCGCACTGGAACGGCCATCTCGATCGTGGGGCCCAAGGACATCGGGAACCTCTACCTGCTGCGTCTGACGTACAAGATTCGTCCCATCGAGAAACAGCTCCCGAGCGCGGGCGAGCTGAGGACGCGAGCCGAGATGGATCTCGTGCAACTCTTCGTGGATGCCTTCGCCACGCGCAAGGCCGACGCGGACGACCTGTCGCTGGCCCGCCGACTGCTGACGCACGAGGACGGCGAGCGAATCGTCGCAGGGCTGTTGCGCGATCACCTCGGCGCCAAGGGCGGCGATGCAGCCGCCGAGGCTGCAGAGGCGAGGCGAGCTCGCAATCCCTGTCCGCCGGCGACCGCGTCTGCTCCCAACCCGCAGCCGAGTCGGGACGCAGGCGCTCCCATCCGAAACGAGCCCGACGGGCCCCCGCGCCCAGCCGGCGGGGGGGCGCCCCCAGCGCGCGCTCCGCGAGGACGCGACGCGTCGCGCCCGGTTGCGGCTCCCGGGGACGCGACGCGCGGCACTGGTTCGCGCGTGCATGCGAGCCGGGGCGCCAGCACATTCGGCTGGAAGCCCCCGACCGAGGCCGATGACGACGAGCCCATACTCCAGGCTCCGCCGGCGACGGAGGCTTCCGAAAGCACGCCTTCGGATGCGTTCGTTCAGCTTTTCGTGAACGTCGGCACCCGCGAGGGGCTCCGCGCCGCCGACCTGCAGAGACTCCTCGAGGTGCAGAACATCGGACAGGGCGACATCGCCGGGATTCGCGTACGCGACCGTATGACGTTCGTCCGCATACGCAAGGAGCTGCTGGATCGCGCCATTGCAGCCCTGTCGGGTCAGGTCATCGGAGGACGCACCGTCGTCGCCGAACGGGCACGCGGGGGCGGCTGAAGATAGAGCGCAAAAAGTCAGCCCAAACAGATCGTCGGGCACTGCAGTGGGAATTTCGTGTCAACGGACGTTGAGCGACCGCGCACCGGTGCCGTATGTTTGATGAACCCATGGCCATGCCCGGCGCGCCTGCCATACGCGGCGCGAACGCAACGTACTCCACGCGCACCGATACCCTTCGCTCTCTTCTCGACGGTCGACGTGCCGAAGGCCGGCGCATGTCCGTCGAGGAGGCAGTCGCCATCATCGTGCCAATCTGCCTCGATCTGCAGGAGCGGCATGCGAGGGGTGAGCGGCTCGTCGTTCACCCTTCGGCGATTGCCCCGGACGCAGATGGACTGGCGCGGCTTCAACCCGACCTGGCGGCGGCTGCTCCCAGCCATCCGGCGGACCGCTGCTGCCTGGCGCCGGAGGTCGTTCGAGCCGCGCAGCCCGGCGACGCGTGCGCGAGCGTCTACGCGGTCGGCGCCATGCTCTACGAGATGGTCACCGGCCTTCACGTGGGCGCGGGAATGAGGCGGCCGCGGGAAATCGATCCAGGGTTACCGGATGCCCTCGAGGTGCTGATCGGCAAAGCGATCATCGGCGACCGCGCGCACCGACCCGCGGATCTCGGCGCCCTGGCGAGCGCCATGTACCACGTCGCACCGCAACGAAGCATTCATCCTCCCGAGATCGGTCCGGGGCGTCTCGACGCGAGCGCCGAGCTTGCCGTCGACGTGAAGTTCTCGATGCTCCCGCCGGTCTCCTCCGGCGCCCACTCCGCCAACGGGGGGGCGGTCGGGGGCACCTACCCCCAGACTCCTCACCTTCCCCGTTTCGAGGACCACGCGTACGGCGGCCCGGTCATCGACCGCTCGCAAGCCAGGGCTCCGGCGAAGCCGGCGGACGATCCGACAACGCGCCTGGCGGGCATGAAGTCGCGCCTCGAGAGTGACCCGCGCCCGCGCTACGTCGTCATCCGTAACAAGATGGACCACGGCCCGTTCACGGCCGTGGAGCTTCTGCAGCAGATCGCGGCACACGCGTTCGAGGGGGGCGACGGGCTGCGCGACGAGATCGGCGGTGAAAGCAAGGCGATCGGCGAATGGGAAGAATTTGCTCCGTTTGCCGAGCAGGCCATGCTGCTGCGCGAGAAGCGGGCGGAAGAGAAGGCCGTCGTTCGCGCAGTCGACGCCGACAAGAAGCAAGGGTTGGCCAAGTCGATCGTCGCCGCGAGCTGCGTCGTGGCCCTCGCTGGTGTCCTCGCCGTCTGGTTTTTCACACGCCGCGGCACGCGCAACGAAGACATCGTCGTATCGAAGGACCGCACGGGGACCGTCGAGGTCAACGGGGACATCAAGGGCAAGAAGAGGGCGGCAGGGGGCGGCGGCCATGCCGCCGGCGGCGGCGGGGGCTTCTCCGGGGGCATGAGCTATGAAGCGGTGCTCAACAGCAACAACGAGACGATCACGATGGGTGAATCGACGGGCCCAGATCTGACCAACGCGCAGCTGGCCGCACCCCTTCGACACGCCGCGTTCGTCGTGTCCTGCGGCGCCCCGGACGACATGAAGGTTCAGGTTCGAGTCGCGGTCAAGATGGGGGTGCCCGTCGGCGTCACCGTTGCGACGACGCCGCCGAACGCCGGGATCGCGGCCTGCATCGATCGAGCGGTCCGTGGAATTCGATGGCCGGCCAATCCCAAGACGGATTTCGTGACGACGAACTACTGACTTTCGTTCGGGTACGGCCTCGACTCGCTGCCGCTCGCTCGGCTCCGCTGCGGCGCTGCGGCAGGCCCACCAAGTACTTCACGTCGTGGGGAGCGCCGCTCCCCTCGAGCCCCCAGCCGAGCCGAGAGGCGCCAGCCTGCGAGAGATCGTTGCCTTGGCAGCCTTGGCAACCATCTCGACAGGTCACGTGGAGAAGAGGCCCCCTCGAGCTCCGATGAAACGAGTGCGGTCTGTCGGGGCGAGACGTCAGTGTTGAGGTGGAGGAGCTGGAACGCACAGGCCCATGACGCACGTGTTGGGCGTGATGCAATCGACGTTCGTCTGGCAGGGGAACGCGCACTTGCCGTACTGGACGTTGCAATGATGGGTTCCGCAAGGCAGGTCGTTCTGACACTGGAATGCGACGGGCCCCGGAACGGCCATCTGGCCGGATCCCGCGGGGGCGGGAGGTGGCGCCGCGACAGCCGGCGGAGGCGCCGCCTGCGCAGGAGGCGGCGGGGCAAGAGGAGCGCCTTGGCCCGCGCCGTACGTGGCGGTCGGATAGGGCGCCGCAGGATACTGGCCGTAGGCCCCCTGGGGCGGCGGCGCATATCCGCCTGGGTATTGACCGTAAGGCGCGGTCCCCGCCGGCGCCGAGGCCGGCTGCTGCGTGTCGTCTTGCCTCCTGCAGGCAACCGCGATCACGATGAGCGACGTCGCCACCATCGTGGCCAACAACATTCGCATGCGCATTCTCCTTCGAGGGCGGTTAGCTTCGTCGAGCTCGGCCAGGATCGTCAATGTTGTGAATACAGCCAGCCGCCGTCTCAGTCGAATGTCGAGCGCCTTCGGATTCATCGGAGCCACGTCGCTGCTTTGCTCATGCGAGCGCAACGAGCCTCCCGGCGCCGGAGTCGATGCATCGGAAGCGACGTCGAAGCTGGCTCTTCCCGCGCCGGTCGGCTCGTCGTCGGAAGCCGGCTGCGACGCGGCGAGCACGAGCTGCGGGGCGGCCGTAGCCCCTGACCCCGGCAGTCTCCCGCAGAGCGGCGCGAGACCTTCCGGGTCCGGCGCCGTCTTTGACGCAAGGGTCCACGCCCTGTGGGATGCGATCGTCGGCGACGATCCCGAAAGGGCGATGGTGTTCTTCTTTCCCCTCGGTGCGTACCGCCAGGTGAAGGACGTCGCCGATCCGGCGAGCGACTGGAAGCATCGCCTCGTCGCAGCTTATCGGCATGACATCCACACCCTGCACGCGCGACTCGGAGAGGACGCGAGCCGCGCCCAGCTCGTGAAGCTCGACGTTCCGGACTCTCGAGCACGATGGATCGAGCCCGGAGAGGAATGGAACAAGATTGGTTATTTTCGTGTATTCGGATCACGGCTTCGATACACGGTCGAAGACACCGAGCACACCTTCGATGTGAAATCGCTCATCTCGTGGCGCGGCGATTGGTACGTCGTACATTTGAGCGCGATCAAGTAGCCACGGCGTTTCCTCATATGTCGCGAACGTGAACGGAGCGTTTCGACGCATCTTGCTCGTATGAATTTGAGGGCGATGATGGATGCAACGGTGATCCGTCCCGACGTGCCGCGCTACTCTCACGCCGTGTCCTCGCCATCTCAATCTCAAACCAGCGTGTTCGATCCGTTGAAGCGTGTACTGCTCGAAATGGCACAATACAGCGACTTGAGCGCGCTTCTCCCGTGGCTCGTCACTCGCCTCGTGGACATCGGCGCGGAGAGCGTCACGGCCGCCGCGGTCTGGGACCTGGCCTCGGGAGACGCGTGCGGGGCGCACAGTGATCCGGGAGCGTGCATCGCGAACGACGAATGTCTTCATCTCGTCGCGTCGGCAATGCGCTCCCCGGACGGATCCATCATCACTTCAAATCCCGATCTCGAGCGCGCACTGGGACGATTGCCGCTCACGGCGCTGGATTCCCAGTTCGATATACCGATTCCCGAACCGCTACACGGGGGCGATGGCCGGCGGTGGGCCGCTCTGCGCCTCGTACACCGCCACAAGCTGGTCGGTGCGATGGCCCTCTTCCCCCAAGAAGACGACCCGTCGACGGTCGAGATGGTCCAGCTCATCGCCAATCAGCTGGCGTCGGCGATTGCCAACGAACGCGCGTTCGAGCAAATTCGACGATTGCAGGAGCAGCTCGAGAGCTCCCACGGAATGCCTCGACCGGCGCCGGGGACGGCCGTCGTCTCGGAGGCCGACATCCGCCGCTTCGAGCGCTCGAACATCGCCGCCGCGCTCGAGGCGACCGGCGGCCGCGTTTACGGCCGAGGAGGGGCTGCCGAGCTTCTCGGCCTCAAGCCGACGACCCTGGCGTCGCGACTCAAGAAGCTGGGGCTCACCACACGGACGTAGAGAGGCGGTCAGGCGCCGAAGCGCAGGGCGAGCCAGAGCACGACGCACAGACCCACGGCGATCGCGGCCGACGCGACGAGGTTCGAGACGAAATACGGGTAGACGAACATGGCGCCGCCGACCAGCATGTGCGGCAGACGCGCCTGCTTCCTGCCGTAGGCGAAGAGCACGAATCCGATCGATCCGATGACCAGCGACAGCAGGAGCGAGTTGGCGTCGAAGCTCACGCGAGGTTTATAGCGCCTTACGATTGGGCGAGCCGGTTTCCGCTGATCGCCAGGATCGCCGCTCCGGGTGGTTGCCGGGAGCTCGAGGGGCGGCCCAACAGACTCTCAGAAAAGATACTCCAGCCGAAGCCGCCCGCTGACCATGCGGTTGGCGAACGTTGGCGGCGAGATTGGGTTGAAATCGGCCAGCGCATATCCAGCAACACCTTTGATGAATAGATGTTTGAGAAGTAGGTATTGGAGGGCGACGAACCCCTGCCACTGGTCGTAATCTTCATACCGATCGAGCGAAAACGAGAACAGCTTGTCCTGAAGATAAGTGTAATTGACCCCGCCTCCCAGAATGAGATCTTCGGCGAGCCGAACGTTGACGAATGCTCCGTTGCTCAGCGTCCATGTGCTGCCCTGGAGGTTTTTCTGATCGTTGGCTTGAATCTCAATGTGCTGTGCGTATGCGCTATTGACACCGAACTCCACGTACGGGTCGAAGACGAACTGCAACGCGCCGCCGAACCCCCAGTCGGTCGTGAGCTGCGAGCTCGACGTCTGGGGGGCCTGGCGCTGGTACTCCCCGCCGAACTTGAACTTCAACCAGCCCAGGTCGACGATCCCGACGGGGCGAGTACCCACCGTGTTCAGCCCGCCCTCGTTTCCGTAGCGGCCTTGCCACTCGAAACGAAGCCAGGAGTAAGGGTACAGGTGCAGTGCGGCCTGACCTACCGCTTCCGGGTAATAAAACTCGGTCGTCACCCCATAAATTGCGGGATACGGCAAGTTCAGCTGGTCGGTCGCGCCGTTGCGCTCGAGCGTGTAAAGGTCGAGGCCCATGCCGAAGTGGTAAATCTCCCAGCCCATGAATCGGCCCGCCTGAAAGTCGAATGCCCTCCAGATCCCCAGCCTGACCCACAAATCGTTGATGTCGGCTTGGATCGGCTGTGTTTGAGACTGATCGTGCTGGGCCACGAGCTCGGACTGCCCCTGGACGAACCAGGTGCCGTTGCTCCACGTGGGGGTGATCCGCAGAAGCATCATTCCTTGCTGCACGAAATACGTGATGCTCGGATCCGTGGGTTCTCCACTTCCGCGTGCGATGTGCTCGTAGCCCGTGTCTATCCAGACGTAGCCCGAGACGCCGATGCCCGTCTTCGGGAAGTACGGCCACTGCTGTCCATTGAAGGTCATCCACAGCGATCCGCCATAGATGCCGCGAATGGGATCCGTCGGATAGGCGGACGCAGGCAGCCGCTGGATGGGCCCGAGGAGCTGGCTCGACTGGTCGTTCGCGGCAGGCGCCGTCGACGGCGTCGGCTTGTACGACGGCTCACCCGAGGGCGAATCTTGTGCGAGCGCTCGCTCCGATGAAAATGAGATCGAGGACATTGCGAGCGCTCCGAGCGACGCTCGCCACACCGCGTGGCATCGGCCAGTGTTCATGTTCCTCAGTTCATGACGGTAATCGAGCCGGTGAGGGGCAAGGAAGCCGAGCTTCCACCCACCATGATTTTCACCGTGCCGTTTTCCCATTCCCAGTCATGGTTCGTGGCGTTCCAGTATTTCAGGTCCTCGACGCGAAGCGGGATCGTGATTTGCTCGGTAGTCCCCGCAGCGATGGTCGTGCGGTGAAATGCCTTGAGCTCTTTGACCGAACGCCGCACTTGCGAGTTCGGATAGGAAACGAACAGGAACGTGATCTCGTCGCCGTCGTAGCTGCCCGTGTTCGTAACGTCGACCTGCACGTTGACGACGGCCCCCGTCGTGACCGTGGTGCATGGGACGTACAAGTTGGAGTACGAGAACGTCGTGTAGCTCAACCCGCCTCCGAACGGGAACACCGGAGTAAGGTTATTCTGGTCGAAATACCGATAGCCCAGGTAGTAGGGCATCACGGTCGTCGCGCCCGCGCCCGCGCTCAGAGGGTAATACTGGCTCTGGCTGCCCCAGGTGACAGGGAGCTTTCCACCGAAGTTCGCCTGCGTCCCGGTTTTCGTGCCGCCCGACGTCTTGTTGGCGAAGAGCAGATCGCCGAGAGCTTTGCCGCCCTGCTGGCCGGGATACCACGCCATCACCAGCGCAGGGACTTCGTTCAGCCATTCGTGGCTCGTCAGGGCGCCCCCGTCGATGACGCTGCCGCCCTCGAGCACCACGACCATCGGCTTGTTGAGCGCCTCCACCGCTTGGATGAGCGGATCCTGGACTGGATTCATGTTGTGAGCATGGATGTTCTTGTCGTCGAGCGAAAAACTCGTGCGATCGCCCCCCTCCGGAATCGAGTAATCCTCCCCTTCGTCTTCCGGCGTCAGCCCCGCGACGACGACGACGAAATCGGCCGACATCGCATCCGACGCCGAGGTGCCATAGGTGACCGTCACGCCGCTCGGCGCCGCGGCCTGGATGCCGGCAAACGGGCCGACGGCCTGGTCCGGGTCGGGGTACGTGCGGCTGCTTCCGAGGTCGCCGGTCCTGACGTCATGGGCGAAATCCACATTTCCGCCGGTCACGTCGGTCTCCTGAAGCGCGAAGGGCACCTGGCTCGGTGGCGCCGCGATGACCGCGACCGACTTGGCGGAGCTCGGAATCGGCAGCGTGTTGTTCGTGTTCTTGAGGAGGACCATCGACTCCAGCGCCGCCTGATACGCGAGCGCAATGTGTGTCGAGTTGTCCGCAAGGGAATTGTTGGAGGAATTGTACTGCGTGCTCGAGGAGTGCAGCGGTGTCGACCCCGTCGCGAAGCTCAAACGAATGCCTTGCTGGAGGATGTGCTGCGCCGAAGTCCCGAGCGTCGCGGCCGGAACCGTACCGTTCTGCACGAGGTCCGTGAGCTGCGAGTAGTTCAGTTGCCACGGCATTTCGATGTCGAGACCGGCCGTGACCGCGTTCTGGGCGATGGGTTGTTCCTGATTCGGCATCGTGCCGCAATTTTCAGTGTTCGGCAGCGCCCACCAGTCGGAGATCACAAAGCCCTGGAAGCCGAACGTGGTGCGCAGCGCCTGGGTGAGCAGCACGGGGTCCGTCGTGCACGGATATACCGTGCCTCCGGTCGGGCCCGCGTCGGAATACTCGCCGATTTGCAGGTTGTTGTACGCCGCCATGACGCACGCGACACCGCCGTCCTTGACGAGCATTTCGAAGTGACGCCCGTAGACCTCGTAGAAGGTCTGTTCGTCCATGTAAGCCACGTTGGGGCTCGGCCCGGTGCGTCCGTCTTCGATGTTGTACGCGGCGAAATGCTTGGCACACGCGGCCACGTATTGCTGCACTCCCGACACGAACGCGCTGCCCATGCGCCCGAGCAGATACGAATCTTCGCCGTACGTCTCCTGCGACCGCCCCCAGGCGGGGTGACGCAAGACGTTGATGACCGGCGCCAGCAGCACGTTGTTCTGCGTTGCGACCATCTCGTCGCCCATCGCCTGCCCGACCTGCTGTTCGAGAGCGACATCGAACGTCGCGCCGCGGGCGGATCCGGAAGGAAAGGTCGTCGAGTAGTTGCCTCCGCACGTCGAATAGTTCGAACACTTCACCGGCGACGGGGCGCCCGTCATGTTCACGCCGCGGGGGCCGTCGCGAAAGCCGTACCCATTGACGCCTTGCGACTTGAGGCCCGGAGTGACGAACGTGTTGTAATTCGGGCTCGAGCACACGGGCACGATACCGGCCATGAGCGTCTGAAGGTTCGCGGTGCTCGACGAGAGGGTGTTGACGAGCGATTGCGCCGACTGGACCTCGCTGCCCGGCGTGTATCCCGGCGTATAAGGATCGCTGTAGGTCGTGTTCGTGCAGGCCATCGGCGCCGCATCGGAGACACCCGCGTCGCCGCTGACCACCGTGTCTCCGGGTGTGCTGCTGCCCGAGGTGCTCGACTGGTTTCCTCCGCTCCCGCTGGACGAGCTGTTGGAGGCGCCGGGCCCTTCGGCGGTCTGGAGATGCGAACACGAGGTCGTGACCACGACCCCGGTTCCGAGCCCCAACACGAAGGTATGGCGAACTAAGGATTTCCAATTGGAAATTCGGTGCGGATGCATGTCCCAGACGTCTCCCTTCGATCGGCGTGCTCCGGGCGCCCTGGCTCCGCGAAGCCGGCCCAGCGGATGCCGCGAACGATAGTCGAAAATCCGGCTCAAGAAAGGCGGTGCCCGCCCGCTCGATGCTCTCGTGAGCCGAATGAGGCGAAAACCTCCCCGACGAAGTGCGCTGAGACCAGAAAATTCAGCTCGAAGTCGCAGCGCGACGACCGCCGAAGCGGTCGGCCGCCGCCTCAAGAGCGGTCACGATGCGCTGCGGCGCGTATCCCGCGAAGAGGAGCGTCATCATCAAGAGCGCGAACCAGCGAACAGGACCGAACATCAGCCCGATCATGGCGTGCATGCTCAGTCCGAACGCGAGCGCGTAGGGACGGGTTCGCGCAAGGCCGAACCACAGGGGCGCCAAGAGCTCGAACGCCAGCACCAGACCCTGCGAGACGGTCCAGGCCCACGCCGGAAGAATGGAGGCGAGCGCAAATGCCAGCGGCGTCTGATAGCTGTCGTGCACGTGCGACCAGAGAACGAGCGGAACCTTGAGCCAGTCCCCCTTCGCCTTCGCGATGCCCGAGGCGCTGTAGATGACGACGGGAAGCATCTGCAAAAAACGCACGGCGCCCGAGCTTTGCATCGTTTCGCGCCCGCCGCCGCCGCCTCGATTGCGGCGCGCGTCGACCGACAACAGCGTCCCGGCCGGCCCCGCGGCGACCGCCAATATGACCACCGGGGAAAGCTTGCTGACCGTGAACGACGCAAGGCGATCGGCGAGCGCGGCGTACATCAGCGTCGCCGCGAAGATCAGCGCGTTGGTGCGCGCCCTCCATCCGATCGCGCAGGCGAGGCCGGATGCGGCCATCACGACCGCCACGGCCCACGCCAGGCCGGAGGGAAGCGCTGGCAGGAAGAGGGGTTGACGCCAGTCACCACCGAGGTCGGGTACGCGGAAGCCGGCGTCCCCTAGCCACTCGTCGGCATGGGCAAGCCTGGGCGACATGAAACCCAGGATCGCGAGCGGTGCGGCGATGCGGACGATCTCCAGACGGACGATGGAAACCGGCTTGTCGACCAGGCTCGTGATCTCGCGCACCCCCGGCAGCATCAGTCGCCCCCGACGCCGCCTGCGCCAACGTCCTGTGTGCCGCAGCGCTCGGCGAGCTTGGAGCGCGGCGTGTGATAAAAAACGTGCTTTTCGTCTTCGGGGTACTCCGCCAGCGATCGACGCCGAGGTCGCTCCAGGGAGTCTCCCGGCCTGGGGATCGGAATTCGCAAGCTCGAAAGACGTACCCCGCCGATGGCGCGGTCGGCGATGCCGTCGTCATGCCGACCCTCCCGGTGCCGCTCGACCAGGTAAGCGTCGAGCGCGTGCATCGTCCGCCGGTCCTGCCGGTAGAAGTGCATGACCCTCTGGAATCGATTCTCCTTGTCGTCAGGCTCGATTGGAAAATACGGACGAGTGTCGAGCTCTTCCCACCTCTGGCCCGCGCACACCCAACCCTCTGCCCGATAGTCGATGGAGGCGACGGCCGCCGAGGGAAAGAGAGCGGCGACCTGGAGAAAGTAATTGATGGCGCGCGGGAGCACCGACGCCGGGAGCGTGCTGCCCGCCCCGTCGAGCCACACGCCCGCGAGATACGCGCACGCCAGCCATCGGAGAACCGCGCGCAGCGATCCGAACGCGGCCGTCATCGCGGCAGGGGCGTTTGCAAGTGCATGGCTGCGACCCGCGTAATCCGGCCGCGAGGTGTGTGCAACCCGGCCCTAGCCAAGGAAGAGACCTGTGGAGCACCTGGGGACTCCCGAGACAAAATATCGAAATTACGAGCAGTTGTCTTGTGGGAGGCATTCTTGGTGGGCCGACCGGGACTCGAACCCGGGACCTACGGATTAAAAGTCCGCAGCTCTACCGACTGAGCTATCGGCCCCAAGCGCCGTGGATTTGTGCCGCGCTCGCGCTGTCTAACGAGAGCTTGCCGCGACGGCCAGCTATTTGTCGGGATGGGCCCCGCCGTCACCGCCGGCCGCCACGAAGGCGGCCCGCGCCAAAAGGCGACCCGATCGGGCCGGACAAGCGGAAACTCGCTCGAAATACGGGCAGGTCAATACTGTCGACGAGACGCCGGAACGTCCCGTCTCGGGTGGATCCAGGCTGCGGCTCGACCCGCAAGGAGCAGGCCATGCTGTTTGCGCAACGGCTCACCGTCGATCGGGCGCAAGCCCTCTGGGAGTTGGGACTCCGCCTCCGGCGTGGGTTGCAGGCGCGCGAAAACGACCCGAACGACGCCGCGCACGCCCGCGGTCATGTGCTCGTCGCCGCGAGCGAAGGGACGCCCGCGGTGGCGGTCGACGACGAGGGGCGCGTCTTCGCCGTCAACCTCTCCGAGGGCAGCTACGTCGTTCGCATCGGTCGCGTTTGCGATGGCATGTTCCGCCCGTCGGAGTGGTCTCAGTAGCGGAAAGCGAGCCGACTCAGCGACGGGAGCGCGCGTCGATCGTGGGGAACAGGTACTCGTCGAACGCGCGCCGCCAGTCGTACAGCGGGTGCCACCCCCAGTCGGCGCGAGCGCGCGCATCGTCGACGTCTTCCGGCCATGACGCGACGATCCTGGACCGCGCAGCATCCGGGGCGTAGTCGATCCGGGAGCGAGGGAACGCCTCGTGGACTCGTTTTGCGATCTCCTCGGCACTCGGGTTGAACGCCCCGACGTTGTACACGCGCGTCGTCAAACGCGATGAGTCGGCGCGCGCCAGCTCGACCAGTGCGCGGACGGCGTCGGGCATGGCCATGAAAGGAATTCGCGTTTCGGGCTCAACGAAGCACGAATAGGAGTGGCCGCGCGCAGCGGCATGAATCATTTCGGGTCCAAAGTCGCTCGTTCCGCCCATCGGCAGGGTGTCGGCGGAAATGAGCCCAGGAAAGCGAACGGCTCGAAAATCGAGGCGCGTGGCGCCCGAGAGCGCGCCGAGCTGCCGCGCGTGGTAGGTGAAGTAGCGCCCGAGATGCTCGCAATAGAGCTTGTTGCATCCGTACATGGTGATGGGCGCGTTCCACTGATCCTCGCGGATACGACCTACCGAACGCTTCTCAGCGAGCGATGGTAAGCCGTAGACGGCGATCGAGCTGGGAAAGAGGACCTGGACCGGTCGCCCGAGGCGTGACGACTGATTTTGCGCCATCCGAAGGACGTTGAGAGTTCCTTCGACGTTGACCCGGTGCGAAAGCTCCGGATCGCGCTCGCCGCGCGTCGACAGCAGTGCGGCTAGATGAAAGATCTTGTCCATCTCGTGCTGTGCCGCGAGCTGATCCAGGAGACTCTTGTCGACGATGTTGCCGGTGTAGCTCGCGGCGACGCAGTCGCTCATCGCGTCGTGCAGCGGGGTGAGATCGAGCGCGACGATCTCGCTTTCGCTCCCCCGCGCGAGCTCTTGCAACAGCGCACGCCCGATCTCGCCGTTGGCACCGGTCACGAGCACGACGTGCTTGGCCATCAGACCAGGCCGAAGCGCTTGCCGACGCGACCGAACGCTTCGACGGCACGGTCGATCATGTCCACCGTATGCGCGGCAGAGACCTGGACGCGAATGCGCGACTGTCCTTGCGGCACGACCGGATACGAAAACGCCACGACATAGATTCCTTCGTCGAAAAGGGCTGCGGCGACGTCTTTCGCGAGCCGCGCTTCCCCCCCACCCCCAGCGCTCGGGCCGCTCATCATCACCGGCACGATGGGATGAAAGCCCGGACGGATTTCGAAGCCCAGACGGGCCATCCCTTCGCGAAATCGGCGCGCGTTGGCGAAGAGCCGCTCGCGAAGCTCCGGCGCCGTTCCGAGAAGCTCGAGCACCGCGAGACTGGCTGCCACGATGACCGGGGCAAGCGTGTTGGAGAAGAGGTAGGGGCGCGAACGCTCGCGGAGAAGCGCGACGATCTCGGCCCGCCCCGTCGTGAAACCGCCTGCGGCACCGCCGAGCGCCTTGCCGAGCGTCGAGGTCACGATGTCCACCCTTCCCTGCACGCCCCAGTGTTCGACCGATCCGCGACCGGTCATGCCGACGAAACCCGTCGCATGGCTATCGTCGACCATGACCAGAGCGCGGTGACGCTCCGCCAGCTCGCAGATGCGGTCGAGCGGGGCGATGTCGCCGTCCATGGAAAACACGCCGTCGGTCGCGATCAGGCGAAGCCGCTTGTTCTGCGTCTTCCGGAGCGCGTCTTCGAGCGCGTCCATGTCCGCGTGCGCGTAGCGGTGTCGTTCGGCGCGGCAGAGGCGAATGCCGTCGATGATGGAGGCGTGATTCAACGCGTCGCTGATGACCGCATCGTCTTCGTCGAGGATCGATTCGAACAGTCCGCCGTTCGCGTCGAAGCACGAGGAGTACAGAATGGCGTCCTCGGTCCCGAGAAACGCCGCCAGAGCCGCCTCCAGCTCCTTGTGCCGGTCCTGAGTCCCACAGATGAACCGGACGCTCGAAAGGCCGTAGCCACGGTCATCGAGAGCACGACGTGCGGCCGCGAGAACCGCGGGATGAGAGCTCAGGCCAAGATAGTTGTTGGCGCAGAAGTTGAGCACCGAGCCCGGACCATCGGTCGTGCGGACCGTCGGCCCCTGGGGGCCGACCAGGATTCGTTCGACCTTCCGCCGGCCGGCCGCAGCGATCGCGTCCAGCGCGGCCGCATAGATGGCTCGGGCGTCCCCGTACATTCTCGATTGCAGTGTAATCTACAGCGAGGTTCACCGCACTTTGGCGCTCGGCGCCAGCGGAGCAGCGAATCCCTGGCTCGCTGAAGAATTCGACGCATCGTAATAGAACGCTGCTGCCACGAGCATGAAGACAGCGAAAACGATGGGCCAACTGGTGCTCATGTTTCGTTCTCCGAGCGGGGGCGTTGCACTGCGGGTGCCAGGCCAGGCGCGCAAGGCGAAGGGCGGCCATTTGCTCCCGGGGATCACGGATGTGACGTGCAGACGACGCGTCGCGAGGCGAGAGCGCGCCTCCGGTCGGGGTTACATCGAGGCAACAGCCTGACGGCTGGGCGTCCGCGTTCGAGCCAGCTCGACCGAGCGCCTCACGGTACGATGGTGTGGATGCGCCGCGCACTTGGTCTCGAGCCGCGCCGCGCCATCGTGCGGGTGGGCCTCTCCCTGGCCGTGGGAGCGCTGACCTACGCAAGGGTCGCGGGCACCCTGGCGAGGTCGACAGCGCTGCTCGTCGGATGGGACGCTGCAGGCCTGGCGCTGCTCGCCCTCTCCTGGCACCTCTTGGCGTCGGCCGACGCTGCATTGACCCGGGAGCGCGCCGGTTCCGAAGATCCGGGACGCACCCTCGTCTACGTCACCGTGGTGGTCACCTCCATCGCGAGCCTTTTCGCGGCAGCCCTGCTCGTTCCCGGAGCGCGCTCGCACACGACCGCGCCTGCGCAGACAATCGCCCTCTCGCTGCTGACCGTCGCCATGGCGTGGGCAATGACGCACACGGCTTTCACGTTCCGGTACGCGCACCTGTACTATCGCGAGGACGCCGAAGGGGTCGGCGGTGTCTGTTTCCCGGGTGGGGACTCGCCGACTTATTTCGACTTCGCCTATTTCGCTTTCACCGTGGGCATGTGCTTCCAGGTGTCGGACGTCTCGGTGACGAGCCCGCAGATCCGGCGGACGCTACTTCTGCATGCGGTGATCAGTTTCGTCTACAACACCGTCGTTCTCGCGCTGGTCCTCAACCTGGTGTTCGGTGCGGCACAGTGACGGCGCCGGAGCGAGAAACTCCACGCTGCGGCCGAGCTTCCCGATCCGGCGCGCTTCGAGGCACGCAGGCGAGCCCGGCTCGACGATCCGGCAGTCGTCGGGGCGAACGTCGTAGATCGCGCATGGAAACCGGTCGTCCGAAAGTACCTCGAGGGCGGCGCAGTGGTCGCCCGTGGTGCGCATGAAGCGCCATCCTGGCGGTCGATCCAGCATCACGGTCAACCGACGCAAGAGCTCGCTGCCATCCGGCCGGGCGAGGACCCGGGCATCGTCGGACTCGAGAAAGTGAACGGTCTGCGAGCCGTGATGGCAGCACCTGCCGCATGAAATGCAGTCTGCCCCCGAAAGGTCGGGGGGGGCTTCGATGGGGGGCAGAGCCATCGACGGTCAACGTCCGTCGGCGGACCCGGCCGCGCGCAGATCTCCGCGGCGCATGGATTTCATCCTTTCGGTCTCATCCTTTGGGCCCCAGCGGCCACCCCAGCTTCGAGAGCGCGGAGGCCAGTCGCGAAAGCTCCTTCCGAGCCGCCGCCGCGGCCGGCCGCTCGGCCGGATCGGGCCGGAGCATGGCAAACAAGAGCTCTGCTGCATCCGCGAGCTCGGGACGCTTCGCAAACTCTCGAAGCAGCGGCGGAAACCCGTTGTGCGCGAGATGCATCGCAATCTGCTGCATTTCCGTATCGGCCTGAAAGAGAACCCTGCCGGTCAATGCTTCGAACGCGACGCAGGCGAAGGCGTACACGTCCGCCTTGAGCGGCGACAGGGCACTCCGGCCTGCGTGGGCGCCCCAGACTTCGGGAGCGCCGTACGGCCCGGTGGCGCACCCCGGCCGAATATGGCGTCCCGACAATCCGAAATCCACGAGAACGGCCTCCTGACCCCCGCGGAGGACCACATTGGACGGTTTGAGATCGAGATGACCGACACCGACCGAGTGCATGGCCTCGAGTCCGCGAAGCACATCATCGAGCAACCTGAGCGCTCGTGCCACGTTAAGTCCCCTGGCTTGCACGAAGCTCTCGAGCGTCGTCCCCTCGACCAGCTCCATGACGAGGATCGGCTTCGGCTTGCTGCCCGCGTCGAAGGTCACGAAGCGGGCGAGGTTCGCGTGCGGCGGAAGCGCCAGGAGCGCGCCGGCTTCTTCGCGAAACAACTTCAGGAATTCGGCCTCGCTCAGACTTCGAGCGGCCGTGGCGGAGTACTCAGGAACCTTCAGGGCGAAGCGTTCGGCTGCTTCTTCGCCCTTGTCTTCGACGCGGGTCGCGACGAAAACGGATCCCGCGGCGCCCGCACTCAGTGATCGGACCACGAAGAAACCGCCGATCGTGCGCCTGGGCGACAACCACACCGGCAGTGATTCGGCCCCGCGCGTCCCTTTCGCATCGGGGGCGGCGCCCTCGATCGGCAGCTCGATCATCCGCCACACCGTCGACGAGACGAGCTTGGCGATCGCGCGAGGAACGCCACCGAGCAACGTATCGAGAGAGGCCGCCACCACCTGCTCGCCGAGCGCCTCGTCGGTCCCGGACAGCACCCTGGTCACGGCAATCGTGAGGGGACGAAAGCCGCCCGGAGGGGTCACGACGGAGCGCTGCGGATCGAGCCGGGCGCGTGCGCCGATGGCCAATTGGGTCAGCGATCCGAGGGCGCCCTCGAGGACCGAAACGTACTCGGGATCGGTGCCGCCGGCGGGCGCGAGAGCCCGGAGCGAGGCGGACTGCGTCATGGCGGCGAGCGCGCCTCCGAGCCGTACGAGGACTGCCCGCAGCGCTTCGCTGCGTCCCGAATGATCGAGGGCAAGGTTACGAGTGAGCTCGTCGTACGCCGGCAAAGCACCGGCCACGTCGCGACCGACGGCGTCGGCGAACACGGCGTATTGCTCGAGGACGTGGACGAGATCGGGGTCCATCGAAGCCTCGGCGAGAGTGCGCAGCTCGGCCGGGTCGACCACGTGGCGGGCGACGACCAACAGCACGTCGATCGGGTCGCAAGCTCCGACCCGTACGAGAGCATCCAGAGCTCGCGCGAGCGCGGCGACGATGGTGCGACGCACGGGCGATGCCGGCCCACGCTCGAAGCGCTCGAGAAGCACCCGCGCGATTCGAACGCAACGCTTGCGCAGGCGCGTCGCTCTCGCCGCGTCGACCTCCTCGTCGCCCATGTCACCGTCGGCGAGGTGCAGCAAAGCTCGGAGGCGCCGCATGGAAAGCGTCGGGTGGGCCGGCGTCCCCGATGACGCGGCATCGCCCGTAGACCGGCTACCCTCCCGTTCGAGCATCCAGTCGGCGAGCCGGTCACGCAGACCGTCGAGTGCATTGTCGATGCCGCGCGCACCCTCCGGGCCGAGGGAGAGCAGGTGGCAAAGGACATCGTTCTCGAGCAGACTCAGGTCGAGGTCGCGGAGAACCGCGAAGGTCTTGCGGCGAGCGGCAGACCCCGCGGCGCCTTGCGCGGCATCCTCCTGGGGCGATACCGCCTCGAGCGCATCGACCGAGCGGCGCGCAGTCGATAGAACCTGGCGGGCACGTACGTAGGCATCCTTGGCGCCGTGCGTCAGAAAAGCGCGAAGCGCGCGCTCAATCTGCGCTCGGACCGATTCTTCGTCGCGAGGGCCAGCGATCAGGTCGCGAACGACCTCGGCCGCCAGAGCCGCAAAACCATCGTCATCCTGGTTGGTTTCGGTCGCCGCCAGGAGCTTGGAGGCTCGATCGGCGGCGCGCGTCGTGAGATCCGTGTCCCCGAGCTCGGCGCGAAGATCCACGACCGCCTCCCCCATCTCGAGGGTGGCGGTAGCCGCCGCCGTGGCGACGCGATCGAGCAGTTTGCTCGCGGCTTCCGGTTCGGCCTCCGCCGCGCGCGGAAGGCCCCAGAGCAGCGCCGCCGATGCGCCTGGATCCCGGACGAGCAGGCCCTGCGAGATGGCCCGATCGGCGAGCTCGAGACCGGCCTCGGGATCCACGGCCACGCTCGCCGCGACCGAGGCCGCGGCGCGGCGCCACTCCGTCGGCGACAGCCCCGGATCGAGCACACTTTGCATGGCGCTGCGAAGCTCGGGAAACCAAGGCGACAGCAACCCCCGTGCTACTGCGATGTGGCGCCAGACGAGGGACTCGCGATCGGCTAGGAGTCGTTCCCACGCGGGCGCGACCACGTCGCCGCTGAAAAAGCGCAGGTTGTGTTCGTCGCCTTGCGCCGCGCGTCGAGAAGCTTCCCGCGCCGCGCGCTCGAGCAGCCTCGCGGCCAACCGGCGGGAGGGCAGCGAACCGGTCGACGGAACGGCGACCCATTCCCGCGCCAAATCTCGACGCGACGCCAGGGCAAGGGACAAGGGGCCATCGGCGACGCCTGCGGACAGTGGAAGCTCCGTCACGAGCGCGACGCGTACCCGGATGGCGGGCGTCCCCAACCCCTTGCCAGCACCGAGTGCCATACGTCGCACGATCGCCACGAACGTTTCGGCGTCGCCCACGAGAAGGCGCGCGAGCACGCGTCGACCCAGCTCACGCTGCTCCGGCCCGAGGGGAAGGGCCGACGCGAGCTCGTAGAGCGCAGCGCCTGCGGCGGCAGGAGCGAGCCAATCGAGGTCTTCGACCAGCCCGCCGTGCAACGCCGCGCGCACGCCGGCAAGGAGCGCGTTCGGATGAAGGCCCTCGAGCGGTCCCGGTCCCTCTTCGACGGTGGCACGCGCGAGCGCCGCCATCGACTGCCGCCAGGAGGCTCTCCGTTCGGCGGCGCCCTCGAGCTTGTCCAGGTCGAGCAGGCTGCTCGCATAAAAGGTGGCGTCGCGCACGCTTCTCCGTTCCAGGGTACAAGGTTGTCGCCCTCATCGGGAGAACTTGCACGCTGCGAGGCTTTCGACGGCAGGAACGGGCAGGCCGCACGCGCCGGGACCCGGGCAAATTGCCGACGCGTCACGCTTGCGCTTGCGCCCCGGCGCGGGCAACCCCCGCTCCTTTCCGCGCGAGAATCGGCCCAGCCATGAGCCATGGACCTGCTGCCGGTATGCTATGGCCCGCCGTCGATGATCGTCCTCAATTCCGTGACGAAGCGCTATGGGCCCAAGGTTCTCTTCGAGAACGTGACCACCCAGTTCGACCCGGGGAAACGCTACGGAGTCACAGGTGCCAACGGCGCGGGCAAGTCGACGCTACTCGAGATGCTCGCAGGTCAAGAAGAGTGGGATGCCGGAACCATCGACATGCCGGGAGGCATCCGCGTGGGAGTCCTCGAGCAGAACCATTTCACGTACGACAAGGAACGCATCCTGGACACCGTGCTGGCGGGAAAGCCCGAGCTATGGGCCGCGATGACGGAGAAGGACCGACTCCTCGCCGGGGAGATCGACGATGCGGTCGGAGTGCGCCTCGCCGAGCTCGAGGGGACCATTGCCGAGCACGACGGATATACGGCCGAAGGCGAAGCCGCCGAGCTGCTCGTCGGCCTCGGCATCCCGGCCGAGCGCCATGGCGAACCGATGCGGACGCTTCCTGCAGGGTTCAAGCTTCGCGTGCTGCTCGCGAAGGTGCTCTTCGGCAGACCGGACGTCATGCTGCTCGACGAGCCGACCAATCACCTGGATCTCGAATCGATCCACTGGTTGATTCGTTTTCTGGTCGGCGAGCACAGGGGGACGCTGCTCGTCGTTTCCCACGATCGGCATTTCCTCAACTCCGTGGCGACGCACATCGCCGATATCGACTACCGCACGATCACTATTTACACCGGCAACTACGCGGAGTTCGTGGCTGCGAAATACGAGAACAGACAGCGCGCCGAGGCGGTCGCGCAGACCGCGAAGAAGAAGATCGGCGAGCTTCAAGACTTCGTGCAGCGCTTCGGTTCGCACGCGGCGAAAAGCAAGCAGGCCCAAAGCCGACTCAAACAGATCGAGAAGCTCGAAGAGGTCGTCGAGTCCAAGGGAGCCAAGCGATCGAGTCTCGTCAGACCGTACGTACGCTTCGAGATGTTGAAGCCGAGCGGACGCGACGTCGCGCGGATGGAGGGCGTCCGAAAGGCGTTCGGCGAAAAGGTGGTACTCGACAACGTCAGCCTCAACCTGAATCGCGGCGATCGCGCGGCCGTGATCGGTCGGAGCGGGATCGGCAAGTCCACGCTGCTGAAGTTGTTCGTCGGCGCCTACAAACAGCTCGACTCGGAAACCCGTCCCTACGCGCTGACGCCGGATGCGGGCGAGGTGCGATGGGGGCACGACTCCAGCGTGGGCTATTTCGCGCAGGACCATCACGAGGCTCTCGGTGCCACCGCCAAGGGGACGACGCCGTACGACTGGCTTTATCGCTTCGACCCCCAGCGCCCGAAGGAGGAAATTCGCGCAATTCTCGGGCGACTGCTTTTCAGCGGCGAGGCCGCTCTCAAGCCCACGGAAGCGCTGTCGGGCGGCGAGGCGGCACGACTCCTGCTCGGCAAGATGGTGCTCGGCCGGCACAACGTGCTCGTGCTCGATGAGCCGACCAACCATCTCGACATCGAGTCGATCGAGGGGCTGCTCGAAGGCCTGCTCAAATTCGAGGGCACGGTCGTATTCGTGAGTCACGATCACCACTTCGTCGCGCGCCTTGCCACCCGCATCATCGAGCTCCGCGACAGGCCGGCTGGCGACGCGCGGCGAGGGTGCGAGATCGTCGACTTCGGCGGCTCTTACGACGAGTACCTGGACCGCCGGTCACGCGCCTCGGCTTGAGAGCCCTCGGCGGAGCGGCGGCGCTCCCCCCCACCGAAGCTCTCGGGATTGCACATCAACCGCTTCCTGCACATGAAGTCCGGGCGCGACCGGCCGCTGCACAAAAAGCTCGGCACTTGCGTTGGCGCCCGCAGTCGGTGAGCGCTACCTTTTGCGCATGAGCCTGCGCTTTTTGCCGGGCAACTACGGCCCTGGCGTCGTCGTCGCCGTTCCGATGATGACGCAGGCGGGCATCGTGCTTCACAAGGGGATTCTGGCCGATGGGACCGGTTGGGACGGTTATCCCACCGTCGTCCACAATTCGAAGCTCTATGGGACCGCCCTGGAAACGACGATGACGGAATACGCGCGAGGTGCGAGAGGTCCCGTTCGCTCGGAGGGTTATCCCGGCCGGTTGCCTCGTTGGCGTGTCCTGCAAAACGCACGATCCATGCTCGGGTTGCCATGGAGGCTGGAACAAAATTGCGAGCATTTCGTCTCGCTCGCGCACGGTCTGGTCCCAAACTCACCGCAGCTCAAAGCAGGCGCTGGAAAGGCGGCGCTTATCGCGCTCGCGGCCACGCTTTTCTTCCTTTGACACGCGGGCGCCCGGTGTAACCAACCCGGGGTGTTAACCGGGAAACTTCAGCGCGAGCTGCTTGCACGTGTTCTTGACCGCCTTCTCGACCTCGGCTCGTCCGCCCGGTCCGAGCATCTTGTCGAGGGCGTCGGCCGTATCGAGCGAGGCGTGCCCCGTCGCCCGAGCGATGATCCGCTTGCTCTTCTTCGTCCGCGCGACGGCTTCGTACTCTTGCCCGTCTGCGGCGGCTCGCCACGCGCCCGTGACCTCGAAGTCGCTTTCGTTCATGACGCGACCGTATCAGGCAGAAAATGAGCGGCGCAAGACACGAGGTCGCCCGTACGCCTGTCGAGATCCAGGCGGTCTACAAGGTGATCGAGGCGGTTACACGCGCGGCCCTCGAAATGGCGCTCAACACGGCGCGCGACTTCCGGACCGCTGAGATGGTCGCCCTGCATGCGACCATACCGGCTCGGTTGATCGCCGAGGGCGTCGATCCCGTTCGGGCAGCCGTCCTTGCTCGAGGAATCCGGGTCGAAGTCGAAGTGGCCGAGGACGGGAACTAGCTCCATGACGGGCGCCCCCAGGGCCCTCGGTGGACTTGCCCACGCTCAGTCGTCTTGGTCCTCGTCAACGGGTTTCTCGGGCGCCCGAGGGCCGCGTATAGCCCTCAAAGCATCGATAAACGTCGCGTGCTTCTCATCGGCCGTCCATTCGTCGTCGGTCATATCCTCTACGGCAAATCCGTTCGCCACGGGCCGGACGATCCATCTCGGGTTCTTGCCGTCGTAAATGATTACAATGTGGGTCCGCCCTTGTAGCCATTTCCCGATGTCCGCTGGCCTTGCCAGCCGCTGGACGAGGGCGGTGCGCCAATTGGGCTGCTCGAGACGGAGGCGGATCGTGAGCGCGCAAGGGATAGGCTCAACGAGGATGTTGTCACGCGTTGCGTTCATCACTCTCCCACGCAAAAGACGGCCAGGACCAGTCACTGCAAAAAACGCGGCGTGCAGGGCCCACCTATGGCGATTGCGTCTTGAGGATCACGTCCTGCTCGACCGAACCGATCACGGTCGGGACCACGAACCAGCCCACGCGGCCCTCGCGAAGTCGCACGTCAATGTCAGTCATATCTTGGGCGAGGCCGACCCATGTCAGGACGGCCCGGCGGGGGCGCAAAAGAACTTCCTTCGCGTCCGTGTTGTAGTCCCATTTGTCGGCCTCCCAGCCGCCCTGGTTCTCAAGCTCGCGGTTGAGCGCGATCCCGACCGGAGTTTGTGCTCCTGCCCCCTTCCAGCCCGCCATCCATCGCGGCGTCCGTACGGTCACCGTCTCGCCCCCGTCGTTCAGGATGATGGCGTAGAGCTTGTGCTTGAACTGCGTGCTCTCTCGATTGTCCCGCTTCGGGTATGCGTTCACGAGTCGAAGCTGCGGTTTCGGCGGTACGGCTGGAGGGGAAGGGCCGCTGGGGGTAGCCCCGTTCAACTTCGAGCGCCCCATGTTGAAGACGACCAGCAGGATGAAGCTGATGAAGCTGACCAGCATAAGCGCCGCCCCGACAATCAAGTAAGCGCGGTGCTCGTAGTTCAGCGACTGCCAGAGACCGATCATCGCAAGCACCACCGCGGAAAGTTGGGCCACGAGGGTGAAGAACGCCGAGAAACCGCGCCAATGGCTGTAGATCCGCTCGAGCACGGTCCGAAGCTACCGATGGTGACTTCGCTCGACAACCGAAGTCGATGCATACGAACCAGATACACCGACGCACGTGGCCAACCGGCTCGAAAATGCCTCCTCTGGACCGAACGGCGACCGGGTCTCGCCACCGTCCCGTCGTTGACGCACGCCATGAGGCGAGGGAGCGTCGTGCCCATGACGCAACCCGCAGAGCCGACCCCCTCTCGAATCCTCTATGAAGAGTTGAGGCAAGCCATGGGGCCTGATCGAAACAAGCTTCCCGGTTACCCAGAGGAAGTCCGCGCGTTTGTTCCGGGCCAAACAGCGGCGGCGTGGTTCTCGAACAACCGCGCTGCCGACAGCCGACGGATCTGCGCG
>Ga0187782_10000668_pt1 | contig 23927 bp, 17 predicted proteins | sample 0715_SJ02_MP15_2_FD_132454 | JGI IMG/M metagenome (GOLD analysis project Ga0187782, IMG submission 132454) | Tropical peat soil microbial communities from peatlands in Department of Meta, Colombia - 0715_SJ02_MP15_20_MG | ecosystem: Environmental > Terrestrial > Soil > Wetlands > Peat | place... | reverse complement strand
GAGCGCACTCTCGGTGAGAAGCTGGCGAACGATTCGGCCCCGGCCTGCTCCCACCGTCAGCCGCACCGCCATCTCCTTCTGCCGGGTGGCGGAACGAGAGAGCAGCAGATTAGCCACGTTGACGCAGGCGATGAGGAGCAGCAAACCCACCGAGCCGAGGAAAAGCAGCAGAGTGAGCCGCGACGCTTGCGTGATCTGCTCCTGCCAGCGCGAGAGTACGATGCTCTTCTTGAGGCTCTTGGGCAGCAGCGGCCGCATGATGGTGTCCAGTTCCGCCTGCGCAGCCTCCACACTCACACCCGGTTTGAGCCGCCCGATGGCCCGCAGGAGGCGAAACGGCCCTGTGCCGTTTTCGCTTTCGGCAAGTGGTACCCAAAGGGCATAGTCGCTCTTGAACTGATCGGGAATGACGAAGCTGCGGGGAAGTACTCCCACCACCGTGTAGGTCTTTCCGTCCAGTATGATTCCCTTCCCAATCGCAGCAGGATCGCTGTTGAACCGCCGTTGCCACGACGAGTGGCCCAGGACGACGACCGGCAGACCGCCGGGGCGGTCTTCCTCAGGAAGAAAAAGCCGTCCCAGCGCCGGACGCACTCCCAGGAGAGAGAAGAAAGAAGTGGTCGCCATGCCGCCGGTGATTCGCTCCGGCTCGCCGCCCCCCGTCAGATTGAAGTCGGAGTACATATATGCGGCAATCGGGCTCAGCATCTGCGACTGCTTTCTCCAGGCTGCAAATTCTCCGTTCCACACAAAGGGATTGACCCCGTAGTTTTCCAAACTCTCCTGCACATAAACGAGTTCCTCGGGGCGAGGGTAAGGCAAGGGACGAAGCAGCACCGCATGGACCACGGTAAAGATGGCGGTCGTCGCTCCGATGCCGAGTGCCAGGGTGAGCACCGCGATGGCAGTAAAACCGCGATTTCTCGCGAGCATGCGCAAAGCGTACCGCAGGTCCTGCCAAAGCGTTTCGAGCCAATCCAGGCTGTTCATGTGATAGATCTCCTCGCGAATCAGCGTTGCGTTGCCGAGCTTGCGGTGCGCCGCAAAACGCGCCTCTTCCCGCGACATGCCGCGCACCATATTCTCGTCGGTCTCGGTCTGAAGATAGGCTTCGAGTTCCCGCGCCCGTTCTTCGTCCCAGCGACGACGGCGAAAGAAGCGTTTCCAACTCATGATTTACTCCGTAGCGCAGCTCCCGGTTTTGGGGTCCGCGGTTTTGTTCGGAAGAACCGCGGACCTGAAAACGCAGGTCGCTACCAGCTATTGCTCCCGCAAGGCGTCAACGGGATTTACACGAAGCGCCCGGCGGGCGGGAGGGTACGCGGCGAGCAGGCCGACCGCCGCTACCACCGCCACAGCGGCGGTCAACCCAATCGGGTCGGTTGGACCTACACCATAGAGCGCCGACCTGATGATCTGTGCCCCCGCGAGCGCCACGGCGAACCCGATCAGGGACCCGATGGCGAGCCGCAACACTACTTCTCGGAAAACAAGCTTTAATACGTCCCTCCGCTCAGCTCCCATGGCCACTCGCACTCCGATTTCGTGCGTACGCCGGCTGACGCTGTAGGCAACGAGCCCGTACAGCCCAACCCCGGCGAGAACTACCCCTAAGAGGGCGATAGTCCCGATCAGGCCCGCACCTAGGCGGTATGGGAAAAGCGCCAACCGCATACTCTGGCGCAAGCTGGTCAGGTTCAAGATGAGAGCATCGGGTTCCGCATCATGAATTGTCTTTCGCACCGTTCCCGCCAGGGCCAAAGGTGGACCGGCGGTCTCGACCAGGAGCGTGCCTTCGCCGCCCTTCCAAAGCGCCGCCGCTCGAAACACGAAGGGGAGGGGGTCTTCGTTCAGAGCGAAGTATTTGCCGTCCTCCGCGACACCGATCACCCGGCAATCCACTCCGTCCATCCGGAATACCTTGCCCATCGCGGCGTCGGGGCTGCCCCAGACCTGGCGCGCCATCGTCTCGTTCACCACAACAGCGCCCGTGGAATCGCTTCGGTCGAAGTCCCGCCCGCGAAGAAGCCGCGTGCCCATAATCGAGAAATATTCAGGACCCGCGGCCCTTGTCCCAACTCCCAAGGGTTCGGAGGTAACCCCGGGGATCACAACTGGGTGTCTCGCTGCTCCCGATCCGCTGAGGAGAAGATCATCCGTGAAACCTACTCGCGTGACCCCAGGCAGTTCGCGCAGCTTGTCAGCTAACCGCGCGAAGCCAACTTCCTTACCTTCCGGGGGAACTCCCAGGAAAGCCGCCAGCACATTTCTTCCAGGATCGAACCCGGGCCTCATTTGGTCGACTTCCAGGTAACTTCGAACCAGCAGGCCCGTGCCAACCAACAGGAATTGGGAGATTGCCACTTGACCAATCACCAGCGCTCCACGAAGCCGAAATCGCCTCCACACCTTGCCGGCGTCTCCCTTCAACGTCGAGACCACATCGGGCCGGGAAGCCCGCAACGAAGGCGCAAGTCCGGCGGCCAACGCCGTGACGAGAGCCACCGCCAGCGTGTAGATCAACACCCTGCTATCCACACGAAAGTCAAAGTCCACCCTGAAAATCGGGATGGGATTAAGCGCCGGCATAAGTCGAATGAGCCAAAGCGCCACCAACAGCCCGACTCCGGCGGCCGCGAGCGAGAGGAGCAGGCTTTCCACAATCAACTGGCGCACCAGGCGTCCCCGCGAGGCGCCCACGGCCACGCGCACGGCGAACTCCTGTCGCCGCGATTCCCCCTGCGCCATCAGAATGCCCGCGATGTTGGCGCAAGCGATGAGCAAGACCAGCCCCGCCAGAGAAAGGACGATCGCTCCTGCCCTTCCCCTGCTGGGGTTCTCGAGGACGATCGTCCTGCCTTTGTTTGTATCCGGGTACTGGCTGGCGAGGCGCTTCGCCACCGTTTTTAACACGGTTTCCGCCCGCACCAGGTCCACACCGTCCCCCAATTTCACCATGGCGCCGAGATACGGCTGGTCACGCCGCATGAGCGACGCGCGCTGGCTGGAGGTATAAGCGCTGAAGGGAGTCCACACGTCTGTCGGGAGGATCGTCAGGCCGGGCTCGCGAAACCCACGGGGCAAGATACCTACGATGGAGACCGCCCGGCCGGACATGAAGAGGTTTTTTCCTACCGTGTCTGCGGCGCCTCCGAATTGACGCTGCCACAACGAATAGCTGATCACTGCCGGCGGCGGCCCTTCGAAATGCTCGTCACTTTCACCCAAAGTCCGCCCCGACGCCGCCCGCGCTCCCAAAACCGAAAAGTAATTTCCGGTAACTGAAAGCGCAGGCACTAACTCCCGCTGGCCAGATGGGTCCGTCAAGAGCGCAGAGGCCTTCATGTCGGCGAAGAACGAACCTATCTCAGCCGCCTGCGCCTGGTAATCCAGGAACTCGGGATATGAGAGATGCTTAAACTGATCGTGCCTCTCAGTGCAGGTCCAAAGATCGAACATCTGCGGGGCGCCCGGGACCGAAAGCGGCTTCAATATCAGACTGTCCACCACGCTGAACAGCGCACAGTTGGGGCCGATGGCAATGGCCAAGGAAATCACAGCTATTGCAGTCGCGCCGGGGCTCTTAACAAACATGCGGGCGGCGTAGCGCACGTCTTGCCAGAGAGTTTCGAGCCAGCCGAGGGTATTCATACGATAAATCTCCTCGCGGATCAGCGTCGTATTGCCGAGCTTGCGGTGCGCCGCAAAACGCGCCTCTTCCCGCGACATGCCGCGCGCGATGTTCTCGTTGGTCTCAGTTTCGAGATACGATTCGAGCTCTCGGGCGCGTTCTTCATCCCAGCGTCGGCGGTGAAAAATACGAGTCCAGCTCATGGGTGTCCTCAGTCCCCTTCGAATTTCACTTGACGTGTACGGTGTAACCGTACATACTGGAATCCGGCAGGCCTGGAATGCAGTTTGGCCGATTTCGACACAAGGGGCTGCGGCAGCTCTATGAGGCTCCCATGCCGATGAAAAACCCGCCCCATCCGGGCGACTTGATCAGAACTGAGATCATTGAAGCTCTGGGCCTCAGCGTGTCGAGAGCAGCCGAGATTATGAAGGTCCGCCGTGCCACGCTTTCCGATCTTCTGCATGGTAAATCCTCGCTGACGCCGGAAATGGCCTTGCGCATCGAGAAGGCGTTTGGCCCCGACATGGACCATCTCCTTCGTATGCAGCTTGCTTACGACGTCGCAAAAGTGCGCCAGCGTACCAGCGACATCGAAATCGAGCGATACGTTCCCGCCTGAGGCACTCATAAAGTCATGTCCCGGTGACCCCGTAGCTGCCGGCTACCCGCCCGCTTCCCCGGCTGGCCGCAATATGCGATTAACGGCGCGCACCAGTTCGTCCCAGCGGCTGGTTTGCTGGGCCAATTGCTTGCGGCCTGCGGGCGTCAGCCGGTAGTAGCGCGCCTTGCGGTTATTCTCCGAAGTGCCCCAAAACGAGGCAATCCAGCCGCGGTCCTCCAGCCGATGCAAAGCCGGATAGAGGGAACCATGCTCGACTTGCAGGACGTCTTCGGAGCGGTGTTCGATGGCATAGGCGATGGTGTGGCCGTGCGCGGGGCCGAGCACCAACGTCTGTAAGATCAGCAGGTCGAGCGTGCCCTGGAGCAGCTCGCCCTCCAGCGGTGGTGAACCTTTCTTTGGCATGCGACGGTTATACTCCCATAGATCATCTACTGCAAGAGAAAAGTTGATCAAACCTCGATTTTTAAAGTGTGACAAGATGACTCTGTAATTCACTTGCGAATTGCTAAGGAAGATTAGCTATGGGTTGGTCGCGTTGGGCGCTGAGTTCACCCGCAAGGGTACAGCGTTTCTTCCTCTGAAAATGGCTGCGTAGGGGTAGGGCTTGCCCTACCCCCGTCGAGATCTGCAAAAATGCGGGGACGGCAAGCCGTCCCCCTACAGGCGGGCGAAACGGCCGCGCTGCCGTGCAACGAAGCGTGTTTCTTATCATTTCACATGCTTACACTTAAACGCGGGAATTGGGTTTTCAAGCGTAAAAACGATTCTCAGGGTTGGACCCCCTCCTGAGTGGTCGATAATGACCGATTCCACTTGCTTAACTGGTCGGCTGTCAGTTTTTGTTTGACAAACGAAGGGATACGTACTAAATGGAAAGAGGGGAAAGCACCCCGCCCGGTTTCATCGAGGCGTAATGTGCGACAAAAGTACCTTTTGGCAAAACGCGGCTCGGCCTGAGGGGGAACCAAGGGACCACCCTTAGAGCAAGGGAGAAATAGCTTATGAAGGTTGCAGATCAAGTCAGCGAAGCCATAACGCAAAATGAGATTCTTTCGCAACCGCATTGTTGGGAAGAATGCTTTCGACGGCTCGATGCCGACGGGCAACTGGAACGAGTGGCAACGCGGCTCCCCAAGGACGCCGAATACCTTTTTATCGGTTGCGGATCGAGCTACTACATTTCTCAGGCTGCCGCGGCAAGCTGGGAGATCATAACAGGAACCCGTGCCTGGGCGATTCCGGCTTCGGAGCTGCTGCTTTTTCCGGATCTGGTCCTGAACGAATCGACCAAGTGCCAGCCCGTACTGGTTTCGCGCTCCGGCCATTCTTCGGAGGTGGTGCGGGCCGCGCAATACTTGGAAAAGGTAAGGAAGATCCGCACGCTGGCGATCAGCTGCTCGCAGCATCATCCTCTCGATGAAGCTTCTTCCGCGACGATTTACCTTTTGCCGGCGGATGAGAAGAGCGTGGTGATGACTCGATCCTTCACCTCGATGCTGCTCGGTCTGCAGGCGCTGGCTGCGTGTTTCGCGGAGAGGAAGGAACTCGCGGAAGCGCTCCGAACGACGCCCACGGCGGCGCAGCCGGTCCTTGATGGGGTGAATCCCACGATCCAGGAATTCGTGGCGGCGCGAACCTTCGCCGATTATGTCTTCCTGGGGCAAGGCCCGCTATTCGGAATTGCCTCAGAGGGGCAACTCAAGATCAAGGAGATGTCCTGCTCTTACGCGCAGGTCTTTCACACCATGGAATTCCGCCACGGTCCCAAGGCGATCGTGGGCCCGGAGACGCTCATTACGTTTCTGCTTTCGGAGGCAGGATACGCGTCGGAGCGCGAAGTGCTGGAGGAGATCAAAGGGCTGGGCGCAACCACGCTGGTGATTACCAATCGTGCGGACGATGCGGTAAGGAGACAGGCAGATTTGCTGGTGGAACTCAAGCTCGAGGTTCCGGAGTCTGTCAGGCTCGCTGCCTACCTCCCGCCCCTCCAATTGCTGGGACTCTACACGGGCCTCAAAAAAGGGTACGATATCGACCGGCCGAGGAATCTGTCCAGGGCGGTCATCCTCGCGCAGTAGGGGTAACTCTTGTGGTTACCCGCGGGCGGCCACGAGGGCCGCCCCTACGCCGGAGTTTTTCGAAGCCGCATCACGGGAGGGATGATCACGGTGCCTCATTTTGATGTGACGGTAGTCGGCGAGTTGAACCTGGATTTGATCCTCTACGGGCTGCCGGAGAATCTCGAGCCGGAACGTGAGTTATTGGCCAATCGCCTGGCCCTGACGCTGGGCAGTTCATCGGCTATTTTTGCCCACAACCTTTCGGTTATGGGAAGCAAGGTCGGCTTCATCTCCCGTATCGGCGATGATCCGCTGGGGCAGATTGCGCTGGATCGGCTGGCGGCCGGAGGAGTGGATGTAGCAAAGGTGAGAAAAGTCAGCGGGCCCGTAACTACGGGTCTAACCGTTATCTTGCCGCGCACGGACTGCCGCAATATCCTGACCTATCCTGGAACCATGGACGAGATGTGTTTTGAAGATTTGGATCTCGATTACCTGGCGGGTTCGAGGCACTTTCACCTGTCGTCGTATTTCTTGCATCGCAGCCTCCAATCGCGCATCCCGGAGCTGTTCGAGAGAATGAAACGGCGAGGCCTCACGACATCGCTTGACACCAATGACGACCCTGCCGACCGCTGGGGTGATGACTTGTTCGAGGTTCTCAAGCATGTGGACGTCTTTTTCGCCAACGAGCGCGAGGCCCAGAAGATCGCGCGAACTGATAACCTGGAGGCTGCCATCGCCGCGCTTGCGCCGCGAGTGCCCGTCTTGGTCGTGAAGTTGGGCGGAGAGGGTGCGCTGGCCCGCGACCCGTCCGGCGAAGTAAGATGCCCCGCTTTGAAGGTTTATGTGGTCGATCCCGTGGGGGCCGGCGATAGTTTCGATGCAGGCTTCGTCCACCGGTACGTCCGCGGCGCGGCGCTGGCTGATTGTGTCAACTACGGTAACATCGCCGGAGCCTTTTCCACGACCCGCCCCGGCGGCACCGAAGCGTTCCGAGACCGGGAGCAATGCGAAGAATTCTTCGCGAAAGCGGCGAGCAGCGAACCGGCGTAGGGGCGGCCCTTGTGGCCGCCCGGGCAACCACAAGGGTTGCCCCTACAAACCGAAAGGCAAAGAACAGTGACGATTGATTTCCACACCCATCCGGTGCTGATCCGGGAGTTCGCGGAGAAATATCCGAACTACGTGCGCGTAGCGCGTGAAGTGTTCAACATCGGCAACAACTTTCAGCCACTGGAGACTTTCTTTCTCCAGATGGATGTTGCTGGAATCGAGAAGGCCGTCCTCCTCCCCATCGCCTGCGAGCGCGCGCGCCGGGATGCCGTCAGCAGCAACGAACAGGTCGCCGAACTCTGCGGCGTGTCGAAGCGCTTCATCGGGTTCGCGAGCGTGGACCCGATGGCGCAGGGCGCGCCGAAGCAGTTGGCATCAGCCCTCACGCAACTCGGCCTGAAGGGTCTCAAGCTTGACGCGGCCCTGCAAGACTTTGATCCCAACCATCCCCGCGTATTCGAGCTTTACGAAACCGCAGACTCACTAAGCATACCGGTGCTGATACATACCGGGATGAGTTGGGCGCCCGGAACTCCGCTCGAGCAGGGGCAACCTCTTTTGTTGGAAAAGGCCATTCGCAGATTTCCCAGCCTGCGGTTTGTGCTGGCGCATTGGGGATGGCCCTGGGTCTGGGATGCCACCGCTCTGGCCTTGAAGTACCCGAACGTGTTTCTCGATACTTCATGCCTCTATTTCGACGGCCCTGGCGAGTTTTTCGAGTTCGTTTTCAGCCGGCAGATTCCTACCACACTCATCGAGCGGAGTCTTCGCAACCAAGTCGTTTTTGGCTCCAATTACCCGCGCGTCGAGATCAAGAACATGGTGAAAGCGCTCAAGTCACTGGAGCTGACGGAAGGATGCCTCGAGAAGATTTTCTCGACGAACGCCGAACGGTTGCTGGGAACGCCGAGTTGATCGCTCTATGAATCTTGTTTTGTTCGCTGTCATTCCGAGCGGTCATGGGCGTGGGGCCCATCCAGGTAAATGAAAGTCGGTGTCATCCTGAGCCCTTCGCTGTCACCCTGAGCGAAGCGAAGGGTCTGCAGTTTGCTCGCTCAGGGTAAACTTCGCGAAGGATCTGCAGCTCCGACCCGAGGCGATGCAGATTCTTCGCTTCGCTCAGAATGACAGACTTTCGAGGGCGCTGCGAGGAACCCCGCTCTGAACTTGTTCCCGCGATGCTCCAGACGCAGGGCCAGATTCCTCGCTGCGCTCGGAATGACAGTTCGCGATGCGCTTAGCATAAACGCCGATCAGGGTGGAATAAGCCGATGATCATCAAGCTCGAGCGGGTGAGGGTCCAAAGCCGCAAGGCGGAAGAGGCGATTAACATCACGCCCAAGGTGGATGAAATTGTAGAGAAGAGCGGCGTGAAGAATGGCGTGGTGAACGTCATGACCTGCCACACCTCCTCCGGTTTGCTGGTAACGGAAGGAATTCCCTGTCTCGAGGAAGACATCCTCACGCATTTTTCGCGCCTCTTCCCGGAAGAAGAGGACTACCACCATCGCCGCTATCTGGACTTCGACGGCCGCATGGGCTTCAACGCCGATTCCCACTTGAAGAGCATTGTGGGCGGAATTCAGTGCATGTTTCCAATCGAAAACGGCAAGATCGTGCGGGGCTCCCGCCAGACCATTTACTTCATGGAGTATGATGGTCCGCTGGAGAGAGTTTACCTTGTGCAGGTGCTCGGGGAGTGATGCGCAGCGGGTGAACTTCCATGAAACACTGGAGAGTTATTCAGTTAAATGTGGTAACCATATTATTATTATGTGCTGCAAGCTCATGCATCAGAAAAGAAAGCGCAGCGCAGCGGGCGCCGGAGAAAGCCTCCGTCAAGCTCGCCTGGGACAAGGTGATTGCCGTTTCCAAAACCACTCCAACCTTGCAGGTAGTGGTCATGCCGCCCTTGCGGCGCGGTTCGAAGATTCACGACCGCGTGTTCGACGCCTTGCACGATCTGGGAGGCGACTACGTCCGTTACGTGCCCTGGCTGCCGTACCCCAAGCTGGCGGTGGCTGAACTCGAACCCCCCAATGGCGGCCAGACCTCCTGGGACTTTTCCTTAATCGATCCCATGATGGAAGACTTCATGAATGCCCAGGCTGGGCATTCGGTGATCATCAATTTCAGCACGATTCCGCAGTGGATGTTCAAGACGGAGAAACCGGTGCCGTATCCGGCCGACCCCGACGAGATAACATGGACGTACGAAAAGGGAAAAGAGCTTCGCGACCCGAGCCGGAAAGAACTCGCCGATTACTATGCCCGACTGGTGAGCTGGTACACACAAGGGGGATTCACCGACGAAGCCGGGAAACGGCGCGAGTCCGGTCATCATTACAAGATCGACTACTGGGAGGTCTTTAACGAAGTCGACGACGAGCACTCGATGACCGCGCAGGATTACACGGCCGATTATGACGCCATCGTCGCCGCCATCCGGCAAGTGGCGCCCGGGATGAAGTTCGTCGCGCTGGCGCTGGATTCCGCGGAAGGCCACCTGCCTACCATGGAGTATTTCCTGGACCCACACCACCACAAGCCTGGGGTTCCTCTCGACATGGTGAGCTACCACTTCTACGCCAAGCCCACCCAGAACGAGCCACCGGAAGTGCAGCAATATACTTTCTTCAATCAAGCCGATCAGTTTCTGGCGGTGGTGCGTTGGGCGGAATCCGTCCGGCAGCGCCTCTCGCCGCAAACCCAGACGGATCTCGACGAATTGGGGTCGCAAACCGGCACCGATTACACCGGGATGCCGCCCGGCTACGTTGCGCCGCCCATCCCAAACTCGTACTGGAACCTCTCGGGCGCGATGTACGCTTACATTTTCGGTGAAGTGGCCAAGCTCGGCGTCGAGGTGGCCGGCGAGTCCCAGATGGTCGGCTATCCCGGACAGTGGCCTTCCGTCAGCTTGGTGGATTGGAATACCGGACAGCCCAACGCGCGCTTCTGGGTGCTGAAACTGCTTCACTCGAATTTCGGTCCCGGCGACAAGCTTGTTGACGCCCGCATTGATACGCCTTCGCTTTATGGCCTGGGCTTCGTCACCGGCGACGGCAAGCACAAGCTCCTGCTGGTGAATAAACGCGTCTGGAACATCGTCGCATCCATTCCGGGCGCCTCGGGAGGCCGGCTCGAGGTGGTCGATCAGCAGACAGCTTTCCAACCTCCCGCCACGTCTCAGCTCGGGAGTGAGGAAGTCATCCTGGGCGGATTGGGCGTGGCGGTGGTGACCTTGCCGTAGAAATGCCGACCGTTCCGGCGAACCCCGCTAATTGTAGCGGCGCTTTATGAGCGCCGGGCGGCGGTCATAGACCGCCGCTACAGCGCGAAGCGCGTACGTTTATGTCGCGCGGCTCGCGAGCCGCCGCGAGCAATGCCTGAGGTTTGCCCTTTCAGCGGTTGGCGAGAGTTTTGATCTCTCCCAGGCCGAGCAGTCGTTCGTCCGCGGTTACAAGGGCGAGGTCGAGCACTTCGGCGGTCGCTGCCAGGAAGCGGTCGGCGGGATCGGAATGGGCGAGAGGCAATTGATAAGCGGCCAGCACAATTTCGTGGGTGAGCGGCGCCTCTCGAAGGTTCGCCGTCGCGCGAGCCAGCCACTGCGATGGAACCTCCCGCAACTCGATTCTTCCCTTCGCGTGCAGTAGCAGGATCTCCCACGTGCTCACCGGCGACAGCCACATTTCATTTTGTGCCTTGATGAGCTCACTTCGCACACGGCGCCCCAGGCGGGCGGGCTCGACGAGGCTCCAGTACCAGATGTGAGTGTCCAGCAGCAGCCTCAATCGCGCAGCGCCTCCCAATCGCTCTCCTCAAGCACCGGCGAGACAATGTCGCCAAGCGTTTTCGCGGTGCCCGCCATCGAGCCCAGCCAGTTCGACCGGCCGGCGATTGGACTGGGCGGGACAACCTCGGCAATCGGCTTGCCGAAGCGAGTGATGCGGATGGGTGTCTTGGTCTTGTGTACCTGTTGCAGCAATCCCAAGCACTTGGCTTTAAACACCGAGATGGCAATCTCCTCCATTGCCTCCCCCCTTCTCTAATACAACAAAACATATCATAGTCAAAATCAATGGTCAAATCCGGCTCGAGGTGGCACGGGTCGCGTAAAACTCCCGAAATGGTGGCCAAGTAGCGCAGGCGTCCCGCCTGCCTGCATCTTTTATGGCCTCACGATGCCCCAAGAAGGCAGGCGAGACGCCTGCGCTACTTGGAAGCCGCGACTTTGACGCGAGCCTGCTGAAACGCCACGCGACCTGTTAATTTCATGGTTAATATGTTAAGCTAAGTGCAATCGCGCGCATCAAGGCGACAATCGTGATTGGCCAAGTCGTTTCTCATTACCGGATCCTGGAGAAGCTGGGTGGCGGCGGCATGGGCGTGGTGTACAAGGCCGAGGACACCAAGCTCGGCCGCTTCGTGGCGCTGAAGTTCTTGCCTGAGGCGCAGGGCAAGGATCAACAGGCCCTGGAGCGTTTCCGTCGTGAGGCCCGCGCCGCAAGCGCGCTCAACCATCCCAATATCTGCACGATTCATGACATTGACGAATTCGAAGGGCAACCCTTCATTGCCATGGAATTTCTGGAGGGGCAGACCCTCAAGCATCGCATCGGCAGCGGGCCGTTCACGCTGGACGAACTGCTCGACCTGGCGATTCAGATGGCGGACGGCCTGGACGCGGCACACTCAAAAGGAATCGTGCATCGCGATATCAAGCCCGCGAACATCTTAGTCACCACGCGCGGGCAGGCCAAGATTCTGGATTTTGGCCTCGCCAAACTGACTGTAGGGGCACCCCTTGTGGGTGCCCTCGGGCGGGTAGGGCACCCACAAGGGGTGCCCCTACAAGACACGCCGACAGTCTCCAACGAGCCAGAGCACCTGACGAGCCCGGGCATAGCCCTGGGTACGATCGCCTACATGTCGCCCGAGCAGGCGCTGGGCAAGGAACTCGACGCGCGCACGGACCTCTTCAGCCTGGGCGTCGTGCTCTACGAGATGGCCACCGGGCGGCTGGCCTTCCCGGGAAACACCACGGCCGCGATCTTCGACGGCATCCTGCACAAAGCGCCCGCCTCGCCCGTGCAGCTAAATCCGGAGTTGCCCGCCAAGCTCGAAGAGATCATCAACGAGCTAGTGGACAAGGACCGCGAGTTGCGCTGCCAGAGCGCCGCCGCCCTGCGCGCCGACCTGAAACGCCTGAAACGCGACACGGATTCGGGACGTAGCGCCGGCCTCTCAGCCGTATCCGAACCGGCCCGCAGCAGCCCGCCGGCAGAGCACCGGCGGGGCGCCCGTGCCACAGCGGGCGAGACGCCCCCGCTACGGCGGAAGGCGCCTCGGCGCTGGCTAGTGCCCGCGGCGGGGATTGTGATTGCCGCCTGCGGAATCGCCCTTTATTTGCTGTCTCGCCCGCTCCCGCCGCCCAAGGTTCTCGGTTCTGTTCAGATCACCCACGATGGCCGGCAGAAAGCCGGGATGGTAACGGATGGCCCGCGCATTTACTTCAGCGAGACATATGGGAACGCTTCGGCGTTTGCTCAAGTGTCGTCCACAGGCGGAGAAAGTGTGCCGATACCAGTGAGCATTGATCCATCCATTGTTCTGACTATTCTCGACATTTCTCCCAACCGGTCCGAACTGCTGGTTGGCCGTTTTTCGTACCTTGGGGATGGGCAGCTAAGCATCCTGCCGATTCCGGCCGGCTCACCCCGCCGCTTCGGCGACATCAAGGCGCATGACGCCGCTTGGTCCCCGGACGGACAGAAGGTGCTCTACGCCAATGGCTCCAGCTTGTTTTTAGCCAAGAATGACGGCACTGAATCGCGAAAGCTTCTAAGCACCGCCGCTACTCCTTTGTATCCCCGATGGTCCCCAGACGGAAACTTCTTCCGCTTCACGTTATCGGATCTCAAGGATAACTCAACCTCATTGTGGGAGGCTTCCGCAGACGGAACTCATCTTCACCCCTTGCTTCCCGGCTGGAACAGTCCGCCGGCCGAATGTTGCGGCAACTGGACCCCGGATGGAGCGTACTTCGTTTTCCAGTCCGCACGTAACGGTAGGAACGATATATGGGCCATTCGCGAGAAGTGGGGCCTGTTCCAAAAAGCCGCACGCCAGCCGGTTCGCCTGACGGCCGGGCCTCTGGACACGTCTGCGCCGGTTCCGAGTACCGACGGAAAGAGGATGTTCGTTCTTGGCGCGCAGTTTCGAGGAGAGCTGGCGCGCTACGATGCAAACTCGCGGCAATTCGCGCCGTTTCTTCCCGGGCTCTCGGCGGAAGGGTTGGACTTTTCCCGCGATGGAAAGTCGCTGGTTTATGTGACGCTTCCCGAGGCCACGCTCTGGAGGAGCAAACTGGATGGGAGCGAGCGACTTCAACTGACGTCTCCTCCAATGATCGCCGGCCTGCCGAGTTGGGCACCCGACGGGAAACGGATTGCCTTCGTCGGGACTGAACCCGGCCAGCCATATAGAATCTACATCGTTTCAATCGATGGTGGTGTTCCCCAGCCGGCGATGGCAGGGGAAGGAAACCAATGCGACCCAAGCTGGTCCCCGGATGGACGTTCATTAGCCTTCGGTAACCTGGTTGGGCCTGAACCTTCTAGCACCAAGGCCGTACACTTGCTGGATTTACAGTCGCACCGGGTTTCGACCCTGCCGGGCTCGGAAGGGTTGATCGCCCCCCGCTGGTCGCCCGACGGGCGCTACATCGTTGCCCAGCCCGTTGACCAGCAAAAGTTGTTCCTCTTCGATACCAAGAGCCAGAAATGGACGGAACTCGTTGACCTTCCTGCGGCTTACTATAGCTGGTCGCGGGATGCGAAGTTCGTCTATTTCGACGTCCCGACGACCAACGAACCTGCTATTTATCGCGTCCGAGTCGCCGACCGGAAAGTCGAGCGCGTGGTCAGCATGAAGGGCTTCCGGCGCACCGGGGGCCTCCTTGGTCCCTGGATGGGCCTGGCTCCGGACGACTCTCCTCTTGTAGTGCGTGATGCCGGCGTGCAGGAAATCTATGCCCTGGACGTTGACCTGCCCTAACAGGCTGCGGAAGAGGTTCTCTGTCATGCTGAGCGGAGCGAAGCATCTGCAGTTTTCCCTGGACAACCAGCGAATGCAGATCCTTCGCTTCGCTCAGGATAACAGCCGTGGGCACTCTTTCCGCAGCCTGCTCGTCGGCAAACTCAGCCCCCGCTGCGCCCCTCCATCAGATCGTTCAACGAAGCCGTGTCATCCAAATCAACGCCTGGTTGTACACCGCCACCACCGGCCGTAGTGAGCCGAACCTTCGAGCGGCGCGGAGAGGGTTTGTGCATCGCCAGGGTTGCGCGCAGAGACTCGTCGAGAAGCGCGGTCAGCGTGATGCCTCTCTCGGCCGCGAGCTTCTTTGCCTGAAGAAGGAGTTTGTCATCAATACGGACGGTGGTTCTCATGCGTAAACGCATATTGTGGGTCCAGAGAATTCAAAGTCACCCCAGCCCCCAGTCCCCAGCCCCATTAGGCGTTAAACTAAGCAAGTTGTCCCCCGAAGCCGCGGCAGCGGCGACGTCCTTTAGCCCACGGCGCAAGCCGTGGGACGGGAACGCGCCTGGGGGAACGTCCTAGCCCCGGTAGGGGCGCCATCAGGAATCCCACGGGTAGTGTGATGTCGCCCCTAGAGGGGCTGGACAGAATCGGGTTCGCGACCCGTTCTCCCATGGCTGCGCCATGGGCTAAACCACGGCGCCCGCTTTGCGGGCTTCTAACAGCCAAGAGCCTCAGTTTAACGCCTAAGTCCCGAGCCCCCAGTTCAAGGTACCAGCCGGTAGAGCATGCGAGGGAAAGGGATGGTTTCGCGGACGTGTTCGAGGCCGCAGAGCCAGGCGACGACGCGCTCGATGCCCATGCCGAAACCTGAGTGCGGCACGCTGCCGTAGCGGCGCAGATCGAGATACCACTCGAACGACTGGCGCGGCAACTTCTCCTTCTCGACGCGCTCCAGCAGCAGGTCGTAATCAGCCAGGCGCTCGCCTCCGCCGATGATTTCGCCGTAACCTTCCGGCGCCAGCATGTCCACGCAGAGCGCCACTTCCGGACGTTGGGGATCGGGCGCCATGTAGAAGGCCTTCACCTGCCTGGGGTAGCGATGGACGAGCACGGGCCGCTCGAACTGTTCGGAGATGACGGTCTCGTCGCCGCCGCCGAAATCGCCGCCCCACTGAATTTCGCCGCCCTTTTCCTGAAGCAGCTTCACGGCATCGTCGTAGCTCAGGCGAGGGAACGGCAGCTTGATCTTTTCGAGGTTGGCGACGTTCCGCTCCAGGGTTTTCAGTTCCGGCCGGCGGTGCTCCAGAACACGTTCAACCACGAAGGCCACGAGTTCTTCCGCCAGCACCATCGTATCTTCGAGATGGGCGAAAGCGACCTCCGGCTCGACCATCCAAAACTCCGTCAGGTGGCGGCGGGTCTTGGACTTCTCGGCGCGGAAGGTGGGCCCGAAGCAGTAGGTCTTGCCCACCGCCATGGCGGCGGCCTCGTTGTAAAGCTGGCCGGATTGCGTGAGGTAAGCTTTATCGTCGAAGTAGTTTACCTCGAAGAGCGTGGTGGTGCCTTCGCAGGCGGAGGGCGTGAAGATGGGCGTATCGACCAGGGTGAAGCCGCGGCCATCGAAGAAGTCGCGCACGGCTTTGATGATCTCGTGCCGCACGCCCAGAATGGCGCGCTGGCGCACGGACCGCAGCCAGAGGTGGCGATGGTCCATCAGAAATTCCGTGCCGTGCTCTTTGGGCGTGATGGGATAAGGACTCGCGGCCGGCACCAACTGCTCGATCTCGAGGCCGGTGACATCCAGCTCGAATCCGCCCGGCGCGCGTTTATCCGCGCGCACCTTGCCCGTGACGCGAAGGGAAGATTCCTGGGTCAGGTTGCGCACGCGCTCGAAAACCTCCGCCGGCACCGCGCTCTTCACCACCACACCCTGAATCATGCCCGTGCCGTCGCGAAAGAGCGGAAACAACAGCTTGCCGCTCTCCCGCAGGTTGTAGAGCCAACCTTGCACAAGAACTTCCTGGCCGACGTAATCAGAAACCTTTCGAATTTCAACTGTAGGAACCAAGAACAATCTCCTTCATCATCGGGTGATCGGTTGATCCTACGATTGGGTGAACAACCGCAGAAAAGCCGCAGACCTCAAGAGCGGAGGTCTGCGCTACCCAGGTCATTTTTCCGCCGCCGAGGTATGGTCATGAATAATCCGCCAGCCTTCGGGAAATTTGCGGAAGATCAGTGTAAAGACGCCGTGCGGCTGATCGGACGCGCGAACCAGCCGCCACTCGCCCAATACCAACGCGGCCCGCGGTCCGAGCATCGTGATTTCGAGATTGGAAAAAGTCAACTTGGCCATCGCCGCGCGGTCCGGATATACCTTCCGGTAGCGATCGAGCACCGCCTGCCAGCCGCGCGCGATCCCACTGGCGCCGACAAATTCGGTGCGGTCGGATTTCCAGTAGCCCTGCATAAATGCGTCAAGATCGCCGCGGTTCCATGCGTCCTGTTGTGATTCCAGCACCGCCCGAATCTGGTCCTGAGGCGTCGCAGAGGGTGAAGGTGATGCGTCACCAGCCAAGGCGATAATCGCGAATACCAGCAAGAACATTTTCCATTTCATATCTGAAGTTCTTCCAACCGCGCCCTCACCTCGGGCAACCGCGCGAGTATGCCGGGTTCATGGCGCTCGCTATGGAGCTCGAAAAGCACAGGAAGCTCCGCGTCCAGGGCCCGGAAATCGCGCATGGCCGCGGCCCAGTCAATTTCCCCCTCGAAGGGCAAAAGGTGGTCATCCTTTTCGTGGTGGTTATCATGCACGTGGACGGCGGCGATGCGCTCCCGGAGCGTTTCGAAGGCCGCGTGCACTCCCCCTGTCAGATGGGCATGGCCGGTGTCAAAGCAGACTTTCAAATCCAAGCGGGTGTATTGGAAAAACGTCACCATGCGCTCGGGAGCGCTCAACTCACTGGGGATATTCTCGAGCAGAATCTGGGCGCCGCGCTCTTTGGCGAAGAGGTGCAGGTGCTCGAGGGAAGTGAATGCGGCGTCGAACTTTTTCAGATCGTATTCTTCGTCCGGAACGCCCAGGTGAAGAACCAGGTAACGAAAAGGGAGGTGCTCGGCGACGTCGAGGGCACGCTTGATTTCATCCATGGAGTCGATTCGCGCCCTGCGCTCGAGGCTGGCGACGGAAATCAGCAGTCCCCCCGACCTTCCCCAATTCCAGTCGGTAAACAGCGGGGCGTGCAGAGCGTGAAGCGGAATGGCATGGTCGCTGAACCAATGCGCCACGTCGCGGACCTGGTTCAGGTCGTGATAGTCCAGGTGCTGGCGGGCAGCCATGATCTCGAGATGACGCAGGTCCACGGCCAAGATCTTGTCCAGGGTATGGGCGTTGAGTCTTTCCCCGGCAAAAAACGAGGTGGAGAGACCATAATTCATCAGTATCCTACCGCCTTTCCGGAGGCGCGCGGATCGGCTGCGCCCAGCTTCCAACCCGAAACGGGATCGACCTCGATCGCCTCGCAGTCACCCTGCCCACCGCGAAAATCAATTTGATAACCTGCGTCCCGAAGTTTCTGAATGGTGTCCGCCGAAAAGCCGACTCGCTCGAGGGTCAGCCGATCCGGCATCCACTGGTGGTGGAAACGCGGGAAAGAAACCGCCTGGAGAATATCCATCTTGAAGATTAGCGCGTTCAGGAGCACCTCGAGCACGGTGTTGATGATCGTGCCTCCGCCCGGGGAGCCGAGAATCAGCCGCAGCTTGCCGTCCTGAAGAACCAAGGTGGGAGTCATGCTCGAGAGGGGCCGCTTGCCCGGAGCGATGGCGTTCGCCTCGCCTTGCACCAGACCGTATAAATTGGGCGCGCCAGGCTTCGCGGCGAAGTCATCCATCTGGTCGTTCAGCAGGAAGCCCGCGCCCTCGACCGTCACTCCGCTGCCGTAGCCGTTATTCAAAGTGTAGGTGTTTGCAACCGCGTTGCCCTCGTCGTCCACCACCGAGTAGTGAGTGGTCTGGGAGCCTTCAAAGGCCTGGGGATTACCTGACGCGATGGGCGACCCCGCCTTGGATTGCAGAATCTCCTGGCGCAGCCTCGCCGCATATGCCGGGCTGGTTAGCCGCGCCACCGGGACCGACACGAAATCCGCATCCCCCAAGTAAGCGGCGCGATCCGCGTAAGCGTGTCGCATGGATTCGATCATCAGATGCATAGATTCAAACGAGTCGGGCAGCCCCAAGTCCAGCGGTTCGAGAATATTCAGCATTTCAATCAAGGCCACGCCTCCGGAGCTGGGCGGCGGGACAGTGAGAATGTCATAGCCTCGGAAATGGCCCTCCAGCGGCTGGCGCAGGATGGGATGGTAACGCTCCAGGTCCTGTTCGCTGATCAGGCCGTGGTACTCCTGCATTGTGGCGGCTATCGCGTGCGCGACAGGCCCGGAATAAAAGCCCTTGACTCCTTCTCGCGCCACGGCCTCGAGAGTGCCGGCCAGTTCCGGCTGCTTGAAAACTTCGCCCGGTTCGTAAGGATGTCCATCCCGCAGGAAGATTCGGCGCGAGCCGTCGAAATTGGAAAGCCGTTTCCCATCCGCTTCGAGGGAGCGGCTGAGGCTGTAGCTGACCTCGAAGCCATCGCGGGCGAGGCGAATCGCCGGGGCCAGCACGCGGGCCAGCCCCAGTTTCCCATATTTCTGCTCGGCCAGCGCCAGGCCGGCCACCGTGCCCGGAACCCCTGCTGACAAGGCTCCCACCGTGCTGGCCTCCGGGATGAGTTCCCCCTTCGAGTTGAGGTACATGTTTCTGGAAGCAGCCGCCGGGGCGGCCTCGCGGTAGTCCACCACGACGGCCTCGCCCGTCGCCAGGCGAATCAGCATGAATCCGCCACCGCCAATATTCCCCGCCACCGGATGAGTCACGGCCAGAGCAAAGCCCACCGCCACCGCCGCATCGACGGCATTACCGCCGGCGCGCAGGATTTCGACCCCTGCTTCGGAGGCCAAGGGTTCGCTCGAGGCCACCATCCCGTGCCGCGCCGCCACCGGAGTGAAGGACAGCGCCGACAGCGCGCACGCCAAGACAGCAAAGGGCAACAAAAGCTTTGACCGCAAGGTGAAATGCATGGCGCCTCAGGCAACTGCCAGACACTGCCTTTACGCGTTCGGTGCTCCATGACTTGCCAAAGCACCGGCGTGGCAACGGCGGCAATCGCTTTACTCTAGGGTAAACCGCCAAGAGCGTCAAGGCGGCGGAATGTCAGCGGATGCTCCAGCTTGAGGTTGTAGCGGCGAGTTTACCTCGCCAAGTGGCGGCGTAAAGCCGCCGCTTCATCGAGCCGACACGGAATGTCAGGGGTTCGGCTCAATGCGATTCTTCATCTCTTTGCGGATGAGGTCGGGATTATCCAGCGGTGCGCCGGGCTTGGCCTCCAGGCCTGGCTCCTTTATCCTCGCCGGGTCGAAGATGCGCGTGTCGGAAGGCAAGGCGCTGTAAGGCGTAGAGTCCGGAGTATCGGTGAACATGTCGGAGAGGTCGGAAGCTGCGGCGTCGTATTGATTGATGAACGGCATACCCAAAATCAAGTCGATTGTCTTGATAATGCTCGCCATGCTGGTGTGGACGTGGGAAACGCCGGGCTTGGCGTAGGGGCTGATGGTGAGCAGCAAGCTGCGGTGTGCGTCCACATGGTCCTGGCCATCCTGCGCGTCGTCTTCGGTCACGAAGATAGCCATGTCGTTCCACAACGCACTGTGAGACAGCAGCTCCACCAGCTTGCCCAGCGCCAAGTCGTTGTCCGCGACGTAGGAGGCGTGATAGGCGTAGCCGTCCTCGGGGCGCGGGTCGGCGGTGTGATCGTTAGGAAGCCAGATATAGATGAATTGAGGCATGGGTTTCTTGCCGCTGGCGAACTCGTCGAACTCTTTTTTGAACTGCTCGAACCGGTACTGGTCGGAGATATTGGTGTTAAAAGTAGGGAACTCGCGCGAAGTATTATCGAACAGAACTTTCGGCATCGGCACGTTCACCACCTGGCGCGAACCGGTAGGATATTCGCCGGTGCTCTCGTCATTGCCCGGAAGTTCGATCCCCTCGCCATAATTGCGGAAGCTGATCTGAGAGCGAGCCAGGTTCTCCCACAGCGACCCGTTTTCGAGATACGTCTCCGGCATGGTGGACGAGGACCCGATGTCCAGCCGTCCGGGAGCGTCCTGGTCCGGGACGAAGTCCAGCTTCCCGCCGTAGGCGGCCGGCCAAGCCGACTCGAGCAATTCGTTGGGGTAATTGCCCACCAGCCAGAGATGGCCGTCGACAGAGACATCCGAATCCACATAGAAGTTGTCGCCGAAAGCAAAGCGCTTAGCCAAGGCATGTTCGTTGGGCGTGACCTGGATGTGCTCGAGGGTTGGCGGCGGCTCCTTCGCGTCGTTCTCTTTCTTCTCCTCCTGGACGGTGGCGTCCATTCCCCAGCGCGCCAGCGTCGCGTCCCGCTCCGCATCGGCGCCTTCCAGATCACCGAATACCTCATCGAACGTCCGGTTCTCCTTGGTAATGTAAACCACGTGACGGATCTTCTGACTGGGCCCGCCGGGCAGAGGAACGGGCGAGTTGGGCGAACGCACGGACGGAGGCGCCGGCGCCTGCGCCAGAAAGCCTGGAACAAAGCCGTTGTTCCTCATCACCTGGAGGGTAAGGGGGCTCAACTGGTGATCTTTCGGAATCGTCATCGTGGAGACAATACCCTTGGTGATGTCGCCGACGTAGGCGCCCTCGGGGCCAAGCTGAACACCTCTGCCTCCATTAGGACCGGCGCCAAACCCCTTGGCGCTCGCCACAAAAAGCGTCTTGCCGTCGCTGCTAAGCGCCAGCCGGGCCGGGAACCAAGCGGTGGGAATGAAACCCAGAAGCTGCATCTGGTCGGTGTCAACCACCGCCACCGCGTTGATGCCCGCGCAGGCGACATACAAGCGCTTTTCATTGGGACTGAGCGCCATGCCGAAGGGCAGGAAGCCGCGCAGCCCTTTCACGCTACTGTCAGGCGCAATCAGCGCGTTTTGTTCCATCCGCCGGCCGCGTGCGTCAATCACGCTGATGCTGTCTTGGGTGGCGTTGGAAACATACACTTTCTTTGTGCCCGCGACCACGGCGCCGGGGCTGCTTCCGCCAACGATCTGATCGCCGATCGGCAGCCCGGTTCGGATCCGATCGAGTACCTCCGGCGCGTGGGGATTTCTCACGTCGATCACATAAAGCGAATTCGATTCGGGAACGTTGGGATCGCCTAAGCCGGGAATCTGCTTGCCCTCGACGGTAACACCCTCTGCGGCCTCCTTCGAGGGGTATCCGAACGCCGGAAAGGTAAGGCCGGTGTCGCGTGGGTTCTTCTCGTCGTAGTTCGGAACCAAGCTGTATCGGAAGGTTCCAACATTGGATACATACGCCGTTTTGCCGTCGGGCGAGAGCGCCAGGCCAAAGGGCATTCGACCCACGCCAAGGCTCGAGACCGCTTGCTTGCTGCGCGTGTCGAAGATCACCAGGCGAAAGTGGGCAAGGTCCAGAACATAGAGCGCCTTGCCGTCATGCGAGAGCTCGAGTTCTGCGCTGAGGCTGTGGCTGTACGTTTTGCCCTGAAACTCGCCATCCAGGCTCAGCGAGCCAAGCCGCCTTTGACTCACCAGATCGAAGATTCCAACATTTCCGTTGTTGCCTTCCGAGAGGTAGAGCGTGCGATTGTCGCGCGCGATGGCCGCTCCCAGAAACACGCTCTCCGGATCGGCGCCGGAAGACCTGAATCCGGGAGGTATCTGGGCCACGTGGGGACTAAGCCCGTAAATGTCCGTCACGATGCTTGCCGAAAAGGGATGAGTGCCGCCGTTCACCGTCACCAGGGTCTTGCCATCGGGACTGAGCGCGAGGCCGTATGGATGGGGCGCTACCTTCACGTGCTTGCCAAAGGGAGTGATGAGACGCCCGTTCGGAAGAACGCTCATACCCCGAGGATTGATCTTCACCGGCAAGGTCCCGGCGGGAGCTTCGAGCAATGTGGGCTTCTGGGACGGCGCGGCCTGTCCGGCACTGTTTCGAGCGGGTATGAACACAAGGCAAGGCATCAATAAGGAAACAATGATGACGCGGCGCATGGGTCGTATCCCTGGAACGATGCTTTGTGGTACGCAATCAATGTACCACGAGACGCGAGCCAAACGCCGGATTAACCGCCGCTCGAGTTTCTACATTCCTGGGAGCGCGGGCTTCCAGCCCGCTCGCCCCTATGCGAGAAGCGGGCTCGAAGCCCGCGCTCCCAGGCCTTCTTGCGCCTATTAACACAACTAAGCACCAGCACACCATCCGTACCCGTCCGCGATCTTGCCCTGCCGCGTCCTTGACATCACCGGCCCCCGCATGACAGGCTACGCGCTTGGAGCTTGGGCCGAGATGCGACACATCTCCAGATTGCCCACGTGACTAGTGCTTACTGCAGAAGTAAGCGTTCTTACTTCCTAGCGCGTCGGAAGGGCGGGGCTTTAGCCCCGCCGCAGAGAACAGGCCTTTCCTCGGGGCTTCAGCCCCTGAAGCCACGTTGCTTCAGGGCCTGAAGGCCCCTTCCACCGTGCTCTGCGTATCGGCGGGGCTAAAGCCCCGCCCTTCCAGGCCTCAGAATAATTGCGCTTGCTAACACAACTAAGCACCAGGAGCATGTTTGTGATGAAGAGACCTCTGCTTGGCGGTTTAACCGCATTTCTACTGACGCTCTCCCTTCGCTTTCCGACGATGGCAGGCACCGCGGTCGACTACCCGCGCCGCCCCAAACTGGTGGTGATCATTGTTATCGACCAATTCCGTTATGACTACCTGGTACGTTTCCGGCAACAATTCGGGCCCGACGGATTCAAAGGCTTGATGAGCACGGGCGCCTGCTTCGCGGATTGCCGCTACCATCACGCCAACACGGCCACCGGACCCGGCCACGCCACTCTATTGACGGGCGCCTACCCAAACCTGCACGGAATTATCGGCAACGAATGGTACGACCGCTCGCTTCACCGGACGGTCAATTGCGTCGAGGACCCTGCAACCAAGCTCGTGGGGGAGCCCGAAGGGACCAGCGAGGCGCCGGCGTTTTCTCCCCACTATCTGATCGGCAGCACGCTGGGAGACGAATTGCGGGCCGCCAGCGATTTTGGGTCGAAAGTCGTGGCCATTTCGCTCAAGGACCGCAGTGCCATCCTGCCGGGCGGCCACTCCGCCTCGGCGGCATATTGGTATGACACGCGTACGGGCAGGTTCGTCACCAGCACCTACTACATACCTGCGCTGCCCGCCTGGGCAGCCGAGTTCAACCAGAATTCGCCGGTGAAAAACTACTGTGGCAAGAAATGGCTCCCCTTGCCGGAATCGGGAAACGGCGCGGTGTTCGGCGAATTCAAAGGCTCTGACGAACCATGCCCCGGTCCCAAATTCTTGAGCTGGCTGGACAACACTCCGTTCATGAGCGAAATCGAGTTGGCGTTTG
>Ga0187782_10000667_pt1 | contig 23939 bp, 19 predicted proteins | sample 0715_SJ02_MP15_2_FD_132454 | JGI IMG/M metagenome (GOLD analysis project Ga0187782, IMG submission 132454) | Tropical peat soil microbial communities from peatlands in Department of Meta, Colombia - 0715_SJ02_MP15_20_MG | ecosystem: Environmental > Terrestrial > Soil > Wetlands > Peat | place... | reverse complement strand
GATGTCCAGCTTCACTAATCCGGCAAGTTGCGATCGGATTGTTTTCGGAGTCATCAGTCACTTAAATCGCTCCTGGGAGAAAAAGCCCCTTAAAGAATTTACACAAAAAGCTTGACGCTACCGGAGCTCGACTCCTGTTGCAAGCGGAATCAATAGGGTGTATCTTACGTTTCGCGAATGCGACGGTGCGCCGGATACTACCGATGGCCATAAACGCAGACAAACCTCAGTTATGGAAGGCTGATACTCGTGCCTCCGTTGACCAGTTCAACCGTTGGTTTATGAAGTTTGCGCCCAAGGCTTACCGGGACACGCGCAAGAAGACGATAGTTACCGTCGATCACGGCTTGAAGCAGACCAATGACCTCACGACAATCACTCCCGAGGTCATCAGATCAAACCCCGCTATCTTGCCGATGCTGCGCATGTCCACATGCCCACCGCTCGCACGCGACCGGTTAGTTGGCCTTGCTGGGTCAAGCAAGAACATCGTCGAAACGCTTGAAGGGGGCCGTCTTCCCCTCCGCGCTGCGCCAGGAGCTCTTGACCAGCACCTGCGCAGGATCGCGCACACGCTCTCTCGAATGCTCGACGTGGACATCTTTCCCTGGCTGGAGGAAAAGCGGCGGCCTAGCAAGGAAGAACGGTACCGCTCCAGCACGATCGTGGCGGACAGACTGTGCGGGGCGGTGGCCGATCCAATAGTACGCAATGCACAAGAGAAGCGTCAGCTCGCCCTTATCGAACGATATCTCAAAGCGCGCGGCTATAAGCTGAAAGCGCTTCCCCACGGCATCCCACTTGTGGAGATGGAACCAGGCACATTCACGTTCCGCTTCAATGTCAAAGTGAAAATCCCGGGCGCGGATGCGAAGGACGTCAAGATACCTGTGGATGCAGTCATTCAGCCGAAAGGCGCCACGCTTCCCCACCTTCCCTTGTTGGTCGAAGCGAAATCCGCAGGCGATTTCACCAATGTCAACAAGCGCCGCAAGGAAGAGGCCACCAAGATTGCGCAACTAAAGGCGACCTACGGCGGACAGGTGATTTTTGTACTTTTCCTGTGTGGCTATTTTGACGCCGCTTATTTGGGCTATGAAGCCGCGGAAGGTATAGACTGGATATGGGAGCATCGGATCGAAGACATCGACCAACTCGGAATCTGAGAAGTTCATGAATGCTGTCGCCACCCATGACATCGAGCAACACCGCCAGCAGGAACAATCCCGTCTCGACGCCCTGAAAACCGCGCAGGAACGCAATAAGCTGGGACAGTTCGCTACGCCGCCGGAGCTGGCGCTGAGCATTGCGCGTTATGCGCGTTCTCTTCAGGGAGGGAGCCATCTGCGTTTCCTTGATCCCGCTATCGGTACTGGGTCTTTTTATTCCGCACTCTTGCAAGTTTTTCCCCCAGAGACTATCGAAACCGCCACGGGGATCGAACTCGACCCATCCTTCTCGAGGGCTGCTGCCGAACTGTGGGGCGGTACCGGGCTGCAAATCGTCGGTGGCGACTTCACCGAGCAACCTCCTCCCTCACGACGGTTCAATCTCATCCTCACTAACCCGCCCTACGTACGGCATCATCACCTCACAGGTCCGCAGAAGGACCGCCTACGGCAACAACTGGCGCAAACGCTCAACCTTGATGTGAGCGGCTTGGCTGGGCTCTATTGCTACTTCCTGCTTCTCTGCCACGAGTGGATGGAGGAGGGAGGGCTGGCGGTTTGGCTGGTCCCTTCGGAATTTATGGACGTGAACTACGGAAAAACCCTGCGGCGCTACCTCTCGGAACGGGTTACGCTACTGCATATACACCGCTTCTGCCCGACTGATGTGCAATTCACCGACGCGCTGGTTTCGTCCGCCGTCGTAGTGTTTCGGAAGCTGACCCCGCCGCCGGAGCATGCCGCCCGTTTCTCGTTTGGCGGCCCCATTGCGCATCCCCACAAAGAAGCCATGGTACCCATCGAGACCCTGCGATGGTCGCGCAAATGGACGCAGTTTCCTGGCGGGGATGCGGCGATTGACCGCACCGAGTTGACGCTCGGGGACCTTTTCTCGATTAAACGCGGCTTGGCTACGGGAGCCAATGGCTTTTTTATATTGAGCGAGTCCAGTGCCAGGGAGTTGGAGTTACCCGAACAGTTTCTGAAGCCCATTTTGCCGGGTCCTCGTTATTTGACCACCGATATCATTGAGGCGCTTCCCGGCGGAGCTCCAGACGTGTCGCCGCGGCTATACCTGCTCGATTGCAGCGAGCCGGAGGAACGCATCCGGGCCGCCTGGCCGCGCCTCTATGAGTATCTTCAGCACGGCCTGGCCCAGAACGTCCACGCGACTTACCTGACCAGCCGCCGCACGCCATGGTACTCACAGGAGCAGCGCCCCCCGGCTCCGTTTCTGTGCACCTACATGGGCCGCGCCAACCACGGAAAGCACCCCATCCGCTTTCTGTGGAACCGTTCCCAGGCCACCGCTCATAACGTTTACCTCATGCTCTACCCTCAAGGCCGTCTGCGCGACGCGCTGAATGCGCAACCCGAACTCCAGGCCCGTGTGTTCGAGGCGCTAAAACGGATCACGCCGTCGGAAGTAATTTCAGAAGGCCGCGTTTACGGCGGCGGCCTGCATAAGGTCGAGCCCAAGGAGCTTGGTCAAATTCCTGCACGCGGGGTGGTTGAGAGCACCGGTATTCGGGTTCGTGTTGAGCTACAACAGGCGTTGTTTCAGTAAGATCTGGGACCGGGGCTGGCCCAGAGCACAGTTCCGGCCTTGAAGAATCTCTAGCCCCCTGATCGCAGACCTTCGCTCTGCGGCAGCCCGGGAGGACGGTCAATGAAGAACGCAATTGCGGGGATGGGCCGCAAGTCGCCCGCCGCCATGCTGCTGGTTCTCACCTGGATGCTCATGCTCGCTCAAGCAGCAGCGCCCTCCCAAAACCAGGAATCCTCCGTTACGACTGTAGTGAAGTCCTCAGTTGACCGGGTTGTTCTGGTCGTCGTTTCCCGGGCTCAAGGAGGAGAACTCGGTCAAGGCAGTGGGTTCATTGTGTCGCCTGATGGAATCATTCTCACCAATTATCATGTCATCGAAGGCGCAAGCTCCGCCGTCGTCAAATTGTCAAACGGTGCCATCTTCGATGTGCAGGGCACTCTCGGCGTAGACGATCAAGGCGACTTGGCGCTACTCAAGGTCGCGGGAAAGAATCTTCCTCCCATTGCTTTGGGCGATTCCGATAGCGTTTCCGTTGGCGACAGGCTTATCGCCATCGGAAGCCCACTGGGGCTTGAGAGTACCGTTGCTGATGGCATTGTGAGCGCAATCAGGGAGGAGTCGTCGGGCCGAAAGTGGATCCAGACGACTGTTCCAGCCTCTCCAGGGAATAGTGGAGGCCCACTCATCAGTATGCAGGGTGAAGCCATCGGGGTCGTGACCTTCAAGGCCTCAGGAGGCGAAAACCTGAACTTTGCAGTTCCGATCAATTATGCAAAAGAGCTAATCGCCTCGGCAGGCCCCCTCACCTCGCTTGGTGCCACGCAGGGGTTTCGAGCTGCTTCCAAGCCCACCGGCGCCGAGGCTCCCATTCAGCCCCCGGCGAGAGGGCACTTCGGGATCTCGCAGTTCTATGTGGTTCACATACATGCCGAAGGGAAAACGTGCCACGGAGAAATGAGCCTCGGGAACGGCAGGATAAAGTTCAGCAGTGACAACGCAAAACACTCCTTCGACGTCCCCTTGGCCGACATAAAGGAGGTCGCAAAGATATACCCATGGAGTGACACCTTGCGCATTCGACTACGGCATGGCAGGACATACGAATTTGAGGTCACTGACCGCCTCGGCTACAGGCAGGGTGCAGACCCTTTGCTCGACGCGATCCTTAGCGCGATGGGAAAATAGAGGGCGGGTTAATTGGACCGCGCGGATGACCGGACGGACCTACCCCGCATGACCAAACGTCGTGCCCTGGCCGCCGGACTTGCCTTTTCCACCTCGTGCCACACGTTCCGCGCCACGGGGATCACCGCCTATCTGGAAAATGGCGGCACTATAGAAAACGCCCAGGTGATCGCCGCCCACGATCCGCCGGGGGGACGAAGCTCAGGCAAGGAAATCCGAAAAGCTTCCAACCTCCACTACTCGCCACAAGCCATGGGTCTCAAAGGTGCGCTTCAACGTCTCGTTCGAGCCAGCGCAGCACAGGAAGACCTCGGCCCGCTTGTTGCTGCCCCAAAGCAGTACAGCGCGGGAGCGGAGATCGGCCTCCGGCATACTGTAGCCAATGATGACAGTGCGGTCCGACTGCTCCAAAGACTCAGCGGCCTGTGACCAGAGGCACTGGTAAAATGGAACCCACTCATTCCCGCCGGACGTTTTCACTGAGAATTTCTTCTCGTAGGTAGGCAACTGGAGGGTGGGCGCGTTGTTGGCGACGGCACCGCCCCGAAACTTTTTGTCTAGCACTTGACTCGGGTACGCACGAAAGAAAAAATCGCCGACCAGTTCCTTCTCCAGAGAAACGTCAGAGACGCGCTCCTCACGTCCTACCGAAACGCCAAGTCGGTTGTCGACAAATGGGCGCCGGCCGAGACTGTGGGGTAAATCGCATCCGCTGGTGCCCCGTGTACGTCCATCGAAAATCGAACCAATCCAGTTGATGCTCCCATGGAGCTTGAGTACCTTCACCTCCGAATCCGGCTCGTCCCAATCAGCCTCAAAGCCATATCCATTCTTCACGCCGAATTTGCGGGCGCCGATCAGTTCGTCCTCCAGAGAAACGTCGTAGTTGAATGTTATTATTCGATCCCCTCTTGCAACCCTATTCGCGAAGGCCCTATACAGGGGCGCTTCCCGCCGCTCCCTGCAGATGCTCTTCAAATAATCCGCGAGACAACAGCGTATCTTTCCTCTCAATTTGCTTCGCTCATCCTCAGTCAGGGCTTGGAACACGCCTCGCCCGAGGTCGAGATTCGTAAACACATCTTCCACATCTACTACCGGGCCGTTAAGCGTGCCGACAATGTCGATAGCCTGCCGGCATTCCGATTCGCGGGGCAGCGACTCGACGACCCAAATTGCCATCTTCGACCAGAGCGCGGAGCAAAGCGGGTACCCGGCATGAAACGAGGCCCCTGCACCAAGAACGTAGGTAGTCATATGACCCAACTATACCACCAGCCCGGATTCTTGACACGTGGGCGGCGCAGAGCGCCACGACATCAGACCTGCTGTTCAAGGTCTGCGGCATTTCCGTTTTGGCAGCCCCGCTCCTTCCACTGCGCCCTGGGGAGCGTGATGTAATGCATGCAGACGGTGGAGTACGCCCACATGAATCCGGTGTCGCGCGGTTTGGTGAGGTCGCCGGAAGAGTTGAAGTGGTCCAGCGTGCAAGAGTACGCGTGGGCCAGCGCGGGGGAGCAAGAGCGACGTTGTGGGCTCCGCATCTGCCGGGTGCCGCTGCCTACCGATCAAGACGCCCGGATCTGAAGAACCGCAGACCTTGAACAGCATGTCTGCGCTTGCTCAATGAGTCTTTTGCCAAACGGCGGGTGAATGACAGGCTTGACCAGATTCCGTCGTCGTGGATGGGTATTCCTTTTTCATATTCAAGCCAGACTTTCGCCTGCACACGGAACCTGACTACGAACGGATCGTTCTCGGGAACGAAGATAGGCTTGTGGTCAATGAACGGGCCTTCCACTACTTCCAGCAGGCCAAACCAGCGAGGCAATCGCGTGAGATAACACACGGATAGGTCGCCTCGCGACACCCTTTGTGCCGTGGCCTTGTGGCGGAGACGGGGTCCTGAGATGCTTCGCGAGGAGTCCGCGAAGGTTTGGTATGTTTCCGGCGAAAACAGATCGATGAAGTATGCCATGCGCACCCCCCTTGAGCACCGTAGCGTGGTCCGCAGCGCTGATCCGTGTTCGAAATCTCGATCGCGAAAACCTCGATTATTACACCCGTTTTCTGGAATAAATCGTGAACAAATTGCGCACGCTATGCGGTTCTGCCTCCGGAACCGAGCCCGAGTAAAGCCACTGGGTCAAACGGGCTACACACGGATGTGGCGCCAGGTGGTTTCGGACGGATGGTTCAATCCGGAAGTAATCTACACCACCGATAAGTCGGCCCAGCCGTACCTCAGGCAAGCGCACGGCCTCGTGTCCATGCTTGCGTAGGAAAGCGTCTATTTGCGGGGATACACCCATATCGGCGAGAAACTTCACTTGGGAAGGCCCGTCACTATGACAGTTTTTTCGCTGGCCAGCCAAGCCGCATACTCCATGGCTTGCTGAATGTCAGCCAGCTCGAGTTCCGGATAGGTGGCGACGACTTCAGCGGGAGTCTTTCCGCTTGCCACGAGCCTGAGAATCAAGTGAACAGGGATGCGCAGGCCGCTACGGCCCGCAGGCGGGTGAGGGGTTGGTTCCCGGAGAAAACCCCTCATCCGCCCTCCTCCGTCGGGCACCTTCTCCCCAAGGGAGAAGGCTGTGATCGCGCGCGGGGGTGCGGGAGACCCCGAAGCTCTTAGGTTAACGCCTATGGGCCGTTGGCCTGGGCTGAGGCAGATCGCCCCTTCGGGGATCATTTGGCTAGGGGCTCATTTGGCTTGACCGCAGTTAAGTTTTCTAATACGGTGAGGTGTTCGCGAGGTTTGAGATGTCCAGAGTTCGAGTGGCGCTGTTTGTAACATGCTTGGGTGACCAGTTCTTTCCCCAGGTGGGAGAGTCGGTGGTCAAATTGCTCCGGCGATTGGATGTCGAGGTCACTTTCAATCCTGCGCAAACCTGCTGCGGCCAGCCGGCTTTCAACACCGGTTACCGGGATGAAGCCCGCGTGGTGGCATCAAAAGTCCTCAACCTTTTTGATGACGCGGACTATGTGGTGTGCCCTTCAGGCTCTTGTACATCGATGGTGCGGGTGTTTTATCCCGAACTATTCGCGGCCGACCCTGAGCGGCTGCAAAAATGCCTTCAATTGCGCGACAGGTTTTTGGAGTTCTCGGAATTCCTCGTAAATGTTTTGAACGTCGAGGACGTTGGAGCAAGCTTCCCGCACCGCGTGACGTACCACGATTCCTGTCATCTGCTGCGCGAGCTGGGCGTCGAGGAACAGCCGCGCAAGCTGCTGCGCAAGGTGCGCGGTATCGATTTCGTGGAGATGGAAGGGTACAAGGTGTGTTGCGGCTTCGGGGGAACTTTCGCCGTCAAGTTTCCCGAGGTTTCAGCCGCCATGGGCCAGGATAAACTCGGATTCGCCGCTCACACCAACGCCGAGTACCTTGTCGCTAATGACTCCGGTTGCCTGATGCACCTCGCGGGGATGATTCATCGCCAGGGATTGCCGCTCAAGACCATGCATCTGGCAGAGGTTTTGGCGCAAAAACGGTAGGTGGTAGGTGGTAGGTGGGGAAAGAAAGCGTAGGTGGTATGCCGTAGATGGCATGTGGCGCAAGAACCGAATGTGGTAAGTCATAGGCGGCATGTGGGAGGAAGCGGTATGTGGCAGGCGGCGTGTGGGGGAGGCGGCCCCCCTCACCCGTCGCACGACGGCTGAAGAAGGCGCCGTCGCGCGACGCCCTCTCCCCGAGGGAGAGGGCTGACGATCCTTCGACTTTCGACTCTTGACTTCTCGACTCTCGACTATGTCTGACACCGGCGTTCACAGCAACGAAGTTCACGAACTCGGCAACAAGAACCTCGCCGACGCGCATCTTCAGGAAGCTTATCGCTCTTCCACCCTCCGTCTTTACACCCACCGCCTGGAGGCGATCAGCGAGGTACCAGGCTGGCAACGGCTGCGCGACCGGGCCCAGGAGCTCAAGCGCGAAGTGATGGAGCACCTGGACTATTACCTCGAGCAGTTTGCTGACAACCTCGAGCGGCGCGGCGGCAAGGTGCACTGGGCCGATACTGCCGAGGACGCGTGCCGGATCGTTCTGGAAATCGCGCGGCAATGCGGGGCACGAGAAATCGTGAAGGCGAAGTCGATGGTAGGGGAAGAGGTGGAGCTGAACCATGCCTTCGAAGCGCAAGGGATGCACCCTGTCGAGACCGACCTGGGCGAGTTCATTATCCAACTCGAGGGCAAACGGCCCGCGCACATCGTGGCTCCCGCCATCCATCTGACACGGCATGACGTGTCAGACCTCTTTACCACTCACCTTCAGTCCGAACGCACTGAAGTGCCGGAGCGACTCACGGCGATTGCGCGCCAGGTGCTTCGCGAGAAGTTTGCCAGGGCGGAAATGGGATTGACCGGCGGCAATTTCCTGGTGGCGGAAACCGGCACGGTGGTGTTGGTGGAGAATGAGGGGAATATCCGTTTTTGTACCACGGCGCCGCGCGTGCATGTGGCGCTGGTAGGCATCGAGAAGCTGATTCCGCGCTTTGCGGACCTGGGCGTTTTCCTGCGGCTGCTGGGCCGTTCGGGCACCGGCCAAAAGCTGACCACCTACACCTCCCTGCTCACCGGCCCGCGTCGTCCGGGAGAGGACGGTCCAGACGAGATGCACGTGGTGCTGGTAGACAATGGGCGCGTGGCGACTTTGGCGGACCCCAAAATGCGAGAAGTGCTTTTTTGCATCCGCTGCGGCGCTTGCCTGAACACTTGCCCGGTCTATCGCAAAATTGGTGGGCACGCTTACGGATGGGTTTACAGCGGTCCTATCGGGGCGCTCGTCACGCCCCAATTCACCAGCCTCGGTCAGGCGCGGGAATTGCCGTTCGCTTCTTCGCTTTGCGGGGCTTGCCGGGAAGTTTGTCCCGTCAAGATCAACATTCCCGATCTGCTGCTGCATTTGCGCAGCGAGGTGCAGGAAGTGGCTCCTGCACCCAGGGCGAAAGGCGCCCTCATGCGTGAGAAGACTATGATGCGCTTGTGGGCCTGGGCCTTCTCCCGCCCCTGGGTATATGCGCTGGGGGGGCGCTTGGCGCGCTGGGGCCAGTTCCTGCTCGCGCGCTCCGGCTGGATTCGAAAAGTGCCACTCTACCCTGCCTCCCGCTGGACCGATGCGCGGGACGTCCCTGCACTGGCGAAGAAATCCTTCCACGATCGGTGGAAAGAGATTCGGTGAAGCCTACCTCGCGGCGCGGCAGGGCTGCAAAGGGGATGAGCTTCTCCGTCTCCTCCGTCTTGATAAGGAGGGGCCAGGGGTGGTTGATCCCTCTATGACGAACATGATTCTGCAACCACCATCCCCTACCTCCTCCTCCGCCAAGGAGGGGAGCCATGGAGGGCTAGCCTGATGAGCGACGCATTGCAAGCAGAGGAGCAATTCGCGAATCTGGATGGACATCGCATTTATTACCGCAGCTTCGGCTCCGGCAAGACCGCCATGATTTTCCTCTCCGGCTGGGGGTGCGACACGTCGCTGTGGGAGAACCAAGTGCCGGCGCTAGTGCCGTATAGCCGTGTGCTGCTGGTCGATCATCTCGGTCACGGTGGCAGCGACAAGCCGGACATTCCTTACACCCTCGACCTGATGACGAGAGCGGTGAATGCTGTGGTCGAAAACGCGCGCGCGTCGAAGGTGGTTGTTGTGGGACACAGTATGGGTGGGGTGGTGGCATACGAATTCGCTCGCCGTTGCCCGGAAAAGACCCTCGCCCTGATCTGGGTCGATGGGGCGTTCGGCATTCCCATCGAGGTTGAGCAGCAGATTGCCGGAAACCGCAAACGCGCTGAGGAGTTCCGGTCGCCGGATTATCAGGAGAAGGTCCGGCGATTTATCGACCAACTCTACGTCCCGGAGACACCCATGCCCGTGCGCGAAAAGGTCACGCAAACCATCCTCTCGACTCCTCAGCACGTGCTTGCAAGTTGCCTGGAGGGCCTTGCCGACCCCCGGCTCTTCGAGCACGACCGCTTCGACATTCCCGCCTTCGCCATCTTCAGCTCGTTCTGGAATCCCGAGCGCTTCATTGATCTCATCAAGAAGACCCTACCCCGATTCCAGTACGAAGTGCTGACCGGCGTCGGCCACTACCCAATGCTCGAGAAGCCGGAGCAAGTCAACGCGTCGCTGACGCGGTATGTGGCGGGGATCGAGCGAATGTAGGGGGGTATAAAACCGGGGTTGCGCACATTAAACGTGCTTTGGTCAAAGAAAACTTGCGGCTCCGCCGCCTGATTTGCGGAAAGGATGGATCAGCACTATGCTGCCTCTAGAGACGAGCAGTTCTATGCCTCGCTTTCTTTCTCGGCTTTGGCTGCTTCCACTCCTCTTGGCTGCTCTTGTGACACCCTCCGCCATAAGAACCCAGGAGACGAAGCAACTCCAACCTCCCAAAACCAGGACTGACGACGTCAAAGAAGGGATACAGGGCGTCGAAATCGCCGATCCTTACCGCTGGCTCGAAGACCAGCAAAGTCCTGAAACGCGCGCTTGGATCAATGCCCAGAACAAATACACGCAGACCTTTCTGGACACGTGGCCGGGCCGGGCAGCCCTGAAGCAACGGCTCACCGAGCTTATAAGAATTGAGACCATTTCGATGCCCGTGGAACAAAACGGCAAGTACTTCTTCAAGCGCCGAGCGGCGGACCAGGAACAAGGTGTGTTGTATGTGCGGACGGGGCCGGAAGGGAAGGACGAGACGCTGGTCGATCCTAATCCGCTCAGTCCGGACAAGAACATTTCCGTCGACCTTCAAGATGTCTCCCACGATGGCACGCTTGTGGCCTATAGCCTGCGGCACGGCGGCGAGGACGAGACGGCGGTTCGTCTCCTCGATGTACGCACTCGAGCTGAGTTGCCGGGCCAGTTGCCGAGGCGTCGCTATGAAGGTATTGGAATTAAACCCGACAAGAGCGGCCTTTACTACTCCTGGGCAGCACCGGAGGGCCCGCGCCTCGACTACCATGCCATGGGGAGCGATCCCGCCAAAGACCTCGAAGTCTTCGGCAAGGGCTATGGACCGGACAAGATCATCGAATTTGATTTGTCGGAAGACGGTCACTACCTGACCATAATGGTCCACTACGGGGCAGCGGCAGATCGGACCGAGGTTTACTTCCAGGACCTTCAGAAGAGCGGGCCGATTCGGCCTCTCATTAACGACATTCCAGCTCGATTCATCGGAGCGGTCGGAGGTGACCACGCCTATCTGCAAACCAACTGGAAAGCCCCCAAAGGCCGCATACTCAAGGTGGACCTGGCGAATCCGGGGCGCGAGAACTGGCGCGAAATCGTGCCTGAGAGTGACGCGCCAATCGAATCCTTCTCTCTCGCCGGCGGAAGACTTTTCGTGAAGTACACCCGGAATGCCAGCTCACAGGTGAAAGTGTTCGATGCCGACGGTGCGCACGTGCGGGACATTGATCTTCCCATGATTGGAACAATAAACGAGATCAGCGGGCGCTGGACCAGCAAGGAAGCGTTCTATGAGTTCACCTCATACCCCATTCCGAGGCGGATTTACCGCTACGACATTGACACCGGCAATCAGAGCGTGTGGGCGGAGACTCACGTTCCCATTCACGGCGAGAACTTTGAGGTGAAGCAGGTTTGGTATACCTCCAAAGACAAGACTCGGGTGCCGATGTTCCTCATGTACCGCAAGGGGATAAAACTCGAGGGCAACAACCCCACCCTGCTTACCGGGTACGGCGGATTCAACATCAACATAACACCGTATTTTTCAGCGGGCGCAGCCCTCTGGGCAGACCAAGGCGGCGTCTTCGCCGAGCCCAACCTGCGCGGCGGCGGGGAATTTGGGGAGGAGTGGCATCGCGCCGGAATGCTCGACAAGAAGCAGAATGTGTTCGATGACTTTATCGCCGCCGCCGCGTGGCTGATCAACAATCACTACACTCAACCCTCCAAGCTGGCCATCGAGGGCGCGAGCAACGGTGGGCTGCTGGTGGGCGCCGCACTCACCCAACGGCCTGACCTGTTCCGCGCGGTGGTGTGCGCTTACCCCCTCCTTGACATGCTCCGCTATCAGAAGTTTTTCGTGGCCAAGTACTGGGTCCCTGAGTATGGCTCCGCCGATGATCCCGCCCAATTCAAATACCTGTACGCTTACTCGCCTTACCAGCACGTTGTGCCTGGGAGGAAATACCCCGCCGTGCTTTTCGTAACCGGCGATGGCGATACCCGGGTCGCGCCTCTCCACGCACGCAAGATGACGGCGCTGCTTCAGGCGGACATCGCCTCAGACCGGCCGGTGCTGCTGCGCTACGATACGGAGGCGGGTCATTCGGCGGGGGTATCCGTCACTAAATCCATTGACCAAGCGACGGATTCACTGGGATTTCTTTTCTGGCAGCTCCACGCGCCGTTCTCGCCCGACCCGCAGTAGCGGCGATTTTGCATCGCCATGGAGCGGCGAGTTCGTTTCGTCCGGCAAACGTCTACCAGTGTCATTCCGAGCCCTTCGCTGTCATCCTTCGCTGCGCTCAGGATGACAGCGAAGGGCTCGGAATGACATTTCTGGTGCTGAGGATTAATATGTCCTGGATCAAAACCATCCAACCGGATGAGGCGACAGGAGAACTGAAGTTCGAGTATGACCAGGCGATCAGACGGGCAGGCAAGGTTTTTAACATCTTGAAGGTGCAAAGCCTGAACCCCGAGAGCCTGCGTGCCTCCATGCATTTGTATCTCGCCACGATGTACAGTCCGTCCGGGCTTTCGCGCGCCGAGCGCGAGATGCTGGCCACCGTCGTCTCCTGGGCCAACAAGTGCTTTTATTGAATTGAAGCACACGGGGAGGATCTCCGTCAGGAAACAGGCGACGCGGAGCTGGCCGAGCACGTAAAGCATGATTACCGTCAGGCGAGGCTCTCCGCCCGGGAAAAGGCACTGTGCAGGTTCGCCGTGCGGGTGACGCGAGCGCCCGCTTCCGTCCGCCGCCGGGATATAGAAACGCTGCGAAAACATGGCCTCACGGACCCCGACATCCTGGACGCCGTCCAGGTTATTTCCTACTTCAATTACATCAATCGAGTCGCCGACGCGCTGGGCATTGACCCGGAGCCGGAAATGCCACAAAGAGGGAATAGAGAATAGGACTGCTCCCTGTACCCTGTTCCCTGTTCCCTAACCTCGAAGAATCCACCGAATCAGCAGGCCCAGACCCACCAAGAACTTCACGCCATCCAATCCCGTGAAAGCTCCGTGCAGGGCCCAGAAGCGGGGCATGATGGGTGGGGGTGGGTTGCGGGGAACAAAATCAATGCTTCGCCCCAGCAAGACAATCATCGGCGTGAGTACGAGCGTGAGGATCAGGACCAGCGCCAACATGCCGCAGACAACTCCGAACCCAAGGGAATCTCGCGGGGTTTCCCGCCAAAGAAGCAGGAGCAGCACCGCGCCGAGAACGGCCTGAGCCAGACCGTAACCCCAGAAATACGCGCGGTTGATTTCTGAAGCTGCATAGCGCATTACGACGCGAGCCTGACCCTCTGCCATGCCCTTGGTGGCCTCCTGGAACCGCGGGTCGGCAGTGCGAAGGACACGGTCTACGGTCGAGAAGGATTTGGTAGCGGCAAACCACATGAGAGGTGTGAGAGTGATCCAAGCGCTCAGAATGGCGACTTTAAGCATCGAGATCCGTCCCATATAGCAGTCAGCTTTCAGCTATCAGCGGTCAGATTCCAGCGCTCGACTTCTAAGCGGCCGCTCACCCCCGTCCGCCGACGGGTACCCAGAAACCATGAAAATGCGCGCCGCACCCCAAGCTGCCTTCGGCACAAGCATTTTCAGAGCAGTGCGCGTCCGGAAGGCGGCGCCCGTGCGCCCCAGGCCGGCTCGTCACTTGACACTCGCCACTGCACTTGAATTCGGTTAAGCTGACGTTTGGAATTATAGCGCACTGCCCGTTTGCCATTCCTCCACTTTCTGGTTCCAATGACAAAGGCTGGAAGGAAGGCAGGTGTGCCGTGCTCCCGGCCTTAGGTAGCTTGTATGCCTGAATCCTACGATACTGGCGTAAGCTCAAAAGAGACCGCGCTCCGTAACGCTGACGCCGCCTGGCGGGGTCAGAGCTACGAACACAGGGAAACGCATGAACCGAGTTTTCATACTTCACTACCACGAAATCTGGCTCAAAGGCGGGAACAAGAACTACTTCCTCAGCAGGCTACGCTCTGCCCTCAAGCAAACTCTTGCCGACCTGCCGATCCAATCGCTGACCAGCATTGCCGAACGCTTCCTGCTTGTGCCTGGTGACGAATCCGCCGCGCCTACAATCCTGGAGCGTTTGCGCCGGGTTTTTGGTCTCGCTTACATTGCGTCGGCCCGCGAAGTTCCGAGTTCGCTTTCCGAGTTGGGCCCGGAAGCATGCGCCATGGTGGCGGAAAAGAACCCGCGCAACTTCGCAGTGCGCGCCAAGATCGCCGCAACGGGATGTGGCATGCATTCCATGGAGTTGGAGCGCCAGCTTGGGCAAGTCATCCTGGACTATCTGCGAGCGGGAGACCCCAGCGTCCAGGTCAATCTCACCTACCCGGAGGTGACCTGCTGGGTCGAGGTAGTGCCCGGGAAGGCTCTTATCTATACGGATCGTGTGGAAGGAGCCGGCGGCCTGCCGACCCTTACCAGTGGCCGGCTCGTGGTGTTGCTTTCCGGCGGGTTTGATTCCGCGGTGGCGGCCTACAAGATGATGCGACGCGGCTGCCATGCTGCTTTCGTGCACTTCTTCGGAAGCCCCTCCCCTTCACGAGATTCATCCAGGGGAGTGGCGGAAGAGATTGTTCGGACCCTGACGCCGTACCAGTTCACCTCACGACTTTACCTGGTTCCCTTTGACGCCGTGCAGCGGCAAATCGTGGCTGCAGCGCAGGAGAGCTTTCGCGTGCTGCTTTACCGCCGCATGATGGCGCGCATCGCGCGAGAGATAGCTCGAGCTGAGCGCGCCATGGGCCTGGTGACCGGAGACAGCGTTTCGCAGGTGGCTTCACAGACCCTGCATAACTTGGCGGCCATCGACCATGGCCTTGACTTCCCCGTTTATCGCCCCCTGGCTGGCGACGACAAAGCTGAAATACTTCGCCTGGCGCGGCAGATCGGCACCTACAAAATCTCCTGTGAACCCTTTGAGGACTGCTGCCCTCGCTTCATGCCGCGCGCCCCTGCCATCTTTGCTCAGCCCGAGCAGCTCGACCGGGCTGAAGCGGGAATCGACGTTTCCGCTCTGCTCCGGATGGGTCTCGCGGCCACGAGCGTAAAGAATTTCAAATTCGAGCGAGGTTCAGTGACCTCGCGCGAAGCTTTGCCCCGGCGCTTCGAAAAGCTTTTAGCCTCGTTGTGAACTCGGGAGGAACGCGCATGTAAATTGACTGCCCCGCATGCTGTCCTTATAATTATTAGTGGAGAATTCAAGGATGAAAAAACTGCTCTTATTTCTCTTATTCTTCTGCCTCGCGGGGGGAGAACTGCTCGCCCAAAACTCCGCCGGCGGGGCAGCCAGCACGAATTCTCAATCTCCAGGGGACCAGAGTCGAATCCAGGTGCGGGTTGAGCTGGTCAACGTCCTGGCAACTGTTACAGACAAGAAGAACCGGCTCATCACCGATCTCACTAAAGACGACTTCCGAGTCTTCGAGGACGGCAAGCCGCAAGAGATCCGTTTCTTCAGCCGCGAGACCGACCTCCCCTTGCGCATCGGGATGTTGATCGACACCAGTAACAGCGTTCGCGACCGGCTGCGTTTTGAACAGGAAGCGGCTATCGAATTCCTGAACACGGCGTTGCGCCCCGGCAAGGACCTTGCTTTCGTGACAGCCTTTGACTTGGAGCCCCAGTTTATCCAGGATTACACGGACGACATTGAGAAACTCTCGAACGCAATCAATAGTGTTAAGGCCGGTGGAGTCACCAGCCTCTACGACGCTGTTTTTTCCTCCTGCAAGGAGAAGTTGTACGTCTTTCCGCCGCCCGAGCCTTACCTGCGCCGGGTCATGATCGTCATCAGCGACGGGCAGGATAACCAGAGCGTGCATAGCCGGGAAGAGGCGCTCTCCATGGCGCAGAAAGCCGAGGTTACGATTTACACGATCAGCACCAACCGTAGCGGCGCGGAGGGAAAAGGAGACAATGTCCTGCGCCGGTTGGCGAAAGAGACCGGTGGGCATGCCTTCTTTCCCTTCGAGGCAGGTGATTTGGCCGCCAACTTCCAGGAAATTGCTCGCGAACTCCGCAGCCAGTACAGCTTGGCCTACGTTTCAACGAACACAGCCCACGATGGGACCTTCCGCTGGATTATCATCCAACCAGTCGACAGCTCCATGCACGTGCGCGCCAAGGACGGGTACTGGGCGTTGTCGCCGTAGGTGCTACTCCGTAGGTGCGTAATAGCCCCGACGCGCCTGTACTTTATAGTCTCCGTCGCGAACTTGCACCCGGATCTTGCGAAAGGCTCCATCGTGCTTGGTGTTGGTGGGGGTATATCCGATGAGGTACTGAGTTCGCAGTTCGTTGGCAATTTCCTGAAATGCCGCCGCGGTATCCTTGGAGCGGTTTACTTGAATAACGCGCCCGCCGGTGTCGTCGGAAAGCTTTCTCAAAATAGAATCCCCACTAAAGCCGATTGAGTGAAAACCGTAGAAGGGACGATCAACGATATCGACGGAGTAGTTGATCACATCCGATTTTTGGGCGGCTTCGAGAGCCGTTTCCAGCTTGACCCGGCTGCCTTGGTCTTCACCATCCGTCAGCAGAATGAGTACCTTGCGCCCCACTTCATTCTTCAATAGCTCGTTTGATGCCAGGTAGACGGCGTCGAAGAGGTGAGTGGCGCCGCCCGTGTCACTCGTGGGAAAGGGCCCCGGCATCACGCCATGACCGCCGCCATTGATCACGGTCCCGTCGATGGCGCGGGTGAGCAATCTTTGATCGGAGGTGAAATCCTGGAGGAGTTCCACGTCCACGTCGAAGTGCAGAACAAAAGCCAGGTCCTTGGGGCGCAGCACCTGGTGCAGAAAAGCGTCCGCCTGTTCCTGCTCAATTCCTAGCACCCTTCCTTGGCTAGGGCTGGTATCGACCATGATCCCCATAGTTAGAGGAGTCTCCATTTCACGTGAGAAATAGCGGATCTCTTGTGGTGTCCCGTCTTCAAGAACTGCGAAGTCCTCTTTCTCCAAGTCCGAGATCAAGTGCTTCTTCTTATCCTCCACCACGGCGTACACGTTCACGACTTCCGTCGATACTTTTAAGGTGGAAGGTGCCTGCTCCGGTTTCTCCTGACCCGAACCCGGCAGACTCGCCAACGAGAGGAGGAGCATCCCGAGAAGGATGCGTGTGTGCCCCCTGCCCGCCATTGGGGGAGGATGTACAGTAAATTCGCAATTTCTAGTCTCTAATGTTGTACCCATGCTTCTTAGATGCAAAGGCAAAGGTCCGGGTTTTTGTCAATTATAAGCCCGTCACCAGCTATCCCGCCTGGAAGTTTGTCAGTTCCCCGCGCACACGGAGGTGGTGTATGAAGTCGAACTCGGAAGTTGATACGCGAAAAAGTTCCCCTTGATTTCTGTTTTTCAGGATTCAGATGCCCGCTTTTCATTTTTTTTTCCGCAAACTTCACTTTCCTCTTGACAAGACATTGTTGTGTCACTATACATGAGAATGAATACGCGCTCCGCCAGCATCGCTGGCGTGAAATTCAGAAAGTTTGGAGGAGAATAGAATGGCAGCGAAAAAGAAAGCAAAGAAGAAGAGGTAAGCTCTTCGACAAATCCGAAAGGAACTATCGGGGGTGCAACGATGCACCCCCGAAGTTTTTTAGGGCCCTTTTTTCTCATTGTCCGAGCACTTCATCCAACATTACCATTCCCCTCGCGGACCCCACGATCCCTCCGATCAGCATCTGCGGATGAAAATGTTTGCAGGCTGCCCACTTTGATTCGACTCGAACTATTAACTACCGACCGTCAACGCCGAACCGGTCGAAGGCGAACCGGCGGTTTCCGCGGCGTCGCGCTCGGGGACGGTTAGGGCGCGGGGCAACTCGTCCACCGGCTCAACTTCAGGGAGTTCATCGCCTGTGGCCGCACCCAGCTCCTTCAGTTTCCTGGCTGAGGGTAGCACCCGTCCTTCCAGTGAACCCACCGCCTTATTGTAAGAATCAACCGCCCTCTCGAGAGTTGATCCAATCCCTTCGAAGTGGGCCAGGAATGGCCTCAGGCGGTCGTAGAGGTCCTTGCCTAGTTCGCTGATGAGGCGAGCGTTCTCCGCGATCTGCTCCTGCCTCCACCCGTATGCCACCGCGCGAAGCAAAGCAATAAGCGTCGTAGGAGTGGCCAACACCACGCGCTTCTGCATTCCATCCTCAATCAGGGTTCGGTCTTGCTCGAGCGCCGCACTGAAGAATGACTCGCCAGGGAGAAACAGCACGACAAACTCCGGGGCTGGCTCCAACTGCTCCCAATAACCGCGGCCGGCCAACTGATTCATATGCGCGCGCACGCTTTGGGCATGCTTGTCGAGTGCCTTGATTCGCTCCTCCTCTCGGGTGGCAGCCGCGGCATCGAGGAAGGCCTGAAGCGGAACTTTGGCATCCACGGCGATCCGTCGGCTGCCGGGCAATCTCACGATCATGTCGGGTCGCAGCCGGCCTGACTCCGCGGTGAAGGTTTCCTGCTCAGTAAAATCGCAATGCTCCGACATGCCCGCCAGCTCGGCGACGTTCCGGAGGGTCATTTCCCCCCAGCGGCCCCGCACCTGGGAGCCGCCCTTTAAGGCAATGGCCAGAGTCGAGGTCTTTTCCTGCAATTGCTGGCTTGTGACGGCCAAGCTGCGCAGTTGCTCCTCGAGGGTGCCGTAAGCGCTTTGACGCGCCTTCTCCATCTCCAGGATCTGCGTTTCATATCGGCTGAGGGATTCTTTTAAGGGAACCACCAGCGCATCGATCGCCTTCTGGCGCGTCTCAAGGTCTCCTTCCGCTTGGGCTTGGATGGTCTCGAAGGTGCTTCGAGCCAAAGCGATAAACGCCTGGTTGTTGCTCTTGAGCGCCTCCGCCGAGAGTGCTTGAAACGTATCCGAAAGGTTCTTCTTCGCTTCCTCCAATAGCTTCTTCTGTTCTTCCAGGTTCGCCTGCGCTTCCTGCAGTTTAGTCTCCGCCGCGACCCGCAATTCACCCTCTTTCTTCATCCGCTCGCGCAAGGCCCCCAGGTCTTCCAGTCCGTGCTGCAATTGCTCCAGTTCTGTTTGGGCCTTGACCTTTTGCTCGCTTACTTCACGCAGCATTTGCTGAAGGCTCGACGCCTCCTTCTCTTTAGCTTCGAATGAAGCCTGGAGCGCATTGAGCTGCGTTCGCACCTCGGCCAAGGTGCTTTCGGCCGCCTTCACGCGGCCCTCCGCTTCGATTTGTACTTTTTGGATCACAGTCGCGGACCTGGCTGTCGCCCACAGCCAAGCGATTACGATTCCCAAAGCTACACCAATCACGAGCAGGATGATTGAGATCATGAGAACCTCCTCAGTGGCTCGTGGAGATGATACCTGAATTTCGAGAGCAAGGGGAGGACGAGGGCTACAATCCTGACATCAGCGCCCGTCTCCAACCCCAATTGGGCTGCCGCTACAAACCATTCTAGAAATTCTCTTCGTGTGCAGGGCAGATAGGCCGGTAATCACAGAACTTACACACATAACCGGGGGCAGCAGGGAAATGGCCCTGGTGAATCCGCCCGGCCACCATCAGGATCTCAGCCTTGACCGCCTTAAGGTCCTGCTCAGTCCTAACGGTGTGGACTGGCTGGTTGTTGGAGAGGCAGTAGAAGGTTAAGCGCCGCGGCTTCAGCTTCATCTCTTCCTGCGCCGCCAGAGCGTAAACAGAGAGCTGCAAGCTCGAGTCCGCATCTTTCTGCGAGCGGGGCTTGCCGGTCTTATAGTCAATCAGCTCGACCGAGCCCTCGTCCTCCTGCGCCCGCGGGACCAGGGGATTAATCTGGTCGATGCGCCCTTCCAGCAATACTTCGCCCAGGTCCAACGAGAAGGAGCTTTCCATACTCAGGGGCAACGCTTCATTGCTTTCCTGCTTTTCCACGAAAGCGCGCAATTGTTCCAGCCCGGCTTGTTTGTAAGCTCGCTCCTGGTATTCGTCTTCGAACCCGGTATTCCTCCAAGACGACTCGTAAAACTCCTTCACTGCCTCGAAGCTGGCTACTCCCTCGGCCCGCAACTCGAAGTAGCGCCTTACCGAACGGTGCATGATGTTTCCAAAGGTAAGGGCAGCCTGTGGTCCTGTGGGGATTTTGAGGTAATGGCCGAACTTGAATTTGAGGGGGCAGTCCTCGTAATCCTCAATCGAGGAAGCGCTCAGACGCAGTTTTTCCCCAGGCTTGATTTCGGGTTCGCGGCCGGCCCACTCCGCGATCGGAGGATGCACGGCAGGAGGCTCGGACACTTCGCCGAACATTTCTTGCTGCGCGCGTCCGTTCTGCTCGTCATTCCCGCGAAAGCGGGAATCTCGAAATGCACTCGCCCCGGTCTGGATTCCCGCTTTCGCGGGAATGACCGGAATAGCGGGAATGACCGGAGTAACGGGAACGACCGGCAGTTCCTTCACCTCGATGCGCGCGATGTCGCGAGCTGCTACCAGGGGGTCGGCGAGCATGTCCTCGATAAGTTTTGACGGCTTCTTCCCGGGCGCAGCCACGCTGGAAACATATAGGCGGTCCTGAGCGCGCGTTGAGGCCACAAAAAACAGTCGGCGCTCCTCTTGGGCGTGGATATTCTTCGGCGGCAACGGTCCTTTGCGAAGCTCATCCGGGAACTCGATGACGGCTCGGCGCTCCGTGGCCGGAAAGCGGCGTGGGGCCACGCTGAGCACGAAGACGATGCGGAACTCCAGCCCCTTGGCGGCGTGGACGGTCATCATCTGGACTGCACCGACACGGTCTTCGGGGAGGGGGGCGTCAATCTTGCCTCCCGCTTCGAGGTAATGCTGGAAATAATAAAGGAATTCCGCCAGATTCTTTCCGGGTCTCTTCCCCTCGCGTTCCTCCTCCCACTGGGGCCCCGCCAGCGCCGGGAATTTGGAAATCTTCTCCTCCCACTCGCCGAGGAATTCCTCGAAAGCGTTCACGTACCGGAGGTCCCGCTCGTCAAGAAACGATTGCAGTTGGAGGCGCTCGCGGAGCAGCTTGAATAGAATCGTCACCGTCGTATTTTGCGCCGCCCAGTGCAAGTCGTGAAGGAGCTGCTTCAATGCCTCCCAGTTGGTGGCTCGGAGGGGTGTAGGGTCGGGGCCCTTATCCCAGGAGGAGAGAACATCATAGAGCGAACAGCGCCGCCTCTCCGCCTCGCCGCGGACTTCCAGGGCGACGGCTTCCGGAAAGTTCCAGCGCGGGGCCAGCAGCACGCGGGTCAGACTAATGTTGTCGTGGGGCGACAAGATCAAGTTAAGGTAGGCGAGGAGATCCCGGATAATCACCGTGGAAAGGACCGAGAGGCCACGAATGGCGAACGGTATACCGCGCCGTTGAAATTCCTCCACGAGTCGATCTCGATAGTTATGGGCCCGGTACAGAATGGCAATGTCGCCATAGGAAGCACCCTTGGCGGCGAGCCGCTGTATTTCCTCGGCAACCCAACTCGCCTCACTCACATAGTCAGAGCTGCCCAGTAAATAAACGGGGCAGCCTTCTTCACGCTGGGGCTTCAGCTCCGGCTTGCTTGAAAAACGATCCTCATTCTTCTTAATGACCACATCCGCCACGCGCAGCACGCGCTCGGTGGAGCGGTAATTCCTGTCCAAAAAGATGGTCTGGTGTCCTGGGAATACTTGCCTAAACATGTCGAAGGCCCCGTGGGAGGCGCCCCTGAAGCGATAGATGGCTTGGTCGTCGTCACCGACGGCGGTAATGTTGAAGGGCGGTGCCACGAGCCGCCGGAGCAGTTCCACCTGAGCGTAGTTTGTGTCTTGAAACTCATCGACCAGGACAAAGCGGAACTGCGCGCGGTAACGCTGGTAGATCTCCAGCTCGCGGTCTAGGAGGCGCACCGCTTCTGGAATGAGGCTGCCGAGACTGGAACTACCCGCTCGCTCGATCAGCCGGCGGCTGTTGCGGAAGACCCGCGACAACTCCTTTTTCTTTTGAATCTCCTCTTCCTCCAAGACGCGTTCCTCGGCATCCAGCTTACCGGCATTCTCTAGAAAAGCTCTTTCAGCCTCCTGGGCATATTTCTCGAAGTCGCCCGGCTCGATGAGTTCATCCTGACAGCGAGAAAAGAAGTCATTGAGAGCGTGCAGGAACGCCCCAGGTTCAGCCAACTTTTGGAAGAACTCGAGTTGGAGCTGCTCCAGGCGTTCGCGGAGAAAAACCCACACGTCCTCTTTATCCAGCAACATTCGCTCGCGGGCATGCTCATGATCCGCCCCTTGGTTGCAGACGAGTTCGTAGGCGAAGGAGTGAAAAGTGGAGATGTGCGGGAAGGCGGCGAGATCGGGCAGGGCCTGACGGACACGAGACTTCATCTCTCCGGCAGCCTTCTCCGTAAAGGTCAAGGCCAGAATGTTTTGGGGTTCAAGTCGGGGGGCGTGCTCGAGCAAATGGACAATCCGCTGCGTTATAACACGCGTCTTGCCGCTTCCCGGGCCCGCGATGACGAGCAGCGGCCTTTCGCCGTGTTCAACCGCCCGAAGCTGTTCAGGGTTGAGCAACATGCTAGGATTCAGGATTCCGGATTCAGTGTAAAACCACTTGTGCACTCGTTTGCACCCCTAATCTATATCTCCTGGCGCGACTAGGGAGCCGCCCTAGGCGACCAGCAATGCAATTTCTTGAACCCACAGTCCTAAATCCCGAATCCTACCCTTTCCTTGGCGACCAAGCAACCACCATGGTTCTAGTTCCCTAAATCCTGAATCCCGAATCCTTGACCTTCTAACCGTGACTCGGTTATCTTGAGCTTTCGCGAGGTTGTTGTGGCGTCTTCAATTGGCGTGCGGCAGGCCCGGCAGAGGGAATCTGCCTGGCCAGCCTCACACCGCTGTGGGGGAGTGGAACTGTTATTGTCGAGCGGCAAGGGTAACCAAGCCGACCTTTTGACCGTCCATTAATATTGCGCGCTCATCCACCGATGAGTGTGAGCGTGACTCGAGCCGTGGTAATAACCCACGACAGGTAGAACATTGAAATAAAGCCATCATGCCGCCTGCATGCAACTAAGGATAGAAACATGAGCACGCCCAGTACAATAGAGAGAAATGATGAGGTTCAGGTTCACCCGCCTGTTTCGCCAGAGCCTCCGGGCAAGGAACGCAGACGCCGCTGGTGGGTTTGGCTGCTGGTGGTCGCGGTTTTGGCCTACGGCGCGTACCGCATTCGGAAGGGAATGGTAGCGCCGCAAGCGGCCACCGTCAGCGCGCCGGGGAGCAGGCCTGGGCGCGATTTCGGCGCGGTCCCTGTGGTTGCCGTCCAGGCCACTAAAGGTGACATCGGCGTCTATTTTACGGGGCTTGGCGCTGTCACACCTATTCATACCGTGGCAGTAAAAAGTCAGATTGCCGGGTACCTGATGCAGGTCCTTTACAAGGAAGGCCAGATTATTCAGCAAGGCGATGCGCTGGCAGAAATTGATCCACGGCCCTACCAAGTCATGCTGGAGAACGCCGAGGCGGGACTACTCAGGGACCAAGCCAACCTCGACAATGCGAAAGTCGACTTGAAGCGCTATCAAACGCTCGTTCCTGTCCGCGCCGTTCCGGAACAGCAACTGGCCACCCAAGAGGCGTTAGTGAAGTCATACGAAGGAGTCGTGAAAGCGGACCAAGCACAAATTGATACCGCCAAGCTGGACCTCGTCTATTGCCATATTACTGCCCCCATCACCGGCCGCGTGGGCCTGCGCTTGGTTGATCCGGGAAACTATGTGACTCCGACCGACGCGACCGGATTGGTGGTCATCACTCAAATCCAACCGATCAGCGTGATCTTTACGCTTCCCGAAGACCAGCTCCCGGCCATTATGCAGCAAATGAACT